>WNFC01005218.1_pt1 | contig 19998 bp, 19 predicted proteins | sample 5400541 | NCBI WGS metagenome assembly WNFC01 (sample SAMN13153342, study PRJNA577476) | soil metagenome | isolation source: 120 cm saprolite under Douglas fir tree site 2 hole 2 replicate 1 | place: USA:California | collected 2015-04-18 | reverse complement strand
GGTTTCGCTTCGCCGACACGTCTCGTGAACGACTGCGAGTACACCGCCGACCGAGCGCTCGGCAGAGGATCGTCGGATGGCGTGATCCCCGCGGGCAGAACCAAGGGATCGAAGTTGATCCCCGCCGCGGCGCTGGTCTCGTCGCTTTCCACTCGATCGAGCGTCACGGTTCCCACATCGACCTGTTGACGCTCCGCCGGCCAGGCGACGCTGGCGTCGTTGGTGGGGTCGCCCGGCTGCCCGATGATGACGACGAGGCGCCATTGCAGCGGCCGGCGGTGTATCGCGGCGATCAGCCCGTCGAAGAGAAAATTCTTGCCTTGAGGCGGCCCGGGGCTCGCGGCCTCGAACGGCTGCATCGGCGTCATCACCCAGCGGACCGGGACGGAATCGCCCGCCCGATTGCTGAATCGAAACGCATTCAGACCATGAAACGTGCTGTTGCCAAACCCGGATGAGACCGGCTGGCTCTTGATGACCGCCAGCGCCTTCACGCTTCCGGGATGGCGTGCGAAGAAGGCCTCCATTCTGGCGGGATCAGGCTTGCTCGTGACGGGGTTCGGCTTCGACGCGATCAACAGTTGATAGAAGGCCTCGGGGGTGCTGACCGGAAACACCGGTAGGTTGATCATCGCGGTTCGCCACAGCTCCCCATCGGGAAGGGAAAACTGGAGCCCCAGCCCGCGCACCGCATCCGGCGTGTCGCCGACATAGGGCTGCCCGCCCCCCAGGGAGAAGCGACCGATCACCGGGACACGCCCCGGTCGAAAGACGACCGCCTCCGAGAGGCGGACGCCATTCCCGTTGCTTTCAAAGACCCCGGACACGCCCACCCCCTTGGCGTGGTTACGACGGAATCCGGCGTGGACTCCATCGACGTGCTCGAACGCATCGGTGAAGCGCGCGGGCGTCAGAGCATTCGGAGTGAACCACCCGCCGAGGTAAGCGAACGTTCCGCCGACCGCCGCCAGTGCGACGCCGATCACGGCCAGTCTTGCCAGCGCGCTGACCTTGCCGAGGGGCTGCCGCGCGGCTCCAAGCACGTTCACACCTTGACGGTCGGAGGGGCCCACGCTCGTTTGATGGCTCCCCTCGGGGTCGGGACAGGACTACGTGATCATTCTGGCAAGAATACGAAAGACTTCACGGCGTGGTCATCTCGGTACGGACCGGGATGAGGTGCTTGACCGGCCCCGGCTCCGCGGCCATCCCGCGCTGCAGGACGGGCAGGATCTGGATGTCGCGGACCGCGAAGTAGCCCAGGGTGACCAGGATGCCGACCGCCCACACCACCCCGATGAGTTTCAGGATCTTGCCGCTCATGACTTTCCTCCTTGCGGCTCGGCTCTCAGCCGAGCAGCGTCTCGAGTGACGTGGCCGGCTCGCCGAGGGCCTCGGCCACCGCCGGATGCACGATGCGCCCGCGCCAGATGTTCACGCCGTGCGCGAGCGCGGGATTGCGGCGCAGCGCGGGCTCGAGGCCCTCGCCGGCCAGCGCCAGCGCGTACGGCAAGGTCGCGTTGGTCAGGGCGAACGTGGATGTGCGGGGCACCAGGGCCGGCATGTTGGCGACGCCGTAGTGCACCACGCCCGACACCAGGTAGATGGGATCGAGCAGCGTGGTCGGATGGATGGTCTCCACGCTGCCGCCCTGGTCGACCGCGACGTCCACGATCACCGAGCCCTCCTTCATGGCCGCCACCATCTCCTTGGTGACGAGCACGGGAGCCCGCGCGCCGGTGATGAGCACTGCGCCCACCAGCAGATCGGCGCGCCGCAGCACCTGGTCGAGGTTGTAGCTGTTGGACATGAGCGTGATCACCCGGCCGTGGAAGAGATCGTCCACCGCGCGCAGGCGGTCGAGGTTCACGTCGAGGATCGAGACGTCGGCGCCCAGGCCGAGCGCGATCCGCGCCGCGTTCACCCCGACGACCCCCGCGCCCACCACCACCACGTTGCCGGGCGGCACGCCCGGCACCCCGGCCAGCAGGATCCCGCGGCCGCCGTGCGCCTTGGCCAGGTAGAACGCGCCTTCCTGCACCGACAGGCGCCCGGCCACCTCACTCATCGGCGCGAGCAGGGGCAGGCTGCCGTCGGGCCGCTGCACCGTCTCGTAGGCGATCGCGACGACGTCGGCGGCCTGGAGCGCCCGCGCCAGCTCCGGCACCGCGGCCAGGTGGAGGTAGGTGAACATGATCTGGTCGGGCCGCATCCGGGCGTACTCCTCCGCCAGCGGCTCCTTCACTTTGAGGATCATCTGGGATCGCGCCCAGACCTCGTCGACCTCCACGAGCGAGGCGCGCTCGCGCGCGTACTCCTCGTCGCGGATGCTGCTGCCATGCCCGGCGCCCCGCTCGACCACGACCTGGTGCCGCGCCTCGACCAGGGCCCGGACGCCGGCGGGCGTCAGGGCCACCCGCTGCTCGCCCGGCTTGATCTCCCGCGGAACGCCGATGATCACGCTGCCTGCATCCTGCCATACGGACGCGAGGCTATGCTAGCGTAGCGCGGATGGCGCTGGACGCGACGGTGCGCTCCCTCCGGGTGCGGCTCCTGCTGCCGCTGTCCCTCGTCCTGGTCGTCATCGTCATCGGCACCCTCGGCTACCACTGGCTCTGGCTCGAGATGGGCGGGACGTGGATGGACGCCCTGTTCATGACCGTGACCACGATCACCACCATCGGCTACGGCGAGATCAAGCCGCTCACCACCGCCGGCCGCCTGTTCACGATGGGGCTCGCCATCACCGGCATCGGCAGCATGTTCTACATGCTGGGCGTCGTCATGGAGTACCTGGTCAGCGTCCGGCTGGCCGATCCTATGGGGAGGCGTCGAATGGAGCGTCGGATCCGGGAGCTCGCCGGGCACGTGATCGTGGCGGGGATGGGCCGGGTGGGCCGGCAGGCCGCGCTGGAGCTGCACGAGGCGGGCACCGCCTTCGTGGCCGTGGATACGGACGAGCCCGCCATCCAGCACGCGGCGGAGCGCGGGTACCTGGCGCTGGTGGGTGACGCGACCGAGGACGAGGTGCTGGAGCGGGTCGGCATCCGGCGGGCCCGCGGTCTCATCGTCACCACCGGCGAAGACGCCACCAGCATCTACATCGTGCTCTCGGCGCGCGTGCTCAATCCGGACCTCCACATCGTGGCCCGCGCGGCCGACGAGGCGGGGGTCACCAAGCTGGCCCGCGCCGGCGCCAACCGGGCGGTCAGCCCCTATGCCATCGGCGGCCACCGCCTCGCGCACCTGATGCTGAGCCCGGCGGTGGTGGATTTCTTCGAGACCGCGCTCCGTCGCGGCAACGACACGCTCGCCATCGAGGACCTGGCGATGCCGGCGGACAGCCCCTGCGTCGGTCAGACGCTCGATACCCTCAACATCCGGCGGACCACCGGCGCCACCGTCCTGGCCATCCTGCGCGACGGCAATCCGATGGTGAGCCCGCCCGGGGACCTGGCGCTCGCGGTCAGCGATCATCTCCTCGCGCTGGGCACCAGCGATCAGCTGCGACGGCTGGAGAAGCTGATAAGCTCGGGCGTGGCGGCCTGAGATGACCGAGACGTCAAGCTGGGTGCGAGCGATCTGTCTGAGCGCGGGAGCCGCCGCGTGTCTGCTCGGCTGTGCGACCGGCGCTCCCGTCCCGCCGACCTATACCCAGGACGAGCTCAAGGCCGAGTGCGACCGGCACCGGGGCTGGTGGCGGCCGGATGACCTGCGAGGCGGATACTGCGACATCCGGGGGCCCTGAGCCGCCGGCGCGTCACTCCATGAACGCGGCGAGATCCGGGGAGGGCACGCCGCGCTCCACGTAGCCGAAGGTGCCCGCGTCCTTCACCTCGCGGGCCGCGTCGAGCAGGCCGCTCATCGCGGAGCGATAGAGCGACGTGGCCAGGCTGATCCGCTTCACGCCGGCCGCGGTCAGCTCCGCCACCGTGAACGACTTGCCCTTGATGCCCACCATGAAGTTGACCGGCTTCGAGACCGCGCTGCACACCGCGCGCACCGCGGCCAGGTCGGGCAGGCCGGGGGCCATCAGCACGTCGGCGCCTGCCTTCTCGAACGCCTGCAGCCGCTTGATGGTGTCGTCGAGGCTCGGATTGCCGCGCAGGAAGCTCTCGGTGCGGGCGGTGAGCGTGAACGGGAAGCCCACGCCGCGCGCCGCCTCCGCCGCCGCGGCCACCCGCTCGGTCGCCGGCCCGAGGTCGAAGAGCGGCTTCTCGCGGTTGCCGGTCGCGTCCTCGATCGAGCCGCCGACCAGGCCGACCGAAGCCGCGAGGCGGATGGTCTCGGCCGCGACCGCGGGGGCGTCGCCGAAGCACTTCTCGAGGTCCGCGGCCACCGGCAGGTCGGTCGCGTTCACGATGACGCGGCAGTGCGCGAGAGCTTCGTCCCGCGTGACCTTGCCATCCTTGCGGCCCAGGGTGCCGGCCTGGGCCCCGCTCGAGGTGGCCAGGGCCTGGAAGCCGAGCGCGGCGAGGATGCGGGCCGAGCCTCCGTCCCACGGGTTGGGGATCACGAAGGCGCCCGGTGCCTGGTGCAGCGCGCGAAACCGCGCCGCCTTCTCGCTCTGGCTGATCGGCATGACCGCTCTCCTCGGGTGGCCCGGATCGATCCGGGGCCGGAATCCGGCGACCGCGCCCTCACTCTACGCGCGCCGGGCGGCCGGTCAACCGGTTTGCGCGGCGGCGATTCGCGCTTACCTGCCAGGTAATCGACAGGCCGGTCCGGGTCGCGTACTCCTGTTCGTCCAGGAGGAGAACACGCCATGACATCCATCGAAGACCTGGTCAGCCGTTACGTGTCGGTCTGGAACGAGCCCGATCCGGCCCGGCGCCGCCAGTCCATCGCGCGGCTGTGGGCGGAGGACGGCGCCCACTTCACGCCGTCGCTCGAAGCCCGTGGCTACGAGGCGATCGAGGCCCGCGTCACCTCCGCCCACGATCGTTTCGTGCGCACCGAAGGCTACGTCTTCTCCGCCGCGTATCGCGGAGCGGGCCATCACGACGCGGCCACCTTCAGCTGGGAGATGCGGCCGGCGGGCGGGGGCCCGGTCGCCGCGCGCGGCTTCCACTTCTTCGTGCTCGGCGACGACGGCCGGATCCGCTCCGACTACCAGTTCACGGAGCCGGTCTCGCCCGCTTGATCGTGGTCCGGCGGGCGGCGTGTCCGACATTCTGGACATTGTGGCGCGCTCGCGCGGAGCCGTAGCATGCAGGCGCGGTGATCAAGACGGGACGCATCGAGTTCTACGACCGGCCGACGGCCTGGGGTCTCATCGTGGGAGACGACCAGGAGCTCTACGTCGTCCGGGGACGGGACGGGCGCGGGGCGCCGCCCCGGGTGGGCGAGCGCGTGTCGTTCGAGGCCGGCACCGTGGCGGACGGCAAGCGCGCGGCGGAGGTGCGGCTGGTGAGTCGCGGGCTCTCGCCCTTCGGGCGCGAGGCCGCGAGCGGGATCAGGCCCCTCCGATGATCTCGGGCACGACCGCGAAGCCGCGGGTGCGGATGGCGTCGTCGACCTGGATCTGGCGGCGGCGCTCGGCCCGCCGGCGCTCGCTTTCGGTGGCCTCCGCGTTCTCCCGCCGTTGCCCGTGCCGCCGATCGAGGATGACCGTGACCGGCTCCCCCGCGTACTCCCGCTTGAGATAGTCGTAGAGCTGGATGTTGTGGCGCGCGACCACGAAGAGGTGGCCCATGTGCAGCAGCTCCTCGGCGGCCCGCGAGAGCCAGAACCGCATGTCCATCTCGCGCAGCAGGCCGAGGGCGGTCGCCAGGTGATCCTCGGCCCGCTCCCGATCGCCGGACAGGCGCAGCAGCCGGCCCAGCCCAAGGTGGGTGCGGGCCTGCAGCGGGCGCATCTCCAGCTCCTCGGCCAGCGCGAGCGCCTGGCCGTAGTAGCCTTCGGCCTCGCCGACCGCGGGAGGCTCGGCGAGAGACGACAGCTCGCCCATCAGGCGCAGCGCCCACGCCTGATGGCCCCGCTCCTTGTGCAGGAGCGCCAGGTCGAGCGCCCGCTGGGCCACCGTGCGCGCCCGGTCGAGCTGCCGCGCGGCGGCCAGGCCCTCGCCCAGGTTCGCGGTCCAGAGCGAGAGGTAGGCGCGCACGCCCAGCTCCTCGGTGAGGGTGACGCCGTCCTCCAGGAGCCGCATCCCCTCCTCGACCCGCCCGAGCAGCACGAGCGTGAGCCCGAGCAGCGACGACGGGATCGGCCGCCACACGTCGAGGTTCTTCTCGCGGCAGGCGTCGAGGCTCCGCTGGAGCGCGGGGAGCGCCCGCTCGAGCTGGCCGCGCCGCAGCCAGGCGAGCCCGGCCATGGTCCGCGCGATGGTCTGGGTGTAGGCGTGCCCGCTCGCCTCGCCCGCCCGCTGCGCCCGGTCGAGCGACATGGCGGCGGCGTCGAACTCGCCGAGGTCGGCCAGGGTGAAGGCGAGCCAGCCGCTCGAGGTGACGTAGGCGACGCCGGTCTGGCCGCCCGGAGTGTCGCCCTGGACCAGCTCGAGGGCCTCCACGTTCTCGCGCAGGATCGAGTGCGCGCGGTGATAGAGGCCCTGGGCGTGGCAGCTATAGCCCAGGTAGCCGCGGGCGAGCGCCTGCAGGCCCACGTCGCCGGCCGCGTCACCGATGCGCAGGCAGCGCTCGCCGTACTCGATGGCGAGATCCGGCTCACCCTTGAGGTAGTGGTAGTTGATCAGGTAGGTGTAGACGCGCGCCAGCCGCTGCTCGTCGCCGAGCTTCTCGGCCATCGCCTCCGCTTCCTGCGAGAGCGTGAGCACCCGCTCGAGCTGCCCGGATTGCAAGAGCGGCGAGCGCAGGTCGAGCCGCAGGTCGATGGCCTGCTCGGTGGCCGCGCGGCCCTCGGGCAGCCGGGCGAGCGCGGCCATGGCCTGCTCGAGGAAGATGACCGCCTCGCGGTTGGAGGAGCGGCCCGCCGCCTTGATGCCGGCCTGGCGCAGGTACGCCACCGCCTTCGCCCACACCTCGCCGCGCACCGCGTGGTGGGCCAGCCGCTCGAAGTGCTCGGGCAGCCGGTCGGCGTAGAGCTGCTCCATGGCGGTCACCACGCGCCCGTGCAGGGCCCGCCGCCGATCCTGGAGCAGGCTCGAGTAGGCCACCTCGTGGGTCAGCGCGTGGCGGAACGTGTACTCCACGCTCGGGAAGAGGCTGATCTCGTACAGGAACTCGCCGGCCTGGAGCTGGGCCAGGTTGCGGCGCGTCGCCTCCTCCGATAGATCGGCGATCTCCTGCAGCAGCGCCAGCGACACGTCCTTGCCGATGACCGCGGCTGCCTGCAGCAGCCGCTTGGCCTCGATGGGCAGGCGATCGATGCGCGCGGCCAGCACCGCCTGGACGGTGGCGGGCACCTGGACCTTCTGGACTTCCCGGGTGAGGCGGTAGTGACCCCGATTGCCCGCGAGCACCTTGGTCTCGGCGAGGGTGTGCACGCTCTCCTCGAGGAAGAACGGATTGCCCTCGGTGCGCTCGATCAGGAGCTGCTTGAGCGGGCCCAGTCCCGGGTCGTCGCCCACCAGCGCCCGCAGCAGCTCCTCCGCGCTCTGCGGCGGCAGGGGATCGATGCGGAACTGGGTGTAGTAGCTCTTGCGGGCCCACCCGTGCTGGTACTCGGGCCGGTAGCTCACCAGGATGAGCGCGCGCGCCAGCGGGAGGCTGTCCACCAGGCTGTCGAGGAACGCCTGGCTCTCCGAATCGAGCCAGTGCAGGTTCTCGAAGACCGCGATCACCGGCTGCACCTGGCCTTCGCGCAGGATCAGGCGCTTGACCGCGTCGAGCATCCGCTGCCGGCGCTGGGGCAGGTCGGGGGTCTGCCACTCCGCGTCGTCCACCGGTACGTCCAGCAGCTGCAGGAACGCGGGCAACGTCGGCCGCAGGCTCTCGTCGAGGGTCAGGAGCTTGCCGGTGACTTTCTCGCGCACTCGCCTCGGGTCGTCCCGCTCTTCCAGCTGGAAGTACGACTGCAGCAGCTCCTTCACGGTGAGGTAGGACGTGTTCTTGCCGTAGGAGGTGGCCTGGGCCTCGAGCATGAGCCAGCCGTGGGCCCGGTGGGAGTGGGTGAACTCCCAGAAGAGCCGCGACTTGCCGACTCCGGGCTCGCCCGAGACCGCGACGATCTGCCCGTGCCCGGCCGCGGCCCGCGCCATCGCCTGGTGCAGCGACTCCACCTCCGGCTCGCGGCCCACGAACGGGGTGAGCCCGCGCGCGGCGCTGGCCTCGAGGCGCGAGCGCACCTGCTCGGTGCGCAGCAGCTCGAAGATCTCCACCGGCTCCGGCATCCCCTTCACCGGCACCGGCCCCAGCGGCTTGACCTCGATGTAGCCCTCGGCCAGGCGCAGCGTCTCGCGCGACACCAGCGTCGATCCGGGCCGCGCGAGCTGCTCCATGCGCGCGGCCAGGTGGGTGGTCTGGCCGATGGCCGAGTAGTCCATGTGCAGGTCGCTGTCGATGGCCCGCACCACCACCTCGCCGGAGTTGAGCCCGACGCGGATCTGCACGTCTACCCCCCGCCCGCGGCGCAGCTCCTCCGCGTACCAGCCCACCGTCTGCTGCATGCGGAGCGCGGCGTGGCAGGCGCGCACCGCGTGGTCCTCGTGGGCGAGCGGCGCGCCGAAGAGCGCCATGATGCCGTCGCCCATCACCTGGTTCACGGTGCCCTCGTAGCGGTGCACCGCCTCCATCATCCGCTCGAGCACCGGATCGAGCAGCCGGCGCGCCTCCTCGGGGTCCTGGTCGGCGAGGAGCTCCATCGAGCCCTTGAGGTCCGCGAAGAGCACCGTGACCTGCTTGCGCTCGCCCTCGAGGGCGTGGCGCGAGGTCAGGATCTTCTCGGCGAGGTGCTTGGGGGTGTAGCCCTGGGGCGCGGGCTGCCGCTCTAGCGGCTCGAGCGTGACCGGCGAGCCGCAGGAGCCGCAGAACTTCTTGTCCGGGAGCAGCTCGGCGCCACAGCTCGCGCAGCTGGTGACGAGGCGGCCACCGCACTCCTCACAGAACCGCACGCCCTCACGGTTCTGGGACTGGCAGCGGGGACACTTCACCTCGGCCCTCCTCGGGGTCGGAGCGGTCCAGATGGATAGTCCAACAAGAGTAGCCCTCGGAACCGGGGGGGTCAAGGCCCGCGCCTCCCGACATTTGGACCGTCCCGAGCTCGCAAACCGGCCTCAGCGGGCCTCCTCCGCGCCCAGGCGATAGCGCCGGACCTCGGCCTGGACGTCGCGGACCAGGTCGCCGTCCAGCTCGATCCGGACCTCGTGCCGCTCCACGTCCCAGCGCCGCACCGTCGAGAGCCAGCCGAAGACGCGGTGGGCCTCCGGCACGAGCCGGCGCCCGCGGTAGATCAGGGTGGTGCGGCCGGAGAGCTGATCCTGGCGCTCCATCTCGGTGCCGCAGAGCCGCAGCACCTCCTCGCGCGTCGTCTTGCCGGGCGCGATCCGCTCGAGGGTCTCGCGGGGCAGGATCACGCCCTGCTGCCGGTCCCGTCCCCCGAGGCGCCACCCGCCGAGCTGCAGGCGCGCGCTCACCGCGTCGATCAGGCGCAGGAGCCCGCGGCCGAGGAGGGGGCCCATCGCCTGGCCCAGCGCGAAGATGAGCAGCGGCGCGGCCACCAGCAGCACGGTCTGGGTGCGCGAGAAGTAGCCGAACTGGACGGCGAGCTGCTGGGGGGTGATCCCGTCCGAGCGGTCGAGGAACAGCGACACCACCTCGGTGGTCTCCAGCGTCTCGCTCAGCCGTCGGATAGCCGTTGGTGGATAGACCTCGTCGATCTTCAGCCGGTCGGACTGGGGAAACTGCACGACCAGCTCGGCCGGCGCGTCGGCCAGCCGCACCACCCGGTCGCGGTGCGCGAAGTACATCGGGAAGAGCGGGCGATCGCGCACCTCGTGGAACCCGATCGCAACCCGGTAGTGGCTGCCGCGGACGAGGCGCTCCGCCCAGCCCACCTTCACCGGCTTGATGAGCCCGGCCGCGTCGAGGGTCAGCTCCATGAGCCAGCTCCGGTCGGCGAGCCGGGACGTCCAGGGAATGCGGACGAAGGTGGCGGGTCCGCTCAAGCCGGGCGGCCCGGTCTGCACGAAGGTCACGAAGGGCGCGCCGGCCGGCTGAGCCTCCACGGTGCCCGCGTCGCCCAGGTTGCGGGCCACCAGCTTCACGTGGCCCTCCCCGGTGATCTCGAAACCCTGGTCGGTGACGTAGCGGGCCAGGGTGGCGTCGGCCTTCCGGTCGGGCGCCGCGTTGACGACCTCGCCCGGCCAGAGGAGGAAGACGTCCTGGGCCACGTCCGCCGGCGTGCGGTTCGGCGCCAGCTGGAGGCTGAAGCCCACCACCACCGGCACCGGCCCGGGGCCCTCCGTCACGGTGGCCCGGACCATGAGCGGGCCGATGGTGAAGGGCGGATCGGGGCGCGAGGCGACGAAGAGCTGGGCCCGCGCGGGAGCAGCGGCCAGGATGAGCGCGACGACGGTGAGGCACCAGGCGAGCCGGCGCATGGGCGAGGCCCGATCATACAGGGCCGGCCGCGACGGGGCCAGGCACGAGCTCACCGGGGGCGGGGCCTGTGCGATCAGGGCCTCTGTGGTAGGCTCCCGCCATGAACACCACGTCGATGCTGGCCGAGTTCATCACCAAGAGTCGCCTGGAAGACTGCCCGGAGGCCGCGCTTCACGGCGCCCGCCGGGCCATCCTCGACTGCCTCGGCGTGATGCTGGCCGGCTCCATCGAGCCGGCGGCCCGCATCCTCCAGCAGGTGGCGCAGGCGGAGGGCGGTCTGCCGCTGGCCACGGTGGTGGGCACCGGCCGCCGGACCGGCGCGGTGTGGGCCGCACTCTGCAACGGCACCGCGGCCCATGCGCTCGACTTCGACGACACCAACTTCGCCCTGATGGGCCATCCCTCCGCGCCGGTGCTGGCCGCGGCTCTCGCCGCGGGCGAGCTGGCGCTGGCCGACGGCCGGGCCGTGGTCCACGCCTTCCTGCTCGGCTTCGAGGTGGAGACCACGCTGGCCGAAGTGATCAACCCCCCGCACTACGAGCACGGATGGCACGCCACCTGTACGCTCGGGACCCTGGGCGCGGCGGCGGCGGCGGCGCGGCTGCTCGGGCTCGACGCGGTCCAGACGCGTCACGCCCTCGCGGTGGCCGCGTCGCAGGCCTCCGGCCTCAAGGAGAACTTCGGCACCATGACCAAGCCGTTCCACGCCGGGCACGCGGCGCGGAGCGGGGTGCTCTCCGCGCTCATGGCGCGCGAGGGCTGGACCGCGTCGGAGCACGCGATCGAGGGACCGCAGGGGTTCTTCAGCGTGCTGGGCGCGGGAAAGCGGGCCCTCGAGCCGCTCGGCACCCTGGGCGCGCCGTGGAAGATCCTGACCACCGGCGTCGCGGTGAAGCCCTACCCCTCCTGCGCCTGCACGCACTCCATCATCGACGGCGCGCTCGAGCTGCGCCGGGTCCAGGGCATCCGCGCGGACGACGTGGAGGAGCTCACGGTGGGGGTGGGCGCGGGCGTCCCGCGCATCCTGATCCACTCGCGCCCGCGCACCGGGCTCGAGGCGAAGTTCTCGGCCGAGTTCTCGGCGGCGGCCGCGCTGGCCGATGGCCGGGTGGGCATGGCCACCTTCCAGGACGAGCGCGCGCAGGATCCCGCGATCCGCCGGCTGATGGAGCGCGTGCGCGTGGTGGTGGATCCGGACATCCCGGGCGACCTCGAGCGGCACATGTGGACCCGGCTCACCGTGCGACTCAAGGATGGGCGCCGGGCCACCATCGACCCGCGGCCGGTCCCCGGCCATCCCGCCAACCCGCTCTCGCTCGAGGCGCTGCGCGAGAAGTTCCGCGAGTGCGCGGGCCTCGTGCTGCCCGCCGACCGCGTGGACACGGTGGCCCAGATGGTCGAGTCCCTGGACACCTGCCCCGATCTGCGCAGCCTGACCGCGATCCTCGATTCCGGCCGCTGAGCGCGGCGTCCGTTCTTCAGGCGGGCCGCGGCCACGCTCGGCGCAGCCGGACGAGTGCCCAGGCCACCACCAGCCCGGTGGCGATCACCAGGCCCGCGTTCAGCGCGTGGCCCTGGGGTGAGCCGAGCCACGCCGAGAGCAGCACCGAGGCGGTGTTGTTCGCCGCGTGGCAGATCATCGCCGGCACCACGCTGCCGGAGCGCTCGGTCACGAGCCCCAGGTAGACGCCGATGCCGGCGGCGAGCAGCCCGTGCACCCATTCCCCGTGGATGATCCCGAAGGCGACCGCGCTCACCAGGATGGCCGGGCCCGGGCTCCAGACCTCACGCAGGCGCGTCAGCATGTAGCCGCGGAAGAACAGCTCCTCGCCCACCGGCGCGAACAGGCCGACGACCACCACCGCGAGCGTGAGCCCGAGCGGCGTGGCGGAGGCCATGGTGCGGGTCATCCACTCGAGCGCGGGGCCGGTGCCCACGTCCAGCAGGAGCACCAGCGACTCGAGCGCCTGGCTCAGCGCGAGGATCCCGACCACCATCACCACGATCTCCCGGGCGGGAACGCCACTCGGCACGAGGCGCAGGCGAGCGCTCCGCGGCCGCCCGGCGGCCAGCAGCGCGATGGCGATGAGGGTGAGCGAGGAGGCGGGCACTCCGACCAGCAGTGCGGTGAGGGCGTCGCGCTCGAGGTCGAGGGTGCCGGTGCGCCACGTCAGGAGCGCGGTCACGGCCAGGAGCTGGAGCCCGAACACCGCGGCGAAGGCGATTCCGTAGACGAGGAGCGTGCTCCAGATCGTGCGCATCGGCGCCCCACGCCGACCGCGGCCCGCGGGCGCGGTGGGTCAGGCTAGTGGTGGCAGGTCACGCACTCGAGCGGCGCGTTGCGGCGCGCGCTCTCGCTGCCGGGAACCGCCCAGACCGACGGGATCGGCGCGTCCGCCGCGGTCTGCACGCCCTGCACGCCCTTGACGTTCGCGGTCCGGTGGCACTCCACGCACCAGCCCATCGTGAGCTTGCGCGGAGGCGCGGGCATCCCGGCGAGGTTCTGCAGGTCGTTCAGGATGTGCTGGCCGGTTTCGGCGTGCACCCGCTCCATCGCCTCGATGCGGCCGTGGCAGGTCTGGCACTGCACGCCCGCCTGCACGTGCTGCTTGTGCGTGAACTGGGCGTGCTCGGGCACCTTGAAGATGCGCACCCACGGGATGGGCTCCTGCCGATCCCAGTAGCCGTGGAGCTTCTTGACCTCGGGGTTGCCCTCGGCGGCCACGATCTTGTGGCAGCCCATGCAGCGCTCCACCGACGGCACGCCCGCCGCACTGCTCCGGCGCGCGCCGGAGTGGCAGTACTGGCAGGCGATCTGATACGAGCCGGCGTGGATCACGTGGCTGAAGAAGATCGGCTGCACCGGCCCCTGACGGGTGGTGGCCACCGGCAGCACCCCCTTGGGATCGTAGGGCGGCTCGGCCAGCGTCCGCACATAGGCGATGACCTCGTCGACCTGCCCGTCCGAGAGGTACGGGGTGAAATTCGGCATGAGCGGCGAGAGACCGACCGCCTGGCCGCCGTGCGCGATCAGGCTGTGCAGGAAGTGATCCGGCAGCGCGTTCAGGATCCGCCCCTCGGTCAGGTTCTGGGGCTTGATCGGCAGGTTCTGCCCCGCGATGCCGTCGCCCTTGCCCTCGGCGCCGTGGCAGTTGGCGCAGTACTGGTCGAAGGTTGCCTTGCCGCGGGCGATGATCCGGGGGTCGATCTCGTGACCGGCGGCGGCGTGCTCGGCCTTCTTGCCCGGGGCCGGGGCGGTGGCGGACTTGGCGGCGGAGATCGGGAATCCGATGAGGATTCCGATCAGCACGGCCGCAATGGCCGCACTACCGACGACGGCTGATCGTGGGATACGCATGAGGGTCGGCCTGTCTCCCTTGGAAAACCCCACCGAATATACTCAAACCGCGGCCGGAAGCATAGACGAAAAAATCACCGGCCACGGCCCGACATCAGGGCCTCCCACCGAGCCTCGAGGTCGGCCCGCGAGGCGGAGCCCTCGAGATAGGCCGCGAAGGCGGCCAGCGGGGTCGGCTCGACGCTCGCGGCCCCGCCGTCGCCGGTCAACCGGGCGAGGGCGGCCCGGCCCTCCGGTCCATCCAGGTCGCATGGAGCACACGTGTTGGAAGCGGCCGGCCCGCCCCGGAGCGGGGCGGTCGTCGGTCATCGGAGCGGGAGGACTAGTGCGGGTCTTCGGACGGAGGCGCGGGCTCGTCGGATGCCGCGGATCGTCGGCTCGAGCGCGGACGCTCCCCACCCGGGCCGATCGGGGCGGGCCGGCGCCCGGTGTCGGGCGGCAGCTGGGAGAGCACGAACGCGGCGGCGCCCGACGCGAGAGGGATCACCGCTTCGGAGGCGGCCCGGGCACGGGTCTGATAGACGCTCTCGACCGAATCGTCCGGATCGAAGCCGAATGCGCCCGGCATCGCGGGGATCGACAGGTCGAGCGCCACGTACACCAGGAGGGCCACGATCAGCAGGCGCCGGAGCATCACGGCCGCGATTCTACCCGAATCGCGGGCCGAATCGAGGGCCGAGCGGCCGGTCAGCCCCCAAGGTAGAGACGCTTGACCTCGGGGTCTTCCAGCAAGGTGCGCCCGACCCCCTCGAACCGGTTCCGGCCCAGCTCGAGCACGTACGCGCGGTCCGCCACCGAGAGGGCCTTGGCCGCGTTCTGCTCCACCACCATCAGGGTGTAGCCGGCGTGCCGCATCTCGCCCAGCTTCTCGAAGATCAGCGAGACGAACTTCGGCGCGAGGCCGAGCGACGGCTCGTCGAGCATGATCAGCTTCGGGCTCGTCATCAGGGCACGCCCGATGGCGACCATCTGCTGCTCGCCCCCCGACATGCTGCCGGCCTTCTGACTCCGCCGCTCGGCCAGGATCGGGAACAGCGCGTAGACGCGCTCGAGCGCGGCCCGGATGCGCGCTCCGTCGCGCTCGATGTAGGCTCCCATCTCGAGGTTCTCGAGCACCGTCATCTGCGGGAACACGATGCGGCCCTGGGGCACGTAGGCGAGGCCTCGGGGGAGCACCTGGTCCGGTCGTAGCCCGGTGATGTCCTGGCCGTCGAAGCGCACCCGCCCGCTGGTCGGACGCAGGAAGCCCACGATGGTCTTGAACGCGGTGGACTTGCCCGCTCCGTTGGGCCCGATGACGCTCACCATCTCGCCCGCGCGCACCTCGAGGGTGACGTCGTGGAGGATGGCCAGCTTGCCGTAGCCCGCGGTCAGGCCCTCGGCGCGCAGGAGGACCGGGCTCGTCTCCGCGCTCACGGGCGGCGCCGGGCGATGTAGAGGACGTGGGGATAGGGCAGCACGTCGACCATCAGGTGGCGGTGCACGTCGAAGCCGACGTTCTCGAGGAGCGCCTGCAGCTCCTCGGTGCCCCAGTAGCGGACCGGGGTGGCCGGATCCATGATCCGGTCCAGCGCGTGGGTGAACCAGCGCTTGTAGGCCGGCTGCCGATCCACGTCCTTGACGAGCAGCCGCCCGCCTTCCGGCAGGGTCTTGGCTACCTGCTCGAGAAGCGGGCGCACCGCCTCCTGCGGGATGTGATGCACGATGTCGAGCATGTAGGCGGCGTCGAATCGCTCCCCGCCGCGGAAGTCCATCACGTCGCCCACCTCGTAGCGCACGTTGCCGAGGCCCAGCCGCCTGGCCGCCGCCCGGGCCATGCCGATCCGCCGCGCGTTGCGGTCGAAGCCCTCGACCGTGAGCTCCGGGTGCACGCTCGCGTAGTAGAGCGAGAAGAGCCCGAAGCCACAGCCCAGGTCGAGCACGCGGCCGCGGGCGGGCAGGTACTGGCCGATCTCGTCGAGGAAGCGCTGGCGCAGGATCCAGAAGCGGCCCCAGCAGTAGGCGCGCACGACCGGATCGTCGTAGGCCCGGATGACGCTACGAATCGCGTCGCTTCGCATAGATCCGGTATCCCGCACCGGTGACCGCGAGGGTGAAGGAGCGATCGAGCGTCTGCGCCAGCTCGGGGAACGCGGCCAGGCGCGCGTAGCCCAGCTCGGGCCAGCTCTCCTCGAGGACCACCACCGCGGCGGGCCGGCCCCGCTCGAGGCCCGCCACCAGCTCGGCGCGCAGCGCCTGGATGCGCGGGTCGCCCACGTCGTGGAAGAAGTGGAAGTCGTAGATGAAGCGGGTGGGCTGCCGGATCCCGAGGCGCAGCAGGGCGTGGATGCCGCCGGAGGTGGTGTCGAGCACCTGCACGGTTGCGCCCGGCGGAGTCAGCGGTCCCAGGTCGCGCGTGATGGCGGTCACCCGCCGGGCCTTCTCCGCGATCCAGGGCGCATCGAGCGCCTCCACGCCCTTGGCCCCGAGCACGATCACCAGGAGCGCCCAGACCGCCAGCGCGATCGGACGGCGGGCGCCGAAGAGGTCGAGCACGCGGGGCCAGCCGGCCGACCGCCACGAGACCACCGCCGCGGGGGCCAGGGCGCAGCCGAAGAGGATCAGCGGATAGAGTTGGTACTCCCAGCCCTTCCCCTGGACGACGAAGTGGACGAGCCCGTAGAGCGCGCCCACCAGGGCCAGCCCCTTGCGCGCGGGCTCCCGCGGCGGGGGAGCGAGCAGCGCGAGCAGGGTCAGGACCAGGAGTAGCCCGGCGACCCACCGGCCGAAGGAGTGCCACGCGATCGCCTGCCACGGCGAGACGTATCCCACGCGACTGTAGAGCGGAACCACGTAGCCGGTGAGAATCTCCAGGAACGGCCCCAGCCCGCCGCGCCAGGCGAGCCAGCCGAAGACCGCGCCGGGCACCACCAGCCCGGCGACGATCACGAGCGAGGCCGCGCGCCAGCCCGACATCGCCCACGATCGATCCCGCGCCGCGATGGCCGCGCAGAGCAGCCAGTAGAGCGCGGCGTGCGGCTTGAGCGTCATGGCCGCCCCGAGCGCGAGACCGCCCCAGCAGAGCGCGGCGGAGGCGGCCTGCTCGGTGCCCCGGGCGACGCCCCAGGCTCCGACGAGCAGAAACAGGCAGAGCAGGAAGTCACGCTGGCCCGCGTGCCAGGCGCCGCCGCTCAGGTGATAGAGCGCGAAGAGGAGCGCCGCGGAGACGGCGGGCCAGCCGTGGCTGATGCGATGGCAATACGCGAGGAGCAGGCCGCACGTCGCGGCGAGCCAGCCCAGGTCGAAGAGCCGCCAGGCCCAATCGCCGGCGCCGCCCACCCGCAGCACCGCCAGGTGCAGGAGATAGACCCCGGGCAGGTTCATGTCGAACGCGTCGCGGTAGGGCACCGCCCCCTGCTCGATCAGCCACGCGATGTAGTGCATCAGCGGCGCGTCGTGGATGAGGGGCCAGCCGCGCGAGCCCCAGACCAGGTACGCGAGCAGGACGGCGCTAGCGGCCGAAATAAGCTTCAATGACCCGCTCGTCGGCCTGGATGACGCCCGGCGCCCCCTCGGCGAGCTTCTCGCCGTGATCCAGCACGAACACCGTCTCGCAGAGCCCCATCACGACCTTCATGTCGTGCTCGACCAGCAGGATGGTCTTGCCCTGGTCGCGGAGGCGGCGGACCGTGTCCAGCAGCTCGTTGAGCAGGGTCCGGTTGACGCCCGCGGCCGGCTCGTCGAGCAGGATCAGCTCGGGATCGGTCATCAGCACCCGGATGAACTCCACGAGCTTCTGCTGCCCGTAGGAGAGGTTGCCCGCGAACTCGTCGGCGAGGCGCTCGAGCTTCACCAGCGCGAGTAGCTCCTCGGCGCGCCGCCGGGCCTCCGCGTAGCCGCCGGTGGTCACCACCAGCAGGTTCTCGAGCGCGGTCAGCTCCGGGAAGACCCGGATCACCTGGAACGTGCGCCCCACTCCGAGGTGGAAGATCTGGTGCGGCTTCAGGCGATCGACGCGGTGGCCCTTCAGGATGATCTCGCCCTCGTCCACGTGGTCGACTCCCGTGATGCAGTTGAAGAGGGTCGTCTTGCCGGAGCCGTTGGGGCCGATGAGCCCGTAGATGCGGCCCGGCTCGAGGGCCAGCGAGACGCGGTTGACCGCGGCGACACCGCCGAAGCGCTTGATCACGGAGCGGATCTCGAGAATCGGGGCCACGGGCGGCTAGATGGTCCGGGGCAGGTTGTACTTCTGCTGCAGCACGCCCAGGATCCCGCGCGGCATCATCAGCACCACCGCCACGATGATCGCCCCGAACAGGAGCTGGTGGAGATAGACGAAGCGCGCCCACACCGCTTCCTGGAACACGAACAGGACCACCGCGCCCAGCACCGGGCCCCAGATCGTCCCCTTCCCGCCGAAGAGCGCCATCACGATCATGGTGATGGTCATGATCAGGGGGAAGACCGAGATCGGCTCGATGTAGCCCTGGTCGCGCGCGGAGAGCCCGCCCACGATGCCGGGCCCGATCGCGGAGAGCATGAAGGCGTAGATCTTGTAGCGGAGGGTGTCGATGCCCATCGCCTCCGCGGCCACCTCGTCCTCGCGAATGGTCATGAGCCGGAGCCCGAAGCGCGAGGTGACGATCGCGTAGGTCACCGCGGTCACCGCCGCCGCGACCAGGCCCATCGCATAGTAGATGGACCGGCTCGCGTCGAGGGTGGGCAGGGAGAGTCCGTTGCCGCCGCCGGTGAGGCCCTCGGCGTACGACACGATCACCCGCATCACCTCGTTCAGCCCCAGCATCGCGATCGCGAAGTAGGGTCCCTTGAGGCGCAGGCACGGCCAGCCGATGATCAGCGCGAGCACCGCGCCCGCCACGCCGCCGGCCAGGCAGGCGGCCGGCCACGGCAGGCCCGCGTTCACGAGGAGGCTCGAGGCGTAGGCTCCGGTGCCGAAGAACACCACGTGCCCGAAGGACACGTAGCCGGTCAGCCCCGAGATCAGGTTCCAGGACTGGGCAAGCGCGATCCACATGAAGAGCTGGAGCCCCACCCGCACCCCGTAGCCGGTGGCCTCGAGCGGGTAGAGGGCCAGGCCCACCGCCAGCAGCCCGAGCGCGACCGGAAACCAGCGCTTCACACGCGCCCCTTGAGCAGCCCGGTGGGCCGGATCAGCAGCACCAGCACCAGCAGGACGTAGGCGACCGCCTCGTTGACCTGGGCGGTGAGGAACAGCGAGGAGAGCTGCTCGACCAGCCCGAGCAGGAGCCCGCCCAGAAGCGCGCCCGGGTAGTTGCCCGCGCCGCCCAGGACGATGACCAGGAACGACTTGAAGGTGTAGACCTGGCCCATCTCGGGCTGGATCGCCACCATCACCGCGACCAGCGAGCCGCCCGCGGCGGCGAGGGCCGAGCCCAGGCCGAACGCGAGCAGGTGGATGCGCTGCACGTCGATGCCGCACACCTGGGCGACCTCGCGGCTCTGGGAGACTGCTCGAATGGCCTTGCCCAGACGCGTGCTGCGGAGGAAGACGAAGGACGCCGCGGTGATCCCGATCGCGAAGGCGCAGGCGGCGAGGCGCGGCTTGGAGAGCGCGAAGGGCCCCACCACGAAGGACCCGGTCAGGTACTCGACGGAGCGCAGGTCCGAGGTGAATGCGAGCTGGGCCAGGTTGACGAGCGCGATCGACACCCCGAAGGTCAGCAGGAGCGAGGAGAGCTCGGGCGCGTCCACCACCCGGCGCACCAGGAAGCGCTGCAGCGCCACCCCGATCAGGAAGAGCACCGGCATCGACACGAGGATCGAGAGGTACGGGTTGAGGCCGAAGCGCTGGAAGAACCAGAAGGTGGTGTAGGCGCCCAGCATCATGAGCGGGCCGTGGGCCACGTTGAGGACCCGCATGACCCCGAAGATCAGCCCGAGACCGAGCGCCACCATCGCGTAGATGGAGCCGGCCAGGAGGCCGGAGATCACCACCTGGCCGACCATGGTCGGCGTGATCAGGACGCTCACGGCCCCTCCGAGGCGCGACGGCGCCCGCCGGAGGCCCGGCGGGCGCGCGGTGAGCTTATCGCTTGCCCCACTCCGGAGTCGGGTAGCGCATCTTGCCGCTCGCCAGCTCGTCCGGCCAGACCACCACCCGCTTGCCGTCCTGCCACTGGAGCA
>WNFC01017805.1_pt1 | contig 20004 bp, 23 predicted proteins | sample 5400541 | NCBI WGS metagenome assembly WNFC01 (sample SAMN13153342, study PRJNA577476) | soil metagenome | isolation source: 120 cm saprolite under Douglas fir tree site 2 hole 2 replicate 1 | place: USA:California | collected 2015-04-18 | reverse complement strand
TGGACACTGTCTTATATAAATATTGCCCCCGTTTCTGAGATATACTGGACGCACAAGCGTTGATCCGATTGGGGAAGCGAAATTTTGCACGCACCAAGATGATCCATCATGCATCATGTTCCACACGTTTTCTAAGGCGGCAATTTTGATGAAGAAAGATAATCGTGGCTGAGATATGTGAGCATGATCGGAAGACACATCATGGGTAGATGGTGGATGAGAAGAGAAAACTTCAAGTTCCGAATCATGCAATCGGACATACCATAAGCAATACCACGGAAGCAGTACGGAAGCCTGCTTATGACCGGAGCTGACACGAGTTGACTCAATACACAATCATCCCCGTGTAGCACCATACAACAAAAATTTCTCGCTGTGGCGCACTGGAAATTATGGCTGAGGTTGAGGTTCCTTTGCGTGTTCAAGTCAGTGTGCGGACTCGAAATGGCGTTGCGGATGCAAAAATTTTGCAAGTCACGTGATGTCTTCGTTAGCGCGGTAAGATGCCGGTATCGTACCGCATGGATCATGATAGGCACCCAATAGTCCTGTAGCATCCAAAAGCGACTGTCATACTACGCTACCACCTTAGACTCAAGGTACAAGGTATCAGGTACAATCTCAGGCACAAATTAAAAGAAATCGTTCTGAGAAATAACGGCAAACATTGGATGGACACCTGTCAAAATCGATGCGAGGTCGTCGGGAACATCATCTTCCGAGGCCCCAAAGTGACGCCTTCATGAGTGTCTCGACATCGACGGTGTCGGTTGGCTGATATCCGCGGATCAAGGATTTGGTTGCAAATCCATATGGAGGGGTAGTCGGCGTGCAAAATTCAAGACACGACAATCGAAGGAAACTTCCTATCGGCTTAGTAGGGCGCTTGCGCGGAGTCGAATTGTGCTCAAGCGACTCCCATGCCTTACAGGAAGGTCGAGGTACAACGTTGGCGCCTAAGAGGACGAACGTGAAATTGGGGGAGGGGGCAATGAGCGTACGTCCACGATTCGATCCGCTGCGCAAATTTGGCCAATCAGGGTCCCGGGGCTTCTCGCAACTTCGATTGCCTCTAACCATATAAATTCTCCATCCTGCGTGGCGGATGCCAATCTTCTCGTTGCACACCGCTGCGGCATTTAGTAGTGTAAATTGTACGGCAAGGCCCAGGGCAGAGGGAAGCACTTCCGGAGGCCAAAGCCGTTCCTCCCCCAAAGCTTATCAGCCCTGACGGAAAGAAAAGAAAGATATCTAGGGTCCCAAGTTTGAAGGAATCGAATGTGAGACGGCCGTGTTTACCGACATACTGGCCCGCGTGGCTTGGTGAAAGAACAAGCTGAGCCGCGCAGATCAGGGCGCTGGGTAAGGAAGGATGTTCCATTTTGACGAACGGGTTTGGCTGGCTGTCATGCCGTGATTTATCACATGAATGGACACCTTGATCCGTGCCGGGCAAAGCGTTTGTACTTGTAACTCTAGTCCAGGTTTACTATACAAAGAAGAAGCCGGTTCCATCAGTAAAGCGCGCACCTTACTTGGTATCAACATATAGTCTACTCCGTGTTCTGCGCGTCATGATTATCAAGACATGGAACGAGACATTCGCACATTGAGCGTGGGGCGATAGCCGAAGAACCGCGTCAATAAGACTAGAATGGGTACCAGTAGACGCACGCTCGAGAGACAAATTTAATTCACGAACGGCAGGGACACCATGACAAAAGGAATGGACAGACATCAGTCTGACAAGCTATTGTCCCAGCTAGGCACAAGTGGTCGTCGATGGTCGTCGAAGGTTCGATATGTTCGATATTCAAAACAGGCACGCATTTGCCTGATGTCGGTGCAGCCATGACAGCACCGAGAAAAAAAGTCGACCAACACGTGAGAATGTCCATATCGATGAACCCCGACATGGCCTGACAGATGATGGAGCGACATCGTACGGTCATGCCGCAGTCGCGTCACGGTGGAGTACAAAATCGTGTAATCACCGCTGAGAGGTATCACGGGATGATCGGGGTTTGGGCGATTGGAGATGGCGCGTAATATCTGGGACTGTAGAACTTCGGAAATGGATGACACGCTACCATACCTGGGTAGCGCAACGTCGCATCGTAGGTGGACGACTCGGACTAGAGTTTTGGTGTACAAAAATTTCCGCGCGTCAGAAGCATTGCATCTCTGATAACGACAAACATACATCATGGACACCCTGAAAGTGATATCAAATCAAGGCTGTACTTACAACCACTCAGTTGTCATATGAGCCTATAAGCTGCAGGGCCAGACGCGACGACGGAACCGTAGGTATTGGGCCCTTGAAAGGGAGAATAAATCAGATGCACCAGGGCGGAGGTGTCTAGGATCATATTAGGGCATCGACTGGAGACAGTGGCGTTATGAAGCCATGCGCCGTACAGCCTAATTATTTTGTTGAAGGATGGGGTTCTTGGTCCACGATGCGCACACAAGGCGCCATCGATTGGCGTGCCAATCCCGAGGGTGACCAATTTTTTGATGGCCAACTGTTCTTCTTATCAGATACGCTCATGTAAACAACAGAAACTGCACAGAAATAGAAGAGGGCCCCGCACGAAGGACGGACACAGGGCAGGTCGAGGTAATAATTGTGTAATAGAGAAAACGAGATAGAGGACAGAGAGAGAAGACGGAAGGATCGGCGTGGGTGGGCGGTCCGTCGTCGCCACCCAATGAAATTGAGTGCGCAGGTCTCATTTTCCCCGGATGCGTGACTGACTGGCAGACAATTACGACGAAGGGCCCAGCCAGCTTGATAATAGGACAATTGAATATTGGCGCCATTCCATCTCTCTCTCGCCACTCCCAAGTATGCCCCGCTCGACGCCCTTCGACGCCTACCCGACAGAAACGTCTAACCTGCAGGCCGACACCGAGGACATCCTCCAGAGTCACGTTCCACCCGACGGATCATCGTCAAAAGGATGCGTCCTAAACAAGAAGGCGCACCTCGAGTTCCTCGTGCGCAACCTCGTCCAGGGCTTCCCCCCGCGCTACATCAGCCAGGATGCGAGCCAGCCGTGGCTCATGTTCTGGACGCTGCAGTCGTTGAGCGCGTTGCAGGTCGCCGTCGATCCCAACAATAAGCAGAGGTACCTTTTTTTTCTTTGCGTTCCAGTGCTGTCCCGAATCCTGCATGCTGAATGTGTCTCTGGTGCTTAGGGCGATCGATACTATTATGCAGTGGCAACACCCGGATGGGGGGTTCGGTGGTGGGCCTGGGCAAGCCGCGCATTTACTTCCTACCTACGCGGCTGTGTGCTCTCTCGCGATCGTCGGTCGTCCTGGTCCTCGAGGAGGTTGGGACCAGATAGACAGGTGCGCTGGATGATTACATCGACATGACCTCCCCCCCAATGCCACCGGAAGAGATAAGCTATACAAGTGGTACATGTCGCTGAAGCAACCAGATGGATCCTTCATCGTTTCCACCCACGGAGAAGTCGACGTTCGGTATGGTTTCGCCTTTCTGTATGAGCGGATTCTCATTCTCATCGTCTATCTGATGTGGATAGGGGCATCTACTGTCTCCTTGCCGTCGCGCATTTGCTCGACATTACTACCCCCGAGCTCATCAGCGGAACCGCGGCTTTCACCGTGTCCTGCCAGACGTACGAAGGAGGCTTCTCGTCCGCGTCACATCCACACTACTTCGGCGATGTCCTCGCAGCGCAGAGACCGAGCCTCGGCGAGGCGCACGGGGGATACACGTTCTGCGCCCTCGCGTCGTGGGTGTTGCTGCAGCCATACATATCGGCGGACGAACACGCGCCGCGGGTGGACGTGCGCCGGCTGCTGCGTTGGCTCGTGAACATGCAGGGCATGGAGGCCGAGCTCGGCGGTTTCAAGGGACGCACGAATAAGCTCGTCGACGGGTGCTATTCGTGGTGGGTCGGCGGTGCGTTTTCGTTGCTAGAAGCTCTGGGGGTGTCTCCGTGTATCCCCGGGTCTGAGTCCGCCCATGACAACAAGACCAACCCACCTGCAAGCGCATCGCCGGAAAACGGATGGGACGACGTGGAGGGTGCGCTGTTTAGGTCTAGTTAACGTGCCTCTGGAATGCTGACAACGTACCAGATGCATTTTTCAATCGGCATGCCCTGCAGGAATACGTTCTCCTTGCTGGGCAGCACCCAGCCGGGGGTCTGCGAGATAAACCGCCGAAGTACGTTCTATTCTTCCTCTATCATTCATACCTGTGCTCATGTTGCATGCAGGAATCCGGATGCCTACCATACCGCGTACTGTATCTCCGGCTTGTCGGCAGCACAACATCATGTGTTTCCTTCACCTACTCGGCGAGAGGAGGTGCGTTCGGCGTGGAACGGCGAAGATGGGGTACGTGCAACTGCCTTTGCCGAGTCCCTCTGCTGGATAGAAGAAGACGGCCGCTCTCACATTGTTGGCTCGGCTGCGAACCGAGTAGTACGTCGTTTTCTGCTTCTCCGGTGATGCCCTTGTTAAGGAACTTACAGAATGCCACGCACCCGTTATTCAATTTGACAATCACACACACAGAAGGAATAATGGCACATTTCTATAAACAGAGTGTACCGAAGCGCGCACAGAAGCCGTCGAGTTGATCGTTGCTGGGGGAACCTTACGCCTGAGGTGTTTCTTGTTTTACTAGGCTAAACGGCTGAATCATCTTTTCGAGAAATTGTATCCCTAGTCCTTTGCGAAGCTATTACAGATTGACGATATGTATTGAGAGTGCCTCAGCCTGGCAGATACGCAGAGCCTGACAAAAGCGCGCCGCAATTACAGTACTAGTAACATTGCCACTGCAGTTGTGGCCACGTGCACCGCTTGATTACGCTTCGTTAGCCCGCGACTCCAAGTGTCACTCACGCCCACTAAGCTTGACAACCCTCCCTGGAGACCCTTAATCCACTCATATTCCTCGCCATGTCCTACGATCCCTATGACGAGGACCCCCGCTTTCTCTCTGCCCCCTCTTCATCTCCAAGAAAATCCCCGTCAAAACATACCCTGCCTCGTAACAGGTCCAACGCCTCCCTCCGCGGCGGTACCTCCTCTCTCGCGCATGAGCTCGCAGTGGCACTTTTACCAGAGCCAACGGCCAGCTCGAAGCTCCTTGCGGAAGAATTCGGCATCGAATACGATGAAGGAGCGGAGGGTATCGACGGGCTACCCCCTGAAGACGCCGTCGTGCCCACATTCGCAGTCAACGGCGATCTGGACCCCTCAATGGTCTCCGACGCAGCATCCGGCACGACCACACCGGCCGCCACGGACGACGACGACGACAACATCGACATCGACAACGACGCCGACGCCGACCCTGACCCTGACACCCCTGACCCGACCTTCCACACTCCACCACACGCACACGCGCGCCGGCGCAGCCAACCCGACGCAGACGCGATGGCGCTCCTCTCGCAGAACCTCGAGTCGACCGAGCAGTTCCTCGCGCACCTGCGGCGCCTCGACGCGGACGGCCCCGCGCCGCTCGCGATCGAGACGCTCGCGGGCGACATCATCAGCCGGCTGAACGAGACGGTGCGCGACCGCGAAGAACAAGTCCGCGAGCTGCTCAAGTACGAGCGCGAGTTCCAGCGCATCGCGGCGGAGGTCGGCGGAGCGGACGCGCTCGCCGGCCTCGAGACGCTCGAGGACCCCCGCGTCCTGCTGCTCTCCGACGCACCACCACCACCGTCCGCGTCCGCGTCCGCCCCGCCCCCGCTCTCTCCAATGCCCCCCCAATCGCCCGCGCATGCGCGCCAGCTCGATACCGTCACCGAGGAGGAGCCGTCCTTCTCGAATGACTGGGAAGTCGACCCCGACGCGCATCTGCACCCAGACGGCGCCGAGTCCGACGCAGATCTAGACTTAGACGACAGCGGCATCTCGCCGCTCAAAGACTCCTTCTCTGCCCTGCCCCCGCCGCCTCCACCGGTCAACTCGGGGACCGCAACGCCCGCGGGCGCGATCCCGCACCTGGCGCACCTGCGCACGCACACCGCGTCGCTGGTCTCGAGCCTGACGTCGCTCTCAGAACACGCACAGGTGAACGGGGCGGCGACGACCGAGGCGGGGCGCAGGATCCGCGCGCTGAAGAACAAGATCGGCGGGTGGCGCACGGACTGGGACAGCGCGGAGCGCAGCCGCGCGCGCATCGAGCGGTGGGAGAAGGGCGGCGATCTCGAGGGCGAGCGCCGCGTGGACGGCCGCGCGGTCGTGGCGGAGCATTTGCGTGAGTTTGAACGCGTTTTGTTCGAGGCGAACGTCAAGACGCAGGCGATCATGGCCCCGGCATAGCTGTACTTAGAACTGCCCCCCGATACCCTTCTGCTCTCAACTTTGGTGTGTAGATGGTTTTTGGCTTTTATATCGTACTTTTCGCGTGCTCGATCTGCCGTGTGTGTTTACTTTTCCCCCCACAGCAATGATGCAATAGTACAGAGACTTCCAATAGATGTATACCTGTAGTTTACATTTACTCTAGCTGACTACACCCAGGGAAGGGGAAGGATAGTCCATGGACCGGGTTAGATTTATTTGACTGCAGCATTCCGCATATACAGTCGTACAGCGAAGACGCTAGTGTTACTCCATAAATACGAGTTCCGCGCTTCCTACACAACGGGTATCGTACCGTCTTCTAACCAGAATATGTGAACCAGCTTGTCCTACGAGATGGCGTAAGCAAGGGGACATTGAAAGGATCGATTATACAGACCTGGCATCGACAGCTTCTTTACGCACCGCGCGCTTGGGGTCATCGAGAGTCTTCGCGAGCTCGCGTAGCACCATCGCCTTCTGCGGATGCAGAACATCGTACCGCACAATCTTCGGGAGCACCGCGAGGTACTTGAGCGCGCCTACCCGCACCCTCTATTCCCCGACACCGACATCGACGATCAGAGCGAAAAGTCAAAGTTGGAAAGAGAGAGTTAAAGCGCGCGCACCATGTCGGGCATCTCGGCGACGCCACTGTTCTGTAGCATGGCGTTCGTGAGGCTCACGGCGTGCTCCGAAACGACGCTGCCCTCTTTTGCTGTCTTCGATTCGGCGTCGGCAGCGATGTCGGCCTGCGCGGCGGAGAGGAGCGTGTCGATGACTCCGGCGCGGAGCGTGGGGTCGGGCAGAGTGAGCCCGCGAAGGAGGAGCGGCATGAGCTGGGGAAAGCGTGAGCTGACCGGGACGCGCACAGCGTGGCGTGGCTGGGCCACATGAGAGTCGACTCACTGTTGGCAGCTCATGCGCGTAAGCGGCCCTCGGAATAACCTTGATGAGCGCTGCGAGCGCGACGAGGCACGTAGTCTGCCGCGATTGCTCTGCCGGTGCCACGGTGTAAGCAACATACGCAAACTTTCCCCGGATAACCTCGGACGGACCGGTCGAGTCTTTTATTCCCTGAATGATCTTTGGGAGGATGCTACTTGCGTACTTCTGGGCATGGAGGATCTAAAGATTTCGAGGTCAGTTGGTATCGACACGATGCATGTGGGCGTGGGAAGGCGACCTTGATGACCCCGTGGTTGCGCTTCGTAAGCACCTTGTCGACCGTACCGGCCTGGCCAATCGCACGCGCGGCATCCCACCCCACCTCTGCATCATCGAACAGCTCAAGGAGGCGGTTGACGAATGGCAGAGCCCGTGGGTGGTTCCTGACCAGGAGTGCCCTCGAAATCTGCAACAACTCGAGTGAGTGATGACACACCAAAGTGGGCAGTAAGATTCGTACCCATGCCCATGCCGAAATAGCACGACGCCGCGCATCAGCGTCCAGCGGCTTGGCAATCTCCTCGTCGTTGGTCCAACAAGGTGCTCTCATCGTCCACAGGGATCTTGACCTAGTGTTAAAAGTCAGAGAGCGTGGGGTGAAAAGGTGCTCATCTCACGCGAACCTCTGGATAGAATGCTATCACGCTTTCTGAAAATAGAGCGATGAGATTGGATTGGCTCTCCCCTGCGTTGGTCTGAAGAGCAAATAGGCTTAGGATCAGACGTCGGGGTGGGCAGATAACGTACATCGAAAGGCGCAAAACCTGTGTCTACTGGTAGGCTGATGTCACCGACGGCGAGTGGAATGATATTTCCCTTCATATATGCAGGAAATAACGTCTTGGAGAACGTTTCCTGCTTCCTATGCCAAATCGATCACATCAGGGAGTCGGTGGCTCATCAATTGACTCACTGAGCGGACAACGACTGAATGACAAGGTTGACTAGGCGTGCAACAACATCGATGACACGCGGATCGGCCACGCCCGTGTTTCCCAAAGTCACAAGTGCGCCATGTACAGCGAGGTTGAATAGCCTTGGAACAAGTCGGTCGACATACTTCGGCACGTCCACATCCCCATTCTCGACCTTGCGTGCCAACACATCCGCAAGCGTCGACAACAATGCGTGCGCATATGCCGCTGAGGGTTCAGCGTCCTCCGGGAATGTCGCGGGAGCGTAAAGTAGACTTAGGCGCACGGATAGGCGAACGACGAGAGTCTCGAAGAGATTGGGTTGAGCGCATAGACGTGACAGTGCGGAAAGGCCCATGCAATATTTCTCGCGTCCCTCAGCATCGTCCCGTCCAGGCGCTTGATCCGGAAGCGCCGAGAAAAGAAGCGGAAGAGTCATCTGTGCAATATGGGATGGCGTCTTGATGGAGATGGTCTTGAGTAGATCGAGAGCTGCGTCCCTAGAGCGAAATGATCAACGAAAAGCCTGGAGGCAACAGTGAGAATGAGCACCTTGCACCTAGGACGCCTTCTTCTTGACTTGAAATGACGTCGTTCACTTTTTGCACCACAAAACCAATTTCCTGATCATCGAGAAGGTCAGGGGTAGTCACCAAGCCATTCAGACCCTCGATCGCGGGACGTAAAGAGGACTGGGCCTTCAAACCGGTAACCAAAATCCCCAATACTTCATCCTTGAAAGGGAGGAGGAAAATGTCTTCCGCGTTGGCTGCCTTAACCGTGGAGTCGCGCGCGGCCGCGACAAGGGATGATAGTAATGAGAGAACTGGGCCTCTATTTGGAAGCTCGTCGGGATCTACGAATAGCTTTATGAGGTGAGGGACCGCATGAGAGAGGGTGTAGCGTGAAACGGACGCTATGAAAACTACCGTGAGACCTCAAATGGAGAAAGAATTGGGTCTCTACTGACGGGTGGTCGACATGAATGCACATAAGACTTTTATGGCTGGTTTTGCTTGACTCTTCTCTGGCTCTTTCAAAATCTGGATGCACTCTTCGCATGCATCTTTGGCAAGGCCGTCAAGATCGGTGTCCGTAACTTCGTCCGCATAGATCGTCTTGATCAGAACCTGAGTTGATTTTAGGGCCTCTACCTCTGTCTCTAAATCAGTAGGCTGGAATATCTCGAGTTTCAGGGAACTCCAAAGCTTCCGCGCGGAATTTGCTGCGACGCTTGGCCCATACACCGGAAGACACAGGGAAAGTGTTTGAAGGGTATCGCGCTTTCGTTTACTAGTAAGCTAAATGTCGCACACGATAAAAGCGAGGCCTCACTTTTGTCGCAGGTGAACCAGCGTTGATCTTGTCAAGGAAAAGAGGGATGGCAAGATTGCCGAATAAAGGGCTCGCGCTTAAACATGATCTAGCAGAGCGATCAACCGTGATCGTGAGCCGTTTCGAGTACTAAATCCTACCGGAGAGTGACTTTGAGATCCTCTGCAGTTATCCCATACGGATCGTTAGGAGGCGGTCGGAATGTTATCGGAAAATAGCAGAAAGTGATGTTAAAAAGGTCCTGGAGCGCGATGTCAATCCAAGAGAGGAAGAGCCAGGGGAGGTGACAGGAGGTGACACGCACCTCGAACTTGGCGGAGATGTCGAATTCTATGGCAAGTACTCGTGCTATGGCGAATGCAAGCATGAGATTCCGGGGATCCTTTTCCCCATCCACCAAAGCGATGTAGCCAGAAAGAAATCGATCACCCATGCTCTTAAGTACTGTTAACTCGTGAAGAGCCCTCAGGACTAACGACATTGAAAAAAGAGATCTCACCATCTCTATGCGATGCTACAAGAGAGTCGAAAATGGAAAAAACGGTGTGACGCTGGACCTGAACGAGTGCTTGCATCTTCACATTGGTAAAGATCCTATAGTTGTATGCGTATCGTTACAGAAATGTGAAACAGAAAGTAGCTCACGCTGCGCATATATCAATAACGTTATCCGGAAGCAGCGCTGGGATGCGAGTGATTGCGAGAATACCCTTGAGGGCGGGAATTATTGTTTCGGTGTCCTCTAACTTGGACACAAAGAACGCGACAAGAACCTTGACTAGATCGTGGTATCACCTCGACTGGCCGTAATCTGAGGTATATATTGCGTACCAGATTGCTGGTTGAAATTCTCCGGTGGGCATTTACCAACCACCAACGCTAGAAATTCTACGCCTGCGGGAAAATGTCATGGGGGCACGGTGTGTCATAGAAAAGCGAAGCGTGCCTTTGTTCCTAAGGTTATCCTCTTCCGACGTAAGGTACTCTCCCAGTGCTTTCACGACATGCACTAGCTTGAGTTGCCCACTGGCAACACCTGGAAGCTCAGATAGATTTCAGGATAGCAGTAAATTCTGCATTGGCTGTAATCGTATACCTGATACCGTGTCTTCGATTTCCTTGTCTCTGGGAGAGGCGACCCATGTACGAACGTAGCGTCCTGCAGCTTCCATCGAGCACAGATGCGGATGAGATTAAGAGCAAAGAATATCGAGCGAATGATTAATTCCCCCAATGGGCCAATGGGCGCTTGTGACGAGAACAAACAGCGCCGCCAACGACGTCTCGCCCTCCCCTTGCTGTAGGTGCCAGTCATCCTCGCGCGGCCCATGAGCCATCTGCGGTCACTCGTCTCTAGACTATCCACACGACGCCACGCTTATCCTCCCAACCACGCGCTCCATGGCCTTCTTCGATCCTTCGCTTCCACCCCGGTCGCGTCCAGAGCTAGGAAACCTCCAAAAGACCGCTTCAACTACAACCCCGAGATATTCTTCGATGAGGCCCCCGACCCAGAGCACGCCGCATATACCCGCATCACGTCCAACGACCTCGAGCGGTACACCGAACCACCGACGCGCGTCAAGATGCTCGTGCGCGATTTTATCGAGGACTCGCTCTACAACCCCCACTATGGCTATTTCCCGCAGCAGGCGACCATCTTTACGTCCGCGGGGGACCCCATCAACTTCCGCGCCATGCGCGACTCGGTGGAGTTTCAGAACGAGGTCGCAGGGCGGTATTCGACCTATGGTACAGACAAGGAAGGGCCAGGCAGACAAATTTGGCATACGCCAACAGAGCTGTTCAAGGTGCGTCCTACGTCTGACAGTCCGCCCTGCTAAGCCGTCATTCCTGCACATAGCCGTACTATGGGCAGGCTATCGCACAATGCTTGGTGTCGGAGTACCTCCTGAAATACTTCCCTTATGAAGATCTCGTCATCTACGAGATCGGGGCGGGAAACGGTACATTGGCCATGGACATCCTTGACTTTATCCGGAGCGCGTATCCGGAGGTCTACGAGCGTACCCACTACAACATCGTAATCCCTGCATCAGTATAACCCACAAGAGCATATTCCACTGGGATCGCCGAGAACCGGCCCCGTGTTTCTTCCTGGCTATGGAAGTCATCGTGGGTCGTCCGTTTCCTTCGTGCTAGCTCGGCCCGTTCACCCCACGCAGGACAACTTTGCGCACGACATGATCCGCTACGACTATCGCAGCCTAGAACCATACCAGGCCCTCATCACCGTCGACGCCAAAGGCGACTACGGGATATACTACACGCGCGTCACCGATTCGTTGATTGCCTCCTTCCTCAACCTACGACGCCGCCTCGGCCACCCACCACCGCTCCCCTCGATCCTCAAGTCCTCCTCCGTGCGCTCGATATACAACCACCTCCCATTCGCGCCGAACCTCTCGACGCCCGAGTACATCCCCACGCGCCTCCTGAGCCTCCTGCGCACCCTGCGCACGCACTTCCCGCGGCACCGGCTCCTCCTCTCGGACTTCAGCACGCTGCCCGACACGATCCCGGGCGTGAATGCGCCCGTCGTGCAAGCGCGCGTGCGCGGCGCCGCCGTCGCGTGCTCGACGCTCTTTGTGCGCCCGGGCCTGTTCGACATCTTCTTCCCGACGCACTTTGGCCGCCTGTGCGACATGTACGAGCATGTCCTCGCGCAGCCGCGCACAGGCGGCGACGACTGCCTGCTCCCCGTCGCGCCGTCCCCGCTCGCGAACAGCTCGTCGCCGCTGTCCGTCGGCGCGGGATTCTTCTCGTCGTACCAGCCGCAGAACCGCCGCACGCCCACGGACGGCGTCGCGAGCTCGAGCGGGCTCCCGGTCGGCGAGCGCAAGTCGAGCGTGTTCACGCATGCGGAGTTTATGGAGACGTACGCGGACCTCGAGAGCACGCGTCTGCGGAGCGGCGAGAACCCGCTGGTGGACTACTACAAAAACGTAAAATTCCTGTTCTGAGATATTCTATCTTATTCTGGTTTTCCTCTTCCTCTGCACTTCTCAGCGTGCCCGCAAATTTCCCCCTCCCCTTTCCCGGCACTCTACTCGGCTACGCAGAATATACAGGTAGTAATGAAACGCGTCGCCGATTTGCTGGATATCGAGCGTCGTGTCTGGCCGCGTCAAATATCGTCGACGGAAATGCGGCTGGCCAAACGTCAAGTACAGAAACTTTCCGCTGCCCTTTCTCAGAACCCTACAGAACGTGCACGCTTAAACGCGCGTCAGGGAGTGAGAGATGACGACGCCGTACCGGAGGACTTCGTCCACTTCTTTCGTGCAGTCGTCTATTACTTGCTGTGGGGGATCCTGTGGGCAGTGTGTGAGGACGCTATCGCGCCAGGTCTTCTGACGATGATGCAGGGCAGTGGTGGGCCCTTACCCAGACGTCGCCCTTAGCCGTCATCATCGCGTCCATCGTACCTTTCCGCACATGTAAGTCCCAGCCCGGGCGGGGCTTGTTCTAATTTACCTTTGTCGATCGCGACGTCGAAAGTGCCGTCCTCGAAGGTCGCCAAGTCGCGGACGTCCATCACGAGCCCTGGAGCGAATCGATTCGACGACAACCATTACGATCATTACAAATGTTTTCATTGTTCTTATGAATGACTGAGGGCCGACGCAGGGGAAAAGGGAGAGAACGATACATTGCATTTCCGGCCGGTTGCGGTTCCTTGCGGACATGTTCTCGATCACGATGGGGGAATACTGCGCGGTTCGGAGCAAGGCTCATCAGCGAACGCGCACGGCCAAGTCAGGCGGTAGTGGTAAAGCACAGGCGCACGTCGACGTTGATGATGTTTTTGTACCCGTCGTCGTACATCTGAGCATTCAGTCCAGGGGCGACGCGTGATCGTAAAGAAACTAATGACGCACGTCTTCAGAGAGCGTCGAGTTGCCGCAGCCGAGCATGAGAATGCGCGCCGTCTTGTCAGGGAGGGCGGCGCGAAGGAGGTGCGCGACGTCCTTGTAACTCTTGAACCAGTCAAACGTCGCCTCTGTTTCCCTTCGTACGCCCGTGGTGACCTTTACGACCCGCCCGGAAGCAGAAAGAAATCAGCCCTCACTGTGCATATCTCTGGTCCCTATTATGAGGATCGATTAAAACAGGGATCAGGGACCCGTCAGGGGCGCGCGCACCAGTACTCCCTAGTTGCATATTCTTCATTCCTTTCCGGGAGCAAGTCGCTGGCGGCCATCGTCGTCGTCGTCGTCGCCACGCGTGGCCGCTTACAGCAGAGAGCGAGGCGGCCTGAGGCGACGGAGCGCGTTAAGCGCCATTTGCCGTAACGGAAGGGTCGCTCCTCTCCACACAGTCCAAACCAATCGATTCGTCACACGTCCTCAACGCTTCGCTCCCACAACCACCGCTACAAGACCTTTCTTATTCTTCAACGCCTTTTCAAAAAGCCTCAAGACATTCAGGAAAATGGTGCGCTCGCTTATCATCGTTGGCCCGCCCCTCAACTGAGGGTTGTCTACTGGCGCTAATGACGTTTCCACGCCCCTTCCCACTCCCTCGTCGTGCAACGGCAGTCTGCCATCCCTGCGTTCGTCATGAGTACTCTGTGTATCGTTGGGGGCGTAACCGGATACGTCCGCACGCGTTCCATCCCATCCCTCGTCGCTGGCGTTGGGTACGTGTTCCGGCCATCCACGTCCGTTGACTTCCTCTAACATCGCCCCTCCCTCCCATCCGTCGGCATCCCACATAGTGTCGGCGCGCTCTACCTATACAGCGGGGACAGTATCCGCAAGCACACCGCCAACGGGCTCGAGACGGCACTTGGTGAGCAGAACCATATTCTCAGAGCGCTCAACAACAAACGGGGCCTCTCCCCGCAGGTGCTTCCGCCCTCTTATTCCTATCCTCGGTCCCGAGATTCCCCAAGGGTCCCATACCCGCGATGCTCACCGTCACGTCGGCTGCGGCGGGCGCATACTACGGCAAGGCGATATACAAGCTGCACCAGTAAACCAGTAGCGGGATGTTGGCATACGCGCTCGGGAGTTGCTCCGATTTTGTGTATGATTTGTAACTACCATGTACAAGCACCTGTCCTGAATGGATTTTACGTCATCCACGGCATCACCTGCAAGCTTACAAGGCATGTCTGAGTCGTTAGCAGACCGTCGGCGACGCGGCCTTCTGATTTCCAAGTTTGCACATTCTCCCGCCGAATGATTGCAAGAACTGTCCCATCTTTCTTCTGCAACATTTCTCAATACGATAGCATTGCATGCCTAAATTTTCTGATTATCGTAGACAGCATCAAATACAAAGTATGTTTCTCTGTCTGTTACAATCCCTACTCGATGGTTTGAGAAAAAGCGACACCCCTCTTGTCAGCATTCGACCTACACCATACCAGAGAAACACACGAGCAAACTCACATGGAACCTCATTGGGCGATGCAATGATACCACCCTCAACTGTGTCACATTGGTGATAATAGCAATGCTTGGCATTCTAGAAGTGTGTCATCTTGATCTTGTTCCACGAGTTCCTGTTGCGACGCCATATCCAGCGGTGTCTGCCCCTCGTCGGTCTGCGCTGTCGCATCTGCACCATGCTCGAGAAGCACGCGTATAAGTTCGACATGTCCCTTGGCCGCCGCCAAATGTAACGGAGTCGACCCGTCCTGTTTCCTGGCTTTCGCATCTGTGCCTCGCTCGAGAAGTAGGCGCGCAACTTCCACATGTCCCCTGGCTGCTGCCACATGTAATGAAAGCGACCCGTCCTCCGTCTTGACTGTGGGATCCACGCCGTACTCGAGGAGAAAACGTACGACTTCAGGGTGCCCCTCTTTTGACGCCACGTATAATGGTGTCCACCCGCCCTTCTCTTGGGCTATCGCATCTGCACCGTGCTCGAGAAGGAGGCGCGCGAATTCCACCACCTGTCCTCTCCCGGCCGCAAAATGCAATGGAGTCCACCCGTCGTCGGTCCGGGCTGTAGCATGCACGCCGTGTTCAAGGCGCACGTGCGTGGATTCCATATGTCCTTGGATCGGCCTGAACGCTCCGGGCAATGGAGTCGACCCATCGTTCTGCTGGACTAGAGCATCCGCCCCCCACGCTCGAGAAGGAGGCGCCCGACTTCCACATGTCCTCCAATCGACGCCATATGCAGTGGAGTTAACCCGTCCTTGTTCTGGGCGGTGGCAGCCATATCGTATCCGACACGACACTCCTGAGAAATTTAATGATTCTATTATCGCCTCCTTGGAATTCACTGAACGCCCGTGCCTGCTCTTCGAGCACGGTAGTAACAGACTCGACTGACTTGCAATTTTGGATTCGAAGACTAGAGGATTGTAATTGGTCACCCATATCGCTGTGAGGAAACGATTGTTAGACAGCAGGATGTGTTGGTAGAGGGTTGGAGTGACGGTCAGCGTACTGACTCACTTCACTTTATTCAAACCCAGTTGCAAGTTAATTGCCTCAAAAAGCAGGGCGTATAGTTAAGAGTCGACGGTGAATAGATCAATGCAGGGACGCTAAAGAAAACGGGGGTTCCTTAGGTCGTCGCAGACTGAGATGTCAGTAATTGTCTCACAAGTTCTGTATTTTTCTGGGCAGATATGCGCAAGGTGTAGCAATCGATTCAGATACCTTGGCCATCCCAACGATCCCAATGCTCGTGGAAAAATCTCTACTTTCGTCTGTGCGGCGTTAAGTGGGCAATCTGTCGAGACAGCTTCCTCCATTACATCCGCTCTTGCCCTTCACTTACTGTACTCCTTATGATCCCAACTTCATGGGCTTAGAGTTCGTCCGTTCGGCACGGACCAGACGAGAGTGTGGACTCGGATGTTTGCCTGGCCGAGTTGGTGTCCACAGTAGTAAGTTCATTGGCGCCACTGGCACATGACGCGACACTAACCCTCTTTTCCGGTTTCCCCACGTGCCAGTGGCCGCAGCCACGTCACCGTTGTCATGGATGGTAGTCCGCTGGTTCCGCGTTCCGAGTCGTTATGGTTACTCTGTGGTACGGTGAGTGGTACGGACGGAGTGTGCGAGACGGGGGTAATCTATACCTCTATACCTGGTACATTTTTTCCAGATTCAATGAGTTTAACTGAAGTTCTGTATTTCGCCGAAGCGCATTCAGGCCGGGTGATGTAGTAATCGCAAGAGTCATCGATTCAAATTCCTGGGATATCGATGTGTGATAAGAATCTCCCAGTCCCCTGAAGAACTTTGCGTCCATCGACTTCATCCACACAAGCAGATAATCTACCAAGGCTTCTCAGCTGCTTCTCTCCTTGCTCCGTGTCTATTACAGCAAGCGAGAGAGGACGAAACACCTGATTAAATCGGGCCCTTCAAGTTGGGTCGCTTTTCTTGGAAACCATCTAAGATAAATTCGAGATCTATTCACTTTGGAAAACCGATGCGCTAACTCGGAATGGGGGAACACCGACTGTTGCAATATCCTAACGCCGATAAATTTGTGAATTTGAGGGAACGCATGTGGTAATCGTCTGTACGCGACCACTGGCATACGAGACGACAGAAGGTAGTATCTACTCTAGTCACCATGGGCATTAACCGAAGGGTAAAGTAAACGATCTCACCTCAGTAATGGCTCGCGGGTGAAGAGCACAAGAACTGAGGTGAAGATACACTAACTACTGGGGTCCATATACATACTAAGTGAACCTGAGCGACACTGGCAATCGGGTCGTGGTCGACGTGTTGAAACGATGCAATCTAACAGGCTAACTAGGCATGTATGAATATTGCGGGTGCTATCGATGCCATTGTACGGTCATGTCGTCAGTGTAATATGTACTCAGGCCCAGATTGAAGCATTCTGTTACCGCAACATATAATATCGAGCTGAGCTCCGGCCCGGGCCGCCGTACGTCACGGTTCCGGCTCAAGTCCCGAGCTCACATCTAACTGACATCTAACAGTCAGATCTAGTCAGCCTTACGCGTGTGCGCTTTCAACTTACCTTGACTGGGGCCCGCAGATCTGGTGTTTTCATGTCTCTCTCCTTATCTCTCCATGATCTCGACCTATGCGACGCGATTAGAATTTGGTCATCAATCAGACAGCCCGTAATCAGTGTTGTTATTGGTCTCAGCTGCTCTCTATCACGTTGACGCCGCATCGCAACGGTGACAACACAATATGCTGGGCTTCTTCATAACCCGTTTAATGACAGCGGCGTCGAAGCTTCTGTGGTTACATTCCACGTTGCCATCTAACTGAGACATAACCTCAATTGCCGATGGCTACCGTGACATTTTGAAGCGCGACAGAGGTGAAAGTTGCGCACGAGCAAAATGAGACCAGGCCAGATTCTCAGTCCCCATTAGAGTGCAGAAGTTGGGTGCCTCCGCGTCACTAGCGTATAAAACCCTGTCAGCGACCGTCGGCCTGCTCCACTTTCCACTATTCATCTAACACCACAGCCAACTTGAACGTTAGTAGGACGGACAACATCATGATGTTCTCCCTCGCGTTTATCACTTCGTTCCTTATCACGCTCTCTTTGGCCGCACCCGCGGCACGCCAGTCATCCCTTTGCCCTTCGAATGGTGTCCCGGACGCAAAGAACTTTACGCTTATTGCCGTCTCCAAGACAGACACCAATATTCAGAAACCATTAGCCCTTGGCTTAGATGACCGGCCGACTTATGTCCCCCTTGGGTGGATTGGGGTACTTTCGCAACCCTCTCTTTGAAATGACCTTGCTGACGTGCCATGTATGGTGCAGTCCGCTGAGTCCATGAACTCCATCATGGCGAAGAACTTCGTCATGGTTCAGGGCGGGATCACCGCTTACGGATCAGACGGCAGCATAGCCGCCGTCTCGAGCGGGGTCTCAAAGGAACACGGCTTGTTATCGTTCGTTGGCACTGAACTCATGACCCCCACTCAGGTGTACTGCGAACTCGTGCCAGTGAGTTCTGACAAACATTGCTTCCTGTGACTAGGTCTTGATTATATCTCATTCGAACCAGCCCAACACAAGCACCAATGGATCCGAGTTTCCCGACACCCTAGCAGTGAACGGTGATAGCGACCACTTCTCCTTATGCCAGCGCAGCAACGGCAACGAATTTGTCATTGTCTACGATGCTGCTGAGTCAACCTCCATAAATGCAGGGTACAAATTTGAGACATGCACAGATGTAGACATCCATATCCTTCCCGTAGATCACCAGTAAGGCATAAAATAGTTCTACTTACTCGCCCTTGGGAGTGGAAACTAACTTCAGAAGCACTGAACTGACCGAGATTTCTAGTTCTATAATAAAGTGCTGTACTCAGTAAAAGCCATCCAACGCAAAAATTCCTATTCTCCTTGACAGCCAATTATGATATAAGGAATTGCTGTGTCGAAGTGACGAACGAAATCCTCATACACCCGACACACAGGGGAATTGCTGTAGTCGTTGGCTGCGCGGTGAGTGAGGTGTGGCCCAAGGTGAAGCCGAGATCGGCGAACGAGGGAGGGAGAAGGAGACGGGTGATCGATAGGGATCAATAAGGAGAGAGGGGAACAGACTCCTTGTCTAGATCAAGATGCTTCTTGTGATTAATCATCTTCTGTTATTCGATCAACACCTACCTGAGACTGGTGCGGGCAAAGCGCACATGTTCCCACCTTACTGTTTGATGCAAGATGTCACTGATTGTTTTCAGCCGTTGCATTTGCACCGTACTCGAGTAGGACATGGGCAACTTCCACTTGCTCAGATTGCGACGCAATATCCAAGGGAGTCTCCCCATCATCGTCCTGCGCTGTTACATCCGCCCCACGGTCGAGAAGAAGGCGGGCGGATTCCACATGTCCCGCTGGGGTCGCGAGATGTAATGGGGTCCACCCGTCCTTGTCCCGCGCAGCGGTCGCGAGATGTAATGGGGTCAACCCGTCCTTGTCCCGGGTTGTTACCTCCGCCCCGCCGTTGAGAAGGAGGCGCCCGACTTCCGCGTGTCCCTGTGCTGACGCAAAGTGTAATGGTGTCATCCCGCCATCCTGCCGGGCTGTCGCATCCGCACCACGGTCTAGAAGAAGGCGCGCAAGCTCCATATGTCCCCCAACCGACGCCACATGCAGTGAAGTCATCCCGTCCTCGCTCTGGGCTGCAGGATCCAGACCATGGTCGAGAAGAATGCGTACCATCTCCATATGTCCTCCCATCGACGCAATTAGCAATGAAGTCGTCCCATTACTGAACTTGGCTGTCACGTCGACCCCATGATCGAGAAGGACTTGGATGACTTCCACATGTCCCCCGAGTGATGCTGCAGATAATGGAGTGAACCCATCATCAGCTTGGGCTGTTAAATCTGCGCCGCGCTCAATAAGGACGCGTATGGCTTCAATATTTCCTTCGAACAATGCCCGATGCAACTGAGTCCACTCGATATCTCCGACCAATCCTGGCACGCCGAGCTCAAGATAGACATTT
>WNFC01010832.1_pt1 | contig 20004 bp, 14 predicted proteins | sample 5400541 | NCBI WGS metagenome assembly WNFC01 (sample SAMN13153342, study PRJNA577476) | soil metagenome | isolation source: 120 cm saprolite under Douglas fir tree site 2 hole 2 replicate 1 | place: USA:California | collected 2015-04-18 | reverse complement strand
GTTCTGACCTGCATCCGCGAGCGTTGCACGATTGCCGAAGCCGGGTTTCGCCTCATCGCCAACGCCGAGCGCCATCTGAAGCCGGCATCGGAGATGGCGCGGCTGTTCCGCGGCTATGAAGCGGCGCTCGCCCGCAGCCTGGAAATCGTCGAGCGCTGCCGTTTCAGCCTCGACGAATTGCGCTACGAATATCCCGAGGAGCCGGTGCCCGCCGGGATGACCCCGCAGCAGCGCCTCGCCGAGCTGGCCTGGCAAGGCGCCAGAGAGCGGTTTGCAAAAAGCCCCTCTCCCGCATTGCGGGAGAGGGAGGGGCCCACGCCGCAGGCGTGGGAGGGTGAGGGTTTCTCGGCGGACGGCACCCTCACCCGCTTTCGGCCTGCGATCTCAGGCACCCTCTCCCGCGGTGCGGGAGAGGGGCTATTAGCTGACGGCGGAGAGGGCGACAGGGACGGCGTCCCCGATCACATCCGCAAACTGATCGCACACGAGCTCGAGCTGATCGAACAGCTCAATTTCGCCCGCTATTTCCTGACCGTGCACGACATCGTCGCCTTTGCGCGCAGCCGCGGCATCCTGTGCCAGGGGCGCGGCTCGGCGGCCAATTCGGTGGTGTGCTATTGCCTCGACATCACCTCGGTCGATCCGGCCCGCATCGACGTACTGTTCGAGCGCTTCATCAGCGCCGCGCGCAACGAGCCGCCCGACATCGATGTCGATTTCGAACATGAGCGGCGCGAGGAGGTCATCCAATACGTCTACAAGAAATACGGCCGCGACCGCGCCGGGCTGGCCGCGACCGTGATCTGCTACCGCGCCCGCGGCGCGATCCGCGAGGTCGGCAAGGTCATGGGGTTGTCGGGCGATGTCGTCGCCGCGCTCGCCGGCATTGTCTGGGGCTGGTCGAACGAGGGGATCGCCGACGAGCGGGTGCGCGAGGCCGGGCTCGACCCACGCGACCATAATTTGCGTCTGGCGCTCGACCTTGCCGGCGAGCTGATCGGCTTTCCCCGCCACCTGTCGCAGCATGTCGGCGGTTTCGTGATCACCCGCGGGCCGTTGTCGGAGCTGGTGCCGATCGAGAACGCGGCGATGGAGAACCGCACCGTCATCGAATGGGACAAGGACGATCTCGACACGCTCGGCATCCTGAAGATCGACATCCTGGCGCTCGGCATGCTGACCTGCATCCGCAAGAGCTTCGCGCTGATCGAGCGGCATTACCGCCGGTCCTACGAGCTGGCGACGATCCCGGCCGAGCACCCGCGCGTCTACGAGATGCTGAGCCGGGCCGATTCATTGGGCGTCTTCCAGGTCGAGAGCCGCGCCCAGATGACAATGCTGCCGCGGCTGAAGCCCAACAAATTCTATGACCTCGTCATCGAGGTCGCGATCGTGCGGCCGGGACCGATCCAGGGCGACATGGTCCACCCCTATCTGCGCCGCCGCTCGGGCAAGGAGCCGGTCGAGTATCCCTCCGAGGCGTTGCGCCAGGTACTCGGCAAGACCTTGGGTGTCCCGCTGTTCCAGGAACAGGCGATGAAGATCGCCATTGTCGGCGCCGGCTTTCCGCCCGATGAGGCCGACCGGCTGCGCCGCGCGATGGCGGCCTTCAAGCGCAACGGCGAGATCCACCTGTTCCGCGACAAATTCATCGCCGGCATGATGGCGAACGGCTACGGCAGTGATTTCGCGACCCGCTGCTTCGACCAGATCGAGGGGTTCGGCACCTATGGCTTCCCGGAAAGCCACGCCGCGAGCTTTGCCCTCTTGGTCTATGTCTCGGCCTGGATCAAATGCTTTCACCCCGACGTCTTCGCCGGTGCGCTGCTCAATTCGCAGCCGATGGGGTTTTACGCGCCGGCGCAGATCGTCCGCGACGCGCGCGAGCACGGCGTCGAGGTGCGCCCGGTCGACGTCAACCACAGCCTGTGGGACTGCACGCTCGAACCGCTCGGCGATGCCTTGCTGTCGACTCCTGTTGTATCCGGCGTCCCGGCGAAAGCCGGGACCCACTTTTCCACCAACTCGGGCGCAGATGGGTGGGTCCCGGCTTTCGCCGGGACGCCGGTGGAAAGTAATCCCGGCTTTCGCCGGGATGACAATCAAGAGAGGCGCGCGCTGCGCCTCGGCTTGCGCCAGATCAAGGGCTTCGCCGAAGCCGATGCCGAGCGTCTCGTGATGGCGCGCGGCGCCGGATACGCGGACGCGCGCGATTTGTGGCACAGCAGCGGGCTCGGACGCGCCGCGCTCGAACGCCTGGCCGAGGCCGACGCGCTGCGCTCGCTGGACCTCGACCGCCGCCGCGGGCTGTGGGCGCTGAAGGCACTCGGCGAAGCGCCGCTGCCGCTGTTCGCCGCCGCATCAGAACCTTCACCTGTGGAAGGAATTAAAAGACAGCGGAATTATCCGCTGCAAAGGCGTCCAGCGTCCTTCGAGACGCGCCCTTCGGGCGCTCCTCAGGATGAGGACAGATTGCTGATGGGATTTGCAGACCGTCCTCATCCTGAGGAACCGGCAAAGCCGGCGTCTCGAAGGACGCATGATCTCAATCCAGTCAAGGCAAGTGAAACCGTTGCCGCTTCGCTGCTGCCGGAGATGCCGCTCGGCGAGCGAGGAGGGCCTCGCCACCGCCGCCGATCTCGCCACTCTGCCGGTCGATCGGCGCCTGGCGATCGCCGGGCTGGTGTTGATCCGGCAGCGCCCGGGCAGCGCCAACGGCGTCGTCTTCATCACCCTCGAAGACGAGACCGGGATCGCCAATCTGATCGTCTGGCCCGCTGTCCTCGAACGCTTCCGACGGGCCGCGCTCGGCGCCACCCTGCTCTATTGCCGCGGCCGCTTGCAGCGTGAGGAAAGCGTCATTCATATCGTCGCCGAGGATCTCAAGGACATGACCTCGCGCCTCAACACCTTGCGCGACCGCACCGGCGACGACCCGCCGCTCTCCGCCCGCAAGCCGCCCTTCGCCTTGCGCGAGCGCATCCCGGGCTACGATTCGCGCGAGATCGTCATCCCGAGCCGGGATTTCCGCTGACCCCGAATCGGCGACATCATCTCATGCCGCATCGCCCACCCGTTCGGCAATCTGCGGCTCCGTCCCGCCGAGCGCGCGCAGTCCCGCGGCCGCCTCCTCGAGCGCCGGGTCGAGGGCAAGCGCGCGCCGATAGGCATCGGCCGCTTCGCCCGGGCGATTCTGCAGGGCCAGAACATGGCCGAGCTGCACACATGTATCGGCATTGTCGGGATCGAAACCCAGCGATTCGCGATAGGCCTGTTCCGCCGCACCCAGCTCCCCGCACAATTTCAGCACATGGCCGTATTGCACCCAGATCGCCGGCGCGCGCGGTTCCTCGTCGAGGGCGCGCCGGTAGTAATCCGCCGCGAGCCGCCACTGCCCGGCATAGCGCGCCTGATCGGCCTTGGCGAAGCCCGACCGCAAACCGTTCTTCGACCGCACCCCTGACCGCCATAGGCCCCTGCGCCGCCGCCAGCGCGCCATCAGAAAAGCCGGGCGCACCATCTCATGCGCGACAAAACCGTGGCCCGCCCCCGCCTCGAGCGGGCGGGGGCACACCGCCGCGGTGTCGAACCCGGCCGGCCGCCAGCTCTCCCAGATCGCCGTGTCGAGCGGGTTGCGCGACAGCAGGGCTTGCCGCTGCGCCGGCGACAGATCCTCGGCGGTCAGCGGCTCCCAATAGATCTGCTTGTGCCATTGCTGCGCCGTGTTGCGGGCTCGCGCCGTCGGTGGCGCTCCGAGGTCCGGCGCGACCGCGGCGATCAGCCGATCGCAATCGGCATGGCTGCCGACAAACCAGAACCCGGCCAGCATGCGGTTCAGGATCCGATACTTCTCGGCGCCGGACATCGTCATCAGCCGCGGCCACGGGATTTCGAGCCAGCGGGCAAGCAGCCGATGCGCGACCCAGTCGCGCGGTAAGGCGCGCAAGTGCAGATCAAAACTGTAGGTGCCGAACCCCCGGTTCAGGTGGTTCATCATCCGGTAGTTGTACAGCGAGAGCTGCAGGCTCAGCGGGTCGCGCAGCAGGACGGCGCGGCGGATCTCCCGGCCGCGGAAATGCTGTTCGAGCGAGCACCCGACGTCGTGCCCGGCGACCGCGCGCACCCGCGCCGTATCGCCGAGCCCGTCAGGCCGGTGTCGCTGCCCGGCCAGCGACAGCGGGAAGGGCGAGCGCCGCGGGATCCACACCGTCCCCGGCGCGCAATGCTCTGCCAGATGGTATTGTATCGTCTGGCCCGCGGTCCTCGGAATGTGCAGCAGGAAATAGACCGCGGCGTTGGCGTCGACTGGCGATTGCACCGTCTTTCCTTCGCCCTGATGTCGCGGGCGAGTTTGAATATTGGACCCGATTGCCTCTGCGGCCACAGTAACAGCCGCCGCTCGGCCATGCCATATGAGCAGTGCCGCGCCGCCGCGGCAATTGGCTCCGGATGATGCGTGATGGGCGTTGTTGCGCCACCGACACCACGCCAGCGGGAAGATTTCGCGATGGAGCTGGTTTTCGCCGATCCGGGAGCGGGCGGGATGGCTCCCGAAACCCCGCTGCGTGCGGCGATTCGCGATGCCGAGCGGCAGGACGAGAGCAATGCTGTCGCGGTAATCCTCGCCGCCGCCGACATCGCCGCAGACGCGCGCGACCGGATCGCTGCGACCGCCCGCCGCCTCGTCCAGGCGGTCCGCCGCGAGCGCCTCGGCAAGGGCGGTCTCGACGCGTTTCTGCACGAATATGCGCTGTCCTCGCCCGAGGGCGTCGCGCTGATGTGCCTCGCCGAGGCGCTGCTGCGCATCCCCGATGCCGAAACCGTCGATCGGCTGATCCGCGACAAGATCGCCGGCGCCGATTGGGAAAGCCATCTCGGCCGTTCCGGTTCGCTGTTCGTCAACGCCTCCACCTGGGCGTTGATGCTCACCGGCCGGCTGCTGCGGCCCGACAATGACGGCGACCTCGGCGGCATCCTGCGCCGGTTCGCGGCGCGCTCGGGCGAACCGGTGCTGCGCCAGGCGGTTACCGCGGCGATGCGGATCCTCGCCGGCCAGTTCGTGATGGGACGCACGATCGAGGAAGCGCTCGCACGGGGCCGCGACGCCGAGCGGCTTGGCTACCGGCATTCCTTCGACATGCTCGGCGAGGCGGCCCGAACCATGGCCGATGCTGGGCATTACCGCGCCGCCTACGAGCGGGCGATCGCGGCGATCGGCCGGGCCGCGGCCGGCCGGTCGGTGACCGAGGCTCCCGGCATCTCGGTCAAGCTGTCGGCGTTGCACCCGCGCTACGAGATGGCGCAGCACGGCCGGGTGATGCGGGAGTTGCTGCCCTCGCTGCTCGGCCTTGCCCGGCAGGCCCGCGATGTCGGGATCGGCTTCACGATCGATGCCGAAGAGGCCGACCGGCTGGAATTGTCGCTCGACCTCGTCGAGGCGCTCGCCCTGGCGCCGGAGCTGGCCGGCTGGGACGGGCTGGGCCTCGCCGTCCAGGCCTATCAGAAACGGGCCCTGCCGCTGATCGACTGGCTCGCCGAACTCGCTAACCGGGCGCGGCGCCGCCTGATGATCCGATTGGTCAAGGGCGCCTATTGGGACAGCGAGATCAAGCGGGCGCAGGAGCGCGGCTTCGATGGCTATCCGGTGTTCACCCGCAAGCTGGCGACCGATGTCAACTATCTCGCCTGCGCCAAGCGGCTGCTTGCCGCCGGCACAGCGCTCTATCCGCAATTCGCCACCCACAACGCCCATACGCTCGCCGCGGTTTTGCAGCTTGCGGGAGACCGCCGCGATTGGGAGTTCCAGCGCCTGCACGGCATGGGCGAGGCGCTGTACGAGGAGGTCGTCGGCACGGGCAAGCTGGGCCGGCCGTGCCGCGTCTATGCGCCGGTCGGCGGGCATGAGGACCTGCTCGCCTACCTGGTGCGAAGACTGCTCGAAAACGGCGCCAACACCTCCTTCGTCAATCGCATCGTCGACGAGCGCGAACCGATCGACCAGATCGTCGCCGACCCGGTCGCCCAGCTGGCGCGGCTGCCGCACAAGCCGCATCCGCGCATCCCGTTGCCGCGCGACCTGTTCCAGCCGGTGCGGGGCAACTCGCAGGGGCTGGATCTGGCCGACCCGCGCGCCCTCGCGGCGCTGCGCGATGGCCTAGCAGCGGCGCTGCGCCGTCCCTCGCGTGCCGGGCCGATCGTCGGCGGCCTCGAACTGGCCGGCGCCGAGGCGCCGGTGTTCGATCCGAGCGATCATCGCCGTGCGATCGGCGCCGTCGCCGTGGCCGGCCCCGAGGCGATCGAGCAGGCGCTCGCTCGGGCGGCGCGCGCGGCACCGTCGTGGAGCCATATCCCGGCCGAGACGCGCGCCGCCGCGCTCGATCGGGCGGCCGATCTCTTCGAGAGCGATCGCGCCGGGCTGATGGCGCTGATCATTCGCGAGGGCGGGCGCACGATCCCGGCGGCGCTGTCGGAAGTCCGCGAGGCGGCCGATTTCCTCCGCTACTACGCGGCGCGCGCCCGCGCGGAATTCGCCGTACCGGAGCGGCTGCCCGGGCCGACCGGCGAGCGCAACGAGATCGCCCTCCACGGGCGCGGTGTCTTCGCCTGCATCTCGCCGTGGAATTTTCCGCTGGCCATCTTCACCGGGCAGATCGCCGCCGCTCTCGCCGCCGGCAATGCCGTGGTCGCCAAGTCGGCCGAGCAGACCCCGCTCGTCGCCGCCGCCGCGGTACGGCATCTGCTGTCGGCCGGAATATCCGGCGATGTCCTGCATCTGCTGCCGGGGACCGGCGAGACCGTCGGCGCCGCGCTGGTCGCCGATCCGCGAATCGCCGGCGTCGCGTTTACCGGCTCGACCGAAACGGCGCGCGCGATCAATGCGGTGCTCGCGGGGCGTCCCGGACCGATCGTACCGCTGATCGCCGAAACCGGCGGGCAGAACGCGATGATCGTCGATTCGTCGGCATTGACCGAACAGGTCGTCGCCGATGTCCTGGTCTCCGCCTTCGACAGCGCCGGACAGCGTTGCTCGGCGCTGCGGCTGCTCTATGTCCAGGACGATATTGCCGAGCGGCTGCTGCCGATGCTCACCGGCGCGATGGCCGAGCTGGCGATCGGCGATCCGGCGCTGATCAGCACCGATATCGGTCCGGTCATCGACGAAGAGGCGCGGCAAGCCCTGGCGCGCCACGCTGCCCGCATGGCACGCGAGGGTCGGCTGCTTTACGAATGCAAGCTGCCGGCGGGCGCCGAGCATGGCACCTTCTTCGCGCCGCGAGCGTTCGAGATCGATACCGCCGGCCGGCTCGAGCGCGAGGTGTTCGGTCCGATCCTGCATGTCATCTGCTGGCGTGCCGATCGGCTCGATGCCGTGCTCGACGAAATCGCCGCGACCGGCTACGCGCTGACCCTCGGCATCCACAGCCGGATCGACGAGACCGTGCGGCATATTCTCGCGCGGCTCGGCGTCGGCAACAGCTATGTCAACCGCACGATGATCGGCGCCGTCGTCGGCGCCCAGCCCTTCGGCGGCGAACGGCTCAGCGGCACAGGGCCGAAGGCGGGCGGGCCACGTTATCTGCATCGTTTCGCCAACGAGCGGACGCTGTCGGTCGACACGACCGCGGCCGGCGGCAACGCGACCCTGCTGTCGCTCGACGACGAGGGCTGAGCGGCGACGGCGAAACGCCCCCGTTGCTTCGCGGACGTCGCCGATTCGCCAACCGGTACCCGTTACCGAACGTTGAACAAGGGTTAGGATCTCGCCGCGGTTTGCGGTACCCTCGACGAGCCGACTCAAGCCTGCGGCTGATGTTTCTCGGAATCGGCGCAATTGCCGTCGCGGCACGGAAGCGTGCGTCGTATTGCTTGCAGTGTTGCGCAAATGCCGCGGCCAATTCCCCAAGTTCCGCCGCTTTGCAGGCAAACTGTTGCATGAATGTCTCTATCGGACGCGTTCTTCCTGATTGAGCTCGATTGACGGCGTTGGCGAGCTAAAAACAGATTGCCATCGCTTCGGTGGATGGTAAACATTGACGCAACGGTGGTGGAGTAACCATCGTCGTACGCGTATTTGCGGCCGGAGGTAAGGTGATGAGAAATCGCTATCTGCTAGGCGCCGGGGTCGCGCTCGCCGTGGCGTTGAGCTGGGCGAACGCCCAGGCACAACTATTCGCGCCGGGGCCAGGCGCGCTCTATTTCGGCATCGAGGGCGGCTGGAGCAACCTCGAAAACGCGAGCGGCAAAATCGGTGGCATCCCGTTCAAGCAGAAGTTTGATGACGGCTTCAATGTCGGCGCCCGCGCCGGTTATGAAATGGGGCCGCTGCGCTTCGAAGAAGAGTTCAACTACAAGAACAACCAGCTGATCAGCCTGAGTACTCCCTTTGGACCGATACCGGTGAGCGGGCACCGCAATGCCTATGCGTTTATGACCAACGCCATCTACGACTTTACCTTTGGCTGGCCGGTCACGCCGCATCTCGGGCTCGGCGTCGGCGCCGTCCAGCTGCACGATTCGATCAGCCGGAAAGCGCCCTTCGTACCGATTTCAATCGCATCCAGCTCGGATTGGGAGTTGGGGTATCAAGGCATCGCCGGCATCCGCTACAACATCAACCCCGCGCTCGCCTTCGACCTCGACTACCGCTACCTGGCGACGACCAACCCGACCTTCAAAACTGTTACCGGCGCCAAATACCGTTCGGAATACTCCACGCATAACATCGTCGCGAGCCTGAGCGTGCGGTTCGGCGCTCCGCCGCCACCCCCGCTGGCGCCGCCGCCGCCGCTGGTGCAGCGCAGGGTGTTCCTCGTGTTCTTCGATTGGGATAAGGACACGATCACCCGCGAAGGCATGGAGATCGTGCGGCAGGCGGCGGATGCGTGGCGGGCGGGTGGCTCGGTACAGATCCAGGTCACCGGCTACACCGACGCGTCAGGCTCGGTCGGCTACAACCAGCGGCTCTCCGAGCGCCGCGCCAACAACGTCGCCAACGCAATGCTGCGGTTCGGCGTGCCGCGCGAGCAGATGCTCGTCAGCGGTCGCGGCAAGAACGACCAGCGCGTGCCGACCGCGGACGGTGTGCGCGAGCCGCAGAACCGGCGGGTCGAGATCGTCTTCCCGTAAGCGATCCGATCCTGGAAATGCCGGGGCCGTGACAGGCCCCGGCCTCCGGCCAACCGCCGCGCACCGCGCGGCGGTTTCCGTTTGGTTGAAGCCTTCGTACTTCGGATGCTGCTCGGCAGATTGAACGGAGGGGGGCCAGCATTGCGATATTGTTGCCTCCTCGGCGCCGGCCTGGCGCTGCTGACGGCACTCGGCGCAGCATCAGCGCGGGCGCAATCGCCCGCGGCGCCGAGCGGTCCTGTCGCTTGGTATCTGGGAGCGGAGGGTGGTTGGACGAGCCTCGAGCGTCAACATGATAAGATTCCAGGGATTCCCTTTCCGCAGACCTGGAAAGACGGGTTCAATGTCGGTGCCCGCACCGGCTACGAATACGGGCCATGGCGCTTCGAGGAAGAATTCCGCTTTCAGCAGAACGGTCTTGATCGGCTCGTCAAGCACCCCGCCAAGGGCGAGCGCGATGCTTATGCGTTCCTCAGCAACCTGATCTATGACGTCAGCTTGGGCTGGCCACTAACGCCGCATATCGGCGGCGGGATCGGCGCGGTCGAGTTGCGCGAGAGCGCCCGCATCCCGATCCTCGGGATCAGCGATTTCGATCGCGGGAGCGATTGGGGTTTCGGATATCAGGCGATCGCCGGTGTGCGGTACGAAATCAACCACCTGCTCGCCTTCGATCTCGACTACCGCTATCTGGCGACGACAAAGCCCCACTTCAGGACGCCGCCGCAGCTCGTGGTCGATGGCGTGCCGCGCGGCAATCTCACGGTCAGCTCCGGCTATAGTACGCACAGCATCGTGGCGAGCCTGAGCGTGCGGTTCGGCGCGCCGCCGCCGCCGGTGGCGCTGCCACCGCCGGTGGTGCAGCGCAGGGTGTTCCTGGTGTTCTTCGATTGGGATAAGGACACGATCACCCGCGAAGGCATGGAGATTGTGCGGCAGGCTGCCGATGCGTGGCGTGCGGGCGGCTCGGTGCAGATCCAGGTCACCGGCTACACCGATGCCTCGGGCTCGGTCGGCTACAATCAGCGCCTGTCCGAGCGGCGCGCCAACAACGTCTCCAACGCGATGATCCGGTTCGGCGTGCCGCGCGAGCAGATGATCGTCAGCGGGCGGGGCAAGAACGACCAGCGTGTGCCGACAGCAGACGGTGTGCGCGAGCCGCAGAACCGCCGCGTCGAGATCTTCCAATAAGCGATAGTCCCCGCCGCTGGCGCTTCCGCAGGCCGGCGCGAAGCGCACGATCCGAAGGGCAAACCCATGCCGATCATCAACCGCATTGCCGATTTCCATTCTGAAACGGCGGAATGGCGGAAATGAAGCCCGATCTGATCAAATGGGTGATCGGGGTCGGGTTCGCGCAGGTCGCGACGCTGATCGCGGTGCTGACGCTGTTTCCGGGCAGCCACTCGTAGCAGTCAGCGTCTGAGGTCTCGCGGGTCCCAGCGCCGCTGCAGCGCGTCGCCCAAGAGGTTGCAGGCGATCACGGTCAGAAAGATCATCAGCCCGGGATAGACCGCCAGCAGCGGCGCCGTGGTGATCAGCTCCTGGGCGTTGCTCAGCATGCTGCCCCAGCTGGCGAGCGGCGGCTGCACCCCGAGGCCGAGAAAGCTCAGCACCGATTCGAACAGGATCACGTCGCCGACGCTGAGCGTAGTCGCGACAATCAGCGGCCCGAGCACATTGGGCAGAATATGCATCCACAGGATGTGCGGCACGCCGGCGCCAAGGCTGCGGGCGGCCCGGACGAAATCGCGGTTGCGGGCCACCAGGGTGGCGCCGCGCACGAGGCGTGCTGCCGTGGTCCAGCCGACCAGCACCGCGAGCGCCACGATGCGCAGCAGGCTGATGTCGTCGGATTGGACGAGGCGGGCGGGCAGGCCGAGCTTGTCGAGGTCGAGCGCGGCTAGCACGATCAACAGCGGCAACAGCGGCAAGGCGATGATCGCATCGGTCGTGCGCATCAGGACGCGATCGGTCCAGCCGCCGAGATAGCCGGCGGCGAGCCCGACCAGCGTGCCGAGCGCCGCCGCGGCCAGCGCCGCCGCGATCCCGATCACCAGCGAGACGCGGCCACCGGCCAACAACCGCAGCAGCACGTCGCGGCCGAGTTCGTCGGTGCCCAGCGGGTGTCCGGCCGACGGGCCGGCGAGGCGGTCGAGCAGCTCGACCATATTGGGATCGACACCGAGCACGGTGCCGACCGGCGGCGCGGCAAAGGAGGCCGCGGCGATCACCGTCAGCAGGATCAGCGGCAATTTCACCGATAGGAGACGCGCGGGTCGAGCCGGGCGTAGGCGAGATCGGCGCAAAGGTTGGCGATCATCGTCGTCGCCGTCGCGAGCAGCAGTGCCGCCAGCGCGAGGTTGTAGTCGTTGCACATCACCGCGTCGAAAATGAGCTTGCCCATGCCGGGATAGGCAAACATCGTTTCGGTCACCAGCGCGCCCGACACCAGCCCGCCGAAGGACAGCGCCAGGATCGTCGTGACTGGCACCAGCGCGGCGCGCAGGGCATGATGGAAGACGACACGGGTCTCGCTCGCCCCCTTGGCGCGGGCGGTGCGGATATGGTCCTGCGCCAAGGCCTCGCGCATTGCGGCGCGGACATAGCGCGTATAGCTGCCGGTCGTGACCAGCGTCAGCGTCGCGACCGGCAATATCAGATGCCGCAATCGGTCCGCGACGTCACTGGTCCCGGCGGTTGCGATCCCGCTCGCCGGCAGCCAGCCAAGCCCGGCGGCGAAGATCAGGATCAGGATCAGCGCGAGCCAGAAGGTCGGCACCGACACCCCGGCAAAGCAGAACAGGTTGATCGCCGCGTCGAGCCGCGAATCGGGCCGTCGCGCGGCCGCGGTCCCGAGCCCCAGGGCGAGTGCGAAGGCCAACACAAAGCTCGATCCCATCAGCAGGAGCGAGTTCTCGAGCCGCGGCAGCAACGCCGCCGATACCGGCGCAGCAAACAGGCGTGAATAGCCGAGCTCGCCCGCGAGCGCCTCTCGCGCCCAGGCGGCGTAGCGCGTGAGGAGCGGTTGATCGACGCCGTACAGCGCCTTAAGTCGTGCCGCATCGGCCGCGCTCATCCGCGGATCGGCCGAGCGCATCAGATCGATCGGATCGCCCGGCATCAGCCCGATCAGCGCGTAAATGACGAACGACATCAGCGCCAGCATCGCCGCAATCTCGACGAGCCGGATAGCGGTGAAGCGGATCATCGGGTCATCACGGCTGCGCGGTCCAATCGGTGATCCACAGCGTCGTCGGTGACTGGTTACCGGTCGGGCGCACCCCGGACAGCCATTGCGGCAGGATGAATACATCCGAGCGGAAGTAGAGCGGCAACGAAGGCAGCTCGGCCGCGTAAAGGCGCTGCGCCTCGGCCCACAGCGTCTTTCGCTTGTCGCGGTCGAGCTCGACCTCCAGCGCGTCGATCAGGCGATCCATATCGGTGCTGTTGAACCCGGTTGCGTTCTGGCCGACGAAGCCGTTCGCCGACGAGCTCGCGCGAGCGGTTCCCGGCGGTCGTCATCAATTCAAGCGACAATCTGTGCCCCGCGGCGTCGCGGCGGATGCCGTCCGGCTGGACCCGCAATCCCGCCTCCTCCAGCAATGCCTCGGCGTGCGCCGGATCATAGCGGTAGCGAGGCGTGTCGGCGGTGTATCCGCTGTCGAGCGGGTTGACGAAGCTGTCGGCGACCGGCTGGCGGCCGGCGAACAGCGTCCGGCTGATCGTCTCCCGGTCCAAGCCCAGGATCAGCGCCTCGCGCAGCCGCCGATCGGCGAGTGCGGCCTGGCCGAGATTGACGTCGATGTGCTCGTAGACGAGGCCCGGCTTGTAGATAATCTGAAAGGCGCCGCCGTGCCGCTTCTCGAACGCGAGTCCTTCATCGAGCGGTAGGCCGAGTTCGCCGGCAATCATGTCGATCGTGCCGGAGAGCAAGTTGGCTTCCAGCGCTGCGGTGTTCTCGATCGCGCGTACCGTGATCCGCTGGAACTGGCCCGGCGGTCCCGTCCAGCGCGGGTTCCGTTCCAACAGGATGTGCGACCCGGCGACGAGCTCGATGATGCGATAAGGCCCGTTGTAAAGACCGGGATTGGTCGGATCGGTGATATAGCGCGTGCGCAGCCGGTATTGCGCCGGATCGGCGAAAGCATCCTGCTCTACATGCACCGGTAGCAGCATGAAATCATGGATCGCCGCATAGTCGAAGGTCAGCTTGTCAACGTGCATCGTAAAGGTCTTGTCGTCCTTTACATCGATCCCAGTGATGCGACGGTAAAGCTCGCCATTGCTGACGCCGCTCTGCGGGTTGCGGCCGACTTCGTAAGTGAACTTCACATCGGCCGTGGTCACCGCCACGCCATCCGCCCAGGCGGCATCCGGACGGATCGTGAAGGTGATATCGATACCCTTCTTGCCGTCCGGCAGATCGATCGGCACCGCCATGCCGTTCTCGATCGATGGCAACTGGGTGCACAACAGGCAAACGAGCTTCCAGTCGGCGTCGTAGACCGTGAACGGCCGCAATGCCATCCCGAGCACATAATTTTTGGCCGCCATGACGTCGATGTTGGGGTTGAGCGTTGCCGGGAATTGGATGATCCCAATTGTCAGCCCATCGCGCTCGGCCACTGCCGGCGTTCCGAGCGCGCAGACGAGAGTGAGCGCCAGCCAAAGGCTGCGACGTCGGCGTCGTGTACTGCGCCGATGCTTCTCGCGGAATACGTTCCTAACTGGCATTGAAAACCACCGGCGCGCTTGAAACTCCCTTGCCTCGGTCATATTATCCGGCGCCGGCGTGGTCGGATACGCGACACCCCAAGTTGCGTGTTCGCCGGAACGAAACACCATGCGCGTTGTTTCTGGCGCGAGGCCCGGAAGAGCCACCCTTGGGCTAAGCGAGCCTTTGCACCGTATTGTCCAATCCGGAACTGCCACAGAGGATAAAGGCATGAAGCATCTCTTGAATGGCGTCGCGATCGCTGCGGCCCTTGCGATCGTCACGCCGGTCTGGGCGCAAACCAGCGCCCCGATGACCCCGTCGGCTCCCTCGGCGCCCCGCGCGCCGGCGGCCACCGCACCTGCCGCCCCGGCCCCGTCCGCCTCATCCGCCGCTGCGCCGATGAAGCCGATGGCGACCAAGAAGAGAGCCAAGCGGGCCACGCCGCACATGGCGCGCCACGGCAAGTCGCACCGGGCGATGGCGAGCTCTGGCGCCAGCACGACCAACCAGCTGAACCGCGACGAGCTGGCCCGCATCCAGAGCGGCGGGTCGTCGAGCCCGGCGGGAACCAACCAATACGGCCAACCCATGCAGACGCAGGGGATGCCCGGCGCAAATCAGTCCTCGCCCAGCTCGCATCCGGCGCTGCCGGCGGGGCGCTGAACGCCAAGGTCGGCGAACCGAGCGGACACATTCGTCTGTCGCAAGGGGGCCTCGGCCCCCTTGCTGATTTCCAAGGCCGGCGAAGCCCATACTTCACCTCTGGTCCGACATCTATCGCGATTTCGCGGTCCCCCGCGCCCCGCTCTGAGCCAAGTGAAAATTGACGCACCGCCGATGAACATTGGTCGATGCGGGGTTTAATGTTGAGAAACGGGGGTAGACCGCGCGCGAGTTCATGCTTTTTAAACGTCGCACGGATAATGTCGGGACTGGCCCCAGCATTACCGCGACCATGGCAACCAGCGTCAGCCGCGAGCTCGAACCTCTCCCGCCGGACTGGATAAGGCAGTTCGTCGACGAGATCCCATCCGGCATCGCGGTGTTCGACTGCGAGCTGCGCTACATCGCCGCAAATCCTGCCTGGGTCGACGCCTTTCGCCTGGCCGCCGTGCCGCTGAGCGGTCGGCGGCATGATGAGCTCGACCTGCTCAGCGGTCTTGAAATGGCCGAGTTGCAGCGTCGCGCCCTCACCGGCGAAACCGCCCAAGGCTGCGACAGTATCGAGCGCGATGGCGCCGGCCGGCTGCATCAGCGGGTGGTTAGCGCGCGCCCTCGGGTGGGCCCCGACGGGACGCTTCTCGGGGTGATCGCCGCGCTGCATGAGGTGGTGACAACCGACGGCGCCAACGGTCTGCAAGACGTCGCCGATCAGCTGACCGGCGTCGCCGGCCGGCATCGGTTTCTCGGCCGGCTTCGTACCGCGCTCAGCGGCGATCCGCGCTCTCCCACGGCGATTTTACTGCTCGATATCAATGATTTCAAGGGCGTAAACGATCTCTACGGAGCACGGATCGGCGATCGCGTGTTAAAAACGGTCGCCACCCGGTTGGTCACCGGAACCCGCTCCCACGCACTGTTTGCGGCGGGCGCCGATCGCCCGCAAGGCCCGGCGGAGGCCGATATGGTCGCCCGGCTCGGCGCCGATGAGTTCGCCATCATTCTCGGCGGCGCGGCCACGGATCCGGCAGTGGCCGAGGCGTTCGCAGAACGTCTGCTGCGCGTGGTTGCCGCGCCTATTCTCGCAGGACAGCAGCGCATCCGGCTGACCGCGAATGTCGGTTACCTGATCACCGACCCGGCGCACCGCAGCGAAGACGATGTGCTGCGCGATCTCGACGCGGCATTGCAGGAGGCCAAGAGCCGGGGTCCCAACACCGTCAAGGCATGGGAGCCGGCGCTGAGCAGCACGATGGCTCGCCGCTTGGTAATGATCGATCAGCTGCACCGCGCGGTCGAGGAAGGCGAGTTCGTGTTGCACTACCAGCCGATCCTGAGCCTGAAGGATGGTCGGGTCGCCGGCGCCGAGGCGTTGCTGCGATGGAACCATCCGCGCGATGGCCTGATCCCCCCCGCCGCCTTCCTGCCGCTGCTCGAGGAAAGCGGCCTCATCGTGCCGGTTGGTTGCTGGGTTATCCGCGACGCGGTGCGCCAGATGCAGGTCTGGCACATGCTTTACGGCCGCGACATGGTGGACTGGGTTAGTGTCAACGTGTCGGCGCGGCAGTTCAACGATCCCTCGCTGTTGCTTGCCACCTTGGGCGAAATCAGCGATGGCGGCTTTCCGCTCGATCGTCTCAAGATCGAGGTCACCGAATCGGCCGTTATGCGCAACCCCGAGGTCACCCGTGCCGTGCTCGCCGAATTGCAGGATCTCGGCATCCGCGTCGCGCTCGATGATTTTGGCACCGGCTATTCGGCGCTTGGCGCGTTACGCCAATACACCGTCGATACGATAAAGATCGATCGCGGGTTTACCGCCCGGCTCGACACCGCGGATGGCAAGGAGCTGGTCCTGGCGCTGCTCAAGATCGCCCGTATCTACGGTGCCGAGGTGATTGCCGAGGGTGTCGAAACGCCAATGCAACGCGATGCGCTGCGTACTGCCGGCTGCGGCTTCGGTCAGGGCTATCTGTTCGCCAAGCCCATGGATGGCCGCTTTTTCGGGGCTTACGCCCTGACCCACCTCGTCGAGAGCGTCGGCGTCGGCTGACCGGGTCGGACGCCCTAGGCGGCGTGGCTTTCGGTGCGATCGGTCAACAGCGCATAGAGCGCATCCGGTTTGTCGGTGCCGCGCAGCTTTTCGCAGATCGTGCGATCGCGTAAGAGGCGAGACACCATCGCCAGCGCCTTCAGGTGCTCGGCTCCAGCGTCGAGCGGCGCAAGCAGCACGAACAGGAGATCGACCGGCTGGTTGTCGATCGCTTCGAAGGCGATCGGCCGCTCGAGCCGCGCGAACAGCCCATACACCCGCGTCAGCTCAGCCAATTTGCCGTGCGGGATCGCAACGCCCCTGCCGATCCCGGTAGTGCCGAGCCGCTCGCGCTCGGACAACACCTCGTAGATCCGACGCTCGTTGATCCCGGTCATCGCCGCGGCACGCCGCGCGATCTCCTGGAGCGCCTGCTTCTTACCGGTCACTCGCAGCTGGGCGACGACGCTGCGCGGAGTGAGCAGTTCGTTGATTTCCATTGTTGTTCAGTGCCCCTCAGCGGTCGCGAGGAGAAGGAGCGCCGCGACGGCGTGTTCGGCCGGTGTCGAGCGCGGGATCGATCCAGCCGATATTCCCGCCGCCGCGGCGATAGACAAGGTTGAGCTCGCCATGCGAGCGGTTGCGGAATAACAGCGCTGGTGCATCGGCAAGATCCAGGCGCATCACTGCTTCGCCGACCGTAAGGCTCGGCAAGTCGGTGCTCATCTCGGCGATGACGACAGGGGCGGCGGCCTCGCCGTCGACTCTCGCTTCGACCGCGCCTTCGTCATCCACCTCGTCGATCGGCGCGAGGACGAAGGCTCTCGCCGTCTCCGGCGGTTCGGCCGAGCTGCGCGGCTTGGCGTGATAGTCGCGTAATCGCCGCTTGTAGCGCCGCAGCTGCTTACCGAGGCGTTCAGCCGCCGCCTCGAACGCCGGATAGTAATCCGTCGCCACCGCCCCGCTCTTGACTATGATGCCGCGGCCGATATGCACCGACAGATCGGTGCGAATCAGGTGCGCCTCGCGGGTAAAGACGGCGTGCGCCTCGATCGCGGTACGGAAATATTTGCCGAGAAGGGAATCGAGGCCCGCCTCGACGTGGTGCCGCAACGCCTCGCCGACATCAACCTGATTTCCGGTAACCGTCAGCTGCATGGCTTGACACCACTCGGTCGCGGCGCGGGATCGATCCACCCGCGCAGCAGCGAAATTGGGCATGCGCCAGACCACGATCAAGCGGCGCGCCGTCGCGATGATGGCTCATAACGTCAGCATCTTCTCGCGGCGGCGCTGAACCGAAGAGGGAATCCGCATGGCTTCCCGGTATTTCGCCACGGTCCGGCGGGCGATGTCGACGCCGTCCTCTTGCAGCAACTCGACGATGCGCTCGTCCGACAGGGTCCCGTCCGAGGGTTCGCCATGGATCAGGTTGCGAATGCGGAAACGGACCGCTTCCGCCGAATGCGCGTCGCCGCCGTGCGAGGCGGCGATTGCCGAGGTGAAAAAATACTTCAGCTCGAACAGGCCGCGCGGCGTTGCGATGTATTTGTTGGTGGTGACCCGGCTGACCGTGCTCTCGTGCATCCCGATCGCGTCGGCGATGTCGCGCAGAATCAGCGGCCGCAGCGACGGCACCCCGTGGCGAAAGAACCCGTCCTGCTGGCGCACGATCTCGCTGGCGACCTTGAGGATCGTGATGGCCCGCTGGTGCAGCGACTTGACCAACCAATTCGCGGCCTGCAAGCGGTCGATCAGATAGTCGCGCTCCGTCTTGCTCAGGGTGGACCGGCTGACCCGCGCATAATAGCGGTTGTTGACCAGCACCCGAGGCAGCGTCTCCGCATTCAGCTCGACGGCCCAACTGCCGTCCGGCTGCGCCCGCATGATAAACCCGGCCGAGGATCGAGCGATTTGATCTCCGCGACCATCTCGGCGAGGTCCTCGGCGTCGACGCCGCAAATGCGCATCAGCGCCGCGGCGTTGCGCGCCGCCAGCAGTGGCAGATTGTCGATCAGGCTCTGCATCGCCGGGTCGAGGCGATCGCGGTCGCGCAATTGCAAGGCGAGGCATTCCGCCAGATCGCGGGCGAATACCCCCGGCGGATCGCAGTCCTGCAATCGGGCGAGCACCTGCTCGAGGCGCACCGGGGCGCAACCGAGCCGCTCGGCCGCGCCGTTGAGCCCGCCCCGCAGATAACCGGCCTCGTCCAGCTGATCGAGCAGGTGGAAGGCGATCACGCGGTCGGCCTGATCGGGCATATCCGCGCCGATCTGCTCGACAAGATGCTCGCGCAAGGTGCGCGGGCGCGCGGCGGTCTGGTCGATCCCGGGCAGATCGCCAGGCTCGCCCGCGCCGTTGCGGCTGTGCCAGGAGTGCGGATCGCCGCCGAGATCGCCACCCATCTCCACCGTGCCGTCGCCCTCCGCTCCGGCGGCGGCGCGCCAGTGGTCGGCCGCCTCGGCGACCCCGTCGCCAGCGAGCATTTCGGGAAGCGCTACGGGCGTGCCGTTGATCGCCGCGGCCTCGGCATCCGGCTCGAGGTTTGGCGCCGCATCGTCGCCGTCACGCTCGCCGCGCTCGAGCAACGGGTTCTGTTCGATTTCGGCCTCGACAAAATCGGCGAGCTCGATATTCGACAGCTGCAGCATCTTGATCGCCTGCTGCAGCTGCGGCGTCATCACCAGGGCTTGGCTCTGGCGCAGTTCAAGCCGTTGCGAAAAGCCGATCCTGTTCACCAAAAGCTCCGTCCGGAGCGGGCTATAGGCTGAAGCGCTCGCCGAGGTAGACGCGTCTCACATCGGCGTCCGCGACGATCTCATCGGGCGCACCCTCCATCAGCACCTGGCCTTCGTGCAAGATGTAGGCACGGTCGACGATCTTCAGCGTATCGCGCACATTGTGGTCGGTTATCAGTACACCAATGCCGCGATCCTTGAGATGAGCCACGAGGTCGCGGATGTCGCCGACCGCGATCGGGTCGATGCCGGCGAGTGGCTCGTCGAGCAGGATGAAGTTCGGCTGCGTCGCCAGCGCCCGGGCGATTTCGCAGCGCCGCCGTTCGCCGCCCGACAGCGCCATCGCCGGTGCCCGCCGCAGATGGCTGATCGAGAATTCCGCCATCAGCGCTTCGAGCATCGCCTCGCGCGTTTCCGGCTCGGGCTCGGCGATCTCGAGGATGGCGCGGATGTTCTGCTCAACCGTGAGGCCCCGGAAAATCGAGGCTTCCTGCGGTAGGTAGCCGATGCCGAGCCGCGAGCGGCGATACATCGGCAGATCGGTGATGTCCTGGCCGTCGAGCTCGACCGTTCCGGTATCGGCCGCGATCAGGCCCGTGATGATGTAGAAGCAGGTGGTCTTGCCGGCGCCGTTGGGACCGAGCAGACCGACCACCTCGCCGCGCTGCACCGAGACGCTGACGTCGCGCAGCACCGGGCGCCGCTTAAAACTCTTGCCGAGACCATGG
>WNFC01011059.1_pt1 | contig 20007 bp, 14 predicted proteins | sample 5400541 | NCBI WGS metagenome assembly WNFC01 (sample SAMN13153342, study PRJNA577476) | soil metagenome | isolation source: 120 cm saprolite under Douglas fir tree site 2 hole 2 replicate 1 | place: USA:California | collected 2015-04-18 | reverse complement strand
GACGCGAAGGCATCGCCGAGCCAGAAGTGATATTCGGCCGAGATCGAGTTCGCGATGTCGGAAAAAGTGGCGGTGCCTTTGTCGGCCGCCACGACCAGATAGGAATCATCGCCGTCGCGGCGCGCAACCTGGGGCGGCGGGATGACTTCGTCGCCGCGGAGATTGTCGGTGAGATCGAGCATGCCGCGCAGCAGGGTCTTGTAACACTCCACCCCCTCACGCTGGAACGTCGCGCGATCGGCGGAAGGATTCTTGACCACGAAGCCGCCCTTCGAACCCATCGGCACGATCACCACGTTCTTCACGTTCTGCGCTTTCATGAGGCCGAGGATTTCGGTGCGGAAGTCTTCGCGGCGATCGGACCAGCGAATGCCGCCGCGCGCGACTCTGCCCGCGCGCAAGTGGATACCTTCCATCTGCGGCGAGTAGACGAAGATCTCGAACATCGGCTTCGGCGCCGGCAGCTCGGCGATCGACTGCGAGTTGAGCTTGAAGGAGAGGTAGGGTTTGCGGCTGAAATAATTCGTCCGCAGCGTCGCCTCGATCAGGGTCATGTAAAGCCTGAGGATGCGGTCTTCGTCGGGACTGCTGACCGCATTGAGCGCGTCCTCGATCTGCGACCGGATACCGAGCGACGCTGCGTGGCGGCCGCTCATCCGAGTGGCCGGTCCTAATGATGGATCAAAATTATTGACGAAAAGTTGTAACAATAATCTTGTGACGGCGGCGTTGTTGGCGAGCGTCTGCTGGATGTACGACTCGCTGAGCGGCACGCCGATCTGCCGGATGTACTTGCAGTACGCGCGCAGCACGACCACCTCGTGCCACTCGAGCTCCGCGCCGGCGATGAGGCGGTTGAAGCCGTCGTTCTCCGCTTCGCGGTTCCAGACGCGGATGAACGTCTCCTGAAATTTCTCCTTGATCGGCCTGAGGTCGTCCTGCATGCCGACCGCGGAAAGGCTGAAGTCGCGGATGCGCACCGGGCCCGGCGCGCCGAGCGGCTGCACTTCGTAAGGAACTTCCGATTGAACCTTCAGCCCCATGTTCTCGAGCCGCGGCATGATTTCGGACAGCGGCACGGGCGGGCCGGCGTGAATGATCTTGAAGTGGAACTGACGCTGCTCCTGCCCGCGGTGGCGATAGAGATCGGCGACCAGCTTTCCGGTCGCCAGAACTTCCTCCACGTGCGCGATGTCGTACAGCGCCGCCTCGGCTGAGAAGCGTTCCGAATACGCCATCGGAAATGCTTTCTTGTACCGTCGATGGAACTCGATGCCCGCCTCTTCGCCGCCCTGCTGGATCAGCGCTTCCAGCAGCCGGTCGCTCCACGTTCGCGCAGCCTCGGCCAGATAGGCCTCGACGCGCTTGACGTCGACCTCCGGGATGCGGCCCGGTTTTGTGCGAACGACGAACAGTCCGCGCGCGAGTGGCGAGTCGGTGACGTGATCGTAGATCGCCGTGTCGCGACCATCGAAGGCTTCTTCGAGAATCTGCCGCGCGCGGTCCTTGAAGTCGGGCGTGTAGCGATCGCGAGGCACGAAGACGTAGCACGAGACGAATCGCTCGAAAACATCCCTGCGCGTAAAAAGGGCGACGCGATGCCGCTCCTGCAGCAGCAGAATGCCCCGCGCAATCTCGAAAAGATCGGCATCGGTGATCTGAAAAAGCTCGTCGCGCGGGAACGTCTCCAGGATCTCGACCAGCGCCTTTCCGTTGTGACTGCGCGGATCGAGTCCGGCCTTGTCGAGCGTGCGCTTGAATTTGAGGCGCAGCATCGGGATCTCGCGCACGCTCCGGCTGTACGCGGCTGACGTGAACAATCCGAGGAAGCGGTCCTCGCCGATCAGATCTCCTTTGTCGTCGTAGCGCTTGATGCCGACGCGATCCATCGGCACGTTCTTATGGACCGTGGCGCGGTTGTTCGCTTTCGTGATGATCAGGAGATCTTTGCGCCGGGCGAAGGCGCTGAATTCCGGTGAGAGCGGCTGATCGCTGCGCTCCTTCGACTCCTCGCGATATTCACGCAGGATTCCGAGTCCGGTCTCCGGCCTCGCGGGTAGGTAGTCTTTCTCTTCCTCGTCGAGCCATTTCAGGAAGGCCTTCGCCTCGTCCACTTCCTCCGGCGGCATCGGCAGCTTTTTCGCTTCCAGCTCCTGGATATTTTCGGCAAGCCGCTGCCGCATCGCGCGCCAATCGGCGACAGAGACCCGCACGTCCCCGAGAACGTTTTCAATCGACCTGCAGATGTGATCCATCTCCTCGTGATCGGTCACCTGGTCGATTTCGAGGTGCATGTACGACTCGGTGAGCGCGTCGGCGGGCGCCACCTGGGTCTGCGAAAGCTCGATGCGCTTTCCTTTCGCATCGCGGCGTACGCGGACCACCGGATGCAGCAACAGATGGATGTTGCGCTCGCGCCGGTTGATCTCGGCCGTCACGGAGTCGACGATGAACGGCATGTCGTCGTTCACGACCTCGATGATGGTGTGCTCCAGCGCCCATCCGTTTTTCTCGACCGACGGATTGAACAGCCGGACGTTCGGCGTGCCGGGCTGGCGCACTTTTCCGAATTCCCACAGGGAAAGCGCGCCGCCCAGAAGGGTATCGAAGTTCGTGTAGATGATGTCGTCGGGCGCGACCAGCGCGAAATAGCGCCAGACGAAATGCGCTGCGCTCTCGGTGTCATCGGGGCCGACCCGTTTCCTGGCCTCGGCCGCCAGACGCTGGACGAGATCGACTTTCCGGTCTTCGGCGGCGATGGTCATGGTGCGGCGAAAGATTCTACCGCGTGATCTAGATCCTTCTCCCCGCTCGCGGGGAGAAGGTGCCGCGCAGCGGCGGATGAGGGGCCCTCACTCGGCCTTCGGCCACCCTCTCCCGCTCACGCGGGAGAGGGATCTCGTCACCTCAGTCGCCAATCGGCGGCCCGGGCGGGACCGCCGGCGGACGCGGCTGCGTTCGTGGGTGGTCGGGGCGCTCCAGAAAGCGCTGGATATCCTCCCGCAGCGCATGCCGATGAGCAACCTCGGCCGCATCTCCAGCGGCGTTTGCGAGCCTCTCCGAAAGCGCGCGAAGCGCCTCGGTGGCCTCGGCCGTGACCTGCGGATTCGCGTCGCGATTTGACGCCAGCTCCATCAATCGAGTCGTCATCAATCGGCATGTTGAACGCGTGATCGGACCGTCGCGCCGAGCGGAGAGATCGACCAACCGCTGCAGAACCTCGTTGAAGTCGGGATTGGCCGCATTCTCGGCATGAAATTGATCCATGCGGGCGGCGCGGCGCGGATCCAGCAACGCAGCGAGCGTGATGTCGGCGGATGACATCGCCGCGGAAATCGGATCGAACGCCGGCGCAGTCTGATGTTCGAACAACTCGGCAGTGCCGCCTTCATAGCCGAACGCGCGCGGCGGAATCAGATCGATGATGCGCTGCGGAATCTGCAGAAACGAGGGATCGAGCGTCGACATGACGGCAGCGAGCGCGTCGCGCTGGCGATCGGGCGGAGCGATTCGACGCACCTCCGCAGGGAAAATCGCTCCCTTCTCTTTGACGGCGTACGCGTAATAAACGCCGCCGATCGCCTTGGCCGCCGCTTCGAGCTGATAGCGATGATGCAGATATAACGGCACTAATTTTTCCTCGAGCGATGACAACGGCTCGCCGACCGCGAGGTTGCGCAGTCCGAATTGCTCCATCGCGATCTGCCGCACTTCGATCTCGTGGCGCAGCATGTTCACTGGATCGCCGGGACTGTCCCACACCGACGCCAGCGGATGGGCCGCGCTGACCGGCCGCGCATCCTCATCCTTGATGAACAGCATGTTCGCATTGCGAACCATGCGATCCAGCTCTTCATCCTCGTTCGCACCAGGCGCAAATTGCGTGTAGGCATAGCGAATCGTGAAGATGTCGTAAACGCCGATGCCTTTCGCGTACGCGTCCGACAAATCCAGCTTGCCATTCGTGATCTTCACGAGCGGCGATGGGTAATCCATGACCGATGCCCGATCGTAGCTGCTGGCCGCCATGTTGTGCGCCAGGCCCAACGTGTGTCCAGTCTCGTGAGCCGCGAGCTGGCGAATGCGCGCGAGCGCCATCATCGACGGCGACGTCGCCGGATCGAGCTCCGAGAGTGCGCGATCGCCCAGCTCCTCGTATTGCGGAATGAGTCCGCTCGCGATCAGAACGTCCTGGCGGATGCGCTGCGATCCGAGGCGGACATTTCCCTTGATGATCTCGCCGGTGCGGGGATCGATCACGCCGCCGCCATACGACCATCCGCGCGTCGACCGATGCACCCAGTTGATCATGTTGTAGCGGATGTCCATCGGATCGGCGTCCGGCGGCAGCACTTTCACCTGAAACGCGTTCTTGAATCCGGCGGCCTCGAAAGCGGCGTTCCACCACGACGCGCCTTCGATCAGCGCGCTGCGGATCGGCTCGGGCACGCCGTTGTCGACGTAATAGATCAGCGGCTCAACAGGTTCCGAGATTGGTGCATTTGGATCTTTCTTTTCGAGTCGATGTCGCGCGATCCACCGCTTTTCGATCGGACCGGTGAACGGGCTCGCGTAGTCGTTGAACTCGACGGCGAACACGCTGACGCGCGGATCGAGCCTGCGTGGCTTGAAGCCGGGCGGCGGCAGTGCGACGAGCGAATGATGCTCGCGAACGGTCACGAGCTGCGGCGCGGGCGTCACGCCGCTCACGAGCGGCCCGGGCCGATCGCGCGTTTCGAACGTCAGGATCGCCTCCACCTCGGTGTTCTTCGGGAAGGATTTGGTATGCGGCAAGTAGATCGCGCTGCGATTCCGATCGAGCGAATACGAACCCTGCTGCGTCGCGCGGAGGCGATCGGCGACGCCGTGCATATCGCTCAGAAAAAATTCGGTGGCATCGACAGTCACCGTATTGCCTTCGGTTTTGTCGACTTTGAAGGCCCACAACACCGAGCGCGCGAACGAGTCTTCGACCGCGCGGCGCTCATTCGGATCGGCGCTCAGCGCGCGAAATCGCGTGTTCGATTCGATCAGCAGCACTTTCGGACCGACGCGCTCGAAGTGCACCAGATGCGTCCCGCCCTCTTCGCCGCGATCGAGGCCGATGGGATTCGAGCCGACGCCGGCGGGGAGCGAGATGACGTACAGAAAGTCGTCGCCGACGTGGTTGATCTGCATCGTCAGCTTGCCGGCGGCGGCGTCCCATTGCACGGGCCACATGTCCTCCCGAGCGGAGCGAGGGACCTGGTTGGAAGGGGGGGCCGGCCGCCCAGGCCCCTCGCTGACGCTCGGGGTGACATGCTTGCAAGCGCAAAAGGTCAGTAGCACTAGCGAAAGAAGTTTCATCATCATTCAGGACCCCACGATAAATACCGCACGTACAATCCCAACTCGCGCGGATCGCTTCGTTGTGAATTCAGTGTCCGATCGGTTTGGATCTCGAGGCGATTGGCCGCCGGCCCGGGCGTGACGTCATATTCGCGAACGAGATGAGCCTCTGGCGGCTGAAATCGATCGAGGACCGCTCCGTTCACGACAAACGTGACGGTCGGATGCGCCGGCATCAACTCGTCGGGAACATCGAACTGGATTCGCAATTTGGTGGTGCCTTTGGCCGGCGGCAGCATTGTGACGGAGCGCGCAGCCATCCAGCGAAATTCGTCGACGCCGTTGCGCTCGGGCGGATACCAGCCGCTCACGAATTGCGCTGATTGCGGCAGAGGCTCGAGCGCCACTTCGAAGTAATGCCGCCGCGCGATGTTCCACAATGCGCCGCGATCGCGCCGAAAAACCCATCCCGACGGATGGGTGTGATAGACCTCAGTCAAAAAATACGTCGGCCGCCCCGGTGTGGTCAGCGGCAATCCACGCTCATCGAAGACCTGGCGATACGGGTAGTACGGCAGGAATGTGTCGATGAAGGGACTCATCGGAAAAGCGACATAGAGATCGGTCGCGCGCGGATCGAGATGCTGGCGGACCGCTTCGACGCCGAGTACGGAGGGAGACACAGTGCGGCGTGAAATGTTGAGCGCCGGCCAGGTGTAAATCATGAACCCACCGATCAGCGCGCCTCCGAGTATCGACTCGAACTCCGGCCGGCGCGTGATGCGCGCGATGCCGTCGGCCGCGAAAATCGCGAACATCGGCGCATATCCGATCGAGAAACGGCTGACGCTGTAGCGATCGAGCATCAGCCAGGCCGCGATCGCGAACGGAGCGAAAGTGGCGGCGTTGTAGAGCATCGATCGGTCACGATCCCGAATCGCGCCGATGATCGAGATCAGAACGAAAAGCGATGTCGCCAGACTCAGGCCGGGCGATTGATACTGCTTGATGAAAAAGCGATCGAACAGCCGCCACAGCGGCGGACGGTCGGGGCTGCGGAAGGAGTCGACGCGCGCGATGTAATCGCCATGCACTCGAATGGCATTCACATACGGGCCGAGCGCGCCGGTCGCGTGAATCGCCGAGGCGTATGCGACGCCGACCACCGCCGTGCCGATCAACGCCGCGAAGCCGACGTCGCGAATCGACTGCCGCGCGTGATACCAGGTCGCAATCGCCGCTGGGAAAATTCCGACGAGCAAATTCTGCGGGCGTATCCCGATCGAGAGCGCCAAGAGGAACGCGCCGATGAAGTAGGCATTCGTGTCGCGGCAGCCTCGAAAAAGAAATGCTACCGCGTAGATGACGAGCGTGATCGACACGACGTCGCTGAATCCCGTGCCGCCGAAGAACCAGACATTCGGAAAGAACGCCAGCAGCGTGCCGGCAATCACGGCCGTGCTGAATCGCAAACGCAGCTCGCGCGCGAGCATGAACATCGCCGGAAACAAAAGCATCCCGGCGATCAGGTTGAGCGCCTGCAATGCCCGAAAGTCGCTGCTGACGAACAACCTCGCAACCTTCGCGGCCGCGATGTACACCGGAAATCCAGGAGGGTGTGGGTGGTGGCTCGCGACGTCGTACGATCGCATGCCCAGGCAGAAGAGAGCCTCGTCCCAGTCCCAGAGCGAACCGGCAATCGCGAGGAAGCGCGAAGCGGCGCAGACGATCGCAACCGTCCAGTAAATCGCGCGTTCTCGCGCCGACAGCGGTGGAGGACCTTCGGTGAAAATCACGCCGGCTGGGTAAACTTTCCGCCGCGCTCCGCGAGCCGCCGCAACGGTGACGTCGGTGTGAAGCGGGGGCCGAATCGCGATGCCAGATCATCGAGCCGCGCCACGACATTCGGCAATCCGCGAGCATCGGCATAGCGCAGCAGGCCGCCGCGAAATGGCGGGAATCCGGTGCCCATGATCATCGCCAGATCGACCTCCGCCGCCGAAGCCACGATCTTCTCGTCGAGAATCAGCGCCGCTTCGTTGATCATCGCGAGGACCATCCGATCGACGGCTTCGTTCGCATTGACCGGATGGGGCGTGGCGACGCCCAGGAGCTTGTAGACCGCGGCGTCGGGAGTTTTGCGCTTCCCATTTTCGTAGAGATAGAGACCCTTGCCGCCTTTCTTGCCGAGACGATGATCCGCGTACAGCACTTCGACCACGCGCGACTGCTGGATGCGCCCGCCGAAACGCTCGCGCAAAATCGTGGCGACTTTTGCCGCCACGTCGATGCCCACCTCGTCGAGCAGCGCCATCGGGCCCATCGGCATTCCGAAGTCGACGATCGCGGCATCAAGGGATTCGATGCTGTTCCCCTCTTCCAGCAGGAATCCCGATTCGTTCAAGTACGGACCGAGAATGCGATTGACCACGAACCCGGGCCCGTCGTTGCAGATCACGACCGTCTTTCCAAGCTTGCGCGCAAACGCGGCCACCGTCACCAGCGAGACATCGGACGTCTTCGCGCCGCGAATCACTTCCACGAGCGGCATGCGATCGACGGGATTGAAAAAATGCATGCCGACCACCCGATCGGGATGCTTCGCGCTTGCGGCGATCTCCGTGATCGGCAGCGTCGAAGTGTTGCTCGCGAAGATCGCGCCTTCTTTCGAAAGCGATTCGAATTCGGCGAGCACCTTCCGTTTGACCTCGAGATTCTCCACTACCGCCTCGATAACCAGGTCGGCGTGCTGAAATCCGCTCCAGTCAGTAGTGGTGGTGATGCGCGAGAGCTTGCGCTGCATCTCGCCGCGCGTCATGCGACGGCGATCGACGCGTTTTCGCCAAATCTTCGAGGCTGCTTTGAGTCCGCCGGCCAGCGCGTTCCAGTTGATGTCGCGCATGCGGAGTCCCGCGTCGGTCTTGTCCGCCACGATGTACGCGATCCCCCCACCCATCACGCCCGCCCCGAGGACGCCGACGCTCGCGATCTCGCGCGGTTGCGCTGCGATCCGGTCCTTCTTCGCCTCCTCGCTCAGGAAGAAGAGGCGCACCAGATTCTGTGCAATCTCGCCGGTGATCAGCGGAGCAACTTCTTCGACCTCGCGCTCCAGGCCTCGCTCAACACCGCTCGACATGCCGGCTTCCATCACTTCGATGGCTTTCAGCGGGGCCGGATAATGGCCGTGCGTCTCTGACATGACGGCCTTGCGCGCTTTGCTGAAGATAAACGATCGCGCCAGCGGATTGCCTTCGATGTAGAACTTCGTGCGCGTCGCGTCGTGACGCTTCCCGCGCCTGGTGAGCTGCTTCGCGACATCGATCAGAATCGCGCCCGGCACCACTTCATCGACCAGACCGACCTTCTTCGCGCGTCTGCCATCGAGCGATTTCCCTTTGAGGATGATGTCGAGGGCCGCCGGAAGTCCGATCAGTCGCGGCAGCTTTGTCGTACCGCCCCATGCCGGAAAAATCCCCAACTTCGTTTCCGGCAGACCGATCACCGCTCTCGGGTTGTCGGATATCACGCGCCAATCGCAACTGATCGCGACTTCGCAGCCGCCGCCCAGGCATGCCCCGTTGATTGCGGCCACTTTCACCTGCGGCAATTTCGAGAAGCGATGAAAAGTCTGCTGACCGAATCGAGTGTACTCGCGCGCCAGCTCCGGCGTCGTCGCTTTGCTGAATTCCGAAACGTCAGCGCCGGCGATGAAGATCGACGGCTTGCCCGAAGCGAGCACGATGCGTTTGACGTCGTTCGCACGCTCCATCTGGTCCACGATTCCCGCGAACTCCGTCATCACGGCGGACGAAAACTTGTTGACCTTTTCTCCCGGAAGATCGAACCAGATGACGGCCAGATCGCCTTCGCGCTCGATGCGAAAGGCGCTCGTCATGCTGAGCCGCGCAGACGGCGAAGCATCTCCCGGCTGAGATCCTTCGCTACGCTCAGGATGACGAACGACGCTCACGCCCGCTTAGCCTCCCGCTCATCCTCCGCTCCTTCATCGACAAAGAGCTGATCGATGACGTCCTTGTATTTCTTGTCGATCATCTTGCGTTTCACTTTCAGCGACGGCGTGATCTCGTCGTTCTCGATCGTGAAGTCGCGGGACAGAAGAGCGAATCGCCGGATTTTTTCCTGCCGATCGAGATTGCGGTTGAAACGATCGATCTCATTCTGAAAGATCGCTTTCACGCGATCGTCCTTCACCAGCGCCTCACGAGAATCGGCACGAATGCCCATCGATGCAGTGTCGCGCTCCAGTTTTTCGAAATTCGGCACGATCAAGGCCGCCAGATACTTGCGGCGGTCGCCGATGAGGACCGGCGTTCCGATGTAGGGCGAGCTCTTGAGCAGCGCTTCCAGCGGCTGCGGTGCGATGTTCTTGCCGTACGCGTTGATGATGATGTCCTTCTTGCGATCGGTGATCTTCAGGAATCCATCCTTGTCGACTTCCCCGATGTCGCCGGTGTGGAACCACCCCTCGGAATCGATGGCCTGCGCCGTGGCCTCGGGATTGTTGAAATAGCCCTTCATGATGTTGGGCCCGCGCGCGAGGATTTCGCCGTCCGGCGCAATTTTCACCTCCACCCCTTTGATGATTTTGCCGACCGTTCCGATCTTGCGCTCGTTCGGTCTGTTCGCCGAAATCACGGGCGAGGTTTCCGTGAGGCCGTAACCTTCGAGGATTTCCACTCCGGCGCCGATGAAGAATGCCGCCAGCTCGGCCGAGAGCGGCGCCCCGCCCGAGAAGACGTACATCACGCGGCCCCCGAGGCGATTGAGGATTTTGTGGAAGACGAGCTTGTCGGCGATGGCCGACTTGATCTTGAGGCCCATCGGCATCGGCTTCTTTTCCACTCGATACGGCAATCGCTCCTCGGCTACTTTCAGCGCCCAGCGGAAGATCTTTTGTTTCGATGCCGGCTGCGTGGCGACCTGATTCACGATCCGCTCCCGCATCTTTTCGAACAATCGAGGAACGGCTGCGAAAACGTGCGGCTTGATGTCCTGCAGGTTCTCGCCGACTTTATTGACGTTCTCCGCATACGCGATGGTGATGCCCTTGAAGAAATAGAAATAGTCCGCCATCCGCTCGAAGATGTGCGACAGCGGCAGGATCGACATCGCGACGAGGCCCGACGGTACGGGCAGGATGTCCTGGCACGCAATGACGTTCGTGGCGATGTTGCCGTGAGTCAGCATCGCGCCTTTCGGATTGCCGGTAGTTCCGGAGGTGTACACGATCGTGGCAACATCGTCTGGTCGCGGTTGCAGTCGCAGCTGCTCGAAGCGTTTCTCATCGAACTTCGCGCGGCCGCTATCCACGACCTGCTGAAAGGTGAGCACGTTCGCCGGGACCGAGCGCGCGTCGCACACGATCACGTTGTGCACGTGCGGAGTGTGCGACCGAATGTCCTGGATCTTTTGCAACTGCTCTTCGGTCGAGCAGATCACCGCCACCGCTCCGGAATCGTTGAGGATGTATTCGATCTGCCATCCCAGGAGCGTGGGATAAACCGGAACGGTGATGGCGGCGTTGGCGAGGATGGCGAAGTCGCCGATCGCCCACTCCGGGCGATTCTCGGAAAGGATCGCAACCCGGTCGCCCGGCTTTACGCCGAGGAGTCGAAGGCCGGTCGCAAAATGGCGCACCGTGTCCCGAAACTGCGGGACGGTGACGTCAACCCAACGTTCATCCCGTTTGTATTTCAACGCCGCCGGGCGGTCGAGCGTGCACGTGACGGCGTAGATATCGTTGGGAGTCTTGATCTCCATCCGACACCTCCGCGGCTGGTGGAGAGGGATCATAGCAGGGAGATCCCTCGCTCCGCTCGGGATGGCTCCGGCCGCCACGGCGGCCTACGCCACCTTCAACCAACGCCACAATTCCGGAATGGTGGGCCGTTTTCCATAGGAGAGGATGCCGAGGCGGAAGATTTTAGCGGTGGCCCAGAAGAAGACGAAGATGGTCGCGAGCGAGATCGCGATCGAGGCCAGGATGTGCCACACCGGAGGCTCCGAAACCAGGGTGCGCACGAACATCGTGATCGGCCCGAAGACCGGCGCAAGCGAGAATCCGACCGACATCGACGAATCGGGGCTGGTGATGATGGCAAACATCAGGAACCACGGCAGCATCATGATCATCGAGATCGGCGCGATGAGCTGCTGGGCCTCTTTTTCGGTATTGCAGATCGCTCCGCCGATGGCGTAGACGCACACAAACGTGAAGTACGCCAGCAGGAAGAAGATCGCGAAGTAGACGAAGACCATCGGCCTGAGAAACTGCGTCAGGTTGAACCCGGCCGCGGCTGCCGAGGCGGCGGTGAAGGTGGCCAGCGCCAGGCCCGCGACGATCCAGACTGAAACCTGAGTCAGGCCTACCAGAGCAACGCCAGTGATCTTTCCGGTGAGCAATTGTCGTGGCGACATCGAGGAGATCAGGATTTCCACCACCCGGTCCGTCTTCTCCTGAATGATGCCGCGCATGATCTCGAGTCCGTAGACCAGCGACGGGATGATCAGCAGCGCTGCGAAGACGAATCCGATCAGGAAGTTGAGCTCTCCACCTTTTTTCTGCTCGCCACTCCTGGAGAGTTGCACAGCATCGACCGGAACGTTGCGAGTCAGCTTGTCGAGGGCCTCGGGATCCATTCCGCGCGCGAGCAGGCGATGGCGATAAATCGAGCGATTGGCCGCCGATGCCAGAGTTTGCTGTTCTCGCCTTCGAAGGCGTCGGAGGGGATCACCAGAATGGCGTCGAGTGAGTCGGCCTCGCGGCTGGTCAGCCGCGTGAGGTAAGGCCGGGCCGCCTGGGTGGGATCCGTCGCGTGCGCGTCCACATATTCGATATCGACGGTCATTGGGAGTTCGCTGTCGCGCCGTCCTTTCTGGGGCGACTTCGATTTCGAGAATGCGTCGCGCAGTTGTCCGGTGCCGTCGACCACCGCCACCTTCTTGCCGGTGAGGCTCTTGGCGACCATCAGCATCGGAAGAAAGATGGCGACCGACATGAGCAGCGGGAAGAAAAGCGTCATGAAAATGAACATCTTTTTCCGGACCGCCGACAGGTACTCCCGCTTGAGAACCGCGAAAAACTTGCGCATGGGCGGCGGGAAGGGTATCACTTGGCCCGCTTCCGTCACTCCTTTACGACAATGACCGTGATCGCGGAGAAGCCCGCCTCTGCGCTGTCGCGTTGTGGTGTCGACTTCGATGCCATCTACAACGATCACGTCCCGCTCATGATCAGCCTGGCTGTTGATCGTTTTCACATCTCGGAGACCGACGCGCAGACGCTGGCGCATCAGGTCTTCCTCGCTTTTTTTCTCAAGCTCGAAGACATCCGCAACCACCGCGCCTGGTTCGTCGGCGCCATCTGCAATGCCGCCAGGCACTACCTGCGCCTTCGCGCGCGGGACGTGGAGCTGCCGCCGGAGATCGCGGACAAGGCGGATCCCGAATTCGCGCGGATCATGGATTCGCTACCGGACACGCTGGCGGGGCGGGAAGCGTTCGCCTGTCTGACCTCGCGCTGCCAGCTCGCCCTTCATCTGCACTACCTGGATGGCTACAGCATTCCCGAGATCGCCGCGCAGCTTCACATCACGCCGGCGTACGCCAAGAAGCTCGTCGCGCGCTGCCTGCGGCAGGCGAGGGAACGCTACGGGAAGGATCGACGATGAACATTGAAACGCGCGAGGGCCTGTTCGCGGTGATGGAGCAGATCGCGGCCGAACGCGAAGCCGCCCGCCCGATCGTGGAAAAGCTGGTCGCGAGCGGAGAGCCGGTCGAGGACATCGAGATCCCGGAGGGGTGGCGGACGGCGGGGATGGTGATGGAGCTGTGCGATTTCGCATTCTCGCGACTGGAAAACGATCCGCTGCAGAGCCTTGCGTTTGCGCAACTGTCGTTGGCAATCGCAGGAAATCTCGGCGAGGACATGTATCCGTCGACCCTTCGCGCCTTCGTTGAGGGGCGGGCGTGGAAGGAGGTGGGATATGCGAATCGTTTTCTGAATACCTATGATGCGGCCAGCGGGGCATACAGGACAGCGGAAACTTTTTTTTCAAGTGACGGCGCTTTGGCCTATGACGAAGCAGTTGCAAGATTTCTACGCGCCGGCATCTTCTTTCTCACCGCCAATTATGACGAAGCGCTAGCTCTCAACGCGGCTTGCTCCGTTGTGTTCCGAGATTTTGGCGATCAGCGTCGCGAGGTGCGGTGCGACGTGTTGCGCGGAATGGCTTCACATGTGCGAGGCGATTTCGAGACGGCTCGGGCACAACTTGAAACGGCGCTCGAATCAATACATGCGTTGGACGATCTACATACGCTAGGTATTACTTACAACGCCTTGGCACGAGTGTACCTATTGTCAAATCGGAGGAGCGACGCAGTGGTAGCTCTAGAACGCTCGAAAGAAATCTTTACAGCGCTTGACATGCCGTCGGACATCAATCGCGCCGACTGGGGTCTGGCACTGATATTGATGGAAACTGATCCTGTCAAGGCGCTCTCAATTCTGTCGCGGCTTCGCGATGACTATCTGCATCGACATATGCCGGAAAATGCCGGTGAGGTGGGGCTCTGCATGGTCGATGCGCTAGTAGCGACGGAACAAGTCAAAGCCGCGCGAATTCTGACAGCGCAAGTCTTAAAAGAGTTTATTGACGCCAACCTCGACAAGTACGCAATCAGCGCGCTCGCTTACCTTCGCGACATTCTCCAAACGACGACAGACCCGAGAGCCGCAGTCCATCACGTCCGGTCGTATGTCGAACGGTTGAGGACGCAGCCGGCGCTTCTTTTCCTGCCGCTCGACAATGAGGGGTAGAACTACGGCGTCGCTTCCAGCATGTCTGCGCCCACTTTCTCCATGAAGATCTGCTCGAGCGATGGAGTAGCGAGCTCGAATTTTCGGATCCGCACGTGCCCGATCGATGCCTCGAGAATCTTCTGCGGATCGGCCCCTTCGGCCAAGCTGAGCTCCGCCGCGTTGTTAACGATCATCGAGCGCTTCACCTGCGGCAGATCGGCGAGGAAGGAGCCGTCGCCATCGAACTCAATGTTCAGCGTGTTTTTGCTGAACGAAGAGCGAATGAAATCGAGTGGACCGGATAGGACGACTTTTCCCTGATGCACCAGCACGATCTCATCTGCCATCCGTTCCGCTTCTCCCATCATGTGCGTCGAGAGAAGGATTGTTTTCCCTTCCTCCTTGAGCTCTCGAAGGAGATTGCGCACCAGAACCATGTTGACCGGGTCAAGTCCCGACTGGGGCTCATCGAGCACAATGAGGTCGGGATCATGAAGAAGAGCGCCGATGAGCTGGATCTTTTGCTGATTGCCCTTGGAAAGTTCCTCGACTTTCGCATTGCGTTTTTCAGTGAGCTCAAATCGCACGAGCCAGCGATCGATCGCGCGGACGACGTCAGGTCCGCGACGATCCTTGATTTCCGCGAGGAAAAGCAACAGCTCTACGATCTTCATCTGCCGGTAAAGGCCGCGCTCTTCCGGCAAATAACCAATGCGATCCTGCGGATTGCGCCCGCCGTTGGACCACTCGATGGAGCCCGAATCCGGCATGAAGATGCCGGTGATCATCCGGATGGTGGTGGTTTTGCCGGCACCGTTGCGGCCCAGCAGGCCCGTGATTGTCCCCTGCCGGACAGAAAACGAAACGCCGTCCACTGCCCGGACGGCGCCAAATGTCTTGACAATCTCGCGAACCGAAAGGACTTCCCTCATGCGCCGCCTTCTCTAATGAAAGCGCGGCGTATTGTAGCCGTTGCTAGGTCCGTCCTTTACTTCGGAGGAAATATCATGTCGCCCAAGTCCAGAACCTGTTTGATCTGGTCGACGACACGACTGATAGCGCGTCCGATGCTGTCAAAAGGTGAGTCGTCGCGCGACGCAGCGAAAGCCGGCATCGCCAAGCTGGCGACCAAGAATAATGTTGCGAGTCTTATCCCGAGAGAACGACGCATACACCCTCCTTATGGCTCGCGAGAGAGAGCCTTACTTTCCAACCTGGAGGGCGCCCTTAGCATAGGAGTGACTGGGAACAGCATTTCCCTACCCAAAAAAGTGACGCGGATCACGACCGGGCCACTGCTGAGTGTTAGGTGGGGTAAGCGAACAGTAGTTGAGGCTGCTTCGGAAGGACCTCGAAGTAGCCGCGCACATGCCTGAGCGCTGTGCGGGTTAGGGTTTGCGCTTGGGCAGCTTCCGTTAGGTATGCGAGCGCTGTCAGCGCACCTGCGGTGTAGGCCAATCCTGCTTTTGCAAAGTAATCCATTGCTTGCTGGCAGAAAGGTATGACCTCAAGGCCGCGACCAAGCATGAGCAGATTCTCAGCAATATCGACCGACACGAGCGCGACTTCGTGGAATAAGTCCGCTTCAGCAAATTCAGATCGGACTGCCTCGAAGACGGGTAAGGCCTTTTCCCAAGCCCCTTCAGATAACAAGATCCTTGCGAACAGCCAGCGTGAGCGGCTGCGCATCGATCCAATTTGCAGGCGCTCAAATTCGGAAATGGCTTGAACGAATGAGCGCTTAGCTTCCTCGAGACGCGACAGTTCTCCTAGGCAAATCGCAGCGTTGTGGAGCGCAAGTGCGCGAGAGGTCGCGTCAATTCTTTGATCCGCCGCGATCCTCTGGTGGATCGGAAGTGCCTCGGCGAACCGACGAACTCTCATCAATAGAGTTGCGATCGTCGCATCAGCAGCCGCCTCTCGGCGAGCGGCGCCATGCCGTCGGAATACTTCGCGGGCGCGGCCCGCGAGGGTTAGCGCGGATTCGATTTGTTCAAGAATTCCGAACACTTGGGCTCGGTGCAGCGCTACTTCTGCCGATTCAAAGTCGGCTACGGAACAGCGCCGCAAAAATTCGTCGCTCTTGTCAAAGGCTTCTAATGACTGCTGGTAAAGATCAATGAAATACAAAGCGTATCCGTGTTCGCCCCACGCCATCGCCCTCAACTTCATCACCGTGTCGTGTGGATACTGCGTCGCATCGAGTGATTCGGCGACTTCGACCGCAAGGGCTGCCAAGTCCGCGGCCAGTTTCGGATCCGAGAAGTTCTTTTCGTCGACGACTGTCAGGAGCCTCCGCACCACCCCGGCCGTCCGCCACTCGGGATGGGCCTGGATCATCGACGGTGTCGCGATCAGTTTCGGCGCGATGGTCGCCGCCTCGGCGTCCTCGACCTTCGCCCGCTGGGCGAACGCGCGAAGCATGTTCGAGGTCTGCGTCGACGGCGATTCGGAGAGCACACGCTCATCCCAAACGCTGTCATCGCGAAGCGCGCCGGTCAGATCGCGGAGTGACTCCAATGTTCCCGCGCAGGTCTCGCAGCCCGGCACATGGGTGTCGTGCTCGGCCTCTTCGAGCAGGCCGATCAGCACTTCTTCGTCGTAGTGCTGTTCGATGATCATGTCCGCTTCACCGAGGTGATGCTGAAGTAGATTTCCCGAACGCGCTTCAGACAATTGTGAATCAGCTTCTCCGCGTAACGATTGGTGGTGTCGAGCTCGCGCGCGACGTCCACCGCCGACCGCCCTTCGAAATAGTGCAGATACAAAGTCTCGCGGCAGCGCGGCTGCAGATACTTCAGCGCCTGCCGCAGCGTCAACATGACCGCGAATCGGTCCGCCAGTCCATGCGACACCGGATCGCTGTGATCGTGAATGTCATCCGGCAGCGACTCGGTTCGCGCCTGCGTTCTCCAGTAATGCCGGCTGGCGTTGCACATCGCCGCCACCAGCCAGGCCTTCGTGTTCTCGACCCGCGCTTCGGTCTGCATGTAGGCCAGAAACACTTCCTGCATCAGATTCTCGGCGTCGGGGTCGGGCACGCGGAACTTGCGACACGCCACGTGCATCAGAAGATCGCGATACTGCTCGTAGAGCATCCCGACATCAGGAGACTCCGAGAGTACAGCGCTCTCCATCGCGCTTTCCGGAACGAGCGGGTTTACTTCGAGTGCGTTCGGATCAGACACGTGCGTTAATTATGGACTTGGCCGATGGACCTTATCATGAAAAAAACAAAAAGGCGAACTTCCTTCTAAAAGGCCTTCGACCCGGATGGTATGCTCCCCCTCCTGCATGGATTCCAGGCACCTCGCCACCTCAATAGATGACGTCTGGCGGGCCTCCGTCATCCAGACCCTCCAACGCTACATCGAGATGCCGAATCTGAGCCCGTTCTTCGACCCCGACTGGAAGCACAACGGACACATGCATAAGGCGATAGACCTCGCCAAGGCATGGGTCGAAAACCAGGGTTTCCGCGCCGAGGTCCATGAGATCGAGGGCCGTACTCCCCTCCTCTTCATTGAGATCGCTGGCGATTCCGCGTCGACCATTCTCATCTATGGCCATCTCGACAAGCAGCCGGCCATGACCGGGTGGCAGGCGGGGTTAGGGCCGTGGACTCCGGTCCTGCGCGACGGAAAACTCTACGGCCGCGGCGGCGCCGACGACGGCTACGCGGTCTTCGCCGCAATTTCCGCCGTCCGGGCGGTGCAGCAGGCGAAGGCGAAGCACTCGCGCATCGTCATCATCATTGAATGTTGCGAGGAGAGCGGATCGCCCGACCTTCCGGCCTACATCGATCTTTTGAGCAAGCGGATCGGAACTCCGCGCGTGGTGATCTGTCTCGACAGCGGATGCGGAAACTACGATCAACTCTGGCTCACGACATCACTGCGGGGATCGATCGTCGGAAATCTCACGGTGGAAGTGTTGACCGAGGGAGTGCATTCCGGCGACGCCAGCGGCATCGTGCCGTCGAGCTTTCGGATTCTTCGCATCCTTCTCGATCGCATCGAGGACGCGAAGAGCGGAAGCATTCTCCCCGATCGGCTGAACATGGAGATGCCGAAGCACCGCCTCGACCAGGCCCGCGCCACCGCCCAGACCCTCGGCACCGCGGTCTATGACAACTTTCCGTGGGTTCCGGGAATGCGGCCGATGGCGGACGACCCGGTCGAATTGCTGCTGAATCGGACGTGGCGTCCGACGCTCTCGATCATTGGTCAGGCCGGCATGCCGGATCTTCTCCAGGGCGGAAACGTGTTGCGTCCGATGACGGCTCTGAAATTGTCGATTCGTCTTCCTCCGACTCTCGACGCCACGAACGTCGATCGGGAGCTGAAGACGCTGTTTGAATCCGATCCGCCGTACGGCGCGCGCGTGAAATTCGATTCCGAGAAAGGGGCCGGTGGCTGGTCGACGCCCAGGAGCGAACCATGGCTCGACCAGGCTCTCGATCGCGCGTCGCGCACGTTCTTCGACAAGCCCGCTGTGGCGTGGGGTGAAGGTGGATCGATTCCGTTCATGGGAATGCTGGGGGAGCGCTACCCGAAAGCGCAGTTCGTCGTCACCGGCGTTCTGGGCCCGCACAGCAACGCGCACGGCCCGAACGAATTTCTGCACATCGAATATGCGAAGAAAGTCACCGCGTGCGTTGCGGAAGTGATCGCCGCGGAGCGACAGGCCGGCTGAAACCCGGCCTACACGTGACCGGCGTACTTTTTTTCTCCCGCCTCGACCCGAATCGGTAACCGATTCTGCGGCGGCGGAAGCGGACAGGTCGCATACGGCGTGAAGACGCACGGCGGGTTGTACGACTTGTTGAAATCGACGACCGTGTTTCCTTTCGCGTCCGGCGGATGCGCGTACATGTAGCGCGCCGCGCCGTAGGTTTCTTTTCCGCTGGTGCTGTCCTTGAAGATGATGAAGAGATCCGTCTCCCCCTGCTCCAGGATCGGATCGATGTGAAATGTTTTTCCCTCGAGATTGAAGACCAGCGCGCCGGGCGAGATCTCTTCGCTGGTCATGCCGAGGACATTGGTGATCGCGATTTTCCTGGGAGGATTGTAAGGCTCGAAGTGCGCCGTGACCCGGAACGCCGGATTGAAAGCGAAGTAATCGAGCCCTTTGAAATTCTTCCTGGCCTCGCTGCGCGTGTCCTTGACGCGAATCCCGAATCGGTCGCCTTTCACATCGCCCCGTTTGATCACCTGAAGCGAGAGGGTTCCGGCGCGAATGATCGTCGGCCCGTTCGGATCGGTGTCATCGCGCAGGGGCGCTGGCGACTTGATGCCGAGCCGCAAGCTGGGCTGCAGCGTGACCCGGCCATTTTGCAGCACGAATCGCGCGCTCACGGGCGGGTGTGCTGGGAGGGTGACGTCGTTTGTTCCGTCGTGCAGCCAGAAGAGGCCGACAAGGGTGAGCCAGCCGTCGTCGCTGAGAAGGCGGGCGCGCCGCTGGGTGCGCCACTGGTCGATATCGCTGCTGACGACCGCGAGCAGAAGAGCGAGGGCAAACCAGGATCGCATCATCAGTTAGCATAACCGGCGCCGTGGTTTCGAAATGTCGCGGAGCAGTGTCCAACATGTGTGGAGAAGGTTGCGCCGTTCGCCGCTCCGCAGGCGGAGCCTGAAACGGTGCTGGCACCGTGGAGCGAAGAGCGCCGGCTCCTGGCGGCTATCCGCGGCGGCGATCGCGGCGCCGCGGAAGAGCTCGTCGAACGGACATACTCGGCGGTTTACGCGTCGTTATACCGGTTGTGCGCGGACGGCGACCTGGCCGCCGATCTGACCCAGGAAACGTATCGCAAGGCGTGGGAGGCGCTCGACGGATTCGACGGCCGGTCACAATTT
>WNFC01002797.1_pt1 | contig 20012 bp, 20 predicted proteins | sample 5400541 | NCBI WGS metagenome assembly WNFC01 (sample SAMN13153342, study PRJNA577476) | soil metagenome | isolation source: 120 cm saprolite under Douglas fir tree site 2 hole 2 replicate 1 | place: USA:California | collected 2015-04-18 | reverse complement strand
TGAACGGTCGGGGAGATAGGTGACAAAAGAGTCCGGGGACATGGGTTACACATGGCGGCGATAGAGTCTCCCGTACTCATCCTCAATCCGCATGTGACGCTCGCTCAGGCGCCCGAGACGCAGCGGCCCAAAGTAAACGTTCCAGATGCCGTCCGCGATCTCTTCCAGGCCGACATATTCCCCGACGCAGACGGTGGAGACGTTCACCCACCGGCAGTTCCACCGAATGCCGCCGTTGGCGCTGACGTAGCGGACTTCGAAGCGATCAGGGTACTCGAGCGGTGGCAGCCGGTCCGGCATCGGCCGGTTCGACGTGGCGTAGCAGGCCGCCGGCGTCTCTTGATCGAGCGCCTCGTGCGGGCGCTCGTGGTTGAACTCCTCCCGAAAAGTATTGAAGCGGCGCTGCTGCGCGGCGAGGCTGCCCGCCGCCGGGCGCGTGGTCTCGGCCTTCAGGGTGCGGTGCATGCGTTCATGCCGGCCGTTCTGCTGTGGTCGGCCGGGCTCGATGAGTTCCGGCAGGATGCCCAGGCGGACCCACCACGCCGAAAGCTTCGACAAGCGGGCCAGCGTGGTGGTGGCAAACGGCACGCCGTTGTCAGTGCGAATCCGCGTCGGCAACCCATACTCCCTGAACAGCCGCGTGAAGATCGGTTTGGCCTCGTCGACGGCCGTCGAGCTCAGCGCCTGACAGCCCAAGAGATAACGGCTGAAGCCGTCCGCCACCGTCAACGGATAGCAGTACCGCCCATCGCCCGTCCGGAACTGGCCCTTGTAGTCGGCGCTCCAGAGGTCGTTGGGCGCGAGAATCTGGCTCGTCGGCTTGCCCGGATGCCCCAGGCGTCGGCGCTGGCGTCGGATGGGGACCATCCCATGCCGACTCAAGATGTCGCACGCTGTGGAACGGCCCGGGAGCACCCAGCGGGGATGGCGCCTGTGCAGCAGCGCGAGCAGCTTCTTGCCGCCCCAGCGCGGGTGCCGACGCCGGGCGTCGAGGATCGCGGTCACGATCTCCTCGGAGGTGTGCCGCGGCGAGCGCTGTGGCCGGCGCGAGCGCTCTTCCAGCCCGGCCGGCCCGTGGCGCAGGTAGCGGTCGATCCATTTGTAGCCCGTCTTGCGGGATACCCCGTAGAGCTCGCACAACTCGGTGATCGACAGCGAGTCCCGCAGATGGTCGGCGATGAACTGCGTTCTCTGGTCCATGGGTCGGCGATGAACTGCGTTCTCTGGTCCATGGGTGATGTGTCCCTCCACGGCATAGGCACCTCCTCGGTGCCTGCCAGTGTTTTGGGTGTCACCCATGTCTTTGGACTAAATTGTTACCTATGTGTCCGGACCGTACCTCGCCGCGGTCTACCTTCCCAATCCAGCCGCGACGTACACGGTCCTCTTCAGCCACGGCAACGCTGAAGACCTGGGCTGGGTGCTGCCGTCGCTTCCCCCCCTGCGCGATCTGGGCTTCGGCGTCTTCGCCTATGACTACCGCGGCTACGGTCTTTCCCAGGGGCGGGCTTCGGAGCAACACGTCTACGCGGACATCGACGCCGCGTACGACTATCTGACGCGCGAGCTGCGCGTCCCGGCCGCGCGCATCATCCTCTACGGCCGCTCGCTTGGGGCCGGCGCGGCCGTGGACCTGGCGGCACGCCAGTCCGTCGGAGGGCTCATTCTCGAGAGCCCCTTCCTCACGGCTTTCCGGGTGATGACGCGGATACCGCTCTTCCCCTTCGACAGGTTCCGCAACGTGGACAAGATCGGCCGGGTGCGCTGCCCCGTGCTGGTCATGCACGGCGAGGCCGACGAGATCGTCCCGCTCTGGCACGGACAGCAGCTCTTCGAGAGGGCGCCCGGGCCCAAGATGTTCCTCGCGGTCCCCGGCGCCCATCACAATGACTTCATGTGGGTCGCGGGCGCCCGCTACGTCACGGCCCTGCGCGACTTCGAGGCCCTGCTGCGTGAACACTGAAGCGCTCCTCTTCGTCTACGGGACGCTGATGCGTGGCTTCCCGCTCCACGCGCTGCTCGAGGGCCGCGCCGACTCCCTCGGCGACGGCGAGGTCGCGGGGCTCCTCTTCGACCTCGGCCGCTACCCCGCCGCGCTGCGGGACGGAGGCGGAGTGGTTCGCGGTGAGGTCTACCGGCTCAAGGATCCGGCCCTGTGGCGCGCGCTGGACTCCGCCGAGGGCAGCCAGTATCATCGCCGTGAGGTCGGGGTCAGGATGGCCGGGGGCGGGCAGGTCACGGCGTGTATCTACTGGTACGTCGGGCCGCTCGACCGGGCCGTCCCCATCCCCGGCGGCGACTACCGGGCACACTCGCCCGCCAAGTCCATTCATCACCGCTAAACCAATCGAGGAGGCATCCGATGGCCGTGCAGGCCGCAGACCTGATCAAGTCCGACCAGGATCACCTCATCCACCCGCTGCATCATCCCAGCGATCACCTCGAGCCCATGGTCTACGTCAAGGGCAGCGGCGCCATGATCACGGACATTCAGGGGCGCGAGTACATCGACGGCCTGGCGGGACTGTGGAACACCAATGTCGGGCACGGGCGGGATGAGCTCGCCAAAGCCGCCGCGGCGCAGATGAGCGAGCTCGCCTACTTCTCGGCCTACGCGGGCTCGTCCAACATCCCGGCCGTCCAGCTCGCCGAGAAGCTCATCTCTCTCTCGTACCCGAACATGCAGGGGGTCTTCTTCACCTGCGGCGGGGCCGAGGCCAACGAGTCGGCGTTCAAGACGGCACGCTTTTACTGGAAGGCCAAGGGCAAGCCCGACAAGGTCAAGGTGATCGCACGCTTCAACGCCTACCACGGCGTGACGCTGCAGGCGATGAGCGCCACGGGCATGTCCCCCTACTGGAAGATGTTCGAGCCCCGCGTGCCGGGCTTCGTCCACATTCCGACCTGCTACCCGTACCGCCAGGAGGGTGGCAAGCCCGGCGAGACGGCGGGGCAGACGGCGGCGCGCCTCCTCGAGGAGGCGATCCTGCGTGAAGGCGCGGACACGGTGGCCGCCTTCATCGCCGAGCCCATCCACGGCGGCGGCGGCGTCCTCTACCCGGACGACGACTACTTCCCGCTGGTGCGCAAGGTGTGCGACAGGCACGAGGTCCTCTTCATCGCAGACGAGGTGATCACGGGCTTCTGCCGCACCGGCCAGTGGTTTGCCATGACGCACTGGAACGTGCTGCCCGACATCATGTCCTTCGCCAAGGGCGTGTCGTCGGGCTATCTCCCACTCGGCGGCATCATGGTCTCGAAGGCCGTCAAGGAAGCCATGGATACGGTCAAGCCCGAGGACAAGTGGATGCACGCCTACACCTACTCGGGCCATCCGACCTGCTGCGCGGTCGGCCTCAAGAACGTCGAGATCATGGAGCGCGAGCGGCTCGCGGAACGCTCGGCCGCCCTCGGCACGCGCCTGCACAAGGCTCTCCACGCGGCGTTCGACGGTCATCCCAACGTCGGCGACATCCGCTCGGGCAAGGGGCTGCTGGCCGCCATCGAGCTGGTGGAGGACAAGGCCACGAAGAAGGCCTTCGACGCGGACAAGAAGGTTGGCGCGCGGATCATCCAGGAGATGACCAAGCGCGGCGTGATCACGCGCGCGCGGATGGAGCACGTCTTCTACTCTCCGGCGCTCGTGATTACCGAGGCGCAACTCGACCGCATGGTCTCGGTCACCCAGGAGGCCGTCAAGGCCGTCACGGGCAAGTAGCCTCTGGCCGCGGCGTTGACCGTGCTTGCCGGCAGGGTCGCTATCGTCACCGGCGCGTCGGCGGGGATCGGCGAGGCGACCGCGCGCGCGCTCGCGGTCGCGGGCATGCGCGTGGCGGTCTGCGCGCGGCGGCGCGAACGGCTGGATCGCCTGGCCGCCGGGATGCTCTCCGCGGGTGGAGAGGTGGCCGTCTACGGCCTCGACGTCACCGACGCCGGCGCCGTGCGCGCGATGGTGGACGACGTCGCCTCGCGCTGGGGGCGCATCGACGTCCTCGTCAACAACGCGGGACGGGGACTCTCCGCCACTGTGGAGGACACCAAGCCCGACGAGTTCCGCGCCCTCCTCGAGCTGAACGTCATGGCCGCCTTCACGGCGACGCAGGCCGTGCTGCCGTGGATGCGGCGGCAGGGGAGGGGCCACATCGTCAACGTCTCGTCGATCGTGGGACGCCGGGGCGTGCCCTATCGCGGCGCGTACAGCGCCACCAAGTTCGCGCTCGGCGGCTTGAGCGAGTCGCTGCGCGTGGAGCTCGCGGGCACGGGTATCTCGGTGAGCCTGGTGTACCCGATCGGCACGGCGACGGAATTCCACGAGGCCGAAGCGCGCCGCGCCGGGCCGGGACCGCACGGCCCCATCCAGTCTGCCGAGCACGTGGCGCGATGTATTCTCCGCTGCGTCAGGCGGCCTCGCCCCGAGGTGTACCCGTTCCGGCCGTCCTGGGCGCTCGCAATAGCGAGCGTCATCGCTCCGCGCCTGGCGGATCTGGGCCTGCGCCGCCTGCTTCGCTAGGCGGCGAGGTCGATCTTGACGCCGTGTCCGGCCTGCACCGCCCGCTCGTAGACCGCCGCCGCGGCGGCCACGTCTTCGAGCGCCATCCCCGTGCTGTCGAAGATCACGATCTCGTCGTCCGAGCGGCGGCCGGGCCGGACACCGGCCACGACCTGACCCAGCTCGGCCCGCACGTCATCCGTGGTCACCGCGCCCAGCACCCTCGACCGCCTCGATGCAGGCCTCGATGGGCAGCAGATCGGCAACGTCGCTTCGAATTGAGCAGAAGGGTCATCGTGTCCTCACGTTGCGAATGGTGTTGTAGAGCAGCAAGTCGTAGACGATCTTGAGCCCGCCGCCGAGGAAGAAGGGTGTCGCCAGCGAGAGACCCTGCATGATCCAGCCGGTGAGGGCCGGCGTGACCGACTGGGCCAGCGTGCGGCTCAGGTTGGTGACGGAGGCGGCGTGCTCGCGCTCGTGGTCCTCGACGGCCAGCATGAGGAACGCCTGGCGTGTCGGCACGTCCATCTGTGACAGGAGGTGCCGCGCGAGCAGGAAGGCAACGGCCATCCACGCCACCGGCGACAATGCCACGCAGATCAGGAGCACGTTGGAGATCAGGTGCGAGAAGACCATGGTGTTGACGAGGCCGAGCCGCGGCGCGACCCGGGCCGCCAGGATGAGCGAGAGACCCGAGAGGATCTGCACCCCGAAGAAGATCCAGCCCAGCTCGGCGAGCCCCATGTCGAAGCGCGTGTAGAACCAGTAGGTGATGAGGCTCTGGACGACGAAGCCGCCGGCGAAGGAGTCGAGCGCGAAGATGGCCGCCAGGCGGCGCACGAAAGGCCTCGAGGGCGCTCCGGCGGCCTGCCGCACGGCCGCGGACGCCGACTTCGCCGACGCCATGAGGCCGTAGGCCGCGAGCTGCAGGAGCCCGCTCAGGAGAAAGAGCGCGAAGAGGAGCCGGGGCGAGGCTCCCGCGCGCGCGACGGCGGCGGCGCCCAGGCCCGCGGCGGCGTAGCCGGTCAGATTGTACAGTGACAGCGTCATCGTCAGCCGCTCGCGCGGCGTGGCGCGCGTGACAATGACCTGCTCGAGGGCGAGGAAGGGGCCGGTCTCGCCCGTGCCCACGGCGAGATTGCCGATCATGGCCGCGAGCACCACGAGCCACGGGTGGTGCGTCGAGAGGAAGAGCGCGGCGGAGGCGATGATGAGCGCCGACTGGGCCATCAAGGCGACGCGCGGGCTCCAGCGCTCCGCCGGCCAGCGGATGGCGAAGGTCATGGCGGTGCTGGCGAGCAGGGTCAGGGTGACGGCCACGCCGAGCTCGGTCGCGTCCAGCCCCAGCTGGGTCAGGTATACGGGCAGCAGGACGCCCAGGAAGCCGTAGCAGAAGGTGCGGGCCGTTTTCGCGAGAAGGACGAGCCGGGCGTCACGCCCCACGCCCGAGCCCGCTCTTGCAGTAGGCGTACAGCGCGTCGTAGACCGGGAACTGGCGCTCCATGTTCTCGAAATCATCGCGGGTGGTCTCACGGAAGCCGCTCGCGACGGCGTAGAGACCCCAGGCTTCCTTGGCGATGCCGCGCGCGTCGGTGTCGGCGCCGCGCACGATGAGCGCGAGCGCCTGGAGGGCAGGGTCGGCGAGCTGGTACTTGTGGAGGAACGCGTCGAACGAGCAGCGCTCGCCATGATGGCCGAGCTCGACCCCCGGCACGTCGTAGGGCGTCGCGCCCTCTCGCTTGGCGGTCGCCATGACGTCGGCGTCGGGGACGAAGAGAAACTCCGGCTCCTTGTCGATGAAGCGGCGGATGAGCCAGGGGCAGGCGATCCGGTCGACGCGGGCTTTTTCTCGGGTGATCCACTTCATGATGCATTCCATCCATCGAGCAGGCGCTCGAGGTGGTGTCGGATGACAGCGCGTGCGGCCGGCAATCCGTCGCTTACCGCGGGCACGTCTGCCCACTGCTCGATCGTGGCTCCCGGCGGCGCCGCCGCGCCGAGGTCGCAGCCGAAGGCGACGATGCGCGCGGCGGCCGCCGCCATCTCTCGCGATACGGGCTGGGGCTTGCGCCCCGTCATGTCCACGCCCTCGGCCTTGAGCGCAGCGGCGACCCCGGGAGCGATCTCAGGATCGGGCTCGGTGCCGGCCGACTCGGCGGTGACGTGCAGGCCGCGCTCCTTCGCCAGGCGGTCGAAGTCGGCGGCGGCCAGGACGCTTTTGGCCGCGCCGTGCAGACAGACGAAAAGGACTTTCTGACTGGTCATGATTTGTCTCCATGTTGAAGGGAGTCGAACTGCGTGACGCTGTCCGCCTTGGACCAGACGCCGACCTTGCCGGCATCACGGAGGGTCTCGTCGCGCACGGTGAAGAGGCGAGCGCCGTCGTAGATCACCGCGGCCTCGGGCCCCTGGAACTCGACCCGGAGCGTATGCCAGGCGCCCGCTGCCACCTTCGTTTCGATGCCGTAGGTGCCCGCCGGGGTACCCGCCGGTGCAATGGCGGTACGCCGTCCGCCCACGACCTTGTAGGTGACGACGTTGTTCTCGAGGGCATTTGCGCGGGCGACGTAGTAGTTGTCGGCGTCCCGCCAGCGCCAGACGACGCCCCCCGCCTGGTCCTCGCGCCCGGAGATCGGCTTGAATCGTGCCTGCACGAACCCGTCGGTGAGCGAGACGGCCTGGAGCACGGCCCAGCCGAAAGGGGCGCCGCCTCGATACGTCAGGCCCGCTGTGTCCTCCGTCCAGCGTGCCGTGCCGCGTCCCGTCGATCCGAAGAGCCACCGACCGGCCGGCTGGGCGCTGAGGACCCCGGCCGCGAGGAGGACGAGTCCGGTCGCCAGGAGCGTCCTCATGCCGCGCCTCGCAGCCAGAAGATGGCGAAGCCTATGAGCCCGGCGCTGACGATGAGGATTGGCTCGGGGACCTTGAAGCGCCAGAGGAGGACGAGCGCGGCCACGGCCAGCGCGGCCGTCGGCACGTCGAAGATCGCCCGCCTGCCCAGCACGAAGCAGGCGCCCGCAATGGCGCCGGCCGCCGCCGCCGTGACGCCCTTGACGAAGGCCTTCACCTGGGGGTTGGCGCTCCACTTGTCGAACCAGGGGTAGGGGATGACGACGAAGAGATAGACGGGCAGGAAGACGCCGATGCCTGCCGCGATAGCTCCGCCGAGCCCTGCTACGAGGTAGCCGATGAAAGCGACGGTGATGACGACCGGGCCCGGCGTGATCATGGCCACGGCGACGGCGTCGAGGAACTGCTTGTCGTTCAGCCAGTGATGCTCCTGGACCACGCCACCGTAGAGGAAGGGCACGATGGCAAGCCCGCTGCCGAAGACGAAGGCGCCGGCCCTGGTGAAGAACCAGAGGATGTCGAGGAGAATGGGCAAGGTCGCGGTCGCCCCCATGCCGGTCAGGAGCAGGATGGGCCAGGGGGCGCTCCAGAGGGCCTTGTGCGATCCCGCGAGACCCAGGAGCCGCCGCGGCGGCGCGTGGACCAGGAGGACGAACAGGCCGCAGAGGACGAAGAGCACGCCGATCTCGGACTCGGTCCACGCCGTGACCAGCGCCATCACGGCGAAGATGCCCCAGAGCAGCCGATCTTTGGCCATGGTCATGGTGCCGAGCTTCCACGCCGAGCGGACGATGATTCCGATCACGGCGGCGCCCACCCCGTAGAACGCCGCTTGCATCCACGCGAGCCCGCCGAAGGCGACGTACAGCGCGCCGAGCGCCACGGTCATGAGAAATGACGGCACGATGAAGGCGATACCCACGAGCGTTGCGCCCCATACCCGGGCGTGTGAGTAGCCGAGGCAGATGGCGAGCTGAGCGGCGAGCGGGCCCGGGGCCAGCTGAGAGAGCGCGAGGCCCTTGAGGTATTCCTCCTTGGTGAACCAGGACCGCTCCTCGACGAGGTCGCGCTGCATGTAGCCGATCAGGGCCACCGGCCCGCCGAATCCCAGGCTGCCGAGATAGAGGAAGTAGCGGATGAGACCCCAGGTGGTTCGCGGCTCCTTCATGGGCGCTCTCCGATTGTTGAATAGAGGCCATCAAAGAGGGTCAGGCCCTGGGCCAGCGCCTCCTGGTCGTCCTTGACGGCCGCGAGGAGCCCGCGCAGGACGAGATCGAGCCCGCGCGCTTCATCGCGCGGGAACTTGCTGTCGCGGAGATCGGCCTCGTGGACGATCTCCGCGATGGCCGCGAGGCGACGGTCGCGCAGCCCCGAGCGGTGCAGCAGGGTCTCGAATGTGCAGTGATCGCCCTGATGGCCGAACTCCACGCCAGCCATGTCGAAGGGAATGGCGCCGGCCGGCAGCTCGTCGGGCGCGGCGAAGACGAACTCGGCCGCCAGATCGAGGAAGCGCTTGATGAGCCATGCCGAGGCGATGCGGTCCACGTGGGGCCGTGGCCGGGTGACCCACTGGCGGCCCTGGAAGGCCTCGAGGTCGAGCCGCCCAGCCGGTGACGCGCCGGCTTTGAGCGGTCCTGTCACGCGCCGCTCTGCCGCCTCCCGGGCACGCAGCGCCTGCTGGCGTCCGGGGGCATCGAAGAAGTCGATGTCGACCAGGCGGTCAAGCTCGCGCGCCAGCCGCGCGAGCTCCTCGGCCGCGCGCGGCCGCTTGGCCGAGCCCAGCTTCCGGTAGCGGTCCGTCAGGGCCGCGTAGTCCGCGTTGCGGGCCTCGTGGAAGAGCCGGACGACTTCGGGCTGGTTCATGTTCTCCACGCGGTCCACCTTGAGGAGAGTCGCCTCGCCCCGGTCCTTCTCGACCTCCTGGGCGAGCCACTGGAACTGCTCGTAGCGATCGGGGGAATACGGGAGTAGATAGGCACCGCTCTTCAGCGCGACGGCGCCGAGCGCCTTGAGTCTGCGCCAGGCGCGAACCCTCAGACTTGAAGGCCGGGGAGGCAGACTCAAGAGGAGAAGCAGCCATGGCTGTAACATATGTTGCAGACAATAACAGATGTTCTACACGCGTCAAGCGAAAAATCCGAGCGGGGGCGAAGCGATGGCGGTGGGCTCCCGTCCCAAAAGCGAGAGGGCTTGACATAGTACTCATCTTATGATTAGTATTAGGACTCACATTAGAGACGACACGGGGAGGGAGAGATGAACCCGCTGGACGCGCTGCTCCGTGATGAGCTGAACCGTTTGCTGGACCGCATCGCCGCTTCCACCCGCGCCGGGGTTGCCAAGGTCTCGGCGAGACAGCTGCCCGATCTCCGCGCCCGACTGGATGAAGCGGAGGAACGACTCGCCGCAAAGCGCGAGGCGCTGCTCAAGGAGTACGCTGACTGGCGGGAGGCGCTGAACGCGTGCGAGGATCTGTGGGCCCTTGCCCAGTTAGAGCTCGAGGAGACGCAGGCCGGAACCCTTAGGGCCGCCTAGCAGCGCGGCGCCCTGCGAGTAGGTCAGGGCCGGCTAGGAGCCGAGCAGGCGTTTGAGGAAGCTCGCTGGCGGCGGTGGCGCGGCGAGGCGCGCCTCGGCATAGGCCGCTCGATGGGTCTCCAGGCACTGCCAATAGTCGGGCAGCTGACGTGCGAGAAAGATCTGGCCGCGCAGCTCCCGCGCGCGGGGATCGCTGCCTTCGGCCCGTGCCCGCTCGAGGCCCGGGCGTCGCTCGACTGCGAGACCAGATTCGAAGGCCCGTCCCAGGTACGCGAGCAGGTCCTCGGCCACGGCCTGGAACTCCTCGCGGTCGGCGCGACTGTCGGTCTCCGGCGCTGGGCGACTGTGGCGCTTGCGGAGCTCGACGAGCAGGTGGAGCGCAGCCATCTCCACCGCCTCTTCGATGCGCTCCGCCAGCTGCGCATCGATGCGCTCGATCAGGCCACGCGGATCGTCGGTGCCGTGGCGAAGCCCGGTGGTCTTGAACGGATTGTCCATCACGGCGTATGGAGCATGCGCTTGAGCCCGTGAGCGAGCGGCACGGGAGTGATCTCGAAGTCGGCGTAGAAACGGCCGGGATCGGTGACATTGCCTTCTTCCAGCATGATCAGCTGGTCCCTTGTCACCGGGAAGAAAGGCAGCCAGCCAACGGCTCGCGACATCGCTTTCATGAGCCCGAGGGGCACGTGGACCTTGCGAACCTTCCGCGCACCCAGCGCCAGGCCGATCTGGTCGAGGAGATCCACGAAACGGCAGGCCTCGGGCCCACCGACCTCGTACGTCTGAGCCACGGTTCTCGGAAGCTGAAGCGCCCGGGCGAAGCCCTCTGCGACATGCTCGACGGCCACCGGCTGAACGCGGTACTGACCGTCGCCCAGCACGGGCATGACGTGCAGGCGGCGGATCATGCGAGCCAGGACGGAGACAAACTCGTCACCGGGACCATAGATCAGGGAAGGGCGGATGATGGTCCAGTCGAGCGCGCTCGCGCGCACGACTTCCTCGGCCTGCCATTTCGTCTGGTGGTAGCGCGACGTCGCGTTGGGACGGGTGCCGACGGCGCTCATCTGGATATAGCGCTTGACCCCGGCCTCGTGGGCGACCGCCAGCATGTTCGCCGTCGCCTGCGTGTGGAGACGGTCGAAGGTGATGCCGCGGGTGCGGTGCTCGCGGATGATGCCGACCAGGTGGACGAGTGCCCCGCACCCTTCGACCGAGGCCGCGAGCTTGTCGGGCTCGAGCACGTCGCCCGGGACGCGATCGATCGACTCGAAGCCCTTGAGCGCGGCCTCCGAGCCCGGCCTGACGAGGCATCGCACGAGGAAGCCATGGGCAAGAAGCGCCCGCACCACGGCGTGCCCCACGAAGCCCGTGGCGCCCGTTACGAAGATCCGCTTCATGACGATCGAATCCTAGCACGGGGCCATCTAATCCTGGCACGGGGCGATCGGATCCTGGCAGGGGACGATCGGATCCTGGCAGGGGCCGGGGGATTTTCTCGGGCCGTTGGCGACGAAGCACCGCTATCATGGAGTCATGCTGAGGCGTGCCGCGGCCCTCCTGGCCGCCTTCCTCCTGCTCCCGGCCGCCGCGGGGGCGCAGAGCCTCGACTGGTCGGACCTCGATCGCGTCGCGCGCGAATCGGTCGCGGGCGGCGACACGCCCGGCGTCGTCATCCTGGTCGGCCAGGGCAGCCGCGTGCTCTACCGCAGGGCGGTAGGCTCACGCGCCGTGGTCCCGGCCGTCGAGCCGATGACCACCGATACCATCTTCGACATCGCCTCGCTGACCAAGGTCGTGGCGACGACGCCCGCAATCCTCGCCCTCGTGGACGACCGCAAGATCGATCTCGACGCGCCCCTCGGCCGCTATCTCAGGGAGTTTCAGGGCCCCCGGCTGGCTTGGCTGACCGTGCGTCGGGTGCTGACCCATACGGCGGGCTTCCCCGACATCCCGTCCAGCGAGGTCATGGCCAAGGGATTGACCGACGGCCTGCGGGTGCTCGCCGCAGGCGTGTCGGAGCCCTCGCCGACGGCGCCCTTCCGCTACAGCGATACGGGCTTCATCGTGCTCGCCGAGCTGGTGCGCCACGTGAGCGGCGAGCCGCTCGACCGCTTCACGCGCAAGCGCTTCTACCAGCCGCTCGGCATGCGGGAGACAACTTTCAACCCGCCGACTGCCTGGCATACGCGGATCGCACCGACCGAGTTTGCCCAGGGGCAGATGTTGCGCGGCATCGTCCACGATCCCCGCGCGCGTCAGCTCCACGGCGTCGCTGGGCACGCCGGTCTCTTCTCGACGGCGGACGACCTCGGGCGCTTCTGCCGGATGCTGCTCGCCGACGGCATGGACGGCGGCCGGCGGTATCTCTCCAGCGCGTCGGTCCGCGCCATGTTCGCGCCGAACGAGGCGGGGGAAGCCACGCGCGGGCTCGGCTGGGACATGGCCTCCGGCTATTCGCGCACCCTGGGCTCGTTTTTCCCGGTGGGCTCGGTCGGTCATACGGGTTTCACGGGGACATCCGTCTGGATGGATCCGCCGACCCGGACCTATGTGATCATCTTGACGAACCGGGTCCACCCGGCGGGCAAGGGCTCCGTCGTCGAGCTGCGCCGGCGCGTGAGCGCCATCGTGGGTGCCCGGCTTTTTGCCCTCAATGCCGTGCCCGAGGCGGAGGAAGGCGAGGCGCAGGCCGTCGCACCCGCGAGCGCCGACACGGTTTCCGGTATCAAGATCCGGACGGGACTCGATGTGCTCGAGGTCGAGGACTGGGCGCTGCTCAGGGGCAGAGTCGTGGGGCTCGTGACGAATCAGACCGGGGTGGACGCCGATGGCCAGCGTAACGTAGGTCTCCTGGCCAAGGCTCAGGGCGTGAGGCTTCAATCGATCTTCTCGCCCGAGCACGGCCTCGACGGCTTGCTGGATGCTCGCGTGCCCAACGGCACGCATCCCGCCACGGGCCTGACGGTCTGGAGCCTGTACGGGAGCGACAGGCGCCCCACGGCAGCCATGCTCCAGGGGCTCGACACCCTCGTCTTCGACATCCAGGACGTGGGGGTGCGCTTCTACACGTATCTCACGACGCTCGTGTACATCCTCGAGGAGGCGGCGCGCCACGGCGTCTCGGTGGTGGTGCTCGACCGGCCCAACCCGCTCACCGGAATCGTCGTCGAGGGACCCGTGATGGATCCCGATCTGCGCTCCTTTACGGCGCCGCATCCGATCCCGGTTCGGAGCGGGATGACCATGGGCGAGTTCGCCCGGATGGTCGTTGGCGAGCGCAAGATCCCCGTCAGGCTCACGGTGGTGCCGCTCGAGGGCTGGGAGCGGAGCATGTGGTTCGACCAGACAGGGCTGCCCTGGGTCAATCCCTCGCCCAACATCCGCTCGCTGACCGAGGCGCTACTCTACGCGGGCGTGGGGCTGCTCGAAGCGACCAATCTGTCCGTGGGCCGCGGCACGGAGACGCCGTTCGAGGTGGTGGGAGCGCCCTGGATCAGCGATCCCAAGGGTCTGGCCGACGCGCTCAACGCTCTGGCGATGCCCGGGGTAACCTTTCAGCCGGTCAACTTCCAGCCCGACTCGAGCGTCTACGCCGGGCAGATGCTGGGCGGTGTGCGCCTCGTCGTCACGGACCGGGACGCGCTCCGACCGGTGACCGTGGGCCTGACGCTCGGCCGGACGTTGCTCGAGCGCCACCCGGCGCAGTTCCGGGCGGCTTCCATCCAGAATCTCCTGGTGAACCGATCGACGATCTGGGCTCTCCTGCGGGGGGATTCCCTCGCACGCCTGAAGCAATGGGCTGAAGCTGATCGGGCAAGCTTTCTCCAGCGGCGCGCGTCGTATCTCATCTACAAGTAATCCCTCCTATTGGCGCTCGACGACCTTCGCTCCGGGTGCCCGGCGGACCTTGTCCAGGGTGCCAGCCGGCACGGTGATCAAAGACGCGTCACCGTCGCTGACGTAGCGCTCCTGGGGGTTGCGCTCGAAGTAGCCCAGCCAGTGGGCGAGCTCGCTCTCGAGCGCCTGGATGCGCGGCAGGTGAAACGGATCGAAGGCTCGCGCGTGCGGCGAGGGCGCCGCCCCGCCCGCGACCTTGAGAATGGCATCGTGGCGGTAAGCCACCTGTCCCTCCGCTCCCTCGATGGCCCAGCGAACATCTTTCGGGTAGGCGCCCATGGGCAGGGCCAGGGTCCGGATGCGGTAGCCGGGCACGTGACGCTGAATCCACTCCTGCGCCGTCGCCAGCTGCTGGCGCACCACTCGCTCAGGGTACCTCGCCAGGTTCGCGTGCCAGAGCGTGTGATTGCCGATCTCGTAACCGTGGCCGGCCAGGTACTGGAGCTTGCGACCCGCCAGCTCCTTCTGATTGAAGAGGCGGTTGGGCGGATCGGCGCCCGGCAGCACGTAGAAGGTCGCCGCTCGGCCGAACTCCGGATGCTGGCGCTCGAAGGCCTCGAGGATGCCGACGGCGCAATCGGGGTCCGGCACCCATTCACCGTTCTTCTCGATCAGCCTGAACTGGCCGGGCGACGAATCATCGAAGGTGAGGACGACGGGCGTCGTGCCGCGGGGAATGGCGATGTGGCCATCGAGAAAGTCGTTGAGGGCTACCAGCCGGTAGCCGCGCTCCCAGAGGCGCTCGAGGTCGCCGCGGAAGTTTGCGGGGGTACGGGTCCAGCGCTCCTCGGGCTGATCCACCTTGTGATACTCGAGGATCATCACGCGCCCGAGCTCGTTCGGCTGTAGCGACCCGGCCGAGGCGGCCGACGGCAGAAGCAGCACGGCCGCGAGCGTGAGGGCGCAGAGTGGGCGGGTCACACCTAGGGGATGGCCTTCGCCGTGACCGTCGTCTTCGGGGCGAGGGCTCGGCCCGTGTAGTCGTTCTTGGGATTCCACAGCATGAAGCCCATTGCCCCGCCGTCGCGCGCCCCGCGGATCTGAGCGCGGATCTCGTTGACGCCGAAGATGCGCTTGTCGAAGGCATAGTCGCGGAAGTCCTGGAGCCACGGCCTGACCTGGACCGTGCCGGGCGTCGAGCGCTTCCGCGTCAGCCTCACGCTCTCCTTGACGATCTCGTAGGGCTGGAGCACGGGGTTGCGTACCCCGGGGATACCCCGGTGATAACCGGAGGGGTAGACCATGGGGCAGATATAGTCCAGGTGCAGGGCGAGCTCCTCGACGCGCTGCCCGATGTCGGTGTCGTTGTCGTTGAAGGCTGTGTAGCCGAAGACGTCGGCGGCGAGGAAAGCCCCCGTCGGGCCGAGCTCCCGGCGCGCCTTGGCGAGGAAGCCCGCGATGGCCGGCAGCCTCGTCTGCGCGTTGTTGGGCTGGGAGTACCTGGCCGCCGAGAGCTTGCCGTCCGTCGGGAAGCGGACGTAGTCGAACTGAACCTCGTCGAAGCCCTTCGCCACGGCCTCCTTGGCGATGGCGATGGCGTAGTCCCAGACTTCCTCGCGGAAGGGATCCACCCAGGCCAGCTTCTCGTTGTCGATCCATGGCTTGCCGGTGCGCGTGTCCAGGATGGCCCAATCGGGACGGTGCTGGGCGAGCACGTTGTCCTTGAAGGTCACGATGCGCGCGATGGTGTAAATATTGCGCGCCTTGAGGGAAGCCAGGAGCCCGTCGAAGTCCTTGATGATGACAGGTCCCTGCGCGCCCGCTTCGAGGGCCAGCGGCACTGCGGTGCGGTACGGGATGAGGCCACGGTCGCCTTTGACGTCGATGACGACGGCATTGAGCTCCGTGCGCGCCACGAGCTCGAGCACCCGCTCGCGGATGCTCTTGTCGGCCACGCCGTAGTAGGTCAGGTAGGCGGCGCGTACCACGTTGGGCTGGAGCACGACGGTCATGTCCTTGGTGTCCGCCGTGAGGCGGCGAAGCTCATAGCCCGGGACCTTGACGAAGAGGGCGGCACCCGGGCTGACGGGCTCCGTCGTGAAGCGGCCTTCTTCGTCCGTCCGGAACTCGGCGGGGCCGACCCATACCGAGGCGCCGGCCAGTGGCGCGCGACTCTCGGCGTCCAGCACGCGCCCGCTCACCGAACGCTCCTCGGGCCGAGGAGAGGGCGCCGGTGTGTCCGGCTGCACGGTCGCCGAGGCGACCTGGCGCTGGAGGAGCAGGGAAGGGGGGAGCAGCAGCCAGCCCGTCGCGACGATCGTGGTGAGCGCGCCCAGCACCAGCGCTCCGTAGACGACGGGGCGCTTGGCGCGGCCGGCTGGTTCCACTGGCTCCGGAAGAGGATCCATTCCCACTCTTGAATCTACGGGGTATTCGTGATCAGCCCAAAGGTTTTTCTTCGCGCCGCGCTACAATTGCGTACATGACCCCATCCTCCTATGCATGCGACGCTGCCGGGCGTCGCTCATTCATCGTCAACGGCATGACCCTCCGGGCGCTCGAATGGGGGCAGCCGGGACGTCCGGCGCTCTGCTTCCTCCACGGCGGCTCCGCCCATGCCCACTGGTTTGACGCGGTGGTCCCGGCTTTCGTTGACAGGTTCCACATCATTTCGCTGGATCAGCGTGGGCATGGGGAGAGCGACTGGGCGCCTGATGCCCGCTACGGCACGGAGCAGTTCGCCTCCGACCTGGTCGGCGTCATGGACCACTTGGGCTGGGCGCGGATGGTGGTGGTGGGACACTCCATGGGCGGCCACAACGCCATGGGTTTTTCGGCCTGGCACGCCGACCGGGTCCGGGGGCTCTGCGTGGTCGACAGCCGGCCATCGCTGCCTCCCGAGCGCCTCCGGATGATGCACCGCCGGGGGCACCGCGGCCCGCGGCGTCACGAGACCCTCGACTCGGCGCTCAGGAGCTTCAGGCTTCTCCCGGCCGAGACACTGGCTGCGCCCGACCTCTTGGAGCACCTGGGCCGCCAGGGCATCGCCCAGCGAGAAGGACGCTTCCTCTACCGCTTCGACCCCCAGTGCAATGGCGCCCGGAATCCGGCGGACGGCTGGTCGCTCTTGCCCCAGATCAAGGCGCCCACCTTGCTCGTGCGCGGGGAGCTCTCGCCGATCATGCCCAAGGAGATGGCCGAGCGTATGGAAGCCGCCATTCCGAACGCCAGGCTCGTCACGATGCTGGGCGTCTACCACCACCTGGTGCTGGACGCTCCCGAGGCCTTCTCCCGTATCCTCGACGACTTCCTGCGCGACCTGCCGGCAGGGCGCCGATAAGGGCCCAGCTGCGACCCCTACGTTGTTACCTTTTGGGGCTCCCTCGGCCGCTCGCTCAACGTAGAGAGACTACGCCTCGCGAGCGGCACTTCGGTCGCCGCCTCGCATCTGAACCCTTCTCGACGCCCTGTCCCGTCGGGGACAGCCGGCGAGCCTGTCGGCAGTCGCTAGGCTTTTTCGAGCCTGACGGCGCAGACCTTGTATTCGGGGATCTTGGACGTGGGGTCGTGGGCGGAGTTGGTGAGGAAGTTGGCGGCCGAGTCGGCAAGCTTGACGAAGGGAACGAAGATGGCGCCGGGACGGACCGCCTCGGTCACGTGCGCATAGCCGCTGAGCTCGCCGCGGCGTGAGATCACTCTGAGCCCGCCGCCTTCGTCGAAGCCCAATCGCCGCGCGTCAGCCGGGTTGACGGCGATTTCGAGACGCGGCGCCAACTCCAACAGCCCTTGCACCCTCCGGGTCAGCGTCCCGCCATGCCAATGGTAGAGCAGTCGCCCCGTATTGAGGACGAAGGGGTAGTCGCGGTCGGGTAGCTCGGCCGCTGTTTCGCCCTGGCTGACCGGTACGAAGCGGGCGCGGCCCGTCGGAAAGTCCTCACCGTACAGGAATCGGGTGCCCGGATGATCCGTCGTCGGGCACGGCCACTGGATCCCCCCTGACTCGAGCCTCGCGTAGGAGAGCCCACCGATGGCGGGCCATAGCCGCGCCATCTCGTCGAAGATTTCGGAGGGGTGAGCGAAGTCGAAGCCCGGGGCCGGCCCTCCGATTTTCCGTGCCACGCGCCTGGCCAGCTCGGCCGTGATCCACCAGTCGGCCCTGGCCTGCCCCGGCGGGTCGATGGCTTTCCGCACCCGCTGCACGCGGCGCTCCGAGTTCGTGAAGGTGCCGTCCTTCTCGGCGAAGGCCGCCGCCGGCAGGAAGACGTGGGCCAGCTCCGCGGTCTCGTGCATGAAGAGATCCTGGACGATCAGGCAGTCCAGCTGTCGCAGGGCCTTGTCGACGTGGTGGAGGTCGGGCTCCGCCAGCATCGGGTTCTCGCCGACCACGTACATCGCGCGGATGGATCCGTCGAAGCACCCCTCGGTCATCTCCGTCACGACGAGCCCGGGCGTGGCGGGAGGCCTCACGCCCCACGCGCGCTCGAAGCGCGTGAGGCTCGCGGCCGAATAGTCGGCATAGCCGGGAAGATTCGTCGGGATGGCGCCCGCGTCGCCGCAGCCCTGGACATTGTTCTGGCCGCGGAGCGGCGAGATGCCGGAGCCCGCGAAGCCCATCTGACCCGAGGCCAGCGAGAAGTTGAGCAGCGCGTGCGCATTGGCCGTGCCGTTCGTGTGCTGGGTGATGCCCATGCCCCAGATGAGACAGGAGCCCGCGAAAGCCGGCCTTGCGTACCAGCGCGCCGCCTGCGCGATGGTCCCGCGCGGCACACCCGTCACCTCTTCGGCATAGTCGAGCGTGTAGCGCTCGAGCGAAGCCGCCCAGGCCTCGAAGCCCTCGGTGCGAGAGCGGATGAAGTCGAGGTCGGCGATGCCTTCGTCGAGCATGACCCGGGACATCGCGTTGAAGAGCGCGACGTCGGTGCCCGGCCGCTCCTGAATCCAGAGATCGGCCTGCTCGCAGAGCTCGATGCGCTTGGGGTTGATCACGATGAGGCGCGCGCCCCGCTGGACCGCCTTGCGCAGGCGGATGGCGATAACCGGGTGATTGGCCGAGGCGTCGGCGCCCACCACCATGAGACAGCCCGCCTCCTCGTAGTCCTGGTAGGAGTTGGACGTCGCGCCCGAGCCCATGGAAGTCAGCATCGCCTCGACCGTGGGTGAATGGCAGAGCCGCGTGCAGTGGTCGACGTTGTTGGTGCCCATGACCACGCGCGCGAGCTTCTGGATCATGTAGCCGTCTTCGTTCGTCGCCTTGGCGGAGGCGAAGGCGCCGAAGCGGCCACGGTTGCGCGCGAGACCGTCGGCGGCGGCGTCCAGCGCCTCGTCCCACGAGACCTCGCGCCACTCGCCGTCGCGCTTGATCATGGGCGCGGTGATGCGATCGCTCGAGTGGACGAAGCCGGTGCCGAAGCGGCCCTTGACGCAGAGGGTGCCCAGGCTCGAGAGATTCCGCGGCACGTCGTCCGCCATCACCGCGAGCCGACCGTCCCGCCTGACGTTGAGCGTGATGCCGCAGCCGACGCCGCAGTACGGGCAGGTCGTCTCGACTTCGCGCGCGATGGCAGCCGAGGCCTCCTTCGGCCTCAGTGCGCCCGTGGGGCAGGTGGCGACGCATTGGCCGCAGGAGGTGCATACGGAGGACGACATGAGGCCGTCGCCCGTGACCCCCACCCGCATGTCGTGGCCACGGCCGACCAGCGAGATGGCGCCGATCAGCTGGACGTCATCGCAGGCCGTGGTGCAGCGACCGCAGAGTATGCACGCCTCGCGATCGAGCACGAAGAAGCTCTTGGATGTGTCCACCGAAAAGCGATGATGCGCCGCATGGCTGGGGGCGGCGAGCGCATGCTGCGACGCCGCTTCGCCGACCTGACCGAAGCCGCCGCGGCCATCGCCTGGGCTGAGCATCGACCACGTGAGATCGAGCACCGCGCGACGGGTCTTGACGGCATCGGGATGCGTGGTCTGGACCACCATGCCGTCGCGCGCGGGCAGGTGACACGAGGCGGGCAAGCCGCGCTGCCCCTCGACATGGACGAGGCAGGTGCGGCACGCGCCGAGGGGCGAGCGGTCTGGATCCTTGCAAAGCTGGGGCAGGGCGATGCCGAGACGGTTGACGGCGTCCAGGACCGTCGCGCCCGCCGCTACCTCGATCTCCCGCCCGTCGATGGTCAGCCTCACGGTGTCTATCCTAACTCCGCCGGGAACTCGCGCAGCGCGGACAGGATGGACAACGGAGCGGCCTGCCCCAGGCCGCAGAGGGAGGCGACGCGCACAACTTCCGAGAGCTCGGCGACGG
>WNFC01011344.1_pt1 | contig 20013 bp, 21 predicted proteins | sample 5400541 | NCBI WGS metagenome assembly WNFC01 (sample SAMN13153342, study PRJNA577476) | soil metagenome | isolation source: 120 cm saprolite under Douglas fir tree site 2 hole 2 replicate 1 | place: USA:California | collected 2015-04-18 | reverse complement strand
CCAAAGGCGCTGGCGGAGCTGCCGGGGTTGCGCGGGGTGCTGCGCTCGCCGGAATGGCGCGGCCTGATCCGCTATGTCGGCAGCCGCGACGCCGAGCCGGTCGTGTGGATCCAGAGCATCCTGCGCCATGTCGTCGACGGACCGCCCGATCCGCAGACCGCGTTGCATGCCGATACCTTTCACCCGACGGTCAAGGCCTGGCTGTTCCTGACCGACGTCAGCGCGGATGGTGGCCCGTTCACCTATGTCCCGGGCTCGCACCGGCTGACCCCCGAGCGGCTCGCCTGGGAATGGCGGATGAGCCTCGCCGCGCGGCAATCGGCGAACCCCGAGATCCGCCAGGGCTCGTTCCGCGTCGCGGCGGAGGAGTTGGCGGCGCTCGGCCTGCCTGAGCCGCGCGCGTTCGCGGTGCCGGCCAATACGCTGATCGTCGCCGACACCTATGGCTTCCACGCCCGCGGCCCGAGCGCCGGACGCTCGGTGCGGGTTGAGGTGTGGGCCTATGGCCGGCGCAGCCCGTTTATTCCATGGGCCGCGTTCGACCCGTGGAGCGGCGCGGCATTGGCGCGGCGCAGCCTCCTGGGCTGGCGGCTCGGCGACCTGTTGGAGCGGGCCGGTATCAAGCCGCATCGCTGGCGCGCCCGCAGCGGCATCTCGGCCTTCGACCCGGCCGAAGCGGGTTGATCGCCGGAATGGCCTGGGACCCCGCGCAATACCTCAAATTCGCCGGCCCGCGGCTGCGCCCGGCGATCGACCTGCTGGGCCACATCGAGGCCAAGGCGCCAAAGCTCGTCTACGATCTCGGTTGCGGCGCCGGCAACGTCACCCGCTTTATCGCCGAGCGCTGGCCCGCGGCGCGGCTCGTCGGGGTCGACGGCTCGGCCGAGATGCTCGCCAAGGCCAGGGCCGACCTGCCGGGGATCGAATGGCAAGAGGCCGACCTCGCCACCTGGCTGCCGGCGCAGCAGCCCGATTTGATCTATTCGAATGCGGCGTTGCACTGGATCGAGGACCACGCGCCGGTCTTTGTCGCGCTGTTCAACAGCCTGGCGCCGGGCGGCACCTTTGCGGTGCAGATCCCGCGCAATTTCGGCGCGCCGTCGCACACTTCGATGGGCGAGGCAGCACGGATGGGGCCGTGGCGCGCCAGGCTGGAGCCGTTGTTGCGCCCGGCGCCGGTGGCGCCGCCCGATTTCTACTACAATTTGCTGGCGCCGCTCGCGGCCCGGCTGGACCTGTGGGAGACGGAGTACCTGCAAGTGCTCGACGGCGAGCACGCGGTCAAGGAATACACCAAATCGACCTGGCTCTCGCCCTTGCTCGGCGCGCTCGACGAGCCCGAGCGCAGCCAGTTCGAGGCCTGCTACACCGCGCTGGTCGACGCCGCCTATCCGCGCCGCGCCGACGGCAAGACATTGTTCCCGTTCCGCCGGATGTTCATCATCGCCACGAGAGGGTAGACGCGGAGCCAAGTTTCGTCCCCTTGCGGGGCGCCGCAATCCTAGGTGGATCTAAGCGGATCATTCCCGTGCTGTGACTCGTCTCCTAAGAGCCGCCTAAAATCGTCTTCAAGTTCGATCAAAGCTAATTTGGAGACGCCCTCCAATGTTTTTGATACCTTCATCCACTTGTCCGTATCGCCTCCTTGCCGATTTGCACGTGAAGCGTAATCGACACCCCACTGAAATTCAATAAACGCCCCTCTTATCTCACTCTGGATCTGATCAAGTTTAATTGTTGTCTGGCGAGGAATGAAAATCTTTCTATCCCGATAAAGGACCATATAACTATTTAGTGCGTCTACTGCTCTCTTGGCCCTTTCCTCACGAGGAGGGATGCCTGCCGGCTCGAATATCGCCGTGTACTCTGACACAGCGCCCAAAAAAGTGTTGAGTGAAGCATATACTTCGGCGATCACCTCTGCTCGCTTTTCGTACAAACGAGAAAAGCGCACCTGTTGCTGGGCTGCCGCTATATTCAGCCTACTTTTCAATTGCTCAATTTCAAGGTCGGATTGACCCTTGAGTTGTGCCTTGTGCGTCTCCAGTTTTTCGTCGTATTCACTTTTAAGTTGAGCTCGGAATGCCTCGATGTCCCTGTCGTACTCGTTCTTTATTGAGCCCTTGATCCGCTCCGATAGCCACGTTCGTAATACGAGCACTGTGAGGCCAGCACCCGCAAAGCTTCCTAAGCCCAAGGTACCCATAAGCTGTAACAAACTCCAGACAATTTCCTGGGTTGTCATCATTATCCCCATGTATACCTTGCAACTTTGAAAGATGTTGGCCCCGCTGCTGTGTTATTACTGCATGAATGGGTCCCAGCCTTCGCCGGGATCACCATTTGGTATACCCGGTCAGCCCATCTTGCCGCGCACCAGGGCGGCGCCGGCGGCGAGGGCGGTGAGTTTCCGGGCGGCGAGGGTGCGGTCGAGCGGCGCCATGCCGCAATTGGTGCAAGGATAAAGCCGCTCGGCCGGGACAAAGCGCAAGGCCGCCTCGATCGTCGCGGCGACCTGTTCGGGGGTCTCGACCGTTTCGCTGGCGACATCGATCGCGCCGACCAGCACGTCCTTGCCCGAAAGCAAGGCCAGCAATTCGATCGGCACATGCGAATTGGCGCATTCGAGCGAGACCTGGTCGATACGGCTCGCCGCCAATGCCGGAAAGATCCGCTCATATTGCCGCCATTCGGCGCCGAGCGTCCCCTTCCACTCGATATTGGCCGGGATGCCGTAGCCGTAGCAGATATGCACCGCGGTCGTGCAGGAGAGACCCGCGATGGCGCGGTGCAGCGCGGCGATGCCCCAACGGGCGACCTCGTCGAGATAGACGTTGAAGGCCGGCTCGTCGAACTGCACGACATCGACGCCGAGCGCCGCCAATTCGCGCGCCTCCTCGTTGAGGAGCTCGGCGAAAGCCATCGCCATCGCCACGCGGTCGCCGTAATAGGCATCGGCGATCGTATCGACGATCGTCATCGGCCCGGGCAGGGTGAATTTGAGCCGGCGCTGCGTATGCGCGCGGGCGATCCGCGCTTCCTCGGCATGCACCGGGTGACGGCGGCGCAATGGCCCGGTGACGGTCGGCACCATCGCCTCGTAGCGGTTGTTGCGGATGCCCATCGGCACGCGACGGGCGAAATCGATGCCGTCGATGCCTTCGAGAAAGCCGTGCACGAAATGCTGCCGCGACTGCTCGCCATCGCTGACGATGTCGATGCCGCAATCTTCCTGGAGCTTCAGGGCGAGCAATGTCGCGTCGCGCTTGGCTTCGGCGAGCGCCGCGCCGTCGAGCCGCCACGGTGCCCACAGCTGGCGCGGCTCGGCCAGCCAGGACGGCTTGGGCAGGCTGCCGGCGATCGTCGTTTCGAGCATCGATTCATCCCAAGCAGGAGTACACGCGCACACACTGTTTCCGCTTCCTATGCAATCTGGTGTCATTGCGAGGAGCGCAGCGACGAAGCAATCCCCATCGGTTTGGGCTCCACGGCGGGGAGATTGCTTCGCTTCGCTCGCAATGACAGCCCTCTATAGGAAGAGAAAAACTCCTGAGCGTGCCGGTCAGCCGCGGAGCGCGGCGGGGTCGTTGAAGCTCGCGACGGCGGTGCCGCGGTAGAGGATCCGGGCGTTGCGCTCGGTGATCTGCTGGTGCAAGGCGAGGAGCGCCGGGTCCATGTCGATGCGGGGACGTGGTTCGAGCTCGAAATGGCCGAAACGGTCGGCGCCGCGCACCAAACTCGCGCTGTCCTCGCCGGCGAGCTGGCGCAGATGGGTCGGGATGTAGCGGATCGCAAAGCCGATGCGGCGGTCGAAGGACGGGTTCGGCGCCGAGCCGTGCACCAGGCGGACATGATGCAACGACATCTCGCCCGGGCGCAGGGTGAGCGGCACGGCCTGGCTCTCATCGACCTCGACCATGACCTCCTGGCCGCGGGTCAGCAGATTGTGCTGGTGGAAGGTGTCGCGGTGCGGCAATTGGTCGAAACGGTGGCTCTTGGGGATGACCGCCATCGCGCCGTTGGCGGCGTTGCTCGGGGTCAGCGCCATCCAGGCGGTCGCGACCTCGGGCGCGGACAGCCCCCAATAGGTCGAATCCTGATGCCACGAGACAAAGGCCGGGTCGGCCGCCTCCTTGATAAAGAAATTGCTGGTCCAGCACAGGAGGTCGGGGCCGAGCAGATCCTCGACCGCATCGAGGATACGGGGATGGCGCACCAGATCGGCGAGGAACGGGAAGAGCAGATGCGTCTTGTGGCGCAGATCGCCGCGCAACGGCCCGCCCATGCCGGCCTCGACGGCTTCGAGCTTGGCGCGCAAGAGGAGCGCCTCGTCCTCGGTCATGACCCGGAGCGGCGCGAGGTAGCCCTCGTCGCGGTATTGCGCGATCTCTTCTTCGGTCAGCGATTTCGCCATCGGCTCGGCTCTGCCGGGAAAGCAGGCGTTATATCATGCGGCTGCGCTCCGGCTCCTCTGAAGGCGTTGCTGCTTTGCGAAACCACCCGCCGGCCGGCGCGGTCGACCATGACGCTGCGACGCCGTGCCGAGGGGCTGGGCTGGCGCGACCGGCACATCGGGATTGCTCCGTCAGTACAGGCAGCGACAGCCTGACGGCAATTTGCCGCCGGAATGCTCCAACCAACCGAGCTGTCGGGTTACCAGTCCGCGTCTCCTGATTCCTCTGGCCAGGAACAGGGCGGGGTGTCGGCTCGGTTGCGGCCCGCCGCGAGTTGCGCGGGTCAGCGCCAGCCCATTTCGGGCTGACCGGGGAGATCAATCCGGATAGCCAATCGCCATCATGCGGATCTTATAACACAACGATAAGGATTTGTCAATGACAAAGTGCGAAATTAGCTGAAAGCTTATCGGTAGCGTCCCATCTGCGCCGGAATGCCGGCGGGATCAGGCGCCGGTTCATCCGGCCGGCTCAGGTAGTCCGCGAGTTTTTGATATTGCGCGGCGGTCTCGCGTAGCACAGCGCGTATTCTTTCAAGCGACTCAGCCTCCGCCATTTGGTGGAAACGGTCTGCCCGCTGCCGGTAATGCGCCGCCCGCTGGCGAGGCGTCCCCGATCTGTTGAGGTCCATTCCCAGGCCATTGCTGTTGTGTTCCGGGAAGGTGCACGTGTACGGAAGCGAACAAAGTGCCCTTACCTCGACCTAGAGTCAATCTGCCGTGGCCTGTGCATTGCGAATGAGCGGGCGGCGCTGAATCGCTGTTCCGTTACAGGGATTTGCGCCATATTACCGCGTCTCCGCACTACGCTGGCTTTGGTTGGCACCCTGCCGGGGAGCCGACGCGGAGGAGGGGGCGATGATCGTGCAGCTGCCACAGCCGCTGGCCGACTATTTCGCGGCCGCCAACGCCGACGATCCCGATCGCGTCGCCGCGTGCTTTGCCCCGGACGCCGTCGTGCGCGATGAAGGCCGCAACAGGCACGGACGGGCCGCGATCCGCGCCTGGGCGGCGGAGGTGCGGCGCAAATACCATTTCCATGCCGAGCCCCTGGCAGTCGAGGAGGCGGCCGATCGCACCGTCGTCACCGCTCATCTGACCGGCGATTTCCCCGGCAATCCGGTCGATTTGCGTTACCGGTTCAAGCTTGATGGCGCGGAAATCATCGCGCTGGAGATCGGTTGAGCGTGCCACCGAATGCCGGCGCCGCCGGCCGGTATCCCCCGGCCGAGATCGAGGCCGATTTCGCGGTCCATCGTTTGGGCATGCTGGTCGGAGGGGTTGCCGCGGCGGTGCTGCTGGCGGTGACCGCGGCCGCGGCCAATCCGACAACCTTGGAGGCGGTGCTCGTCTACACGATCGGCCTGATGGCAATGCTGAGCCTCTCAGCCGCCTACCATTTCCACCACGGATCCGAGCGGGGCGAACTGTTGCGCCGGCTCGATCATGCCGCGATCTTTGTGATGATCGCGGGCACCTACACGCCTTTTACCGTCGGCATATTGAATGGCGCCGCGGCGGTGTGGTCGACCGGCTCGATGTGGGCCGCGGCATTGGCCGGCGCGGCGATCAAACTGGCCTATCCCCGCCGGTTCGAGTGGATCTCGATTTTCGTCTATCTGGGGCTGGGCTGGGCCGCGGTAGTGTTCATGCAGCCGCTGCTGGCCGCGCTGGATCGGCCGACCCTGATCCTTATCGTCCTGGGCGGCGTCGTCTACTCGGTCGGGGCCGGGATTCAGGGCTGGCATCGCCTGCCGTTCCACGATGCGATCTGGCACGCGCTGGTATTGATCGCGGCGGGCTGTCATTACGTGGCGATCCTGCACGGTGTCGTGCTGATCGCGCCGCGATCGTGAACCGGCGGTTTGCGGCTGGTGCCGCAGGCCTCAGTGCCGGGCCTCAGTGGTGACTGCGGCCGTTGGCCGGGGCGGTTGAACTGCGCAATTCGGGGGGAAACTCATTGGTCGCGCCGCAGGCCGCACAGGTCGCGCGGTCCAGCATGACGCGCTGCGCCGGCGCCATGCCCGATGCGATCGCGAAGCCACAATTGCCACAAAGATAATCGATATCGCCGTTGCCGCGGAACAACGGCCCGGCACCGCGGTGCGCCTCACGGTCATCCAGATTCAACGGCGCGTGGTTCAGCTTCAGAACAATGCTCGACATTTGCGGGCGCACTCCTATGGTCGCGCGAGCTGCTCTTCGCGAACCACCCGCTCGCGGCCGTCGGTCTTGTTCTTGATGCGGTATTGCGGGGTGCTGCCATCCTCGGGGAGCGGTCGGACGACCGTATAGAGCCCGCGCGCCGAGCCGTCCTCGAAGCGACTGGGCGAAAACCGCACATTCTGCCCCGCCTCATATTTGTGTGACGCCATCGATCCCTCCGGGAAATTTGACGCCGCCGGCGGACCGGCGGCGTCACGGTCCGTGAGCTATTCCAACCGGAGAGCTACGGCGGAGGTCTTGCCCTGCTGGCCGCGCTCGAGCTCGAAGCTGAGCTTTTGCCCCTCCTGCAGATGGCCGATGCCGGCTTGCTCGACGGCCGAGATGTGGACGAACACATCCTTCGATCCGTCGTCGGGCTGGATGAAGCCGTAGCCCTTTTGTGCGTTGAACCACTTCACGGTTCCGGAAGCCATAGCGAACCTTTCAAAAGCCAATTGGCCGGCACTCGCTATCGAGCGTCGGGTCAACCGTCGGTATGAGCGGATAGCGGTCCGGCGCTCTGTGCGAGCTACCAAATGCGAGCCGAACCCTAGAGTCGACCCTCGACAGATAAGCCGCCCGCGAAGCAGTTGCAAGGAGCATCCGGCGGTGCCCCTGACCGGAGGCCTCTGTTTGCGGCAAATGACCACCGCAAATACTTCGCGGGATGCGTGGCGCTCTTCCGCCCTGCGCCGGCGCTACGGTTGGGGTGACCCGGGCCGGTAATGCACCCAATGTTCGAAGGTCGAGCCGCGCAACGCGATGGTGCCTTCACAAACCGCGCCGAGGCGCTGCGCAACGCGGATCGAGGCGCGGTTCTCGGGGCGGATAAAGCTCGCGGCGCGGGCGAACGGGAAATACGCGAACAGCCAGTCGCGCGCCGCCGCCGCGGCCTCGGTCGCGAAGCCCTGGTGCCAGAAGGGCTGGTCGAGCGAGTAGGCGATTTCCGGCTCCGGCCAGTCGAGCGGCTCGAAGATGCCGACGCTGCCGACAAAGGCGCCGTCGATTTTTTCGCAGGCCCACATGCCGTAGCCGCGCAAGGCCCACTGGCCGAGAAACGTCGCCATCGTGCGCCAGACTTCGGCGCGGGTCGATGTGCGGCCGGTGATCAGGTAGCGCATCACCTCCGGGTTGGCCTGCATCGCCGCATAGGCATCGAGATCGCCGGCCCGAAACGCGCGCAGCCGCAGCCGCGCCGTCACCACCGTCGGGATCTCGAATGTGGTCACTTGGGTCGCGCCTCCGACTTCTAGTGCTCGGAGCGGAACAGTCGATTACGCAGCCTGCGTCAGGCGCTCCATCTCGCGGGCGAACTCGAAGCGCAACTGCTCGGCCTCGTCTTCTGGCAGCCAGTTGGCCATGTTCGGGAACACGATCTGCCACATCCGCGCATCCCGCTCCGACCACGGCATCCTATGGGCCGAGCGTGCCTTGTCGAGCAGCAAGCGAAGGCGCTTCCGTACCTTCTCCGGGTCGGGCGTGTAGCGCTGCACCGGGGTTTGCAGGCGATCGTCGCTAGCCCCGAACAGGCTGCCCTGCGCCGGCCCGTGCCCGAACAGATCAGTTTCGTCCGACATCGTCGAAGCAAATTATCGGCTCAGGCGAGGAGGTCAACCAACGCGGCGACCAGCCAGCAAACATGCCGCCTCCGGCGAAGCGGCTCGGGTCGGGACGCGCGCCGATTCGCGACTCACTCCGCCCGTAAGGCCTCTTCGTTCAGCGTCGGCCCGGCGCAGATGCGGCCGAGCAAATCCGCCTGCGCCGGCTCCAGCGCGACGAGCCGCCCGAGCACGTGCAGCACATTCAGCAATTCGGTCGTGTATTCCGCCGGCCACGCATCGGGGTGAATATCGCTGAGCGGCGAGGGCAGGCGGTGGTCGCCGATCTGGGGACGTTCACGGTTGCGCCGGCGATAGCTGAACCATTGTGTCAGCACGTGTTTCCCTGACGCCTCGTAGGTCCAGACCGCAGGCGGTACGTTGTCGATGTGGCCGCTGCCGATCCACAAACGCCGCTCCGCGGCGTCGTAAGAGATCGTGTCCGGCATATGCTCGGGGTCGGAGGGGATCGCGCCGCCGGCGGGAATGCGGGGCGGTGATCGCGCGAGCCGGGGCGAACTCGCGGGCCGGCCGGCCGCCGCATCGACAAAGCGCTCGCCGAAGGTGTGCAGCCAGATGACTTCGCGCCCGAGCCGGACCGCCTCGTCGAACAGGGCCGGATCCCCGGTCAGCGGTATCTTCAGACCCGGCCGGACCAAATCGCGCGCGAAGCGGGCAGTGTAGGCGGGGCTGGCAGCGACGGCCGCGAGGTAGGCGACGACATCCTCCGCGGCAACCTGCCGACCATAAACTTCGCTGAGCCGGACAAGAAGCCCGGCACGTACGTTGGGCTCGGTCGCGGTCGCATTCGCCCACAGCGGAAAGGCGCGGCCGCCGCGCCCATGGTGGTGGTCCAGGTCGGGAATTGACGCTGTGAAGGTGAGAGCAGGACCGGAGCTCGGTGACGTCCGAACCAGTGCAGTCAAATAGACCTGCTTCGTCGAGTGCGTCTTCCACAGGGTCGGGTTCGGCCGGTTCAGCAACCGATAATCTGGAATAATCCACTGCCGATCGAACGAGCGAAAACCATAACGGATTGGAGCGATAACAAGACCTGCGTCCGAATCCACCGACATCATTCGGCGCTCGTATCCGTGCAGACTTTCGGTCGGGATCTTTGCGAGATGCCGGTCACCCAATTCGCCGTGCGGCAAATGGGGGTGAAATAACAGCTCCTTCTGTTCGGGATCGCGTTTCGCGCATCAGTCGATCCCAGCGCCGCCGCAGCGACTCGGCATCGGGTGCGATGACCCAGGTGCGGCCGGGCATGACACCCGAGCCGTTGTAAACGAAGAGATCGTCTATTTTCGGGAATGTGGCCCATTCGCCGGTCGCAGCCGGCAGAAATGGATCGCGCCAATTGCTCGGGCAATCGATCCACCCGTCGCTGTCGAGAGTGATCGCGGAAATCACGACGAATTTTTCTTCGCGCCGTCCGACTGGCAGCGACCGAAAATGCACCCACGCAGGCGTTCCCGCGTCGCAGTTTGCGAGCCGTATTGCGAGCACGATGCACACCGGTTGCTGCACCGCCTGAAACACGCGCGAGGCGACCGCTGGCTGATGGCCTTCGGGCGAACAGTCGATGACCCAAATCTCGTCGGTGTCGCGTCGGAGATCTGACCGCATCTTCTCAAACCCGGGGCCGTTCAGAAAACCCGCCACGGTGATGAAGCATACGATGCCCTGCTGTGGAGTTACCGGCGGCGTACCCGGCGTGACGATGCTGCCGCCGAACACCTTCCAAGTCGCCCAGCGCCAGAAATAAACATACAGATTGCGCAGATGCTTAGCGTGCGCGCCGACACCCCATTCGACCGGCGGCATCCAATCCCGTAGCGGGACGACGGTGTTTCCGGTGCCGCCTTCGACCCAGCTACCCCGGCCTTTAGCCTTTTCCTTATAGGGCGGATTCCCAATCACGACCGTGATCCGCTCCTCTCGCTTTATCCGATCGGCGGTCCGCCGTGATTCGGCCAGGGGCAACAAACTAGAGGGGATGTACTCATGCTCCTCGTTAGGATTGCCAAGCGTGTCCGCGAGGAAAAGACGCAAAGGGATGTGCTCGGGTTTGGCGGCGTCCGCCTTAACTAAATCGACCACCTCGGCCGTCAGGCGGAGTTGCGCGACGGCGAACGGCCCAAATTGGATCTCGAAGCCGATGATCCGCGCGAGCGCCGCCCGAATCATGCCGGGAATAGCGCCCTCTCCTTGATCCTCCTCGATCTTTTCGGCGATGCGCTTCAGTACACCAAGCAGAAACGTCCCGGTCCCCATCCCGGGATCGGCGAGTGTCACGTCCTGCGACGCCAATCCTTCGGGTACGGCGAAACGGCGATCGTCGCGCAGCGCCTCATCGACGAGGCGCACCATCGCGGTGACGATCTCTGGCGGCGTGTAATACGAACCCGTCCGTTTTCTCAGCGCGTTGTCATAGACGCTCAGAAACAGCTCGTAGAAATACAGCCACGCCTCCGGTTCGCCCTTGCTGATCGCCGGCCAATGCACAACGTCGAGCACGCGCGTCAGCGTATTGAGCGACGTTTTCAGCGTTGCTTGATCATCGACATCCTCAGTGAGGACGCGCAGCGCAGTCCCGATAAGAAGATTTGTTTGCCGCAGCCGCCTCGCGACGCGGTCGAGGCCGTCGGAAAGAACGATCCCCTGGGCGCGCGCCATCAGCAGTCCGAAGGTGACGGCCTGGGCATACCCATCTGCGAAGGTCTCATTCGAGGCGTCGGGAAAAAGCGTTCTCCGCCAGTCGGCGGCCAGACTGGTCAGCGCAGAGCTGCCAACCTCCATCTGCTCGATCACTTCGTCTCGTAACAGCCGGCACAGGCGTGCGCTGATCTCCGCCAGTTGCGGCGCCGAGCGCGGCGGAATCGGGTCCCAGCCTAGAAAACCTGTGAACAACCTGAGCAGGCTCGTGGGCGCGCGCAGCGCTGCGCCCGCACTTTCGACCGAGCCCTCCAGCCGCACGATGTCGTCCTGGAGCTCGCCGTCCTGCCAGAGGCTGAAGGAATTGCCGTCGGTGTAGACGAGGTTCGGCAGCAATTTGAGCTTTTGCCACTGCTCCTTGTCGTGCTGGTCGTGGAATCGGCGGGGGTCCGCTCCCTTCCCGGGCGCCTTTACCTCGATGAAGCCGACTAGCAGGTTTTGCTTTGTGACGGCAAAGTCGGGGCGCGTCTTAAGCTCTTGCACCGAAGATTCGCCAATGAGGACGACATCCGCGACACCGCCGATCACCTCAACGATGTCCTGGATTAGCAAATCCAGAGGGCCGCGGAGCTGATCCTCGGGCGAACCCGTCGCCGCTATCCCCGAGAATTTCGGCTTCAGGCTGGCGCCGAAGCGGGAGACCGCTTCGTTAAGGGAATCCGTATTTTGCACGACCCGATCAAATGTGCTTCGGCTTGGGCGAGTATATAACGTGCTGCCCCGTTACGCCTCCGGCTTGTAGCGCTCCTTCTTGAACAGGCCGCGTTCGAAGGCGAGGTAGGTGTCCTTGGTGAAGGCGGGCTGGAAGTCGGCGAGGATTTTTTGGGCCGGGGCGGCATCGCCATAAAGGAGATCAATCGCGGTCATCGCCAGGAGTTTGGCCGGGGTCAGATAGGCGTGCTCGGGCTCGTTGATGCGGAAATCGGCGCCGTGCGTCTTGCCGAGCGCCGAGGCGACATAGGGGTGAATGACCGGCATCATGTGGGCGATGTCGCCCATATCGGTCGAGCCGGTGCGGTGGCCGCCGATGTCGAACGAGCCAGGGCCGAACATCGCCTCGACATTGGCGCCGAAGAATTCGCCCATGCTCCGGTCGTTCCTCTGCGGCAGATAGCCGGGGATCGTGTTGATCTCGACTTCGGCGCCCATCGCCATCGCGCCGGCGCGCAGACAGCGATCGACCTTCATGTTGGCGTCGATGATCGCCTCGCGCGAGCCGCCGCGTACGAAAGTTTCCATATGCACCTCGGCCGGCACGACGCTGACCGCGTCGCCGCCCTTGGTGATGATCGGATGGATGCGGACCGTGTCCTTGTCGTAGAAAGTCTCGCGCTGGGCATGGATCGCGTTGAGCGCGAGCATCGCCGCGGAGAGCGCGTTGATGCCGAGCTGCGGCGCGCCGCCGGCGTGGCTGGCGCGGCCGAAAAAGCGGATCTGCTTGACGACGGCGCCGTTCGACGAATCCGCGATGTAGGAGCGCTTCGTCATCTGGTCGTGCGAGCCGACATGGATCATCATCGCCATGTCGATGTCGTCGAAATGGCCCTTGGCGACGAGCTCGGGCTTGCCGAGCAGGAACTCGATCTCGCCGCGCTCCTTCCGGTGCAGCCGCTCCTCGACATCGATGAACTCCTCGGCCGGGACGGCGAAGAACACCAGTTCGCCGGCGAGGTGCTCGGTGGCGCCGATCGCCGACAGCCCCATCGCGACGCCGAGCATGCCGGCGACCTGCGCGTTATGGCCGCAACTGTGCGCCGCGCCGGTGTGCGGGTCGGCGAGCGGATGGTCGGAGGTGCGCAGGCTGTCGAGTTCGCCGATAAAGGCGAGGCGCGGGCCGGGCGCCTTGCCGCGCAGGCGGCCCTTGACGCCGGTCAGGGCGAGCCGCGTCTGCGGGTCGAGGCCGATCGCGCGCATTTTCTCGGCGACGAGGGCGGCGGTCTTGCCTTCGTTGAAGCCGGTCTCGGGGTGGTGCAGGATCCTCTCGCCCAATTCGATGATCTCGTTGCCGTGGCGGTCGATCGCCTCGCACACCGCCTGCTTCAATTCGTCCTTGCTGGTCATGCCGGTCCCCATGTCGCCGCCTCGGCTCATCTGCCGCAGTTTCACTCCCTCTCCGCCCGCCTTGGTCCATTGGGGGGCGGAGAGGGCCGGGGTGAGGTGGGGGATTCCAGAGCGCTTGCCGATACCCACCTCACCCTCCCGCGCCGTCGGCGCGGGCCCCTCCCTCTCCCCCCTGAAGGGCGGAGAGGGAATGTTTCCCTCGAGAGGATGATACAGGGATCGAGCGGCATGTCGCTACGCCGCCGCCCGCCGCGGCTGCGGCTGCATCGGCGTCTTGCGTGCTTCGAGACGCGTCCGGCTTTGCCGGGACGCTCCTCAGCATGAGGTAGGTTGTTGGATGCATTGAGTACATTCCTCATCCTGAGGAGGCGTGCGGAGCATGCCGTCTCGAAGGACGCACGCGGCCGATCCAGCCGCTCAGCGGTTTCCCAATATCATCGGTTGCGGCGATGAGCGGGTTCGACCGGCGTCAGGCGATCGCCGCGCTGATCGCCCTGGTGACGGCGCTGTTCGTCGCCGCCGGGGCGATGCCGGGGTTGCGCTGGCGGCGTCAGCTGAGGGCGGCGGCGATCATCGGCTTTGCGATCGCGCTGGCTTTTGTGCTGGTCGACATCGCGCTGTGGCTCGCTAGCTGAACTCCACTGGCCCGATCGGTGAGCAGCACCGAGCGTCAAAGATTTGCGCGCCGGTTGAGATATTTCTTGACCGGTCTGCGGCTACTTTGTATCAATCGGTAACCAAAATTTAACCATCCCCCACCGGCCTGCCCAGGGGACAGGCCGCCCTCGACGGAGGGTTCCGATGACGCTCATTTACCCGAACATTGTCCCGCAAGACAATCTGCGGCTGCCCGACGCGCTGACCATCAAATACGGTCCGGCGCCGCTCTTGGCCCGCTTTGTGCTGGAGGGCGACAAGGCGGCGCGCGCGCAGGGGCTGCGGCTGCGATTGCGCACCGATTTCGCCGAGCTGGTCTATCTGAACAAGGAGCATGCATCGCGCGGCAGCTGGTTCCGCCTGGTGAACATGTTCAACCCGGAGCTGAGCGGCATATCGCCCGAGAACGCGTACTGGCTGTCCGGCGAAAACGACCAGGGCGAGATCGTCGCCAGCTGGGCCGGCCGGGTGTTCTACTGGCCCGAGACGAGCCTCGCCGAGGAAGCCTGCGCGATGTTCTACGGGCGCGACGAAGGCCAGCCCTGCATCGTCACCGCGCCGATCGCCCGGAGCATCGGCGGCGTCGTGTTCTGCGGCGGATCGACCTGGGTGCGCCCGGATCTGCGCGGCCAGCAATTATCGCAGCTGCTGCCGCGGATCGGCCGGGCCTGTGCGCTGGCGCGCTGGCCGGTCGATTGGGGGATCGGCTATGTGTCGCGCGTGCTGATCGAGAAGGGGGTCGCCACCGGCTACGGCTACCGGCATTTCAGCCACAGCGTGTTCTATCCGGGTTCGCCCTGGGGCGAATTGGAAGTCGTCGTGGCGAACAATTCGATCGCCGAATGCTACGACGACCTCGCCACCTTCCTGGCAAACGAATTGTCGCCCGCCCAGGCCGACTCCCAGGCGAGGTCCGGCTCGACGATCTTCGAGGTCAATGTCACGAAGACCTCCTCCGACGGCGTCTTCCAGGGCAGCAACAGCCTTTCGTAGCGGGCGACGTACGGCGTTTCCTTCTGCGTCTGGATGGTTGCCGAGACCAGGTCGTAGCGCGGCTGGCCGGTGCTGGCGACCGATTTGTAGAATTCGGAAACCCAGGCGCCGTATTCCTTGTCGGGCTGGTTTTCGACGTGGTCGCCGATGCCGTTGACCTGGTAATCCTTGGCCAGCCAGCGGTGGCCTTCGCCGATGAAGCGGAACACCGGATCCGGGTCGCGCGGCCTGACCCCGATGATCATCAGGCGCGGCAGCAAGCCCTGCTTCAGGGTCAGCGAGATGAAATTCGGGTCGAAATGGCCGAATGAGATCCGCCATTTCTGCACCAGCGGCCGCATCACATTGTCTTCGTCATCGAACAAGGTCGTGTAGTCGCGCGGCTCGACGAGAAAGCGCTCGCTGTGCGGCGGGTTGTAGACCGGGGCGCACAGCGCCGACAGGCGGGAGATCGCATGCAATTGCTGCTGGGCGGCGAGCAGTGCCGGCAATTCAACGTTGCGGGGATGCAGCTCGACCTCGATGATCGACTGCTCGATGATCTGCAGCTTGATGAAACCGAGATTTTTGACGGCGAAGGAAATGGCGTCATAATCGGGCGCGGCATCGCCCAGCACCGCGAGGAATTCTTCGGTATTCGGCAGCACCCAACGGCCGTCCGGGGTGACCAACATCGTCAGCCGATTCACCGAAGCCTCCCTTGCACCTCGATCACATGCCGACCCGCAGGGCTGTGCGCAGGAAGTCTAGGTCAGCGATAGTAAAAATAAGGTAAATCGGACTAGTAGAAATGAACCGGATCTTTGTCCGTCGCTGGCCCTTCCTCCGGTTCGCCGACGAGGTCCGCGTCGTCAGTATTTCGGAACACGAGGATACTCCGGTCAGAGTGGACCCCACGGGGCTGGCGCGGCGCGACCGGCTGTTCGCCACCTGGAGCCTGATGATCGCGACGGCGATGCAGGCGGCCGATGCGGTTATAGTCAATGTTGCTTTGCCGAAGCTGGCGCATGATCTCGGGGGCGGCGTCGAGCTCGGCGCCTGGGTGATGACGAGCTATCTCTGCGCGGCGGCCGTCGTCGCGCCATTGACCGGCTGGGTGCGCCGGCGCTTTGGGGCGCGCCACATCTTCCCGGGCGCGGTCGCTGTGTTCATCGTCGCCTCGCTGTTGTGCGCGCTGGCGCCGAACGAGCCGGCGATCATCCTGTTCCGCATCCTGCAGGGCGCCGGCGGCGGCCTCATTCACCCGCTGACCCAGGCGATGCTGCTCGATCTCTATCCCAAGGAGCGGCACGGGCGGATCCTGGCGATCTGGGGCGCCGCGCTGATGATGGGCCCGATCCTCGGACCGGCCCTGGGCGGGATCATCACCGATCTGGCGTCGTGGCGCTGGGCCTTCATCATCAATCTGCCGCTCGGGCTCCTGGTGATCCGGGGCGTGCGCGGCGCGTTGCCGAAGGGGGAAAGCACCGAACCCGTGCCGCTCGATGCGATCGGCATGCTGCTGTTGGTCGCCGGCATCGGCTTCTTGCAGCTGGGGCTCGAGCGCAGCGTCGGCCAGTCCTGGCTGAACTCGCCCGAGCTGCTCGGGGAGGCCGCGATCGTCGTCGTCGCCTTTACCGCACTGGCGCTGCGCGCCCACCGTTCCGGGTTTACCGTGTTTCAGCCCGAAGTCTTCAAGGACGTGAACTTCGCCGCGGCGGCTTTCTACAATTTCATGACCAGCGCGCTGTTGTTCACGACCCTGGTGTTCGTGCCGCTGATGGGCGAAGGCCCGCTCGGCTACGACGCGACCGCGGCCGGCTTCACGATCGTGCCGCGCGGCATCCTGATGATGCTGATGATCCTGTTGATGGGCCGGCTGATCGGCAAGGTCGATTACCGCATCCTCTTGGTGACCGGGGTGATGTTCACGGCGGCAGGGCTGGTGACCGTGTCCGTCGTTCGCCCCGACAGCGCGGCCATCTGGCTGGTCAGCGGCAGCACGATCCAGGCGGTCGGCGCCGGGATGCTGTTCACGCCGCTCAGCACGATCGGCTTTTCGACGCTGGCGCCGGAGCGGCGCACCGATGCGTCGGGGCTCTACAGCCTGCTGCGCCAGCTCGGTTCCGCCTCGGGGGTCGCGCTGATGACGGCGGTGCTCCGCGTGAGGCTCGACGCCCACCTGTCCGGTCTCGCCGCCGAATTCGCCGGTGGAACGATACCGGCGCCGCGCCTCAACGCGGCCAGCCTCGAGGCCTATGCGGATTGCTTCCGAATGATGGCGATCGCCGCGCTGGTCGTCAGCCCCGGCGTCCTTCTGTTCCGTCCCGGAGCGGAGGCGCGCCAGATCAAGAAGGCCGCCTGATCAGGCCCCCCGGTCAGGCCAGCCGAGCACGCCGGCTGATCAGGCCCCCCGGTCAGGCCCCCCGATCAGGCCACGGCGCGATCGTCGCGCGCCTTTCGCGAGACGCGCGGTTTTGCCCCGCTGACCGGCACCGGCGCGGCGGCGTGCGGCGGCAATGTGACGCGAACCCGCGTCCCCCGCCCGGGACTGCTGTCGATCACCAGCTGGCCGTGGTGGGCTTCGATCAGCCCCTTGCTGATCGGCAGCCCGAGGCCGGTGCCGCCATAAAGGCGTGCCGCGCCGGTATTCGCCTGGCCGAACGGCTTCAGCGCCCGTTCCAGTTCCTCGGCGCTCATGCCGATGCCGTTGTCCTCGACTTCGAGGACGAGCCCGCCGGCCGCGTCGAGCGCGGCGCGGACATCGACCCGGCCGCCGTCATGCGAGAATTTGACCGCGTTCGACAGCAGGTTGAGCATGATCTGCTTGATCGCCCGCTCGTCGCCCCAGATGCCGGTCTCGGCGCCGGCGAGATCGCTGGCCAGCTCGATATTCCGGCTGTTCGCCCGCTCGCTGACCATGCGGATCGACTCGTTGATCACCCGCTGGACCGTGACGATCTCGCTCACCAGTTCGAGCTTGCCGGCCTCGATCTTCGACATGTCGAGCACGTCGTTGATGATCGCCAGCAGGTGCAGGCCGCTGGAATGGATGTCCTCAATGTAGCCGAGATACTTCTTGTCCCGCATCGGGCCGAGGAACTCGCCGCAGATCACTTCCGAGAAGCCGATGATGGCGTTGAGCGGGGTGCGCAGCTCGTGGCTCATATTGGCGAGGAAATCGCTCTTCGACTGGTTGGCGAGCTCGGCCTCCTTCCAGGCCTGGGCCATCTTCTGCTCGGACGCCTTGCGCTCGGTGATGTCCGAGTAAAGCGTCACGACGGCACCGTCGGGCATCGCGCGGCGCCGGATCTGCAGGGTGAGCCCGCCCGCGGTCACCCGCTCGCGCGCGATCGGCAGGTCGCGATAGAAATGCTCGATCCGCTCGCGCACATCGCTCGCCGCGTCGACCGGCCCGAAATCGCCGCGCTGCGCCTGGCCCAGCAGGATGTCGTGCAGCGTTGTGGTAGCGGTCGGCGGGGGCAGTTCGAGCAGTTCGAGGAAGCGGGTATTCCAAGCGATCAGCCGGCCGTGCCGGTCGAACACGCTGAGACCCTCGCCCATGTTCTCGAGGGTGCTCTGCAGCAGCGCGCTCTGCTCCTTGAGCTGCTCTTCGCGGCCGCGCAGCCCGGCGAAGGCGCTTCGCTGGCGGTCGAGAGTGCTCATCATGAACAGCGCGGCGGCACCGGCGGTCACCGCGAACAGCCCAAAGCCGATCAGCGCGGCGATACCGATCGTCACCGCGGCGGTTTCCGGCATCCTGTCAGAAGCGCGCCAGATCGTGGCGCAGGCGATCGCGGCACAGCCGACCATGGCGATCGCGCCCAGCGCGATCGCCGCATGCTGCGTGCGAGCCGTTTTGACCGTGTCCAGCAGCCGATGGGCTTCCCGCATCGTCGCGCCTCAGCGACCGGTGATCATGGCGGCGTCGGCAACCGACCCGAGCGCCTGTCGGCTGACGGCCGAGGCTCCCCGGCACGCGGCATCATCCGCGCGCGATGGGTACGCCACCGCGACCAGCTCACCGGGCAGAAGATGCACGCCTCGAATCCTCGCTGTTCGCGCCAGTTTTAGATAACCTTTCGGAAGTTAATATTCGGTTACCCGCGCCATGCGGCCTGCGCGCGCAGGTTATACCTGGGCCAAGCTCGCCAGCAACCGCGCGGGCCGTGGTAACATTCAGCGGTGTCCAGCAAGATTGGGATGCCGGCGTGACCTTCCGCATCGGACTCCTCGGGGCCGTGTTGCCGCTGCTCTTCGGCTGTGCCGGGCTGGTCGACGAAGTCTCGACGATCCCCGCCGAGGAGGCGGCGTGGCAGGCCATGGCGCCAAGGCTTCCTGGCATGACGGTGGCCGAGATCGAGCACTGCGCCGGCCCGCCGCGCGGCGTGATGGCGGTGCCGGACGGCGGCGCCACGCTGATCTTCCGCTCGCAGGATCTGAAGAATTACTGCGAGGTGCGGCTGCTGGTGCGCGGCGGCCGGGTCCTGTCGTTCACCGCCGACTATGCCGCACCCGAATTCCTCGGGCTGCGCGACGGCTCAAATTATTGCGGCCGCATCTTCCGGAGCTGCCTGCGCTGAGCCGGATCAGAGCGCGAGCTGGCGGGCGAGGCCGTAGCTCTCGGCGAGCGACTTTATCTTGTCCCAGGTGGCGTCCTCGACCTCGATGCCGTTGCGGCGGCGGTCCTGCTCGCGCTGGTGCTCGATCTCGCCGGGGTAGAGCACGCCGCTCGATCCTTCGGCGGGCGGCGTCTCCTTCAGGTATTTGATGAAGGCGCCGATCTCGCGCTTGAACTCGGCCAAGGGGCGGAAGGCGTCGACCTTGAACACCGCCATGAAGCAGCCGTCATTGTGCCGCCCGGTCGGCTCGACCCCGAAGCCGAGCCCGGTCAGCAGCCCGCACAGGATTTCCACCATCACGGCAAGGCCGGTGCCCTTGTAGCCGCCATCGGGGCCGCCCAACGGCAACAGCGCGCCGCCCTGGCGCAATTGGCGCGGGTCGTTGGTCGGCTTGCCATCGCTGCCGATGACCCAGCCGTCCGGCACCGGCTGGTTGCGCGCCACCGCCAGCGCGATCTTGCCGGCCGCCGCGGCCGAAGTCGCCATGTCGAGATAGAGCGGCCCCTCCAGATCGGACGGCATCGCGATCGAGATCGGGTTGGTGCCAAGCCGCGCCTCGCGCCCGCCGAACGGCGCCACCGCTTTCGGCGAGCGCCCGGAATCGGCGGTGATCAGGCCGATCATGCCGGCCCGCGCCGCCATCTGGGTATAGCTCGACAGCCGGCCGATATGGCCCTGGCGGAACACGGTCGCCGCCGCGACATTGCTTGTCTCGGCCTTTTCGATG
>WNFC01003917.1_pt1 | contig 20014 bp, 17 predicted proteins | sample 5400541 | NCBI WGS metagenome assembly WNFC01 (sample SAMN13153342, study PRJNA577476) | soil metagenome | isolation source: 120 cm saprolite under Douglas fir tree site 2 hole 2 replicate 1 | place: USA:California | collected 2015-04-18 | reverse complement strand
TGGAGCAGGCGATGATGGCCGCCATTGGCGCCGGTATGCCCATCACCGAGCCGGGCGGCAACTTAGTGGTAGATATCGGCGGCGGCACCACCGATGTCGCCGTCATCTCGCTCTCTGGCATGGTCTATTCGCGCTCGCTGCGCATCGCCGGCAATCATATGGATGAAGCTATCGTGAATTATATAAAGCGAAAATACAACCTACTGATCGGGGAGCGCACGACGGAGCAGATCAAGATCGAGATAGGCTCGGCGTACGCGCTGGACAAGCCGCTAACCATGGAAATCAAAGGTCGGAACCTCATCGAGGGTATGCCAAAGACGATCACGGTGAACGACAGCGAGATCCGTGAGGCGTTGAGCGAATGTGTCTCGACCATGGTGAATGCTATTAGGGTGGCGCTGGAGCACACGCCCCCGGAGCTCTCCGCCGACATCATCGACCGCGGCATCGTGCTCGCCGGAGGCGGTGCCTTACTGAAAAACCTGGACAAGCGAATCCGGGAGGAAACCGGGCTACCGGTATGCATCGCCGATGATCCGTTGTGCTGCGTGGTCCTGGGCACTAACAAGATTCTCAGCAACTTCAAACTGTTGCGGAGGATTTCGATCGAATAGGTTTTCCTTGGCTTAATGTCCACGGATCTAGTCCGTTCGCGTTGCCCACAGGCGCCGCTCACCGAAGACTAAGGCCCTACCGTACCCAGTCAAAGGCTTGCTGGTAGAGAAAAGTAGTACCATAGAGATATCGCCACAAAGCGCAGGACTGTTTGTCCTTGCGACATTCAACGACAATCAAACATTTCCCAAACAGCAACGGTTTCACCCGCGCGGAACGATCTGATTGCTCTTTTCAACCAACAATATCAACTCCAACCCGCCAGAAGCCTCGTTCACACCGAACACGAGATTTTGTTTTTCCTATACTTCGAGAAGCGAACGGATTTTTGTTTTTCCTATACATCAAGCTCAGCAAAACGCAGGCCGAGTGACGCTTCGGGACATATAAGGAATTGCTGTACGACAACTGCTTGCGTTTAAGGAAGGGGTAACACTTGGCAAATAACGAAGCTGTAGGCACGCCCAACGCGCATTACTCCCCGCCGGGCGATGGCCCATTCGACTGCAAGAACTGCGTGCACTTCCATTCTTGGGGCGGGACGCGGCAGCACCACCATGCCACGAAGCATGCGGGAACTTGCGATCATCCCGAGGTACAACGGGACGCAGACGCAGGCCATTCACACCTGAGGAACTGGTGCGCATATCCAACCAATTCCGCCGTTCGCGGATGCGGATAATGTCGTTTTGCTGGGAGCCACACAGCGCACCTAATAAGGCGTATAGTACTTATATACGCACTTCTCCGCCATCCTTAGCGAGGCGACGGTCTTCTGCGTGACTGGAGGCCATCGTGGCTAAGAACGATAGAAACCATTCGAATTGTTTAGACGTTCCTACACAACTAAGCAGACGGTTAAGAAGGTTTTCTGACCGCGGCCAACAACTGACAGTGGGAAAGAGCGAGACTTCGCAGCGATGCCCTAAGCCTGCAAGGCAGGCGCCGACATCGACTCGCGACATGAGCGAGAGCGAATCATGTGTCATGATCGGCTCGCGTTACCTAGAGCAACGTATTAGGTTCGAAAGCGCTTGTCGTCCGCTGACTTCAGTTGACACATTCTTCACCGCAACAAGTCGAGCGTGAATAACTGATCAGGCAAGGCATCGAAGCCTTCTCGTTTTCTGCATACCTGGTGAAGCGCCGTCTGTACTTCCTTCTCATTTCTTCGAAAGAGGTCTCACAAGAAGCGCCAGTCGTGGGGTGGCACTGCATGGTTGAACCAAGCGGAGATCGCGATCAGCCTGTTTTCTGACAATGCTTGGGCAAACGCCGAATCGGAGATCGAGCTTCTCTCAAGCTCGGGCTTGGAACCGACACATAAATCGCGACCGAGTTCCTATTCAGTCGAACTTCACTCGCAAACAGGCTCGGCGCAAATTTGGCTACGCAATCACGCGGTCACGGTACGAGAGCAAAATCGCAATGGTCTCGTGAATGAGTTTCCCGGAGAAAAGCCCCGCTCGTCGAAGGGTGACCAATACATGAAAGCCAGCGGGATCGAACACGCCATTACGATCGGGCGCGAGTCACTCGATGCCGAAATGGACGAGCTAGAGAAGAGGTAGCAAATCTAAACGGCCTGGTGCCGACTTCGTCACGTCGTTGGCTTGCATTAGGGTGGGTCGCAAATTCTTTCCGGCCTAACCTAGGTTCCGTCAGTTACAGCTTCCCAACGCGGGGAACGCGGTAGGACGTCCGGTGGTCACTTTTGATCAGCTTTTTCTAGATGCCTAGACGACAATTGCGGAGAACAGCTCTCGACGGTGCAAGAAGGGTTGGGAGGCGTGCGATCGCTCCACGTTAACACAATCGGGGTCGGCCGAAGTGGCCGTCGCGGACCACGCACGCGCCGTTTCGAATTGCAGAAACGGCTTGGAATCGTGCGATCATTCGAAACTGACCAGACCGGAAGGGACTGCCTTGGCCGTCACCGACCACGAGCGTAATGTTTCCAACTGCAAAGACGGCCTAGCATCCTGCGACCATTCACGACTGACCCACTCCGAAGCTGGCGCTATGTCTCTATTTCGGGGATCGCGATGTCGCGTCGATCACCCTGGAAGACATCCTCGAATACATCTGCTATTTGAAAAGGCGGGGACTCAAGCCCAACACCTTGGTTGCACCATGCGCCTATCTACGGAAGTTCTTCCGGTATCTCGCGGCGCACGGCTACACGCGCGTGAATGCGAATCTCATTCCATTGCCAAAACCGGAATTGAAACCGGCACGGGTTGCCACCGAGGAAGCGTACCGCACGCTACTCGCGGCGATTCCGGACTCTGGGCGTCCTTTTGATGTACGCAACCGGTGTCTCTTGAACTTCCTCTGGGATACCGGCGCCCGCATTGGGGAGATCATTGCCCTCGATACCTCCCAGACGGATCTGGAACGCATGCGGGCGGTGATCTCCACGGAAAAGTCCCGAGGCAGGCGTCCCTTCCGGGAGATCTTCTGGATGAGGGAGACAAATGAGCACTTGCGGGAGTGGCTGGACGCGAGAGGACGCATTGGGTTGGTGCTTGATGAAGCAGCGCTCTTCCTATGTATCGGGGGACATAATGCGGGAAAGCGGCTGTCAGGGCACGGTACCCGCGAAATATTGAGGAGGCTTTCCGCGAAAGCGGGGCTACCGACGGTCAACGCTCACAGCTTTCGCCACCGCATGGGCCACCACATTATCAAGCAGGGCGGCAGCACGGTGGATGTCATGAACATCCTTGGCCACTCCAACCTCGACCGATCGGCCATCTATACGATGATGACCGACCGGGAACTGGAGGAGCGGTACCGGAAGTTTCGAGCGGGATTTGGACATGGCTCGTGAGGGGGGCAGGTCGTGGGACCCCAACGGCAACCTTTCGAGCGTCACGGATGCCAACACTCACCCAACCAGCTTCACGTACGACAACATGGACCGTGTGGCAACGCGTAAAGATCCGTTGCTGGTTCAGGAAAGCTATCAATACGATCTGAACGGGAATCTGACGCAGTTCACCGACCGGCGGCTCGTTTATCTCTGGCTCTTTTTATCATCTCTAGCCATTGAACGATGGCTAAGGGTACTGCCATTCCAATCAATAACCCATTGACCGAACTGAACCCACGAACAGTCGCGGCAAAGCGCGTAAGCTCGTGGCGCGAAATCACGATGAGATTGTTCCCGATGAGGAGAATACCGGATATCGCCAGTATAACCTTGACGCTCCTTGGTCGGAGCATAGAGATGAGCATGGCTACGGTTATTCCGGCGACCAGATTCTTGACAAAATTGAAAGCATTGACGGTTAACACGGATTGGAAAATGCCGAAGGTTCCATATAGGCTCAATCCTATGTAGGCCAGGCCGCATACTCCGGCCATGGTTAACGCTGGCTGCTGCCGGTGTCGAAGGCTCCGCTGCGGCAATAGGGAGTCTTTCAAAGCCCACAAGCACCCAAGAAACATTGCCGAAAGGGTTATCGTGCCCAAGCTACTAAGGCCCGACCCCCGTAAGCCTAGTGCGCGCTGGGCGTACTCGTCACCTTGATCGGCATCGCCCTGCTATACTCCCAGGGACAAGGAGTGTCGCAAGACTATGCGGAAGCTCTCCAGTGGTACCGCAAAGCCGCTGACCAGGGTTACGCGAAAGCTCAGTATACTTCCTCGCGAAATCATCCTTCGATTCACCTAAGTACGGCTACGAACATGGCACTCCGCGCCGCGAAAATGCGAAACCAAGCCAATCTGCTAATCTGCTCGGTGGAGTAAGCGAAGCTTACTATTCCCGGCACTCAGGTTGAGGATCCACCGTCGGATCGTCCTGTCCGTGGGAGTTCTGTCATTGTTGGTAAATCTCCATCGTGCACTCAGTGCACAGATCATCCAGGTTGACGCTACTCCCGGGCATTCAACCAATGTATTCAGACCAGTCGAGACATTAGGCGCGAGTGTGGACCGTATCACGCCAGTGGCAACCGAAGCCATTTTTACAACAAGGACGCTACGACGAATTCTTTCTGCAGGATGGCAGACTATCAGCTACCGCCAAAATACTGAGGAAAGCGTAGAGGCTTGGCACTGGAACCCGAGAGGGACTTGGAGCGAGGTAGGTCAAAAAGGGTATTTCGTCGGTGATTCCAAACCAACCAAGGAATGGATACGTCATTCATTTGGCTATCAGCTCCCTCGGTCCGGATTCACATACGTCGATGATAACGGCTATTCCCACCTAACCGATGGGGATGTTAAAACATATGGGAACCAACGGCGGCGTCACGATTTTCATCTAGGACGACAGCGGCCGAGCTGCCATACGGAGTTTTCGTGATGGACAGATGTCCATTTTGAGATTTTCGAGAGGCACAACCGTTTCACGTCGCCCTTGGTAAAGCATTTGGTCTCTTCTTGGCAGGCAGGACTACCGTCACAAAAATCAGAATGGCTATCCCGATCAATGACCGTTTCACGATGTGGAAGGCGAGCGGGTACGAGCAATAGAGAAGGCCACCTTGGAAAATGACGTAGAGGTTCATTCCTGATATCCCAAAGCAAACCAATCCCAGCAACAACAGAGCTGCTTGTCGCAAGTCCCAATGCCTTCCAGGGTGCGACAGAACATCCATCAACACCCAAATACCCAAAAATAGGCCTCCTAAGAGTTCGATGTACTCCAGCTTCGTCGCTGTGCTGGATTCCATTCCCAATAGCGCTAGGGCCTGCCGCGCATCACCATTGCCCTGCTTGGCCGCTTTGATATACCAACGTCGGGCCTCAGCATAGTCCTGGGGGGTCCCGAGGCCTTTGTAGTACAGGGATGCTAGATCAAACTCAGCTTTCGCATAGCCCTGCTCTGCTGCCTTTCGATACCAGAAAAGTGCTTGGCCATAGTCCTGCGGCAGTCCCTTTCCGGCGTAATACATATAACCAATGGCATCTTGAGCTTTTGGGTAATTCTGGTCGGCGGACTTGCGGAACCAATGGTTAGCCTCGGCGTAGTCCGGCGGAACTCCAATGCCGTCGTCATATACCGTGGCTAGATCGAACTGCCCCTTCGCATTGCCGTGTTCTGCCGCTCTCTTGTACCAACGCAATCCCTCGGCGTAGTCCAGCGGCACGCCTCGACCCGTGAGGTACATGTATCCTAGAGCATCCTCCGCCCTCGCTTCCCCTCCATCAGCTGCCAATCTGTACCAGTGAAGCGCTTGGACGTAGTCTTGTTTAGGTCCCTTGCCGTAGAAGTACGCAGAGCCTAGATCAAACTGAGCTCTCGTATCACCTCGTTCGGCTCGCGTCCGGGTTGTAGACCATCTGGGTGCATGCCAATCGTGTAACCACAGAACAATCAGTGTCACAACCACCAGGCAAGCAATCAATATCGCTAGTCTCTGCCACAGTTTCATCATCGCTAATCCGCCTCCCCCGGCCCTGTGGGAGGTCCCAGCGGTCCCCCACCGGGCCGCGGATCCGGAAAATACGGAGGGCCTGGTTCTGGAGGCCCCTGCGGCGGTAGCCCTAAATGAGTGGGTATGGTGCATGGCCCTGCGGGAGGTCCAATATCTTGCGGTGGAGAAGGCGCAGGACCACTGATGATAGCCCCACTAGACAATTGACTTGGCAGAGGAAGACTATATGGTGGAATAGAGGGGTCCACTGCGCTGGCTGCTTTATGGCCTTCGCACCCGAACGCCCATTCCAGCGTTTCACCCAAAACCCAGGCTCCAAGCACCGCCCCCGTTGTGATCTTGAACCACAACGCGGTAGTCTCGAAAACCCGACCAGTGGGATCGATGTAATTCACCGGGTTGTCTGCGGTATAGGCGTACTTGTGTAGCGCCGATGGCCTTCGGAGCTTTCCTGGATAGGGATCCATGCTCCAGAAGCGACCTGTGGCTTGGTTGTAATAACGTGCCCTCAGGTCGTATAGCCCAATGCTGTTGTCGTTTCGTTCTCCGCTGTACAGGAATTGGTTTGCTGTCGTGCCACTGGTTCGGATTGGAATGCCAAAGGCATCGTAATCGTAAGAGTCCGTGACCGTATTTGGAGTGTTGGTTAGAAATCGGACGTTGCCGTGGCCGTCATAGCCGTAGAAGCTGGGGGTCCACGTACTTCCAACCAGCTGGTTTTCGCTGATGCGCTGTAAACCGTAGGCATAGGTCCGCGTGACCGAGCCGCTTACGATTTCATCAAGAACCTGCGGCAGACTAGTCGGGTTCAGCGTATCTACGAGATATCTCGTCGTAGTCCCGCCCACGGTTTCACTCACCCGGTTGCCGTCGCCATCGTAGACCATCGCCACCGCCCCATGCGCGAGCATCCGGTTCTCAAAGTCGTAAGTGTTCGCGATGCCGGCCGAGGAAATCGTGTTCCCATTGTTATCGTACGTGTCGATCGCCAGCCGGTCATTGGTATCGTAGGAGAACGAGCCGCCCGGAACCGCGTTCAGCGTCGAGGTCATCAGCGCGCGGTTGCCTACGTTGTCGTAGGTGTTGTAGGTCACCGTGCCGTTCTTGCCTGCCGGATCACCCGTGATCGCTTCCGAGGTCAGCCGGTAATCGTTGTCGTAGCCGTAAACCACATTGCGCGAATTCAGTTCCAAAACGTTCGTGCGGTTCCCCGCGTTTCCAAGCGTGTAGGCATAGCTTGCCAGTTTCGTGCCTGCCGAGCAGGCTGGAGCGCTCGTTGCCGTGCAGGTTTGCGTCAGCCGGTTCAGGGCGTCGAACACATTTCCGGTCTGCAGCGCGTTGGCATACGCGTACCCGGACAGATTTCCTGCAGCATCGTAGCCGTAGGTGGTGGGCGTCGATGGCCCGCCCTGCGCCGCCACCCGGTTGTCCTTGGCCGAAGCCAGCCGGTTCAGCACATCGTACGTGTACGTCATCGAAGCGCCGTTGGTGTTTGACGATGTGATCGTCAGCAGGTTGCCATGGGCGTCGTAAGTATAGTTCAACGTGCCTTCCGGCGTGACTTTAGTTTTCAGCCGGTCGCGGTTGTCGTAGGAGGTGTAGTTGGTGGTGCCGCTGGCGTCGGTCATCGAGGCCCGCGGGCCGGTCGGGGTGTAAGTAAACGAGATGGTCGGCTGGCCCAAGGATGCGTCCGGGATCTTCTGAGTCAGGCGGTTCACCTGGTCATAGGGATTTCGCGCCATCATTCACGAATTGTGTTCCGACGTGAAATGGATTCTCCGCAGAGGACCGACGCTACTCGAAAAGTTCATTCCCATCATCCCGACTAGTCTTTATTGGTGCACATCATTTTCGAATATCGGCCTCTTTCTAAAACCCGGCACGCCGCGCCAGAAAAACTTCAACGACTTGTATGCAGGCGCGTTTGGCATAGCTCTGAGTTGCTTGCTCTGGTGGCGTTGGTCTGTTCCGACATGCGCCCTGTGGGCGGTTGCGGGTTATCGGGCTTATGACATTCTGGTCTATCGATTGTATTTTCTTCTAGTCAAGGGTCAGAAGAAGCGTCCGTGGGAAGGGAATCCTGACAAGGTGAAGCGCGGCATAGCATTCGCGCTGGTCAATTCATATGAAATTGTCGTTGCCTATGCGATCATGTATCTGATTTCAGGTCACATCGTACAGGGTGGATGCAAATTTAATCCCGGCCTTTCCTCTCGAACAGCGGCACTCTATTTTAGCCTTGTCACAATGTTCACGTTCGGCCCTGGTGATTTCAGCCCAAATAAGGATTCGATGCGCTGGGTTATGATGCTTCAGATGGCGACTTCCGTTTTATTTCTGATTTTCATTATTCCGGCGCTGATCTCGCTTTTCAGTGCCAATACAGACCCGGAAAGTGCACCGGAAGGAAGATGATTCTAAATCAGCGAATCGTAGGATTGTCGGAGGCTTCTTAAAAAGCTCGACCGCTCGGACATTTGTGCTGGTCCATAGATCATGGTGTTTGGTGGATAAGGGGGTTTCCGGTCTCGGCGTCATGCTCGCCGTGACGAAGCTCGCGGTGCCGATCGTCGCGCCAGCGCGTGCGCTTAGAGGTGCGGCCAATGCCTGGATTAAAGCAGTTCCAAGGATCCAGGTTCTTGTAGTGATTAATCAAAGCCGACTTTGCGTAGTACAAATGGCCGAAGTTGTGCTCAGCTGGGAATTGTGCGCCACGCGCGTCTAACAATCGCCACATCTGGTGTTCTAGTTCGAGGGTGTTGTGCCCTTTTCTCACAATGTAATCCTGATGGAAGACATGACAGAAAAAGTGCCCGTAATACAGCTTGTGGAGAATCGGACTCGCTATTTCATCCGGTAAGGTTTCGAACCAGTCCCGGTCATTGCGTCTGAGCGCCACGTCGAGCGCGACCATGTCCTCGACCTCACGGTGATGTACGGCACGGTAGCGGACCCCAGCGCCGGCGGCAACGAAGCGGTGGAGGAAGGCCTTTTCGCCTTCGTCATCCGTGCATTCTAAGAAGTCGCCTTGTGCCGAAGGAAAGATCGATTCAAGAAATCGCCGGGCATCGCGGATACCGTCGCCCGACATTTTGAGGAGCAGGTGATGCGCGTATTTGTCGCGATAGTCTTTCAATTTCCTGGGTAGATGGTTGGGAAAGATCCGGCTGATCCTCTGCATAATTTTGTCGCTCAGATTGCCCGGAATAAACTTCAGGCGGTTCGCCAGGGCGTCGAACCGACCCTTGAGAGCAAACAGCCTGGGCAGCCAGTCGCCGCCCAGATACCGGATTGTCAAAAAGGTGTCCTTACCGTACGTTTCGGCGATATCGAACGCACCGCGGTGCAAGTATTCGGCGTAAATAGGCAAATCCTTGAAATGGGCTAGCATGTGACAGCGGATTTCGGTGAGCTCGCTCGGATCATTCGTTCCGATATAGAAGACTTTGGTCTGATCCTCTTTGACAAACGTATCGAGGCGAACGGCGAAGATCATGACCTTCCCGGCGCTACCTGAGGCTTCGAAGAGGCGTTTCGGATCTGCGTTATAGCGTGCTGGGGTATCCGCAGCCAAATCGCGAACGTGTTGCGCATACTCGTGATCTGAGGCGGAACGACTCGAGTTGTACTCGACGTCCGATTCCGTAAAAGCATCACGATCGAGTATGTCCAGGATCTTTTCGGGATCATTACCAAGGTTGACCCCGAGATGATTTACGAGATGAATCGCGCCACTCTCATCGATACGGGCGAAAAGCGCGAACTGTGTATAGGCTGGTCCGCGACGAATAAGGGCGCCCCCGGAATTGTTGCAGATACCGCCGAGTACCGAGGCGCCGATACACGAAGATCCAATGACGGAGTGCGGTTCGCGCCCCAAGGGCTTCAGGGCCTTCTCGAGCTGCAAGAGAGTGGAGCCTGAATGGCAGATTACCTGACGTCCTTCCTTGATCAGGCGGATTCTGGCAATGCGGAGCGTGCTCACGATAACGATGTCGCGATCATAGTCGCTCTCGTCAGGCGTCGAGCCCCCGGTAAGGCCGGTATTGGCAGCCTGCATGATGATGATCTTGTTCGACGCGACGCAGGCTTTGAGTACTCTCCATTGCTCGACAAGGTTGCCGGGCCGAACTACAGCCAGAGCCGGGCCGTTCCCAAATCGGAAGCCCATACGGTAGCGGAGAGTGCTGTCGGGCTTTGTCAGCACGTGGCGAGGACCGACGATCGCCTTCAGTTGCTCGATGAACCGCGGGTTGTCAGGCCTTGCGTCGTTGCTCGATTGGATAACGACTGGGATGCTTGCCATAGAAGCCGCTCCTTGTCTTCCAAAAGCTCATTGACACTTGAACGCATTCGGAGAATTGGTAGGGGGTCATGCCATTGGGTGTGATGGTAGCATTCCTTCATCGCGTTTGGCATTTTCGGAGGCGGACTACTAAGTCGCAAAGGGTCATCCTGGCCGAGTCACACGCAACCCGAAGTTATGAATACAGGCGTGTCCTTCGACACGCCTGTGCTGGGATATGAACCTTTGTCCCGACCGCCATCTCTTGCCTCTTTCTAACCTCGTCCGACGTTGCATCTCTGAGACACTACAGGTTGCGCTTCGATCCAAATCAGGCCTCCCATATTCAGAGCCCGCGAGGTTACGTTCGTGGCGATTCTTTCGAAAAAATGCGTATTTCCTCGCCCACAATCACAGATGGTCGCGGCAGATCAGAAACCGGTGCCCTTTGGCAGCGCGAATGCCACAATGCTTGCACCCGAGGGGACACCCTTCGACTTCCCGCCTCCAGCTACAATTACGACAAATTGACGTCCGTGGACCTCGTAAGTTGATGGCGTGGCATTTCCTGCCGCGGGCAGCGTTGCTTCCCAGAGCAGCTTGCCGGTATCCTTGTCGAATGCGTGGAATTTATTGTCGAAATTTGTTGCCGCGATGAAGAGCAGCCCTCCCGCGGTCACCACCGGTCCACCGTAATTCTCTGTTCCGGTATTCTTCATGCCCTGGGCGGCAAGTTCCGGATATTCCCCCAGGGGACATCTCCAGGCGAACTTTCCAGTGTCCAGATTGATGGCAGTCAATGTGCCCCAAGGTGGTTGAATAGCGGGGTATCCGTCACCATCGAGAAATTTGTGATATCCATCGCTCACATACTTCGGGTCGGTGGAAGACGGACCCACGCTCTTCGCGCTCTTGTCGACGCCGGAGTAGACGTAGTCCACAACAGCACTCATCTCGTCCTCTCCCAGACGTTCAAACCCCGGCATTCTGCCGGCGCCGTGAGAAACCAACGTAGAAACATCACTATCAGAGTAGCGGCTGCCGAGTCCCATCAAGGATGGAAACTCCGGCGGCGTGCCTTGCCGGTCGGCTCCATGACAGGCGGCGCACTCGCGGAGATAAATGCTTTTCCCGCTGGTCGTGGCGGTTCTAGGTGGCGGCTCAAACAGGCGCAAAATCCAAGCCATCTCATTCGCATTGACGTACAAAAGGTGCGTCTCCGGATCGAAGGCAGCACCGCCCCATTCCGCTCCCCCATCGAAGCCCGGGAATATGATCGTGCCTTCTCGGCTTCCCGGTACAAACTGCCCGTCACTGCGGAGCCTGGAAAAGCGTGCCAGCACTTCCTCGTGGGCTTGAGGAGTCCGCTGCGTCAACATATCTGCAGTAAGCTTCTGACGTGCGAAAGGCTCCGGCACGACCGGAAGGGGCTGGCTGTCGGCTGTAACTTCCCCCTCTAGATCGGACTTTGGATACTTCCTGTACTCAATAGGGAATAGCGGAGCGCCCGTCTCTCGCTCAAACAAATAGACGTAGCCCGATTTCGTAGTCTGTGCGACGGCATCCAACGGCCGGCCGTTGCGAAATATGGTGACCAAGCTTGGAGGAGCAGGCAAATCGCGGTCCCAAATGTCGTGGCGGACCGTCTGAAAATGCCAGACCCGCTCGCCAGTCTCGGCTTTCAGGGCAATCACCGAATTCGCGAACAAGTCATCGCCAGCACGGTCGGCTCCATAGAAATCAGATGCGGCAGAGCCGGTCGCAGCGAACATCAAGCCGCGATTTACGTCCAGAGATAGCCCGGCCCAATCATTGGCTGCGCCGCTATAGAGCCACGCGCCCTTGGGCCACGTGTCACTACCAAATTGGCCAGGATGAGGAATGGTATGGAACGACCATCTCAGTTTTCCACTGCGGACGTCATAAGCTCGAATATTGCCAGGGGAGTCAGGAAGCGTCTCAGCCATACTGCTTCCAATGATCAACAGCTCCTTATAGACGATACCCGGGCTCGTCATCGTAACCCAGTTCTTTGGCTCGCGCCCTAAGTTGTCGCGCAGATCGATTCGGCCAGCATCGCCGAAATCTCCGACTGGCTTTCCGGTTTGTGCGTCCAGAGAGTAGAGATACTGGCGAACGGCAACGAAGACGCGTTGCTCTTTTCCATCCGACCAGTACGTAACCCCTCGGCTCCGCATTTTGCCAACTACGCGCATTCCGACGTTCGGATCGAAGCGCCACAACAATCTGCCGGTAGCTGCGTCGAGCGCGACTACGTTTATTTTCGGCGTCGTCGCATAGAGCACTCCATTTACGACGATGGGATTGCACTCGTTTTCAGAAGCAGGAAATGAATCGCCAGAATCGAACGTCCACGCGACCTGCAACCGGTTTACGTTATCGCGATTGATTTGGGTCAGCTTCGAGTAGCGGATACTCTCAGGTCCGCCCGAATATACGTTCCATTCCCGGTCATGCCCTCCCTGCAAATGCGCATCTGGAGCTCTTGCATTGCTGTTCTGAAATACCGCCAAAAGAAAAACCAAATAGATTCTCACCGCTTGGAAGAAATGGAGAGTCGAGCTGAAGCGGCGAGGGCTGTGATACTTCAGCAATTTTTTCATCCCGAGATAGATTCCTTTTCCCGAATCCTTTAATCGCACTTAATCTCAACCGCTTATTCCAGTCCGTATGCTTCAATAGCCGCTTTCGAAAATACCCATTCCTGCTCAGAGGGAGACAACGTGGCAATGGCTCGCTGGACGGTGCTTACCCAGCGTCCATAGGTGGAAGCCAAAGTCAGCACTGGCCAGTCAGACCCGAACATCAACCGCTTAGGTCCGAAGGCCTCCAGAACCACGTCCAGATAGGGCCTCAGGGTCTCATCGGTCCACGCATCCCACCATGCCTCGGTCACCATGCCCGACACCTTGCAGTAGACATTTTCTCGATGCCCCAGCTCAGCAATATGACCTTTCCAGGGCGAGAGCGCCTGTTCCCGAATCCTCGGCTTGGCGATGTGATCGACGATGAAGATTTGATCCGGATGCCGATCGACAAACTCAATCGTCTGTGGCAAGTGCCTTTCGAAGATCAGAACGTCGTATTTCAAGCCGAATTGTTTTAGCTCGGCTATCCCGCGATTGAAATCGTCGCGCAGTACAAATAGGTCATCGGGCTCATCATGGATAGCGTGGCGCATACCCTTCACTTTGGGAAGGTGCGCGAGTCTTTCGAGATCCAATGCAATCCTCGGATCCGTAAGTGGCGCCCAGCCAACGACTCCACGGATCAGATCATCGCTGGCGGCAATCTCAGCGAGCCATATCGTTTCCTCTACTCGCCTCGCGGCCTCGACGACAACGGTCCCTGCAATGCCGGCCAGGGCTGTCACTGCTTTCAGATCCTCCAGGAGGAAATCCCGCCGAAGAATCTCCATGCCATCCGTCATCCACGGATACTCGGCCGGCACATAACGCCAGAGGTGATGGTGTGCATCGATGCATTTGTTGACCATAGTCTCGTGATTCTCAGATCTTCTTCGAATCCGGATTCGATTCTAGTGAACAGCCTGACGTCACATCGTCGACCGTCCCCCTCCTCGATATACCGGTCAAGCTGTTTTTAGGTGCTTTCCTGGATTAGCGTTCACCTTCAGATCGCACGACGCGCCAGGCTCCTGTGGTGTCTTGTAGACACCACCCCTGACTTGTGCCGGTTGTACAAAGTGGTTGCGCAGGTGGGGAATGTGCTCCAAGAAAGCCGCTTCGTGTCCTAGCGCAATATGGTTGAACAACACGAGATGCTGATGCAGCTGCCCCATGTCTCCAACATGAGGGACTACGGGAAGACCAAATGTCTTCGCCAGAAAGCTGACGGTCAGGAACTCGCTCACTCCCGCAACTCTTGTGCAGTCGACTTGCACATAGTGGAGCGCCTGGGACTGCATAAACGTCTTGAATAAGATGCGATTCGGTATGTGCTCGCCAGCCGCAATTTTTACCGGGCCAACCTCGCGAACTAGTGCAACATGCGCGAGCACGTCATCCGGGTGCGTCGGCTCCTCGATCCACAAAGGGCGATATGTCGCAAGCTCGCGGCACATGCGAACGGCGGCCGGGAGATCCCAGTGCTGATTGGCATCAAACATGAGCGTGTTCGTGTCACCGACGAGTTTGCGTAGCATCGCGGCGCGGCGCAGATCGCGGCCCTCGTCCGCCGATCCAACCTTCAGTTTGAAGGCCGTGAATCCCTGGTCGATTGCACGGGTAGTCAAGTCACGTACTTTGTCGTCGTCATATCCCAACCAGCCCACAGACGTGTCGTAGCCCGGATACCCACTTTGCAAGATGAGTTCGCGTTCGGCGCGCCTTGGAAGTTCTTCCCGCAACAAGCAGAGAGCCCCCCGCTCGCTCAGGATTTCTTCCAGATAACTGAGATCCAGAAGGCTGACGACCTGTTCGGGGGTTAGGTCGAGAAGCAGCTTCCACAAGGGCACACCGCGGCACTTCGCCCAAAGATCGAAGCAGGCATTCGTGATGGAAGCGAGCGCAAGATGAATAACGCCCTTGTGTGGCCCAAGCCAACGCAGGGCGGGATGATCTGCTATTTGTCGGGAGAACCGTCCGAAGTCCGACATCAGCTCTTCAATCGATAAGCCGGCGAGTGGCTTGGCCAACAACTCGATCGCCGCGCAGACCAACTGGTTGCCTTCGCCGAGCGTAAGTACGAACCCCGTTCCGCGTGGCCCACTTTGGGTCCTCAACAGCGTGACGGCCAGGCAGTATTCCGAAGTGGCATGGATAGAGTCGGTTCCGGCACCTGGTGGCAATGGAAACCGGGCATCATAGGTCGAGAATGATTGAATCGTATAGTCTGGCATCTTCTCCATTCTGCTTATCGTCTGTAGCCTAGCTCGGCGCCCCCGCTCACCGGCAGGATGCAGCCGGTGATAAATCGGGCCTTGGCCGAAAGTAGAAACACCGCTGCGTCCGCAATAACATCGCCGTGAGGGCAATAACCGAGAAGATGAATATCATTGAGATATTGCCGGATGCTGCTCGGATCCCGCTGATCAGAGCACCATTGTTCCAGCATGGGCGTCCAAACCCCAGCGGGGCAGACCGCATTCACCCGGATCTGATATCGCGCGTAGTCGGCAGCCATCGCCTTTGTAAGCGAAATCATGGCACCTTTGGTTGCGACGTACGCCGCATGGTCCTGCTGTCCAAGTAGACCGACCATGCTCGCCGTGTTGAGAATGGCCCCTTTGCTTGCAACCAGAGCAGGAAATGCGAATTTCGTTGTCCAATAGACCGACTTCACGTTGACCTGCTGCACCTTGTCGAACTCGTCTTCAGTCGTCTCGTGAAGTGGTCTCGAAGGACCAACGATACCCGCATTGTTGTGAACTGCATCGATGCGTCCGAGCTCTTCGATTACGGTTGATACTGCGGCTTGAACTGCCGGGCCATCGGAAACATCGGCATGGAGCGCCATACTCTTTCCGCCAAGTTCTCTCGCTGTGTCCTGTGCCGCATCGAAATTGCTATCGAGGATGGCGACGGTGGCATTTTCGCGGGCATATGCAAGTGCACACTCCCGCCCAATGCCGCTCGCGCCTCCAGTCAGCACAATTACTTTGTTTTCGAGATCATTTCCCATGGGCGACCCAGTTGTCGTATGCGGTTTTGGCGAAGCGGATCATCGCTCTTTTCACGTACTGCTCCGCTAGGTCGCCCTCACCTTCGCGTAGGAGATCGATGATTCGTTGGTGCGATTCCAGGTCTTTATCCCAGACGGAAGTTCCTTGTCTATTCGCAGTCATTCGTAGGCGAACGAACGCAAAAAATGGCGTCAGGATTCGGATGGCGTGTTCTAGAAGGTGTGGGTTCCCAGCGATCTTGCATAGTTCCAAATGAAATCGAAGATCCCAGTCGAGAAGATCCCCGGCGTTTTTGGCAACTGCCGCCCGGCGCATGCCGTCCACTATCGATTGCAACCCCGAAAGATCGGCTCGAGCGATCGCGGCAAGGCGCGCCGCCAACCCCTCGATTACGCCACGCAATTCATAGAGCTGGATAACATCCTTCTCGGTCAAGAGGACCACTCGGGCGCTGCGTCCCAACTCCTTCGTGACAAATCCGTCCCGCTCCAGAATGTGGATTGCTTCGCGAATCGAGCCTTGGGCAACGCCGAATTCTTGTGCCCATTTCCCCTCGACGATTCGCACTCCTGGAGGCAACGCGCCTTTCATAATCTCGGCCAGAAGGCGTTCCGCAAGATTCTGCTTTACGAGACCGTCTGTTGTAACTGCTGAAGGTGTCGGCATAGGATAAGTACTTAAATATTTCGCCTTGATCCTATCAGCCGTCAAAAATACGTGTCAATGAAATTTTAAGCGCTTACATATATGAGGCATGCGCTAGAATGAAACGCACCTTGAACGCCGCCAACCGTAAAAAACTCAGAAAGAAGGTGACCATGCAACGCATCGGAATGGTGATCAAACTCAAACCTGGGAGCCAGAATGCTTACAAGAAATACCATGCCGCAGTCTGGCCCGAGATTCTGAACAAGATCTCAGAATGCAATATCAAGAACTATTCCGTCTTCTTAAAGGACGACCTTCTCTTCGGCTACTTGGAATACCACGGCAGTAATTTGGAAGAGGATTGGGGCAAGATGGCTGCGGATGCCAAGACGCAGGAATGGTGGGCCATCATGCAGCCGATGCAAGACCCATTGCCAACGCGAAAGAAAGGCGAGTGGTGGGCAAACATGGAGGAAGTTTTCCATCTCGAATGATGATTCGACAAGACGTACATCGTGCTCTCTCGGCGAAAGTTGGGCCATTGACTGACCCCATTCTGGTCTTTGCCCAGGTCTGTGCGGTGCTGCTTCTGTGCAGCCATGGTCATCGATAGCGCCGACCGAGATGTGGCGCGGCTGTGTGCTCGATGTTCGGCCACTAGCCTTCTCTGCAGAAGGCTGGATCCCTGGGCAACATTGCAAGTGGAAACAAAGATCGCCCTTCGATTGATCCAATCGTCGACAAGCCCCCAAAGGAATTAACTCACGAAACGTCGAAATAAGTACTTGAATTAATCAACGCGTCCATTCCCCCTAGTAAGCCTAAATCTATAACATGTTTATTTTCATTAGCTTGAAAAAATACTCTTGACAGATCTAAATGAACTGCATTAATTTCCTCGCGATATGAGTGCTTGTTTCAAAATCAGTCGACAGGATTTCTCAACCTTGTTCGTGAGCGGATGGGGGGTGATTTCCTTTCTAAAGCTGAATTTGCTGCTGGATTGGACGACGACCCGCGCGGCAAGGCCCCGGAGTGCAGAATTCGGCATGTTCCTGCACTGGGACCTCATTGGTCGCGAGCGTGGTACCACAAACGACGCCTCAGGATCGGCGTTGGCAATCCACGGCTCCAAGACGGGCTCGGGGGACGTAGTGGCAGATTCGACACGCACGCAAATTGCTTGGTAGCGAAAACATCTTCTAACAATGTCGTTGGAGGCTAGCTATGTTCAGAAAATCTACTCTTTTTGTGTATTGGGCAGTAGCCACCGCTTTACTCTCAGCCATACCTATGTTTGGGCAGACGACCAACGGTCTGATTACGGGAGTGGTCACCGACCCTTCCGGGGCTGTTGTGACTCAGGCTCGTGTAGAGCTCCTCAACACAACAACAGGTGTACAAAGAGAAACCGCGACCGATAGTAACGGTCAGTACATCGTTCCGCAGCTGCCTCCCGGTATCTACGATATCTCCGTCAGCAAGCAAGGCTTCGCTACCGTGAAACGAAGCGCAGTTCAGCTCGAGGTAAATCAGAATTTAACGGTCGACCTTAAGGTGGCGGTCAGCTCTGTAAATCAAACTGTCCAGGTGACTGGCGAGGTCACTACGGTGAACACAACTTCGGCCACGCGTGCTGATGTTGTCTCGCACACCGCCATCGTGGATTTACCTCTCAACGGAAGGCAGTTCAACCAACTTACGCTTCTGACCCCGGGGGCGGTGCCACTTGCACAGGGCGTTCAACAATGCACTGTTTACAAACACATTTGCTATTGGTCCGCCTCCTGATGCGGTGCAAGAGTTTAATGTCCAGACCCACATTACGGACGCTCAATTCGCAATCAGTTCTGGAGCAAACGTCAATATTGTCACTCGTTCAGGCGCGAATCAGTTCCATGGCGCAGCGTACGAGTTCATTCGCAATAGCGTCTTGGATGCCAAGACCTACCCGGCTACGACGACCAATCCGTACAAGCAAAACCAATACGGTGTGTACTTTGGTGGCCCCGTCATAAAGGACAATACCTGGTTTTCCGGCTACTGGGAGGGATTCCGGGCGGAACAAACCAAGTCCTACGTCGCAGCTACTCTCACGAATGCCATGCGCGGAGGAGACTTTTCTGCGGTGCTAGGCACCACTCCCATAGGCACCGACAGTCTCGGCCGTCCAGAATTCGCCAACGAGATCTACGACCCAAACACCACCACGGCTGACCCCACAAATCCTGCGAAGATCATTCGCAACCCATACCCAGGAAATATCATTCCATCCAACCAACTCAATTCAGCTGCATTGGCCATTCTGGCTAGGTACTACCCTGCACCCAACTTGAACGTAGCACCAGGGGTTCTCCCGAACTACGCATTTACCGCGAACACCTCCACGAAATCCGATCAAGTCGGAGTCAGAGTTGATCACCGATTCCGCAATAACGACACGGTCTTTTTTCGCTACAATCGGTCCAACAATAACCAAACCAGCCCTGAAGGATTCCCAGGATACTCAAACGAACTTTCGAACTACGCGCGCGCCTTCGCCGCCGGTTATACTCGCCTCTTCGGAAGCAACACCATCCTTAACATACGCTACGGGTATACACAGACAACATTTAGCCGTTTCGATCAGCCCGCGGGTGTTGACTTTCTGAACGCACTAAATTTCGCTTTGACTGCGCCCCCCAAAAACGATATTCCGTTGGGCCCTGGCATCGGCATAACCAACGGCTACACCGGAGTAAACCAGTTCGCTGCACCAGTCGGCCCCCAAAAAAATAGTGACTATCATGCTGACCTTTCAAAGACTACGGGTAAACACACTATTGGCATCGGTGGCATGTTCTATCGCATTCACAGTTTCGATGATGGCTGGCAGTATACTCTTGCCTTTACGCCAAATGGAACGTCCGCAGATGCATCTCAAGAAGGGACAGGATACGGGCCGGCTAGCTTTCTTCTTGGTACCCCTGACAACTATACCCCTTGGGTAGGGGATACGGGAGAAGATCAACATATCAACTGGTACGGCGTCTATGCGCAGGATCAATGGCGAGTAACAAAGAGGCTGGTTCTGAGCGTGGGCTTACGCTATGACTATATCTCTCCCCCCACTTTTTCCAAGATCAATTCGGGACTTGACGCCATCACCGGAATATTTCATGTAACAGGGCCAGTTCCTCCACTGTTCCCCAAAGCTGTTGGGCCTAGCAGCTATTATCTTCCACAATGGAACGGTTACCAACCTCGCTTTGGCTTCGTCTACCAAGCGACGAACCGCACTGCAATACAGGGCGCATTTGTGATCATAGATGATCATAACAATACGCTCATCGAGCAGCAGTCGGACATTCGTCTATCTTGGCCTAGTGGAATCTTTACCACGATCAGCAATCAGGATGATGGTTTACC
>WNFC01009994.1_pt1 | contig 20015 bp, 18 predicted proteins | sample 5400541 | NCBI WGS metagenome assembly WNFC01 (sample SAMN13153342, study PRJNA577476) | soil metagenome | isolation source: 120 cm saprolite under Douglas fir tree site 2 hole 2 replicate 1 | place: USA:California | collected 2015-04-18 | reverse complement strand
GCAACAGCTCTTGCAGACGCCCGAGTGGCACGAAGAGCGTCGCCTGACCACCGCCCAGGTCGCCGAGCCGCGTAACTTCGCGGACGGTCAACGTCACTTCGGCGCCCGACGGCAAGCCGAAGACGTGCACGTGCTGGCCGGCGACCACGCCGAGCGCGGTGGCCGCCTCGGTGTTCAAGTAGGCCTCGTCGGGTGCGAGATCGTCCACCGTCAGCGTGCGCTGATCGACCGATGCCGCTGGTTTGAGGACCAGCGCTTGCTGGGACGGCACGCCCAACAGATTGATTTGCGCGGCGAACGTTTGGCCTTCGCTCGAGACGGGCGCTTGTTCGAGCACGACCGGCACGACGGCCGCCACGCGTCTATCGTCGCGGACGAGGTCTTCGATCTTGTGGACTTCCGATGATGGGAAATAGCCGGTCACACCCGTCAGCAGCGAGCCGCTGGCGATCGATTGGGCCAGATCGAAGCCCGACCGCTGGACCGCCGCCGGAATGAAGACAACTTCATCGGCACTGCCCAGTACGCCCGCGACCACGGTCCGCACCGACTGGCTCATCGTGTCGCCGGTGGTGAACGCGCTGGACAAGATGACCGTCCCGATCGTCAGCCCCAGGGTGATCAGCACCGCGAACCCAGGCCGTCGCGGCACGTTGCGCCAGGCCAACCGCGGCAAAAGCGGATTGCGCCACGCCGCCACCCCAAGCACGATAGCCACGACGAGCGCGGTCGTCAGCAGGCTGATAAGTAGGGCGTCTTGAGAAACGCCGAAGAGACTACGCACTTTCGTCGCTGACGATCTCGCCGTCCCGCATGCGAATGATGCGGCCCGCGTGCGCGGCGACTTCGCGCGCGTGTGTCACCAGCACAAACGTCTGGCGGTTCTCTCGATTGAGGCGATCGATCAAGGCCATGACGTCCTCGGCTGAGTCGGAGTCGAGGTTGCCCGTCGGCTCGTCGGCAAAGATGACCGCGGGCTCCGTGGCCAGCGCCCGCGCAATCGCCACCCGCTGCTGCTGACCGCCCGACAACTCGCTCGGTCGGTGGCGCAGTCGGTTCTCCAATCCGACGACTTCGAGCGATCGCAGCGCCCGGCGCCGCGCCTCACCCGCCGAACGGCCCGACAGCAGCAACGGCAGCTCCACGTTCTCGAGCGCGTTCAGCACGGGCAGGAGGTTGTAGCTCTGGAACACCAGGCCCACGCGGCGGGCGCGCTGGTCAGCCTTCTGGCCGTCTGACAGGCGGCCCAGGCTGTGGCCCTCCAAGAGCACTTCACCAGCCTCGAAGTCCTCCAATCCCGCGAGGCAATGCAAGAGCGTGGTCTTGCCGCAGCCCGATGGACCGACGATAGCGACAATTTCGCCACGCTCGATGCGCAGGCTCACGCCCTTCAACGCGGGAACCTTCAGGCGGCCCATGAGGTAGGTCTTGAACAGGCCTCTCGCCTCCACTGGCGGTGGCTGGCGCGACGTGTCCAGCTCCGGAAGACGGGAGGCCTCGTCGGCCCTGCCCCAGAACCTAAGACCGAGCATCCAGTACCGCGCCGAACACGTCGGCGAGCGCCTGGTACCCCTCGGAGCTGGGGTGAAAGCCGTCGGCCGACAGGTACTCGGGGTGCTGGGCGACCTCCTGCCATAGCGAGTACAGGTCGACGAGCGCATCGCCGTGCCTGGTGGTAGTGTCCGCAATGACCCGGTTCCAGCGATCGACTTCGGCCTTCAGCGGGCCCGGGTCGATGCCGCGGTAGGCCGCCAGGCCGCCCAGATCAGGAACGTTGCCGACCAGCACTCGGGCATGACTGGCTTCGAGCCGACCCAACAACCTGTCCAGATCCGCCGCATAGTGCTCGAGCGAGACGCGCGCGTTGAGATCGTTGACCGCCAGCCACACGGTGACGACGTCGGGTTGGGCATCAAGGGCCGGCCCAACCTGCTCGTCTAGCGCCTGAGCGAGCGTCGAGCCACTGACGCCTAAATTGATGACCCGCGCCTCAGATCCCAGATGTGCACCAAAACGCGGCACCCAGCCTTCGGTGACGGGATCTCGGGCCCCTACACCAACAGCATCAGACGCACCAATGGCCACGTACGTGACCGGCCGCGCTGCCTGCGCCCGCGCCGAACAGCCCGCCGCGGCCATCGCCACGACCAGACCCGCCGCCACCAGCACCGCCCATCGCATGGTTCGCAAATGCTAGAGGACAGCGTCGCTGGCAAGCAGGATAAGCGCCGTACGATAGGCGTCATGCTCCGCGAGCGCCTCGGCCGCATCAGTCACACGCTGGGCGAAGTGCTGTACGGCATGGCCGTGCACGACATGGTCCGCCACGTCCAGCGCACCCGCGGCAGCATGGAGCACCTGTTCATCCTGATCACCCTGGGCGACCTGGTGGGCGTACCGATCCTGCCGCCGTACTACAGTCTGCGACTGTTGCCATACGTCGTGCCCGAGATCAATTCGTGGAAGCGGCGCCTGCTGCGCGAGCGCGACATCACCGACCTACTCGGTTAGCACGCGCGGGAAGAGCGGCGGGCCGCTCACCACAGCCCCACGCCGCAAGGCGCCAAAGTAGCCCTGGCCAGGTTCGGGCAACGATCCCGCCAGCCGCTGGTGAGCCTCCGCCGCCGCGCGCGGAATAATCGGCACGTAGTACCAGGCGGCCAGTCGCGCGGCCTCGACCAGGTGATCCAGGACGACCGCCAGCCGCGCAGTCGCACCGTCCCTGGCCAGTTCCCACGGCGCGGTGAGCTGGGCATAGCGGTTCGCCTGGCCCACGAAATCGCCGATCGCGGCCACCGCCTCGTCCAACGCCAGGTGTTCAAATGCGCCCGCCACGTGATCGGCGAGCACCGCCGCCTGCGCACGCAGGTCGAGTTCGGGCGCGGCCAACTCTGCGTCCAAGGAGCTCGCGGCGGAGTTGCGGATGGCTAGTGCAGTTGCCCGCTGGACCAGGTTGCCGAAGTCGTTGGCGAGCTCGGCGTTGTAGCGCGCCACGAGCGCCTGGCGCGTGTAGTCGCCATCCTGGCCAAACGCAATCGCGCGCAGAAAGTAGTAGCGCACCGCGTCTGAACCAAACTCGGCCACCAGCGCCGCGGGATCGACCGTGTTGCCGGTCGTCTTCGAGATCTTGTGCCGATCCTTGGTCAGCCACCCGTGCGCAAAGACCTGCCGCGGTACCGGTAGACCCGCGCTCAGCAACAGCGCCGGCCAGTACAGACAGTGAAAGCGAATGATCTCCTTGCCCACCAGGTGCAGGTCCGCGGGCCAGTAGCGCTCGAACGTGGCCAGATCGTGCGGGAAACCGACGCCGGTTAGATAATTCGCCAGCGCGTCAACCCACACATAAATCACTTCGTCGTCCGAATCGGGCACCGGGATGCCCCAACGCACCAGTCGGCGGCTGGCCGAAAAGTCGCGCAGGCCCTCGGTCAGCGCACCGAGCACTTCGTTGCGCCGCGCTGCCGGTTGGACAAAGTCGGTCTCCCGCACCAGCCGCTCGAGCTCGCCCTGGTAGCGCGAGAGGCGGAAGAACCAGTTCTCCTCGCTGACCTCATCGCATCGAAGATGGTGCACCGGGCAGTCCTGACCGAGAAGCTGGTCGGCCTGGTAGTAGGCCTCGCAGCGCGGGCAGTACTGTCCCTCGTATACATCTCGATAGAGGTCGCCACTGGCCTGGAGCCGTCGCCACAGCTCGAGGACCGCATGTCGGTGGGCGGGATCGGTCGTGCGGATAAACCCGTCGTAGGTGATATCCAGCTGCGCCCACAGATCGTGAAACGCAGCCGTGACGCCGTCGACCTGTTGCTGTGTCGTCAGCCCGCGCTGCGCGGCGATACGTTCGATGTTGACCCCATGCTCGTCCGTGCCGGTGAGCAAGAACACGTCACGCCCAAGCAGGCGCTGGTAGCGCGCGATCGCATCGGCCGCGATCGTCGTATACGCGTGGCCAATGTGCGGCACGTCATTGGCGTAATAGATAGGTGTAGTCAGGTAGTAGGCGGTCATGGCGGCAGTCTCCACAGCTAGCAAGCGACGAACGTCGGGCAAGACCCACTTCGTGAGCCTGGCGGCTCACTTCGGGAGCCCTAGGAAAAAGCCCCGCGCACGGCGGGGCTCGCTCGTCTAGCCGGAGGACGCGACGGGTTTAATCAGACCCGTCAGCTGCCCGGACCGACAGACGAGCGCAACGCATAGCCATAGGTTTTCGCGCCTCGTCTGTCATGGGCGCAGTATAGAGCAAGAGTCAACCCTTGACAGCGCCGGCGGTCAGGCCTGAGACGTAGTGGTCGACGAAGAACGAGTACACGATGGCCACAGGCACTGAACCGAGTAGCGCGCCCGCCATCAGCGTTCCCCAGAAATACACGTCGCCGCGGATCAGCTCATTGACCACACCAACCGGGATGGTGCGATTGGCCGTCGACGTGAGAAACACCAGCGCGTAAATGTACTCGTTCCAACTCAACGTGAAGGCGAAGATGAAGGCGGACAGGATCCCGGGCAAGGCCAGCGGCACCACGATCCGCAGCATCGCCTGCATGCGGCTAGCGCCGTCGATGAGCGCGCTTTCCTCCAGTTCACGTGGAATCGACTGGAAGTAGCCGGTCAACAGCCAGGTGCAGAACGGCACCAGAAACGTCGGGTAGGTCAGGATGAGCGCCCACATCGTGTTCGAGAGATTGGTGGCGCCGCCGAGGTCGATCTCGTTGAGGGCGGCGCCCTTGGCTGTCAGACCCCACAAGCCGAGCGAGACCCCAATCCCGAACAACAATATGCCTGGCAACCACGATGCCAGAGGTCCCCAGCCAACGCGCTTCTCGGGCGGAATGAACAACATCAGTAGCGGCAGCCCGACGGCGACTGTGGAGAACACCACCGTGACGAGGAAGAAGGGCACGGGCAAGCGCGTAATCACGATGTTCAGCGGAATGAACAGCAGCGTCTGTGGCACCAGGTAGGTGACGAATGAGATGATCCCGAGCAAGCTGGCGCCGCGGAAACGAAGCCGCGCCAGTGCGTAACCGGCCAGCGTGCCAAAGGTGAGCGAGACAAGTGTGCTCAGCGACGCGATGATGGTCGTGTTGAGCGCCCAGCGTGGGAACTGGGTGCGCGCGAAGAGATCGATGTACTGATCGAAGTTAGGATGGAACGGCCAGAACGGGAAAACCGCCGGGTTATTGACTTCGAGCTGTTGATCCTTGAGCGAGATCACCAGCATGTACCAGAACGGCGCCAGGGTAAACACGAGGAACAACGCCAGCGGCAGCCACAGCGACACAACCCGGGACAGGTAGTAGCCGAGGGGGCGGCGGTTTCGGCGGAGGGCGGGTGCGACGGCGACCATGGCTGACGGGTGCGGCTATCGGCTCGCGTTACGCCGTGTGTACCAGAGCTGGGCGATCACGAGCAGGCCCAGGAACGGCAGCATGTAGAGCGAGACTGCCGCGCCCTGGCCGAGACGTCCACCCTGCATGCCAGTCTGATACGCCAGCGTGGCAAACAGGTGTGTCGAGTCGGCCGGCCCGCCCCGGGTCAGTACCTGGACGATCTGGAAATCGGCGAACGTTTGAATGATCGAGAAGAGCATGACGATCGTCAGGACCGGGGTCAGCAGCGGCACGGTGATGTGTCGGAACCGGTTCGGTGCATTGGCACCGTCGATGGCGGCGGCCTCGTACAGGTCCTGCGGGATGGTCTGCAGGCCCGCCAGGAGCGAGATCGCGAAGAACGGCGTGCCACGCCAGACGTTGACGAAAATGACTGCGCCCATGGCCAGCGCCGGGTCGCCCAGGAACCCCGCGGCGGGATACGGAATGTGCAGTGGGCCGAAGATCCATGGCAGCGGCGACAGCGTCGGGTTGAATGCCAGCAGGAAAGCCAGAGTGCTCAAGGCGGTCGGCACGATGTACGGCAGGAGCACGCTCGAGCGGATCAGGTTTTTGAGCGGGAAGTGCTGATTCAGCACCAGCGCCATCCCCAGGCCGAGACCCAGCTTGAAGACCGTGGCGAAGCCGGTGTAGACGAACGAGTTCTTCACCGTCTGCAGGAACACCGGGCTGTTCAGCAGGTCGGTGTAGTTCTTCAGACCGATGAACTTGCCCAGGCCAAAGATCTGGACGTCGCTCATGCTGTACCACACGCCTAAGACGAACGGGTAGGCGATGAAGATGATCAGCAGCAGCAGCGCGGGCGTCATCAGCAAGTAGCCGAGGACGCCCTCGCGATCCAGAAAGCGCTCCACAGTTTGGAGCACGCCGCCACGCTCGACGGCTGCGGCGGAGGATCCAGTTGCCGTGGCGGTAGCCCGCACGGTCATCTCGAATATGTCCCGTGCGGTCTCATTCGTTCTCTAGGCGCCGTAAATCTGTTTCATCTCGGCTTCGGCCTGCTTGACCGAATCCTCGGGAGCCATGCCCTGAACAGCCGCGCGGGCAAACATATTGACGATCACGTACTTGGCGAACACTTCGTTCGTCTGTGCGGTCGGCTGCCCGGCATAGCCGAGTGCGCGGGCGATCTTGCCGGCGGTCTTGAATGGCAGCAGCGGTTTAGGCCAGGTGGCCCACAACGGGCTTTGCTCGAGACGATCTCCCGGGCCAATGCTGTAGCCCTTCTGCAGCTCGAACCAGGCATCGTACTGCTTGGGATCGTAGACGTAGCGCAGATACTCCTTGCTGGCGTCCAGGTCTTTGCCCTTGACGTAGGTCGGGATGCAGTGGTTGAAGTCGAGAAACCAGGCGAACTGCCCGCTCGGACCTTTGGGCGGCAGGAAATGGTCCATGTTTTCGGCCCACGGCTTGGGTGCCGTCTTGCCGTCCAGGCCAGCGCCGACAAAGTAGATGCTGGCGCCGTTGAGCGTGGCCGAGATCTCGTCCGCCAGAAACGCCGTGTTGTTGCCGCTGTCGTCCCAGCTCGCCGCGCGCTTGTCGAGGCCCTCATCCCACATCGCCCTGGCGAACTTGACGGCCGTGATCGTCTCCGGCGAGTTGATCGCCACCGTCTTGCCGTCCTGCTCGACCTCTTTGCCGCCGTGCGCCCAGAGGAGCGGATAGAAGAACGTCGGTGCGTCGCCGAACGTCTGGGCGAATGTCTGGCCGACCGGCTTGCCGATCGCCGCGAGCTTGGGGACGATGGCGCGCAGCTCGTCCCACGTGGTGGGCACCGACACGCCGGCCTGTGTGAAATAATCCTTGCGATAGACAAACGCGTTGCCGACGATGTTGTACGGAATACCGCGGTACTTGCCGTCGACCGTCGCGCTGGTATTGACCTGGGCGTAGTACTTGCCGTACTTCGGCTCGATCTCCTTGGCCATGTCCGACAGGTCGTACAGACCTTCGGCGAACGCGTGCGGCGCCAGATACTGCATCTGGAAGATCGTCGGACCCGACTGACCCTGAATCGCCGCCGTAAAGCGTGGCGTGAGATCGTTGGCGTTGATGGTTTCAACCGTGATATTGACCCCGGTTTGTTTGCCCCAATCGTCAGCTTGTTGCTTGAAGAACGGATCCGCGGTGGGAATGAAGTGATTCCACTGCAGCAGTGTCACGGTGGCGCCCGAAATGTTGGCCGGCGCCGTCGGCTTGGCCGCGGCGGCGGCGGTCGGCTGCGCAGCGGCGGCTGCTGCTGTGGGTTTGGCCGCCGGGGCGGCCGTTGGCTGCGCCGCGCTCGCGGCGGTCGGAGCCGCGGCCGGCGCTGTGGTGGGCTTGGCGGGCGCCGTCGTGGCCGGCGCCGCTGGCTGAGCAGCGCCTCCGCACGCCGCGCTGAGCAATACCGCGCTGGCTCCCAGCGCACTCGTCAGGAATTCGCGTCGACTCTTCATCTACTCCACCTACGCAGCCCCTTACGGTGGCCGATTTGTCGTGAAGCGAATCGTATATCAGTGCGCGAAGGTCAGTGCGAATGTTGGCGCGAACGCAGCTCGGCGAAGATGAAGCGGATGACTCGCTCGTGATCGGCCGGCAAGAGATTGCGGAACAAGCCGCCGGCGCGCCAGGTGGATTCCGAGCGGGGGTCGGGCCGCACGTGACGGACCTCGAGCGTAACCCTGAGGTCGGGGCTGCCTTCATCGAGCGGGATCGTCAGCGACAATCGATCGCCCACGTGGGCTTCCTGATTCAGACTCAGGCCCACGCCGCGTGAGCTGAGATCGACCACCGTCGCCCCCAGGTCGTGCCAGGCACCGCCAACCCAACGCCGGGCGCGATTGGTCCGAATCTGCAACGCGACTCTGGCCTGATTGCGTCTGTCGTCCTCGGGCTGCCACCGGCCCGCCATGCGCAGCTCGATCGTCGGGTGAGGCCCACCGGTGCTGTGTTCGACGCTCATCGGCGCTGATTGCCCTTCATCGTCCATGCGCATCGCCGAGACGATCACCCGTTCGCCGGCCTCCAGGGCTCGATCGGTCGGGCGATCCATGTCGTAGGTGAGCACCAGGTGCCCAGCGGCGGCCTCATGCGCGACAACCTTCGCGCGGAACCAACCACGGTTGACCCCGTCGCCGACGCCCAGATTGACCAGCTGGCCACCGCACAGCGTCTTGAGCAGGTTCTCGATTTCGGTCTGCGAGATCATCTCGGGACTCCTGCCCAGCCCAGCGCGCTGGCGATCTGCCCAGGCAAGCGCATCGGGTCGAACGGCTTCGAGATGACTGATGCCACCTCAAGGGCAAACCGGTCGGTCACCGGGTCGAGGATCTTGGCTGTCAACAGGACGACCGGAATGTGTCGGGTGGCCGGGTTGGCCTGCAAGTGGCTGAACGTGGCCGAGCCGTCCATGCCCGGCATCATCACGTCCAGGACGATCGCGTCGGGTTGGTCGCTGGCAGCCAGGAGTACGCCTTCAGCGCCCGATGAGGCCGTGACGACATCCCAGTTCGCAACCATCTCCAGACTGACTTGAGCAACTTCGCGGACATCGTCCTCATCGTCGATCAGCAGCACGCGCCGGCTCGCCATCGGTTTAAGAATCGGCTAGATTGCGACCTTTCAACAGGGGTTTCTTGTCACCTCATCGGCAACCGCACGGTGAACACGGTGCCCTGGCCGACCTCGCTCTTCACCGAGATGCTGCCGCGATGCAGCTCGACAATCGTCTGCACGCCCGCCAGACCGATGCCACTGCCAGGGATGCGCCCTTCGACGTTGCGTCCGCGCCGAAAGCGTTCGAACACGTGGGGCAGGTCCGACTCGGGGATGCCTTCCCCAACATCCGACACGGCGACCACGGCCGAATCACCGTCAATGCTGATGGACACCTCGACAGCCCCGCCGCGCGGACTGAACTTCAAGGCATTGTCGAGCAAGTTATCGAAGACACGGCCAAGGCGTATCGCATCCCAATTACCCACCAGCACGTCGCGCGTCGTCGAAATGCGCAAGACGTGCCGCTCCGTCATGTGCTGGTGTTCGGCAACGGCATTACGCGCGAGTGCAATCAAGTCGGTCGGGCTGCGCCGTAGCTCGAGCGGCCGGCCAGCCTGCAGCCGACTGGCATCCACCAATTCGTCGAGCTGCAGCGCCATGCGCCCGGCGCTGGCTTCAATCTGGTCCAACGCTATCAGCAGCGGCTCGGTCTCAGGAGTGACCGTCGCCCGCCGGCGGCGAAGATTGGCCATGCCCTTGATGAACGTCAGGGGCGACTTGAGATCGTGCGACACCGCGGCCATGAACTCATCGCGCGAGGTGATCTGATCGCGCAACTCAGCTGTGGCCCGCTGGACGCGCGACTCGAGCTCGAGGTTGAGATGGCGGATGGTCTCATTCGCCTGCTCCAGGTCGCGAATGCGATTGCGCAGCTCGACTGCCAGACGACCGCGTTCGATGGCGTGTGCGACCGTGCGACGCAACTCGCCGACGTCGCAGGGTTTGAAGAGGTAGTCGTAGGCACCCTCGCGCAGGGCTGCGACCGCGGTCTCGAGCGAGGCGTAGCCAGTGAACATGATCGAGGCGGTTTCGGGCGACTGGCGGCGAGCTTCCCGCAGCAGATCAATGCCCTCCACTCCGTCCAGGCGCAGGTCGGTCAGCAGGACGTCGAAGTGCTGCGAGCCGAGCAGCTGCAGGGCATGCGCGCCGGAGCTGGTCGCCGTGACCGTGTAGCCGTCGAGCTCCAGGACGCCCTGGATCGTGAGCAGGACTGGCTCCTCATCGTCGACGACAAGCACACGCGGCACAGTTGGATCTACCACGCTCAATGGACCGGCGACCTCCTGGCCAAGGACCATCATCACAGGGTAAGGCACGCCGCCCGCCGCCGTTAGCCAGCTTTCGAGCACAAAACAGGTCACCAGCCGTGGTCCGCGAAGCGCGCGAGTGCTGAACCGCCGGGGTGGCTCGAACGTGACTACCTCGGTCTCGCTTTCCAGCACCTGGCCGAGCAGGCGGCCGCTGAAAATCGCCCGCGAACCAAGGCACACCGGTCCGCCAGGCTCGGCGCGTCGGGCTCGCTCGATCGACACGTTCCACTCGGGCAACCGCTCGGGCGTGCACACCAGGTCGAAGATGCGTTCCGCTGGGGCGCGGATATCTACGCTGGCGCGCAAGCTCAAGCCCATCGCTGCTGTGCCGCGCCGCGCCGGCTACAGCGCGCCGCGTTCCGGGGCGGTCGACGCGTCGACTTTCGACTTGAAGTCGGCCATGACGCGGTCCTTGTCCATCTGGTCCATCTCGTCGACGTTGCCCCACGCGACGACAGCGACGGCATGGTCCATGTCCTGGTAGGGGGTGATGACCAGGTGGCGCACGCCCACCAGCGTGGACCGCGGCGCAGCGTCGTAGAACTCGCCGAGCTGTTGAACGCAGGCGGCGTCGCACAGGTCGGGTCGGTACAGGACCGCGACTGCGCCGTGTTCGAGCATGTGTACCCAGCGGCCTGGGCTCAACGGCGTCTCCCACATGCGGTACTCCTGCGGCTGCGGCAGCGTGCCATAGTGCGTGCCTGACGATGGCGGCCGATTCCGATACGACAGGGGCGCACCTTCGTCGACGTGTGAGGCCGGCTCGGTAACGACCTGGCGCATCTGCGCCGAGCCCGTCGAGGCACGCGGCAGCAGCAACACCACCGCCGCCAGCGCCGCGGCGACGACCACCACGATCCCGGCCCCCCAGATCAACCGTTTGCGGCGCTGTTGACCGCGCGCCGCCTCGATCTTGCGGCGCTGTTCGTCGATGCGCCGTTGGCGAGAGGTGAGCCGTTCGGATGGCGACTGCGGAGAGGTCTGCGTCACGACCGTACTGTGGCGGTTACCGGATTGGGCTCGTCGGCTCTTGTGCTTGGGCGAGCCAGTGCGACCGCGGGTCGCGCGTCACCGCCGACCGCTAGCGCGTTGCGCACGCTGCTGACCAGCGGCACCGTCGCGGCAATCTCGATCGCGGCCTGCACAATGGCATCGCTGGGCACCACGCCACGCAGGACGACGACGCCGTGTCGCGAGTCGACGCGGATCACATAAGCGGCTGTCCGCTCGTCCTGGGCCAGCGCGTCGGCGACCGCGCGCACGACTTCGGGGTCGGCGACCAACTCGTTGATCACCTCGCCGACGTCGGTCATGCGCTCGACCAACACCTTGGCGATCAACTTCTGGGGCATCGTGCGCACGCGCCCGCGCAATCGCACGCCCTCGCCCGCGACGGCGATGTCGATCTCGGCATGTGAGGCGCGCAGCGGCTCGTATTCCCAGAGCACGCGTCGAACGCGACTGTGGAGCTTCTTTTCGGCTCGTTCGAGGTCGCGCCCAGGCGCACGAACAACCCAGCTCATGTCGTCACCGCCGCCGTTTGCGCAAGACTGGGGCAAGGGCCAGACCGCTCGCGAAGCCCCCGACGTGTGCCCACCAGGCGATGCCCGTGCTGGTAGTCAGCGATGCGACGCTGCTGAAAAGTTGTGTGGCCAGCCATACCAGCAGGAGCAACAGTGTCGGGGTACTCTCGACCACGTGCAAGAATAGCACGGGTGCCAGCGAGCCGAGCGTGGCGCCCGGATACAGCACCAGGTGGGCGGCGATCACCCCGCCGATCGCCCCGCTGGCACCCACCGCCGGCACGTCCGACGCAGGCTGAGCCAGCAGGTACGCCAGGCTGCCGACCAGCCCGCTCACCACGTACAGCACGGCGAACCGAGCCGCGCCCACGCGCCGCTCCACCGGCAGTCCGAACACCGCCAGGTACAGCAGATTCGCCAAAAGATGCAGCCAACCCGCATGCAAAAACGTACTCGTTAAAAGGGTGACCAAGGCCGCCGGCCCCGCGCTCCCATGCAGCGAGTCGAACACGTCCGCCGGCACCAATCCCCACCGCCGCAGAAATCCATCCAACCCGCCGCCCAGGCTCAATTCCAAACCAAACCCCGCCACGTTCGCGCCAACGAGCAGCCAGGTCACCATGCGTCAGCCGCGCCAGGCGCCGACCACTCGGGATGTCACTACGGCTCAAGGTTGCCGCTCGCAGCCAGGGTTTGTACAGAGACTCGTGTTGACCACCCCAGCGGGGACCCTTTCGCGGAAATGTGGTGACGGTGTCGACCCCAGAGGGGACCCCTTCGGAGAACCCATGCTTTGCCCCCCTCGAAAGGAGCGAGCGCAGCGATGCGGTCGGCAGACCTCGCTGCCGCGGGTGACGCCGCCAAAGGCGCCTCGCCGCCGCTGCGCGGCTCCCTATCGAGGGACGAAATCATCTAAAGAAATGAGGTTCTGTCCCCTGCACAGGAGCGAGCGCAGCGATGCGGTGGGCCGATAACGCTCAGGCAGTGACTCTCTCGGGCGATTTGAACGTGAGTCTGCCATCAACGCCGGTGTCGACGACGATGGTGTCGCCGTCGGTAAAGGTGCCCTCTAATAGCCTTACAGCGAGCGGCTGGACCAGCTCTTTTTGGATCGTGCGCTTGAGCGGCCGAGCGCCGTAGACGGGATCGAAGCCCGCTCGGGCCAACTCCTCCTGAGCACGAGGCGTCAGCTGAAGCGTCATCTTGCGCTCCGCGAGCCGCTTGCGCAGCCCGACAAGCTGGATCTCGACGATGCGCTGGATCTGCTCGAGGCCCAGTGCGCCGAAGATCACGATCTCGTCGATGCGATTGATCAGCTCAGGGCGGAAGTGGGTTCGGACCGCGTCCATCACCCGTTCGCGAATCTCGTCCGCGCTCAGCCCGCGCTCCACAATCCACTGCGAACCGAGGTTCGAGGTCATGATCACGATGGTGTTGCGGAAGTCAACGGTGCGCCCCTGCGCATCGGTGAGGCGCCCGTCGTCGAGCAGCTGCAAAAGCACGTTGAGCACCTCGGGGTGCGCCTTCTCGACTTCGTCGAAGAGCACCACCGAGTACGGCCGACGCCGTACGGCTTCGGTCAGCTGACCCGCCTCGTCGTAACCAATGTAGCCCGGCGGTGCGCCGATCAGCCGCGAGACGGTGTGCTTTTCCTGGTACTCGCTCATGTCGATGCGCACCAGCGCCTGCTCGTCGTCGAACAGGAACTCGGCCAGTGCCCTGGCCGTCTCGGTCTTGCCGACGCCGGTCGGTCCCAGGAACAGGAACGAGCCCAGCGGCCGGTTAGGATCCTGGAGTCCAGCGCGCGCGGCACGCACCGTATTGGCCACCGCGCCGATCGCTTCCTCCTGCCCAACCACCCGTTCGCGCAGGCGTTCCTCCATCTGCAGCAGTTTGGCCACCTCGCCTTCGAGCATCTTGCTGACCGGCACACCCGTCCACTTGCTGACGACCGCGGCGATGTCTTCTTCGGTGACCTCTTCTTTGACCAGCGCCCGCCCATCTTGTTTTCTTTCGCGCTGGGCGGCCTCGGCTGTGACCTGGCCCTCCTCGAGCTGCTGCACCTCGTACTTCAGACGGGCGGCTTTCTCCCAGTCGGCCCGCAGCGACGCCTGTTCGAGCTCCAGCCGTTTCTGATCGAGCTGCTCCTGGATGCGACCGACCGAGTTGAGCTGTTCCAGCTCAGCCTGCCACTGCGCTTCGAGCGCACCGCCCTGCTCCTTGAGACTGGCCAATTCTTGTTCGATGCGCCCCAGGCGCTCTTTGGACGCTGGATCCTTCTCCTTGCGCAGCCCTTCGCGCTCGATTTCGAGCTGCATGATGCGGCGGCGCACTTCGTCCAGCTCGGCCGGGGCTGAGGTCGCTTCCATGCGCAGTCGCGCGGCAGCTTCGTCGACCAGGTCGATCGCCTTGTCAGGCAAGAACCGATCGGCAATGTAGCGGTGGCTGAGCACCGCCGCGGCGACCAGCGCCGAATCGCGAATGCGCACCTTGTGGTGCTGCTCATAACGCTCGCGCAGCCCGCGCAGGATCGAGATGGTGTCTTCGACGCTCGGCTCGCCGACAAAGACCGGCTGGAACCGACGCTCCAGGGCGGCGTCTTTTTCGATGTGCTTGCGGTACTCGTCCAGCGTGGTGGCGCCGATACAGTGCAGCTCACCTCGGGCGAGCATCGGCTTGAGCATGTTCGAGGCGTCCATCGAGCCTTCGGCCGCCCCAGCGCCGACGACGGTGTGCAGCTCGTCGATGAACAGGATGACCTGGCCGTCCGACTCGGTGACTTCTTTGAGGACCGCCTTCAAGCGCTCTTCGAACTCACCCCGATACTTGGCGCCGGCGACAAGCGCGCCCAGATCCAGGGCGACGATGCGTTTGTCCTTGATTCCCTCGGGCACGTCGCCGCGCACGATGCGCTGCGCGAGGCCCTCGACGATGGCGGTCTTGCCCACGCCCGGCTCGCCGATGAGTACCGGGTTGTTCTTGGTGCGGCGCGACAGGACCTGGATCGTGCGACGGATCTCTTCGTCGCGACCGATGACTGGATCGAGCTTGCCAGAGCGGGCGAGCGCGGTCAGGTCTCGACCATATTTCTCCAGTGATTGGTAGGTGGTCTCGGGGTTTTGCGACGTCACACGCTGATTGCCTCGTACCTCCTGCAGCGACTGGAGGACCTTGTCTCGCGTCACACCCAGTTGGCGCAGCAGATTGCCGGCTTGCGACTTGTCCGAGTCGTCGGTCAGCGCCAGCAGAAAGTGCTCGGCACTGACGAAGTCGTCCTTGAGCCGCGCCGCCTCAGAGGCGGCGACGTCAAAGAGTCGCCGAAACGCCGGCGAGACGTAGACCGGCTGCTGGTCCTGGCTGCGCGCAAAGTTGGTCAGGATCGCGTCAAGCCGCTGCGTCACCTGGCTGGGCGAAACCTCGAGCTTTTCCAGGACAGCCGGCACAACGCCCGCGGTCTGTTTGACGAGGGCGCTGAGCAAATGCTCAGGCTCGAGCTGGGTGTTGTGGCGCTGTTCCGCGTCACGTTGCGCGGTGGCAATCGCCCCCTGCGCCTTTTCGGTCAGTTTGTTCATGTCCATGTCGGCGTTCCTTTGGAGGCCTGGTTTCGTGCTGCGGCGGCGCTGACGCGCTGCACCTCGGTCTGCAAATCGTCGATGCGTTGTTCGAGGGCGCGGATGCGGTCGGTCAGCCGCATGATGACTTCGACCCCAGCTAGATTGACGCCCATCTCGTCGGTCAGCCGCCGGATCTGGCGCACGCGCTCCAGATCGTGCAGCGAATACAGACGTATGCGTCCCTTGGAGCGGGCCGGCTCGAGAAGTCCAGCGCGCTCGTAGTAGCGCAACGTCTGTTCGTGGAGACCGACCAGGCGGGCGGCGACGCTGATGACGAACGCGGCGTTGGCCGGTAAGTCTGGGCCGAGATCGGCACTGGTCATGCTGATGCCGACGCCGACGTCGCGGCGCGCTGTCGGGCAAGCTCCGCGAACAGGTCTTTTTCACGCGTGCTCAGATTCTTGGGCAGCTGCACCGTGATCTCGGCATAGAGGTCACCGCGCCCTGTGCCGTTCAACCGCGGCATCCCTTGACCAGCCAGCCGAATGCGCTGCGCGTTGGCCGTTTCGGCAGGGATCTTCAGCGCCAGCTGGCCACCCTTGGGTGTGGGCACCATGACTTCGCCACCGAGGACCGCCGTATACAGCGGCGTGGGCACCTTGGTCTGCAGATCGTCGCCTTCGCGCTCGAACAGCGCATGCGGCTTGATTTTCACGATCAAGTACAGGTCGCCCGCCGGCGCGCCAGCCACTCCAGCGTCGCCTTTGCCGGCAACGCGGACGCGCAGGCCTTCGGTCGCCCCGGCTGGAATCTTGACCTCGACCGTGCGCGTCTCGCCTGAGCGTGTATCGAGGATAGAGAACGTACGCTGGGTGCCATTGAAGGCCTCTTCCAGCGTGATCTCGACCTGCTGCTCCATGTCGGCGCCTTTGCGCGGAGTGGCGCGGACACGCGTGCGGCCGCCGGCTGCGCGCCCAAAGAGCTGGTCGAACAACCCGCCCAGGTCCTCTGAATCGAAGGTGACTCCACCTGGCCCGCCATTCCCCGCCGCGGTGGTGCGCCCACTGGCCGACCGACCGCGATAATTCGCTCCGGCGGCCTGCGCCTGCTCGATCTTGTCCCAATCGTGGCCCCAGCGATCGTATTTCTTCCGTTTTTCAGAATCGGACAGGACCGAGTACGCCTCGCCGATCTCTTTGAACAGAGATTCGGACTTTTTATCGCCGGGGTTGACGTCGGGGTGATGTTTGCGGGCCAACTTGCGATAGGCGCTCTTGATGTCCTTTTCGGTCGCGGTGCGAGGGACACCCAACACCGTGTAGTAGTCGCGTCGGGTGTTGGCCACCGCGGCAACGCCTCCCAGCTAAAAGGTTATGCTCACTGCATTATCTAATCTGATAGCCTCATTGTCAAGTCTGGGCCGACGACCGGGGCTCGTCGCGCTCGCCGCGGGCCTCGTCTTCCTGGTTGTCGGCGTGCGCCATTTGGACACTGTCCCGCAGGTCTACGAGGACGAGCCCTGGCAAGCCTCGACCGCGTACAAGCTCCTGACGGCGGGGGTTTTCGGCTCCGACCTGTTCGCGGGCTTTTACAACATGGACCAGCGCTACTACGGGTTCATGCCGCTGCACCCGTTGCTGTTGGCCGGTTTCTTCCGCGTCCTTGGCCCCGGCCTGGTGCAGGCGCGCCTGGAGACGGTCACGCTGAGCCTGCTGACGCTGCTGCTGACCTTCGCCCTCGGCGCGCGTTTGTTCGGCGGTTGGGTTGGTGCGCTCGCGGTCGTGCTGCTGGTGCTGGTCCGTTGGACGGGCCTGACCTACATTCAGCTGACTGGCATTCCGCTCGTCGATTTCGCCCGTATCGCGCGCTACGACCCGATGGTCCCCGTGCTCGGCCTGGCATCGCTGCACGTTTTTCTTTCCGCCCGCGCCCCGCTCGGTCCGATCCATGACCGATGGTTCCACGCCCTCGCGGGATTCCTCGCCGGCCTGGCCGGCCTGGCCCACCTGTACGGCCTGTTCTGGCTGCCCGTCCTGATCGTCCTGGCGATCTGGGATGGCCGTCCCAAATCCGCGGGGTGGCTGGTCCTGGGTGCTGCGCTGCCATGGCTGCCCTATGTGGCCTATGTCCTGGCCGATGTGCCCGACTGGCGCGGCCAAACGCTCATCTACTCGACCCGCTTCGAGCTGTTCAACCCGCGCTGGTACCTCGACAATGTAGTCCAGGAATACCACCGCTACGGCCCGGGCCTCGGCCCGCCGGGTCCCGCCTGGCTGCTCCGCGTTGGGTTCTGGGTCTCGTTGGTCGCGCTGCCGCTGTCGTTGTTCCTGCTCGCTCGCCGCGCCATCGTCCATGCCGATCCAGCGGCGCGGGCCATCGTCGTCCCGGCAATCCTGCTACCCGTCTTGTTTGCGCTGTCGATCAAGCTCAAGCTGGTCAACTACGCCCTGGTCGAGCAGCCGCTTTTCGCACTGGCGATCGCCTGGGGCACCCGCGCCTTGTGGCTCTTTCGCCGAAGCTGGGCTCGCCCGCTCATCGCCATCCTGGCCGTAGCCGTCGTGCTCGAGGGTGCCGTGCAATTTGTTCGCCTCGAGCAAGCGGCGCAGACCACGACCCCCTATCAGACGTTCATCGCCCAGGTCCGCCAGTACGTGCCGCCCGGCGCGCGCGTCCTCGGATTGCACACGTACTGGTTCGGCCTACAGGACTTCGACTACCGCTCGTTCCTGGTGCCCTTGAACTGGGCCGACGAAGGTCTGCCGCTCGACGAAGGGCTGGCGCGTGTTGCCCCAGACGTAGTCCTGGTCGATGCACGCATGCGCGAGTATTTCAACTCGCCCGAAGTCGCAGGCGACCGCGCACGCTTCACCCTGTGGCTCGACCAACATGGCGGAACAATGATCGGGCGGGTGGACGATCCAACGTACGGCCTCATGGAGGTGTACCGCGTGAACCGTTAAACCTGTAGATCGTGATCGTCGGTCCCGGCCGTTCGAGCTCGTCTAACGCAGTGAACGGCGCGTAGATCTGGTCGTACACAAATGGCGGCGCATCGCTGCCGGCGTAAGGCCGGAACTGCGCCACGACGTTCGCATCACGGTCAAGTTGCGCATAGAAGGCCTGGCGACGCGCGTCGCGGGCGGAGTTCATAGCGCGGACCTCCGAGGTAAAAGTGCTGGCGATCACAGCGTCGACGCCGCGCGCCCGATACTCCGCCGGCGTCACATCGAACAGCGCCAGGTCACTCGCCACGATCACGCGCTCGCCTGATACGGCCAGCGGTGGCCCGAGCGGTGCCGCGTCCGCCGCCAGAATCGCGTCCCGCGGCAGGTATGCAGCAACCCAATCCGCCGCCTGGCGGCGTGTGTCTTCACGTGTGAGCAGCACGTCGAAGCGAACGGCATCGACCAGCGTTGGGACCGCAACTAGCAGCGCCGCGCTGAGTCCGATCGCCGGCCGCAAAGCCACCAGACGGTCCAGCGCCGTGGCGGCGATGACGATCAACGCCGGCACGGCCGGCAGCAGAAACCGCGCGAAGTACATCTGCTGGGCGCCCAGCACCCCGATCATGGCCAACGGCAGCGCGGCGACCACCAGCAGCGCCCGATCTCGTCTCATTGTACTGATGAGCAGCCCCGCCGCCGCCGCCATGACGAGCGGCCAACCAAGACCAATCAGAAGGCTTTTGGCGTAGAAGACGTAGCCGCCCGCTGGATCGAGCCCGTCGTACCCGCCCGTCGCGCCCAGATACAGGTGCAGGTAGACGTCCTGGACCACCCGCCCGGGTTCTGTCACCAAAGACGGAAAGGCGACCAGGCAGGCCACCAGGCACGTCGCCGCGCTGAGGCCCAGATCGCTGCGTCGTCGGCCGCCACTACGGAGCACGTGGCCGAAGACCAGCGGCGCCAGCAGCGCAATGCCGTCGTACTTGGCGGCAAACGCCAGTCCAGCGAGCGCACCGCCCACCGCGTAGTCGCGTCTGGTTCCCCCGTGCGCGATGCGCACGCAGAACACCAGGCCGATGGTCACCAGCAAGGCGACCAGCGCGTCGTCGACGCCGAAGTGCGCGTCGCGCACCAGCAGATACGTGAGCGCCGTCAGCCAGGCAGCAATCGCCCCGACTCGGCGCCCGCCGACCGCGGCGCCCAGCGCGTATGCCCCGACCGCCGTCGCCGAGCCCATGACCCCGCTGGTTACTCGAGCGATCAGATAGAGCTCGCTCGGATCGGCTCGAAACTGGGCGACAAAGTCCTGCGGCGAGGCGGTGATCCCCAAAGCCTTGTGCAGTCCGTAGTCGACCACGTATTCGCCCAGGAGCAGGTATTTGAACAGCGGCGGGTTGGCGAAGGTCAGCCCGTTCGGCAGGCGCGTGGCGACGGCCAACGCTTGCAGCACATACGCGGGCTCATCCGGGTGAAACAGGTCCGGCAGGCCGAAGCCGATGCCCCACAGCCGCAGTCCGAGCGCAACAATGAAGGGCGCGCCCCATGCAGCGAAGAGCCAGCGCCGACCCTGCGATCGCCGGTACTCAGCGGTAGCGATAACTGATGCGGCCGCGTGTCAGGTCGTACGGGCTCATTTCGACGCGTACCCGATCGCCGAGCAAGATACGGATGCGGAATTTGCGCATCTTGCCGCCCGTATAGGCCAGCAACTCATGCCCGTTGTCGAGCTTGATTTTGAACTGGGTATTAGGCAGCGCAT
>WNFC01002444.1_pt1 | contig 20015 bp, 13 predicted proteins | sample 5400541 | NCBI WGS metagenome assembly WNFC01 (sample SAMN13153342, study PRJNA577476) | soil metagenome | isolation source: 120 cm saprolite under Douglas fir tree site 2 hole 2 replicate 1 | place: USA:California | collected 2015-04-18 | reverse complement strand
CCGGCCGCGAGACGCAATTTCTCGACGCGAAGGCGCCCAAGGGCGAGCGCATCGCAATCATCGGCGCCGGCCCCGCCGGGCTCACCTATGCGTCGCTCGTCGCCGGCCATAACGACGTCAGGGTGTTCGAGCGTGCGAGCCGCGCCGGCGGCGCGTTCCGCACCGCCGGCAAGGCGCCGCTTTTTCAGGAGGTCCGCGCCAATCCGGCGTCGTTCGAGCGCTATGTCGACGATCTGGTCGCCGCATGCACCGCGAAGGGCGTGGCCTTCGAGTTCGACGCCGACGTCGCGCGCACGCCCGAGCTGCTCGCATCCTACCACCGCATCGTGATCGCGACCGGCGCAAGCTATCGCTTCGGCCTCGGTCCACTCGCGACCGCGCTGCTCGACGGCGGCGCCGCGCGCTGGCCGGGCGTGCGCGCCATTTTTTCAAATGAGGCCGTGCGCGACTGGTTCTATCACCGCGCCCGCAAGGCCACGGGCGAGGCTTTCCGCGGCCTGGCAACACCGGGACAGAAGGTGGTGGTGATCGGCGATGCGGCGAAAGCCGGCAAGAGCCGGCCCGCCATCGCGAGCGCCTTCGAGGCGGCGCTGCTGGGCTCGTAGGATGGGTTGACGCCCGCGCAAGCGGGCGGAAACCCATCGGCTTTGCCAAGCCGCGAGTCACACGGTGGGTTTCGCTTCGCTCAACCCACCCTACGGACTCCTCGGAAATAGCGAATCGCGACTCGCGAAGTTATCCTTGGTATCGAAGGCACTCCCATGCGACACGCTCTCACCGCGCTGCTGCTCCTCGCGTCGACCTCGGCCATGGCGGCCGGCTCGTCGGCCGGCTACGAACATGGCGGGCCGGTCGCGCGCTTCGATCCGGTCGTGCAGCAGTACAATCGCAGCGGCGAGCTCTTTCGCATCGACGGGCATTGCCAGTCGGCCTGCACGCTCTTTCTACGCATCCGCAACGTCTGCATCGGTCCGGGCGCGAATTTCCTGTTTCATGCCGCGCACGACCAGCGCCGCGTCTACCATGCGGGATTCACCCAGCACTTCATTGACGCCTACAACGCAAAACTGCGCGCGCATCTGATCGCGAACCATGCGCTCGAGAAAGTAGACCCCTTTTATTCCATCTCGGGCAGCGACATGATCCGGAAGTTCGGCTATCGAGCGTGCCCGAAGTCGTGAGTTTTCGGCGCGCCCGGCCCGAGCTTGGAGCCGGATATGAATCGATCCCCGCCTGATGAAACCGCCGTCGTGACGGGCGCGTTCCTGCCTGCTTGCGGCCTTGGCCGGCGCATTCTTGGCCTCTGTCGCGCCGCTGCTGTGGCCGTCATGTGGACCGCGCTCGTCGTGTTCGTCGCGCCGCCGGCAAGCGCCGCGCCCCTCAACGACGCGCTCAAGGAGCTGTCCAGGCTGGTCGAGAAGAAAAATCCGTCCCAAAAAGACTATGCGGCCATGGCCGCGCAGGTCGAGAAGGCCCTCGCCCTGGCCGCGACCCAAAAGGATATCGACCCGGAGCTGATCGCCGAGCTGCGCAAGAACCTGCCCGAATTCTACCGCGAGGCGGGCGGCGGCGACAAAATGTTCGCCGCCTACCTCGACTATTTCGGGTTTCTGACCGCCAATACGCAGAATTACGAGGAGCTCCGCCGCGTCATCCGGGCAGTCACCCTGCTGCATGTGCAGGCCGGAACACCCGAACGCACGCTGGATGCGTTCGCGAGCCTGACGGAGCGCGCCGAATTCGCCGGTTTTCGCGATAATCTCAGTGCGCGCATTTACATGATCATGCAGCAGGTGCTGGTGCACGAGTGGCAGATCGACCTCGGCATCAAGGCCGGGCTGCGCTCGCTCGAACATCTGCGCAAGCTCGGCCCGAGCGCAGACCTGGTGACTACGACGGTGCTCAACGATCTCGGCTATGCGCACCTGAGCGCGCTCCGCCTGCCAGAGGCGCTCGATTATCTCACCCAGTCGCTGCGCCTGCGCGAGCGGGTCGATCCGAACAATCTCCAGGAGATCGGCAGTACGTGCCAAAATCTCGGCCTCGTGCTCAATGCGCTCGGCGATTTCGACACCGCCCGCAGCTATGCCGAGCGGGCGCTGAAGGCGCGTCGCGCCGCGCTGGGCGACAAGCATCCCAAATATGCCGAGACTCTCACGCTGCTCGCCGCGCTCGCGAGCCGGGACCAGGATTACGAAAAGGTCATTCAGCTGTTCGACGAAGCGCGCGAGATCTACCGCGTCAACAATGATCAGGAAGGCGCGGCGATCATGGCGCATCGCCTGGCATCGCAGTATTCCGCGATGAAGGACTACGATCGCGCTCTGCCGAAGATCGAGGAGATGATCGGCTGGTTCAGCACGAACGATCATGTCAATCCGCTGGATTTCGCGATGGTTCTGATCGAGCGCGCCCGCATCGAGCTGGAGAGAGGGCTGCCGCCGGTCCGCGACGCCGACGTGCACCGCGCCGTCGATCTCATGGTCAAGCGCATGCCCGCGGGCCACGTCTCAACCGTCTCGATCCTGTTCGATGCGGCTGAATTCTTCGCCCTGCGCGGCGATCTAGCGACCGCCGATCGATATATCGGTCAGGCGATGGACGCCCTGCAGCAGCGGATACGCGTGGCGCGGGAAAAGATCGGATCCGACGTCGGCTCGGACGCGAGCAGCAATGTTCTCAACGCCAACAGCATCATGCCGATGCTGCTCGGGATCGCGGTGCGCGAGCACGGCGGCGCGGTCGCGCCGGCGAGGGTCGCGCGCCTCTTTTCCACCGTCCAATGGGGCGAGCTCACCGAAACGAACGCGGCGCTCCACCGCATGGCGGCGCGCCTGAGCGCGCCCGATCCACAACTTGCCGCGAAGGTCAGGCGCACGCAGGATTTGTCCAATCGGCGCGACGACGTCGACAATCGGCTGGTCAGGGCGCAGGCAGTGGATATCGGCGCCAGGGATGAAAATCGCATCCGCGCGCTGCAGGCGGAGCTCGCCTCGCTGCAAGCCGAGCTTTCGACCGCAACCGCCGAGACGCGCGCGTCATTCCCACGCTACGCCGCGCTGGCCTTGCCCGAGCCATCTAGCGTGGCAGACGTCCGCCGGCTGCTGCGCGACGACGAGGTTCTCATCAAGTACTACGTTCCGCCCGCCCTGTACGCCACCGTGTACAAGGACGACAGCTTCGTCTGGGTCGTCACCAAAGAGACGGAGCGGCTCCTTCGCATCCCCGTCGGCCCGTCCGCGCTGACCGACCAGGTCCAGGCGCTCCGCTGCGGCCTCGATGCATCGAACTGGACAGATCCCAGCGGCTGGGTCGTGCGCGACGAGCGGGACGCCCGGCGCAAGAAGACGCAAGCGGAGCGGCGGCGGCGCTGCATCGACCTGCTCGGCCTTGAGGTTTCCGACACCGACACGCTTCCGTTCGATCTCGTGCGCGCGCACGAGCTCTACGAGACGCTGCTCGGGCCGATCCGTGACCTGATCGCGGGCAAGCACCTGCTCGTCGTGCCGTCGGGCCCATTGACCACGCTGCCCTTCGCCGCGCTCGTGACCGACAAGCCCGGGATCGCGGACAGCATGCGCGAGGCCTACCGCAAGGCGGCCTGGCTCGGCCTGCGGCAGCCCATCACGGTGCTGCCCTCCGTCTCGAGCCTCGACGCTCTGCGCAAACACGCCAAGGCCGGGCCGCGTCCCTCGAAGCGCTTCATCGGCTTCGGCAATCCGCTGGTCAGCGGGGCCGATGGCGAGGATCGCCGTGCATGGGCGGCACAGACCTGTCGCGACGCGCCGATCCTCCTGGCGCAGGCGACCGCTCTGCCGCCCGACGCCAACTCGGTGTTCCGCGGCGGCGCTGCCGACCTCGCGACCTTGCGCCGACAGTCGCCGCTTCCGGAAACCGCCGACGAACTGTGCGCGGTGGCGCGCCGTCTCAATGTTTCCGAAAGCGACGTCCGGCTGGGCGAGCGCATGACCGAACTTGAGATCCGCCGGTTGAGCGCCGATGGCGAGCTCGAAAAATATTCCGTGGTCCATTTCGCCACCCATGGCCTCGTGGCCGGAAATCTGAAGGGTCTTGCGGAGCCGGCCTTGCTGCTCACGCCTCCGTCCGATGCGGGCGACAAGGATGATGGATTGCTGACCGCCTCCGAGGTCGCCGAGCTGGTGCTCAACGCCGATTGGGTCGTGATGTCGGCCTGCAACACGGCGGCCGGCCGCTCGGACAATGCCGACGCGCTCTCGGGACTGGCGCGCGCCTTCTTCTATGCGGGCGCGCGCGCCCTGCTGGTCTCGCACTGGCCCGTCTACTCGCGCGCGGCCGTCAAGCTCACGACCGGAACGTTTGCGGCGCTCGAGTCGCAGCCGGGCATCGGCCGCGCCGAGGCGCTGCGGCGGGCGATGCGAGAGATCGTGGAAGCCGACGCGGTCGACCCGGCCGACTCCTCGCGCTCCGAGGCGCACCCGGCGTTCTGGGCGCCTTTCATCGTGGTGGGCGAAGGAGGGGCCGGCGGTGGCTGACGAACAGTCGGGCGGCCGCGATGCGGCGCCTCGGGGGGGCGACGCCGCATCCGCCGCGGCGCCAGGAAAACCCGCCGACGGCGGAGAATGGCGCTGGAAATCCATCCGCGCCGCACTGTCGTCCACGCGCTTCCTGTTGGGCAGCGCCTGTGTGATCGTCATCGCCCTCGCGATCCTGCTGCTGTCCCATTTCGAGGTCTTGCCGGAGGAGCCGGAGCATTGGTCTGCGGACCAGCGCACCGCCCGCCTCTCCGCGCGCAAGGCCGCACAGGACCCGCGCATCGCGCTCGTCCTCGTCACCGACCGCACGCTGTCCCAATTTCCCTACAGCGCGCCGGTCGACCGCGGCCTGCTCGCGGACGTGATCAGGCACGTGAGCCGTGCCGGTCCCACTGCGATCGGCGTTGATTTCATTTTCGATCGGCCGACCGAACCGGCGAAGGACGAACGCCTGATCGCGGTGCTCAAGGACGCCGCCGCCCCGGTCATTGTGGGCGAGATCGACGAGGCCGGCCGGCTGACGGCGGAACAGCTCGCGTATCAGCGGAATTTTCTGGCGCGCACGGGGCGCCCGCGCGGACATCTGTTTTTCGAGATCAACCGGCCGCGCCTCGTCATCAGCGACCAGGTGATCCGCTTCACGCTCGAGCGGCCTGGGCAGAAGAGCCTGCCCGAACTGCTGGCAGAAGCGGGCGGCCACGTCGAGCGGCACCAGGGGCGGCTGTGGGGCGCGATATTCCCGGTCTCGGATCGCATTGCCTGGCTCCGGCCGCCGAGCAATGGGTCGCAGACATTCCTCACGCTCGACGCGCAGAGCGTCATCGATCTCGGCGCCCGAAACGAGCCGGATATGCTCAAGGACATGCTGGGTGGCCGGATCGTGCTGGTCGGTGTCGATGTCTCCGACCGCGATCAGCATCTCACGCCGCTCTCCGTCCTCACCGACACGCGGTTTCCCGGCGTCTTCATCCAGGCGCAGATCGTGGGCCAGCTGCTCGACGGCCGCGCGATCCATGCCTTGAGCTGGGGAACGGAGCTGATCGCCCTGCTCGTGGTGGCGGGCCTCGGCTTCTATCTCGGCAGCCGGTACCGCCTCTGGCGCGAAGAGTTCATCGTCGAGATCATCGGCGCGGCGGTGCTCGTTGCACTCGGCTTTCTCACCTTCGCGGCGGCGAGCCTCATCATCCCATATACGAGCCTGCTGCTGGCTTGGCTCGCAGGCACCATTGCCGGCCATCATCGACATTGGATCGCCGAGCGCCTGCGTCTGCCGGGATAACCGACGGCCGTCGCGCGACGCTGCGCGCTGCCTGTCAGTCCTTCGTCTCGCGCGCGCCGCCGAACGGCCGCTGTTCGCGCGCTGGCAGGTTGGTGCCGGTGCCCTCGGACGGCGTGTTGTAATCGGCCGCGCGTCCCTGGAAGGGCCCGACGATGACCTTCATCTCCTTCGCCGGCACGATGAAGACCTTGAGCTTGCCACCCTCCGGGATGATGAGCCGGGCGTTGTCCGGCAGGACGGCGCCTTCCTTTATCTGCGCCACGTTGGATTCCACGATGCGGACGTCTGCGCGCGCATCGAGCGCTGCGCCGAGCGCGCCGAGGAACGCGACGCCGGTCACGACATTGTTGCAGCTCATTCGCATCGCAGGGCCTCCGTCTTCAAACGCCGCGACGTCGGTCACCGTCATTTTCAGCTCACCGCGGCTCTCTTGCAATGCCCGCCGTCCGCGCTCACTCCTCCGCCTTGATGCGGCCTTCGCGGATGATGGGGCCCCATTTGTCCATCTCGGACTGGAGCTGCGCGGCGAGCGCATCGGGCGTCGAGCCGACCACCAGGACGCCGAGCTTGTCGAGCCGCTCCCTGATCGCGGGCTCGGCGAGCACCGCGACCGTGTCGGCGTGCATTCTTGCAACGATCGCCGGCGCGGTCTTCGCCGGCACGAAAAACCCGTACCACGACGAGACGTCGAAGCCCGGCACGCCGGATTCGGCGATGGTCGGAATCTCCGGCACCGAGGGAAAGCGCTGCGGCGTCGTCACCGCGAGCGCGCGCAGGTTGCCGGCCCGCACCTGCGGCAGCAGGCCGCCGATCGTGTTGAACGTGACGTCGACGCGGCCCGGAATGAGATCGTTCATCAGCGGGCCGACGCCGCGATAGGGCACGTGGAGAAGCTCCACGCCGGCCATACGCTTGAACAGCTCGCCGGCGAGATGCGTCGAGGTGCCGGTGCCGGACGAGCCGTAGGTGACCTTGCCGCGGTTCTCGTTCGCATAGGCGATGAACTCCTGCACCGATTTTGCCGGCGAGGAATTCGGCACCGCCATGAGGTTGGGAAACACGCAGATCAGACTGACCGGCGCGAAGTCGGCGACCTCGTAGCTCACCGCGCCGTAGAGATAGCGGTTGATGCCGACGCCGATCGCCGCGATCAGCATGGTGTGGCCGTCGGGCTCGGCATGCGCGACGAGGTCGAACGCCAGGTTGCCGCCCGCGCCGCCGCGGTTCTCGATGACGACCTGCTGGCCCCAGCGCGCCGAGAGCCGGTCGGCGAGGATGCGCGCGACCGAATCCGTCCCGCCGCCCGGCGTGAACGGCACGACGAGGCGGATGTAGCGGCTCGGCCAGGCTTGCGCGTGCGCCGGGCGGCCGGCGAGCGCCGGCGTTGCGCCCGCCAGTGCGGCGAGCAGGATCGTGCGGCGGCTGATCATCGCGATCCCCGGCGGCTGTGGGCTGAGCCCATCCGACCGCTGGCCCTGAAGCTGCCGTTAGCTTTCCTTCATCCAGCGATCGAGCGGCATCACCTCGGGTCGATCGCCGTATTTGCGGGTCCAGTTGTCGATTGCCCACTTGCGGCCAGTATGGATGTCAATCAGAACGGCGGTTGCGTGTGGCCCGCGGCCGTCGATGAAGAAGCCCCGCGCTTCGGGCCCCTCGACTTTGTGGTGATGAAGAAGATGCAATTGATCGAGGACTAGAAACAGGCTGGTATTATTCCGGCTGGTATCGATGCAGTCCATCTGGCCGGGATCATGCTGGGTCATCCCATTTGCACGCGCGATACGGCGCGTCGTCCCGGCCGCCGGTCCCACACGTCTGTCGAACCAAGCGGTTGCGGCGGATACGGCGCGGCGCTCGGCATCCGCCGAAATGCGACCGGCGGCGAGCAGCTCCGCGAGCCTGGCGCGATCGCCGGTACTTAACCCGATGGCGGTGCGGCGCTCGCATCCAAAGCCGTGGCACACCACAACCATATTCGTGCTTGGGAGCGGGAGCGAAACGCTCGCGTAGGCGTTGGAGATCGAGGCATCGTAAGCGTACGAGTGTGTCGATCCACACAGAAGAACCGCCAAAGCGACGAATGAATTGCGTGTCATCATGGCCCCGCTCATCGCCGACTCGTTCAACGCCGTCAACCCTCTATGGGCATCATTTTTGCGCAACCGTATTTGCTATTGGCGTCAACGGCTTCGCGGTCTGATCGCGCGGTGTGACCGCGGCTGTGACCTGCGGCATCAGACGGCACCAAGGCATGACCTGTGGTCGTGAAGTGGGTCGGCCGTGCACTGGCCATGCACCGAACAGATTCCGGACGCTTGCGACAATCAATGGGGGAACGCCCGAAAAGCCGTGAATCGGGTGTGGACAACCCGCCCCCGGATGCAGCTGCTGTGGGTGCGTTGCGCATTTGCTACAAAGCCGACTTCTGCGCAGCGGATGCTGTGGTTGAAGTGCGGCGGACACCTCGGCGTCATTGAGCCGACCAGATCGACACAGTGCGGGCGTTAAGCGCCTTTGCGGCTACGCGATCCGCTTGGGGCCAGAGTCTGCTGTTGGGATCAGCGGACTCAGGGGCGGACGCTGCCCTTTGGCCTGGGTGGCCTTGCCATGAGGGTTTTATTTCAGAACTATGACAAGCGCCTTGTTGTCCGGGAGTAGCGATCGGTCTCGTGTCCGGCACGGCGTTAGGGTCACCATGTCGCCCACGTTTGCGTATCTCAAAGCACGAAGTCTTGCCCTCATCGGTACCCGTGAAGATTACCCCGTTGCGTGGATCGTCCTCGTTGTGGCCTTGCATCTGGCGGCGTTGGGCCTTCTCATTTGGTCCGAGGCCTACGCCGTGTCGAGGGCGGCATTCGTCCTGACCTGGGGCCTGCTGAATTTCTGGTGGCTCCTCTTGCTGCGTCGTCCGGCGGCGTCGGCGGCCCTGTCGTTGGTGCTGATCGTCCTCCTCATCATCCTGTCGCGATTCAAGCAGGAAACGCTGTCGATGACCGCGAATGTCGTCGACGTCATGATCATCGACGACGACACGATCAGCTTCCTCCTGAAAGTCTTGCCGGATCTCGGTCGCACTGTCGGCATCGCCCTTGCTCTAGGGGTGCCAGCACTCGCACTGTTGTGGCGGTTCGATCCCTTTCGCATCCAGGTGGCGTCCGCGGCGCGGGGCGGCGTCACTTGCCTTGCCGGTCTCACGCTGCTGTCGCTGGTCGTGCCGGCCGATCGGGAGGAGTCGTTCGATCGCAGCGAATACGTGTCCAAATTCACCCGCTCCGCGGCTGTGGCCGCAATCGATCTTATGACGCACGGGTTGATGGAGTCCGACGGCGACGTCACCGACCGTCTCGCACCGGCGGTCACCGATGCGTGCCCGCCAGCGCGCAAGCTGCCGCACATCGTCTTGGTGTTGGACGAATCGAGCTTCGACATCAGCGTTGCGCCCGGCGTCAAGGTTCCGCCCGACTACCAGCGGCACTTCCGCTCGTTCGACGGAAAAAAGCGATCCTTGGTCATCGAAGGGGCAGGCGGACCGACCTGGTACACTGAGTACAATGTGCTCACCGGACTGTCCGCGCTTTCCTACGGACGGTTTGCGGAATATGTCACCCGCATCGCCGCCGGGCGCATCGGGCGCGGCCTGCCGCACGCGTTGCATCGCTGCGGTTACCGCACGTATAGCCTCTATCCCTGGTTGGGTTCCTTCCTCGGCGCACGGAATTTTCAGACGACGGCCGGCATCGACCATTTCCTCGACGCGAAGGACATGGGCACGCGCGATGTCGAGCCGGACCGCTTCTACTACGACTTCACCGCGGACCTGATCAAACGAGAACGGGGTGCGCCGCTCTTCATTCTCACCTATCTCATGGCCAACCACTGGCCGTGGACCTACCGCTATCGGGACGATCTCGCTCCCGAATGGCGCGATCTCGGCAACGGACAAGTGGATGGGCATAGGATCGACGAGTATCTGCGTCGACAGACTATGAGCGCTCGCGACTATACGGAGTTCGTGGCGCAGCTGCGCCGTGAGTATCCGGATGAATCGTTCCTGGTGGTGCGGTTCGGCGATCACCAGCCATTGTTCGCCAAGCACATCATCGATCCTGCGCTCGACGAAGCCGCGATCGGGCGGCAGATTCTGGCGCTCGATCCGCGCTTCTTCACAACCTATTACGCGATCGACGTCGTGAATTTCAGCCCCGTCGACTTGTCGTCGGCGCGCGACACGCTCGATGCCCCATACCTTCCGCTGATCGTGCTCGAAGCTGCCGGCGTTCCGATCGACCCGTCGTTCGCCGAGCAGAAAAAAATGCTACATCGCTGCCGTGGCGTGTTTTATCGCTGCGCCAACGGCGCCGAAGCGCGGCATTTCAATCGGTTGCTGATCGACTCCGGGTTGATCAAGCGACTCTAGCGTCGGCAAGCCGGAGGTGCTCGATCCGCTGCGCGCGCTCGCGCCCGTTCACGTCGTGCGCGGCAACGTCGACTACGGCACCTGGGCCGACGCGCTGCCGCGGTTCTCGATGACCCCCTGCTGGCCCCAACGCGCCGAGAGGCGGTCGGCAAGTATGCGCGCGACCGAATCCGTCCCGCCGCCCGGCGTGAACGGAACCACGAGGCGGATCTAGCGGCTCGGCCAGGCCTGCGCGCGCGCCGCGCGGCCGGCGAGCGCGAGCCCCAATGCGGCGAGCGTGAGCGTGCGGCGAGAAATCATCGCGGTCCCCGGACGCGACATCTATACCATGGCGCTCTGCGGCAATCGCACCTGCCGCGGGGTTTTGCCCGTCCAGCGCTTGAACGCATGGTTGAATGCGCTCGCTTCGCGATATCCGAGCAGCCACGCGATCTTGGACATCGACAGGCCCGGATCCTCCAGGTATTGCCGCGCGAGATCGCTGCGCAGGCCTTCGAGAACTTTTGAGAACGTCAGACCTTCCGACGCGAGGCGGCGCGCAAAGGTTCGTTCGCTGAGACCGAGTCGCCTGGCGACTTCGTCGGCCCGCGCGTTCCCGTGCGGCAACAGCGGCGCAACCGCATTCTCCACGTTCGCCCGGAACGAGCCGCGGTCCGTCCGTCGGCGCGCCAGCCCCTCCTCGCACACCGCGATCAACAGCTCATTGAGGTACGGATCCGCGCTGACGACGGGCGTGTCCGCGATCGCGGCATCGAAAACGATGTCATCCGCCGCCCCGCCGAACTCGACCTCGCATCCGAAAAACGCGGAAAGCTCCGAGCAATCCCGATCGCGATGGTGGGTGAGTCTCACGCGGCTCGGCGCCAGTCGCCGCCCGGTCAACTGCCGGCACACGCGCATCAGCACCACCGTGAAGAACTCCATCTGGTGCCGGTCCGGATGGCGGGCGACGCCGACGTATTCGAACACCGCCCTGAAGGTCTTGCCCTCGAGGTACTTGACTGACAGGCCCTCGTTCACCGTCGAGCTGTAGCGCGCGGTGCGCCGCAAGACGTCGCCCAGCGTCTGCGAAGAGGCCGCCACGTAGTAGAGAAAACCCAGCTCCCGAAGATCCGGCAGCTGCGCGAGGCGAAAGCCGAGAAACTCGTCGCCAACCGCATCCGCCACGAGATTGAGAAACTCGATCTGTCGTTTGACTTCGAGGCGGGCCTTGCCGTCTTCGATCTCCCGGGCCGTCAGCCCGCTCTTCTTGAGCAGCGGACCGAGCTCTATCCCCGCCTCTCGCCCGCGCGCATAGGCGAGCCGCGTGATCCCACCGGATGCGGTGGGCAGCGCACCGAGGCACTTTGGGTCGAGATGGCGCACGATTTGTGTCTCACGCTCAACCCCTTCCGCCCCGAGGTGGCACGTGCCGACAACGCTTTGGCAGATCATAGCAAGACGCGCGCCGAAAGTCCCCCATATGAACGCGGTGCGGGGTCGCATGCGTCGACCCCCTTCTCGTTTCACCGAGATGATGCGCCGTTTTGCCCGGCCGCCGGGCGGCCGTTTCCGGAGCCCGCGATGGCAAAAGCCCCTGGTCGCGTTGCGGTCATCGATGACGATCGCGTCATGCTGGAGGCGCTCGACCTTCTGTTGTCGAGCTTGGGATACGACACGGAGCTCTATCAATCGGCGGAGGCATTTCTCAACGCCGCGCCGACCAGCAAGGCGACCTGTCTTCTGGTCGACATCCAGCTCGGCGAAAGCTCCGGCCTCGAGCTCGCGCGCCGGCTCAAGCAGCGCGGCTTCCATTTCCCCCTCATCTTCATGAGCGGGAGCGACGACGAGCTGACCTTCAAGCAGGCCATCAACGCCGGGGCCGTCGCATTCCTGCGCAAGCCGTTTTCCGCCGACCTGCTCATGCGAGCCTTAATCGAAGCCGAGCGGTGAGGCGCGGTCGCCTCTGCAGCTTGGGGTGGGCAGGTCGGGGGACCGGGTGCGGCGATCGATGATCGTGCGATCGCCGCACCCTGCGCATGTTCTGGCGCATGCCGACAACGCTTTGGCAGATCACAACAAGACGCAGGTCGAAGATCGCCCATATGAAGCCGGTCAGGATCGCACGAGCGATCCGTCCCTCGTCCAGCGCAGACGCAACGCCGTTTTGCCCGCCCGCCGGGCAGTCGGCAACGCATGATGTTTCGGAGCACACACGATGCCGAGGTCGCCTGATGTCGTTGCGGTCATCGATGATGACTCCAGCATGCTCGACGCGATGAAAAGACTGCTGTGGGCCGGGGGCTATGAGACGGAGCTCTACGTCTCGGCCGCGGCATTTCTCAACGCCGCCGTCGATTCCAAGGCGGCCTGCCTCCTCGTCGACATTCAGCTTGGCGAGAGCAATGGAATCGAGCTCATCCAACTGCTCGCGCAGCTCGGCTTCGAATTCCCCGTCATCTTCATGAGCGGGTCGGACGATCAGACGGCCCGCGAGCGCGCCATCAACGCCGGAGCCGTTGCGTTCCTGCGCAAGCCGTTTTCCGGGAAATCGCTGATCGAGGCGCTGTCCAAAGCAAAGCGATGAGGCGCGGTCGCCCGTCGTACGGTTGGGGACGGGGGTCGGGGTGCGGGGTGCGGCGATCATCATGGTCAGATCGCCGCACCCCAAGCATCGTTCGTCCGGAGCACTGTGATGTCATATACGACTGATGTGATCGCGGTCATCGATGATGATCGCGGCGTGCGCGAGACGCTGAAAAATCTGCTGTGGGCCGCGGGCTACGAGGCGGAGCTCTACGACTCCGCCGCGGCATTCCTCAATGGGGCGACCGAAACGGAGGCGATGTGCCTCCTTCTCGACGTTCAGCTCGGCGCGACCTGCGGCATCGAGCTCGCGGGCCTTCTCGGTGAGCTCGGCTTCGATTTTTCCATCATATTCATGAGCGGGTCCCGCGATGAGAAGCTCGCGCAGCGGGCCCTCAACGCCGGCGTTGCGTTCCTGCGCAAGCCGTTTTCCGCGAAAGAGCTGGTCGAGGCCTTGTTCAAGGCAATGCGCTGAGGGAAGGGGCCGCGGCGGGTGAGGGGCAGGCGGAAGCCGCCCCTCACCTACTGCTTCGAGAGACAGCACGCGCGCCGCGCTCCATCCACACCGTTTGTCGTGTAGCATGCGACCGTGCGCGAGACTCTCCTGGTCGGCGTCATCTCCGATACGCACGGGCTCCTGCGGCCCGCGGCGCTCGACGCGTTGCGCGGCTCCGATCTCATCATCCACGCGGGCGACGTCGGCAAGCCGGAGGTGCTCAAGCCGCTGCGCGCGCTCGCGCCCGTCTTCGTGGTGCGCGGCAACGTCGACTACGGAAAATGGGCGGACGCGCTGCCGGTGAGCGAGCTGGTGGATGTGGGCGAGCTGATGTTCTACGTGCTGCACGACATCTCGCAGCTCGACCTCGATCCGCCGACCGCCGGTTTTGCCGCGGTGGTGTACGGCCACTCGCACCGCCCATCGATCGAGACGCGCGACGGCGTGCTGTTTCTCAATCCGGGCAGCGCCGGCCCGCGGCGCTTCGATCTGCCGATCTCGCTCGCGCAGGTGCGGGTGCGCGGGCGGGAGGTGGAGGCGAAGATCGTCGAGATTGCTTCGTAGGTTGGGTCGAGCCCTTGCGAGACCCAACACCCCGCGCACTGCCTCATAATGTTAGGTCTCGCTGCGCTCGACCCAACCTACGAGCCGCGGATTACAAACAGTTGTCATCCCCCGCAAACCGACGCAATCTCATCCCATGGCCGATGTCGACGTCTCCTCGATCGTGGCGCGCACGTCGCGCAACTACGACGCCCTGCCCTACACGTCGGATCCGTTTCCGCGCACGCATCCTTCGCTCGTCGGCGCCATCGCGCGCCTGTTTTCGCTCGAGGCGCCGCCGCTCGGAGAGGCGCGCGTGCTCGAGCTCGGCTGCGCGGCGGGCGGCAACATCATCCCGCTCGCGGCGCGCAATCCGAAGGCATCGTTCGTCGGCATCGATCTCTCCAGCGCGCAGATCGAGGCCGGACGCGCGCGCATCGCGCAGCTCGGCCTCTCCAACATCGAGCTGCGCTGCGAAAGCTTCGCGGACGCCGCCGCGCCGGACGCCGCCTTCGACTACATCGTCTGCCACGGCGTCTACAGCTGGGTGCCGGCGCCGCTGCGCGACACCATCCTGCGCATCTGCCGCGCAAGCATGTCGCCGCGCGGCGTCGCGCTGGTGAGCTACAACGTGCTGCCGGGCTGGCGCATGCTGCAGGCGCTGCGCGACTGCTTTCTGCTGCACGCCTCGCCCGACGCCGATCCGCGCCGGCGCGTTGCCGAGGCGCGCGCGCTGCTCCAGTTCTTGCCGCAGGCCTGCCCGGAGGCCGGCCCGTACAAGGATTTCCTCACCGCCCAAGCCGAGACGCTGCTCAAATCGTCCGACGACTACATCGCGCACGAATTCTTGGACGACGTGAACGAGCCGTGCAGCTTCCGCGATTTCGTCGCGGCGGCGCAGCGGCAGGACCTCGCCTTCTTGGCCGAGGCCGAGCTGCCCTCGATGATCGTCGCGAACTATCCGCCCGCCATGGCCGAGACGATCCGAAATGTCGGCGGCAGCCAGCTCATCGCGACCGAGCAATATATCGACATGGTCAGCGGCCGCACCTTTCGCCACTCGCTGCTCGTCGCCGCCGAGCGCGCGCCGCGGATCGACCGGCGTCTCGCGAGCGCCCGGCTCGACGGCCTGCATTTCATCGGCGGCGCCGACCTTGCGCTCACGCGCGAACCCGGCGGCGCGACGCTCGCGCGGCCGGCCGGGCGCCGCCTGCACACCGGCTCGGCGCCGCTCGCCGACGCGCTCGCGCAGTTCGTGGAAAGATTCCCCGCCTCCTCGAGCATCGACGACCTCGTGCAGGCGCTGCCCGCCGCGGCGCGCAACGCGGAAGGGCGCGCGCTCGTGCGCGAGGGGCTGTTCAACATGGTGCTCAACGGCCTCGCGACGCCGCGCCTGGACGCGGTCTCGGCCGTCGCGCGCGCGGGCGCCAAACCCGTCGCGTGTCCGATGGCGCGCGCCGAGGCCGCGCGCGGCGCGACCTCGGTCGTCAACCTGCGCCACGAGCGCGTCGAGCTTGGTCCACCCGCCCAGGCGGTGCTGCCGCTGCTCGACGGCAGCCGCGATGCGGCTGCGATCGCCACCGCCATGGCGGCGGCCGGCCGCGCGCCCGCAAATCTCGACGCGCTGCTGGCGGCGCTTGCGCGCGCCGGGTTGCTCTGCGCGTAGCCTGGATGGAGGCGCGCAGCGCCGTAATCCGGGGTCGGCCTATCCGCGGCTAGCGAGTCCCCGCATTTCGCTTCGCTCCATGCGGGCTACGGATCGTCCCGCTTTGGGCCATTTCTTGTTGCTTTCCCGCAACATCGGGCCGGAATCGCCAGGTCATCCCCGCAGAAATCCCGGCTCCCGGCCCTCCTGCCCTCGTTTGTGACGGAAGCGCGCCGTAAAGTTGTACGGGCAGCGCGAGTGTTTTGGCGGACGGGACGGGATGGACTGGGAATGACCGGGCGGGGGCGGAGGCGTCTTCTGCTGTCGACTTCTGTGGCGGCGCTGCTCATCGGCGGCGGCGCGCCGGCGGCGTTTGCGGCTTGCGCCAACAACATCAGCGCGAGCTTCGACAACCCGGCGGCGAACACCACGCCCTGCGTTGCGGTGACCAATACGAACTTCACCGGCAACATCACGAACGAAGGCACGATCTCGCCGGGCGGCATCACGCTCACCAACGGTCAGGTCACCGGCAACAACAGCAACGGCGCCACCGCCGTCATCGTCAGCACCGGCAACATCGCGGGCGGCATTGCCCTCGACACCACCAGCGCGCTGACCGCCGGCGCCGGCAGCGTCGCCGTCATCCAGCTCAGCGGCACGATGTTCGCCGGCGGCATCAGCAATGCGGGGACGATCACCAACCACGCCGCGGGGCCGTTCAACACCGCGGTCGCGCTCGGGGATCTCCAAGTCTTTTCCGGCGGCATCAGCAACAGCGGCACGATCACCGGCGGCCATGTCGGCATCGGCGTCGGCAACGTCACCACCACCTTCAATGGGGTGACTCCGACCGCCAGCACGGTCAACTCCGTCACCACGTTCGCCGGCGGCATCACCAATGCGGGCCTGATCTCGGTCGGCTTCACGGGCATCTTGGTCTCGGCTGCCAGCACGTTCTCGGGCGGCATCGTCAACGCGGCCGGCGGCACCATCGCGGCGAGCCTCGGCATCGGTGTCGGCGGTTTTCGTTTCGACGGCAGCCCCACGGTGTCGGCCTTCAACGGCGGCATCCTCAACCAGGGTCTCATCTCCGCAGGAGCCACCGGCATTCTCGTCTTCGGCGTCTCGACCTTCACGGGCGGGATCAGCAACAGCGGCATGATCGCGGCCGGATTTCTCCACACCGGCATCTCGGTCGCCCAGGCCCAGCTTTTCTCCGGCGGGATCACCAACAGCGGCACGATCACGAACAGCGCGAACGGCATCGCGGTCGGCTTCGTCAGCGGCAGCCTCGTCGACACCGTCACGACGTTCACCGGCGGGATCACCAACACGGGCCTGATCTCGGCCTCCCAGGGGATCTGGGTCCAGGCGGCCGGCAGCTTCGCGGGCGGCATCACCAATTCGGGCAGCGCCACCGTCGCGGCGGCCGTCGGCATCCAGGTCGGATCCGGCCCGACCCCCAGCGGCGCCTACCTGGTCTCGAACTTCAGCGGCGGCATCCTCAACCAGGGCCTCATCACGGCGGGCGCCGGCATCGTGGTGAACGGCGTCTCGACCTTCGGCGGCGACATCAGCAACAGCGGCACGATCTCGGCGATCTCCGGCGTCGTCGTCACCGCCGTGTCCACGTTCTCCGGCAGCATCAGCAACAGCGGCACCATCACGGTGCTCGGTGACGGCATCGCGGTCGGCGGCTGCGCGTGCGGCATCGGCGTCTTCACCGGCGGGATCACCAACTCCGGCACCATCGACGCGCTCGGCCACGGCGTCCAGGTCAGCTTGGTCGGCACGTTCTCCGGCGGGATCGTCAACGCGTCCGGCGGCAGCATCGCGGGCGCCACCGGGGTGCGCCTCAACTCGATCTCGACTTTTTCGGGCGGGATCACCAACCGCGGCACGATCGCGGGTCTATCGGCCCGCGGCATCGACATCTCTCAGGTCGATACCTTCACGGGCGGCGTCACCAACACCGGCTCGGTGTCGGGCAACAGCACCGGCATCAGGGCGTTCAACGGCACGCTCTTCACCGGCGGGATCTCGAACGCCGGCACGGTCAGCTCGGCGAACGGCGCCGGCATCAAGGTCGGCTCGCAGGTCTCCGTCGGCAGCAGCACCGTGATCGTAGGGATCTCGACCTTCACGGGCGGGATCACCAACAGTGGCACGGTCTCGGCCAGCACCTCCGGCATCGGCGTGCTGGGGCCCGCGACCTTCACCGGCTCGATCGTCAACGCCGCGTCCGGCAGCATCTCCTCGGCCAACAACCACGCCATCTTCGTCAACAACGTCGGCATCTTCGCTGGCGCGATTACGAACGCCGGCTCGATCACGTCGCTGCAGAACGGCATCCGCGTCTCCACCGTCAACGTTTTCGGCAGCGCAAGCGCCGGCGGCGGCATCGTCAACAGCGGCAGCATCAGCGCGGCCGGCTTCGTCGGAACCGGCATTTTCCTCAGGGCTATCCAGACCTTCCAGGGCGGCATCACCAACAGCGGCACGATCTCGGCCACGAAGATCGGCATCGACATCACCGTCAATACGTTTGCCGGCGGCATCGTCAACAGCGGGACCGGGTTGGTCAGCGCGACGGGCAGCCAGGCCGCCATCAATGTATTCAGTGCCGCTACCTTCGCCGGGGGGATCAGCAACGGCGGCACCATCTCGTCGGCGCTCGGCACCGGCTTGCGGATCGGGGGCGGCTTTTTCGGCTCCTTCTTCGTGTCGAACTTCTCGGGCGGCGTCGTCAACAGCGGCACGATCGGCGGAGCCGGCGTCGGCCTCTTCGTGAACGGTGTGTCGACGTTCGTCGGCGGCATCAGCAACAGCGGCACGATTTCGGGCGCCACCGGCGTCAAGGTCACGAACGTATCGAGCTTCTCCGGCGCCATCGTCAACACGGGCAGCATCGGCGGCACCACGGCCGCGATCGACGTCAGCGCGGCGCCCATTGCGATGACCATCGACCAGCAGGCCGGCACCATCGCGGGCGCGATCAAGCTCTCGAGCCACGCCGACCAGCTCAACATCACGGGCGGCGTGATCAGCGGCAACATCGTCGGCTCGGGCACGAGCGACACCATCAACTTCGCGCCCGCCGGCACCTTCACCTACGCCAGCGCGTTCGGCTTCTCCGGCATCAACCAGGTGAACGTGAATTCCGGCACCGTCATCCTCGACGGCGCCAACAGCGCGACCAACGTCGCCGTCAATGCCGGCCTGCTTCAGGTGGGCGACGCGTCGAACCCGGGCGCCACGCTCACCGCCAATCTGGTCGACGTGTTCGGCACGCTCTCCGGCCACGGCACGGTGATCGGCGGCGTGATGATCGAGAACGGCGGCACGCTGATGCCGGGCGGCTCGGTCGGCACCTTCACCATCACCGGCAGCCTCGCCTTCACCTCGGCGGCCTTCTACCTCGTCACCATCAACGGCGCGGCCAACAGCCGGACCGACGTGAGCAATTCCGCGACGCTCGGCGGCGCGAGCGTGCGGATCGCCACCGGCAGCACCGTCAATGTCGGGCAGACCTACACCATCCTCACCGCCGGCGGCATCATCGGCACGTTCAATCCGAGCGTGAGCTTCGGATCCTTCCGCGGCACGCTGACCTACGACCCCAACGACGTGTTCATCACCTTCGGGTTCCGCACGCTGTCGCCGCTGCTGCCGCCCGGTGCGCCGCAGAACGCGCAGAACGTCGCCAACGCGATCGACACCTTCATCACCAACGGCGGCACGCTGCCGCCCGGATTCCAGAATCTGTTCAACTTCACGCCGCAGCAGCTGGTGAACGCGCTCACGCAGCTCTCGGGCGAGAACAATGCCGGCTTCCTGCAGGGCGCATTCCAGGCCGGCGGCACGTTCCTCAACCTGCTGGTCAACGGCTTCCTCGACGGCCGCTTCGGCAGCGGCTTCGGACCGGCGACGCCGCTGGTGGCGGAGCAGCCCCCCGCGCTGGCGCAAGCCGAGGCCGCGTTCGCGTCCGCCATGCCGGCGCGCCCGGCGAGCTTCGACCAGCGCTTCAGCGTATGGGGCTCGGCGTTCGGCGGCAGCGGAGCCGTGAACGGCGATGCGGTGCTCGGCTCGCACAAGACCACGAGCCAGGTTTTCGGCTTCGCGGCCGGCATCGATCATCGCGTCGCGCCCGACACCGTGTTCGGCTTGGCGTTCGCCGGCGGCGGCACCAACTGGGGCCTCGACGCCGGTCTCGGCGGCGGGCGCAGCGATTTCTTCCAGGCCGGGCTCTACGGCTCGCAGCGCTGGGGCGCGGCCTATGTGTCGGGCGCGCTGTCGTACAGTTTCCACGACGTGAGCACGAACCGCACCGTGACGATCGCGGGCAGCGATCAGCTCAAGGCGGGTTTCCAGACCAACGGCGTCGGCGCGCGCATCGAGAGCGGTTTCCGCGTTGCGACGCCCTGGCTCGGCGTCACGCCGTACGCGGCCGCGCAGGTGCAATCCATTTTCCTGCCGAGCCGCGCCGAGACCGCGACCTCCGGCTCGCCGCAGTTCGCGCTCAACTTCGCCTCGCAGACCGCGACCAACACGCG
>WNFC01002442.1_pt1 | contig 20022 bp, 18 predicted proteins | sample 5400541 | NCBI WGS metagenome assembly WNFC01 (sample SAMN13153342, study PRJNA577476) | soil metagenome | isolation source: 120 cm saprolite under Douglas fir tree site 2 hole 2 replicate 1 | place: USA:California | collected 2015-04-18 | reverse complement strand
CCCTTCGAAAACACTTCGATTGAGTACACCTATTTTGGCGTCGAGGACCGCGGCCTCCTCAACGCTGACGGGACACGCAGTCCTCAGGGTGGCGAGCAGCAGCGCCTCGAAATACAATCTCTGCTCCCCGGAGGCTGGCGGTTCGTAACGGACTACAACCATCTTTCCTCGCTCACTTTCCGTCTTGCGTTCGCCGATTCTTTTGGCGAGGCCATCAACTCCGAAGTGCGCAGCGCCGCCTTCCTCTCGAACAATTTTCGCGGCTTCAGCGTTAATTTCGCCGGCCTCAGCGACAAGAGTTTCCTGACGCTCCCCACTACCACGACCTCGTCCACGGGCGCTGTGACCACGGTTCCCGCCACGAGCGTGACGCTTCGGAATTTGCCGGAAGCGCGCTTCGGCTCCGTCGAGCAATCCCCCTGGCGTAGTGTTCCCGTATATTTCGGCTTCGACGCTTTTGCCGGCGTGGTGTTCCGCAGCGATGAAAATATTCAAACTTCCAACTTCGTCGACCGCTACGAATTGGCGCCCCGCGTTACCGTTCCGCTGCACTTTGGTCCGTGGCTCGGCGTAACCACTTCCGCTGCTTTCCGTACCACTCGCTATGGGGATTCCTACAATTCCGCCGGTCTGGTCAGTCCCGTTTCCATCTCGCGCAACACCGGTGAGTTCACCTTTGAACTCCGCCCACCCACGCTCGAACGATTCTTCGACCGCGCTTCCTTGGAAAAGGACAAGCCACGACGCCGGTACAAGCACACCATTGAACCTGCCGTCACCTACCGCTACGTCACCGGGGTGAATCGCTTCGCGGACTTTGTCCATTTCGATTCCGATGCCACACTGACCAACACCAGCGAAGTCGAATATGGCTTTACACAGCGACTCTTCCGGAAAGACGGTGACGGCCAGCCTCAGGAGCTCATTTTCTGGCATATCGTCCAGAAGCACTATTTTGATCCCACCTTTGGAGGCGCCATCGTCGATGGACAGCGCAACGTCTTCCAGGCGCTCGATTCCATCTCGCCGTTCGCTTTTGCTTTCGGTCCTCGCAACTGGTCTCCCATCGTCAGTGATTTCAAGATCACTCCCGGAGGCCGATACGATCTGGAGCAAATTCTTCAGTACGATCCGCATCTCCAGAGGCTCGTCACCATCGGCACGCTCCTGAAAGTGAAGCCTTATCGGGAATTTTTCGCTACCGTCGCCCATTTCCGTCTGGATGACAATCCCTCGCAGAGTGACATGCCCGTTCCTCTGCCGTCCCCGTTCTTCCCTTTCCAGCAGCCGCTTTCGAACCAGATTCGCGGGCTCGTCGGTTACGGCAGCGAATCCCGCAAAGGCCTTAATCTCATTACCGGTCTCGGCTACGACTTCGAAAACAAGACGCTGCAAAACCAGATCGTTCAGCTCAGTTACAACGGCGGCTGCTGCGGCCTCGCCGTCGAATATCGCCGCATCAACCTTGGGCAGGTGCGCGCGGAAAATCAGTTCCGTCTCGCGTTCATCATTGCGAACATCGGGGCCTTCGGGAACCTCCGCCATCAGGAGAGAGTATTCTGAGCATGAACGACGCCGATCTCGCGTTCGCCTCTATCGAAGCGATCGGGAGACTTTATCGAAAACGAAGACTTTCTCCCGTCGAGCTCACCAAGCTCATGCTCGCCCGCATCGAGCAACTCGATCCTGCGCTCAACGCGTATATCTCCGTCACCACCGAACTCGCCCTCGCTCAAGCAAAGAAAGCCGAAACCGAGTTCTTCGCTCCGCGCGGCCGCAAGGGTCATCGCGACCGAGGCGCTCTCCATGGCATTCCCATTTCCTTGAAGGACAACATCTACACGGCTGGCATCCGCACGACTGCGGGCTCGAAAATTCTGCGCAACTTCATTCAACTGCATGACGCTCCGGTAGTGACTCGCCTTCTTGAAGCCGGCGCCATTCTCCTCGGCAAAACCAACATGCACGAATTCGCCTACGGCGTGACTTCCAACAACCCGCACTACGGTCCCGTCCATAATCCCTGGGATCTTTCGCGCATCTCTGGCGGCTCCAGCGGAGGATCCGCTGCCGCCGTTGCCGCCGGTCTCTGTTTCGGCAGCATCGGCACGGACACTGGTGGCTCCATCCGCATCCCCGCTTCCCTCTGTGGCGTCGTCGGCCTTAAACCCACGATCGGCCGAGTGAATACGGATGGCACGATCCCGCTCTCGACTCATCTCGATTGCGTCGGGCCATTGGCTCGCACGGTACAGGACGCGGCGCTCCTTCTTGATCCGATTCTCGTACGCGCAAAACACGAACCGCGTCTGGGTTCCGCCTGCAAATCCTCGTCAAAAACGCAAAAGTTCAAGCTCGGACTCCCGCGTGAGTTTTTCTTGGATCTAATTTCTGCCGACGTTCTGGATATTTTCCATGCCGGACTGCATTCGCTTTGCAGCCTGGGCGCAAGAATCGAAGATGTTTCCATACCGCTTTTAGAGGAGACGGAAGACGCCGGGAACCAAATCGCCTGGCCGGAAGCGACGCAATACCACAAACAAGCGGGATGGTTTCCTGCCCGCGCCGCGGAGTACGGCGAAGACGTTCGTTCGCGGCTTGAAATGGGTACTAGAGTTTCAGCCGTGGCTTACCTGGAAGCTCTCGAATTACGCGATAAGTTCATCCAGCAAGTCCACCTGGCGATGGCCGACGCTGGCGTCGACGCTCTTGTCGGTCCAACCACTCCGATCACGGCGCCGCTCATCAACGAAGAAACTACGCGCATCAACGAAAAGGACTACCCCACTCGAGCACTGCTGCTGCGCTTGAACCGCCCGGCCAATCTCGCCGGGGTGCCCGCCATCTCCCTTCCTTGCGGCTTCACTCCCGCCGGTCTCCCCGTCGGGCTCCAACTCATCGGCGCTGTAGCTGATGAACATCTGCTCCTGCGAATCGCCTGCGCCTTCGAAGGCGCACATGCGCAGAAGCGGCGTCCACCGCTATGAGTTCAGTGCGGTGGCACGCGCACGATGCGTCCCGCCAAGAATCCGCCGCTGCTTACTGGGTTTCCCGTCGGAGAGATTTGGCCAGCACTCGCGTTGCGCTGGAAGATTCACTGCGCTGCCGTCGCAACCGCGCCTCGCGTTTTCATGATCCAACTGCCTATCGCAAACCCCAGCGTCCCTGTGACCATCCCGCCGAAAACATCCATGACGTAGTGATACCGACCCCACACTGTTGAAACGCACATACACATCACCATGGGTACCATCACCCAGAGCAACCATCGCCGGTGCCGCCACGCACCCCACAACGCCGCGACCGACCCTGCAACGTGTTCTGAAGGAAACGCCGCGCCCCGCACTCGTCCAAAGTGCTCGATGAAATTGATCGCTGCCGTGAACGGCCCGCCTTGAAGCGAGCCGTGCCACTCGCCAACCATGGAAAACCATGGACTCTCAATCGGAAAGAAAATCGCGATTACATACCCGATCGCATATCCCGCGGCCGAATACGTCATCACCGACCAATATCCGCGCCAATCTCGCCGGTAATACAAGATCCCGCCCAACACCAACAGATACGTGAAGTAAGTGAGATAAGCGAACTGCATGAAATCATTGCGCGCCGGAGTTGCAAACTGCTCCAGCCATACGGTGGGATGCACGCCGGTCAGCCAGTAGTCGGCGGCAATCAGCTTCGCGTCATGCCATGCGGGCGTTACAAGATGCGCGAGCTTTCCCAGTTCCTCAAAACAGAACAGAAAAAACAGATGCGGATACCAGTGCCGCCAGAAGCGCCAGAACTTTGATGCGGCTGTTTTGCCGCGCCACTTCGCCTGCTCCGCAGCACGGGCTTCTACAAGGCACAAGACCAGGATCATGGCCGCAACCGATGCCTGCACGCCGAACAACTTCGCCGGATGTGCAAGGTTTTCCGCAAACACCGCAATCAACGCGCTCGATGCCGCCAAATACGCCAGCGCCACCCGCTCGAATGCTCCGCACGCCGCCCAAGCCGCCGTTGCCTCCCGCGTGATCCACGCCACGATTCCTTGCTTCTCCGCTTCGAAACTTGCCGCACGCCCCTCGCTTCTCGTAACGCCTGTTTGGGCACGCCAGGCGAGCGCTGCTTCATTTCCTCGATAGTGTCTCTGCAGGTCGTTCATTCAGGGTTCCCCGGTCTCACCAATTCCATCCAGCAATTTCGCTGCTCTCCGCTCCGGGCGCGTTTTTGCGTTGGGTCTTCTTTTCCTTCCCAATTCAGCACCGGCCACCCACGCGTCCGCGCAATGTTCACAAGGTCTTTCGACGGATTCACTGCCCTCGGCCTTCCAACCGCCGCCAACAACCACCAATCATTCAAGCTGTCGCCATACGCGTAGCATCGTCGCAGGTCGAAACGCATCTCCCCAGCCAGTTGCATGGCCGCGAACGCTTTGGCTTCTCCGAACATCGCTTCGTCCAAGACCCGCCCCGTCCATCTGCCGTCTATTTCTTCGAGCCGCGTCGCGACTACGCGAATCGTTGCGGCGATTCCGCGCGCGGCGAGCTCGGCTTCCATGGCCCGCGCAGCTGCCCGCGCTAACGGCTCGAGCGTCCCGCTTATCAGCACCATCTCGTGTCCCTGTTTGCCGTGCCATACGACTCTCTCGATCGCTTGCGCAAAAAAGGCGGGGACAGGCAATCGTGGATTGCGCCTCGGAGGAGCCGACGCCTGTCCCTCGGCCTGGTGGCCGTCTTTGTGCCAAGAGGAGACAGCTCCGTCTCCCTCGCCACACCCGTCAAAAATACGCACACCTCGCAAATACATTTTGTTCGCCTGCAGGACTGCGTTGATCCCGCGCGGCATAGTCCGCAGTGCTTCCATCAGCCATAAAAAATAGTTTTTTGAGGGGATCGCTCTCCGGTACTTCAACGTCCGAAAAAACCTTCTCTCCAGCGACGGCATTGGCATGAGCGTTCCATCCAAATCAAAAAACACCGCAACTCCTCCGTTCTTTTCCTCTGCGTCCTTTACTTCTTCGACCTCCTTCCGTTCTTTCACATCGCCTCCTGCGCCGCGGTTTTTGCATCCCGGAAGCGACTGCGGGACGCCCTCTTCGCTCCGGAGGCCGGCTCCAGGCCTTCGGCAATGTATTTCCACCCCTCAACCAGGACCGGCAGTCCACGCAACAGGCAAAACGCAGCCGTCATCCACGTCAGCACATGGGCCCCCACGCGAATCATGGCGTGCACATCCGCGGTCAGTTCACTCACCAGCGCCACCGGCCCGCGCGTCAGCGCCAGCTCCAATCCCAAATAGCAAAAGCACAAGCACTTCATCGCCGCGTACAGCCCCCTGCTCCACCGCGACGCCACCAGCGCCTGCCCCCACCAGGTGCGCAGCATCGCATTCGCCCCCCAACCGGAATGTCCCGCTTTCATCGCCAGCCCGCGCAAGAAATCAGTCGCCGCCCCACGCGCAAAAAACAAAACCGGCAGCCACAACGACACCATCCCCACCACTGCGAAGTACGTGAAGTACACGTTCTCGATCATCCGGTCGCCCAGGATGTCCAGTTGCGCTCCCACTGGCGTGGCCATTTTTTTCTTCCGGGCGATGTGCCCGTCGAGCGCATCCAGCGCGATCGCCCCGACGGTCAGCCCCACCGCAGTGAGGTTGGCCAACGCCCCGCGTCCGAATAGACACACTGCCGAGAACCCCACTACGACTCGCAGAAACGTCACTTTATTCGGCGTCCATCGCATACTCACCTTCCGCGCGGGAAACAGCGTCCAATGAGACAATGGCAACCGTCATGCCAGTCTCTGCTCCTGCAAGAGACGTCTGTTCAGTCACTTACAGGCCGCTTCGATATGTTTGCTCCCACCCTCCGCCAGCCAAATCCAGCATCTGTCACTTATTTGCTCCCTTTCCCGCGTTGTTTCCTTTCGTCATCTTGCGCGTCTAATGGAATGACTTCGTACTTGCTGCTCGGACACCCGTCCATCGCGTTATCGTCTAAGGCAAATGGATAAGGTTCGCTGATCGCAGATTCCAGTTCTGCCGGAAAGGACCTCAACGCAAGCACGAGCACAAAGGAGATCTATGGGAGAATAAGAAGGTCACTCTTGAAGTCTAGTGAAATACGCGGTGTCGTCGCGCTTCCAAGTCGCCGCCAAGGACTGAATCAGGATGAATGATGTTTCTCTAGCAGGAGCTTTTCTCGCAGGGCTCGTTTCGTTTCTTTCACCCTGTGTTCTGCCACTGGTACCCGGCTACATCTCCATGCTCTCCGGCGTCGGCATGGAGCAGCTCCGCCAGGGCGAGGTTCCCAGCTCCGGCCTGTTCGCTTCTGCTCTCACCTTTGTTGCCGGCTTTTCTGTTGTTTTTATTTCTTTCGGCGCATCCGCCAGCGCCGTCGGCTCTTTTCTTCTCCGGAACCGTTCGCTCCTCGCCCCAGTCGCCGGTGCTCTGATCCTTCTCTTTGGCCTTCACCTCATTGGCGCGCTCATCAAGCTGAATCTGCGTGCGGGAATTATCCTCGGCGTCATCCTCGTCGCTCTCGGAATCGCTGCCTATTTTCACCACGCGCCCCTCTTTGCGGGCTTGGGCGCTGCACATTTTTTCTCGCTTTCGCTCGTGGGCTTTTTCGGCCCTTCGATGGCCCGCTGGCTCAATCGCGATGTCCACCTTCGCACCAAAACAACCCAGCCCGGTATCTGGAGCGGTTTCCTGCTCGGCTTCGCGTTCGCTTTCGGTTGGACACCGTGTATCGGCCCGATCCTCAGTGCCGTGCTTATTCTTGCCGCTCGCAGCGACACGATTGCGCGCGGCGTCTTGCTCCTGGCCGTCTACTCTGCTGGATTGGCGATTCCCTTCCTGCTTACGGCTCTCGGCATCAGCAAATTCATGGTTTTCTACAAGAACTTTCGGAAATATCTCCACGCCGTCGAACTTTTCAGCGGCGCTTTGCTTTTGTTCGTCGGGGGATTGGTCTTCATCAACAAACTCACCTGGCTCTCGGCTAAACTGACTTTCTTGAATCGCTTTTCACTCTAAAGGAGTGCGCCTGACAAACTCAGAGAAACAACAATGAAAAAAATTGTTTTAATCGCCTCCACCGTGCTAGTACTCATCGTCGCGACTTATTTTGCGGACAAGGCCACGCGCGTCAAAGTCCCGGCATCCGCGAAGAGCGCCGAGCAGGCCAGCGCCAAGACCCTCGGCCAGCCCGCTCCCCAAGTCACCTTCAAGGATCTGGATGGCAAAGACGTCACTCTCGCACAATACAAAGGTACAGTCGTCCTCGTCGATTTCTGGGCTACCTGGTGTGAACCCTGCTACGTTGAAATTCCGTGGCTCATCGAAATGCAACAGAAGTACGGGGCGAAGGGCTTCACGGTTCTCGGCGTTTCCATGGACGAGGAAGGCAAGTCCGCTGTCGTTCCCTTCCTCGCCAAAGAGCGCTTCAACGTCAACGGCCAGAAGCTTCCCATGAACTACCCAATCGTACTCGGCAGCGACGAAATCGCTGACAAATTCGGCGGCCTTCTCGGTTATCCCACTGGCTTCCTCGTCACTCGCGACGGCAAAGTCGTGAAAAAATTCCTGGGGCTGACGAGCTTCGACGAAATCGCCAAAGCCATCGAATCTCAGTTGTAATTCCTGTGGGCCAGACGGGTCGTCCGTTCATTCTCTCGCGCACTCAGTCGCCACGTTTTCCAATCCTCGGCGCAACCGCATAGTTCAATTGCACCAGCACGATAAACCCAATACTCCAATATGTATTGAAAATACATAGTAGCGCGCCGAACGCATAAAGCATCTGCGCAATGACGATGCGCCTGCAGATGGCTGCCGGCGCTTCGGCAGGGATGTCTTCTTTCACGAGACCCGCTTTAGTCGCGCGCCCCCAGCTCAAGTACAGCAGCGCGCCGAGCAGAAGTATGTTGCTCCAATAAACGAGCAGCGCCGCGCGGTGGGAGATGAATTCAGCCAGTAGCCGCGTCGAAAACGGCATGAGCGTCACCGCAAACAGGAACGCCAGGTGAATCCACGTGAGGTCCCGGTCGGAGCGCTCCAGGTGGTTGAGCTGCGTTTGCTGCCCCACCCACAAAATCCCCAGCGTGACGAAACTCATCAGGTAGACCAGGAGTTGCGGAGACATCGCGGCCAACGCCCGCCGTAAATCCCCTTCAGTGTGAACGAGTTCTTTCGCCGGCACGTGGAGGTCCAGCACGAGCAAAGTCATCGCCACCGCAAAAATGCCATCGCTCAGCGCCGCCAGCCGCTCCACACTCTGGCCCGCAATCCGGTTGTACGATGTGCTCATGGGACGGGAGTTTAACAACGCGTAGCAGTGTGAGCCAACTTGGGACTCCGAGGCGAATTAGGTCCGCGAGAAAGCTGTGCGACAAACTAAGTCGCCCACATCTTGACAGCCCAGCCTGTTAGAGCGCCAAAGATGAGGCCAGTTCCCAGGATTCCCGGGTATGACTTCATCGCGATCGCATCCGGAATACTGATTAGCAATCCTACTAAGGCGCCGCTGAGCGCTGGGTGCAGGCGCAGGGAAACATTAGCCGCCAAAAAGCCGAGTGCGAATCGGCTAAAAAATGCTTGCAAGAGCATTCCCGTGGACTTGTCCGGGCTCCTGCCAAACATCACCATCGACGCATCAATCGCGCCAAATGCAATGCCACACAGAATTCCCAGGAGCACGCGATTCATGCCGGTACTTTTACACCATCACGCCCACCTCAGCAAGCCTCGTCAAATTCCCTTTCCGCGCAAAACGAGCCCACGTGTTTCTTGTGCTTTCTCCGGAGGATTGCATCAATGCCGCGCTCTTCGCGCGTCGCCATCAACAACAATTCCCTGGAAACCGCGACATGCCGTTGGCCGTCAAAGATCATGAGTGTCGCTGCGATGAGCAAATCTCCGCACACCATTCATGGGAGCTCCTGATTTCAAGCCATACCGCGGTTGTGGAGGTGGGCCGTTCACTGCAAGAGCTAGCCGCTTCCATCCCCGTTCCAAGGAGGCATTCCCATGAGAAGCAAACTCGTCTTTGTCTTGTTGGCGGTTTCCATCCTGACGGGCTGTAGAGCCACTGGCCGGCTTTACCCCGTCCAGGGCCCACTTTCGACTCAAACGCCTACGCCAATTCTTCTTGCCAAGGTCACGGGCGCATTCAATTCGGGAAGCATTTCTGTTGTTCTCGCCGATGGCGAGGTATGCCAAGGACGCTGGGCTACGGTACCTCGCGTTCAAGTCCCTAAAGGTGCGGCTACGGTCAACTCTGCGCCTTCAAGCGCCATGTCCCCTATATGGGATACTGTCTACGGGACAGGTTTTTATGTGTCCCATGTCCTAGGTACCCGGCTTTACGTTCAAGCCGTGATTCCCGGGAATCGCGGGACCGTCCTGAATTTGGAAATGTACAGGCCCGAAGAAAGGGAATCGAACATCAGGGGCGCTATAAAAGGGGTTGCAAAAGACGATAAGGACAACATCTATAAGCTGGTTTTTTAGCTTTTCGGTCAGTTCATTGCTTCGGCCGATGCCCCCTACCCACGGCTTAGTCTCTTCATGTACGCTAAATGCATGCTCGACGAAAAAGACTTTCAGCGAAAAGCCGACGCCGCATTCGAGGACCTCAAGCGCCGCATGCTCACCGCCGGCGATGAACACGGCTTCGACGTCGAAGGCGAGGCCGGGAAGCTCGAGGTTCTCTTCGAGGAACCCGAGGAAGCCAAGTTCGTAATTTCGCCCAACACGCCCGTCCGCGAGATTTGGGTCTCCGCGCTCTCTACAAGTTTCAAGCTCGGCTGGAGCGAATCGCGCAACACCTTCGTGCACGAAAAAACCGGCGAAGATCTTCTCGGTGTCATGAGTCGCGTCATCTCTCAGCAACTCGGCGCGCAGGTGACCCTGTGAAAACAGTTAAGACATTCTTCTTTATCGCGGTCGTCGCGCTCGGTGTCTTCCTATCGCCTCCAGCATCGTCGCAAATTCCCTCCGGTCGCGACGTTGTCAAACCCGAAACTTACGTTTCACTCGATCCCGCCGGCCGCGGCAGTTCTTTCCAAATCGCCGTCGTCATGAAGATTCGTCCGGGCTTCCACGTCAACGCCCGTGAAAAGTCGGAAGACTACCTCATCGCCACCGATCTCAAGGCAGCATTTCCCGCTGGCTTCAGCGGCGGCGAAGTCTCCTATCCCAAGGGCCAACTCGAGAAATTCACGTTTTCCAAAATTCCGCTCAATGTTTACCAGGACACCGTGATTCTTCGCCTGCCCGTCACGGCGCTGGAAAACGCCCCCCTAGGCGAACAGCACATTCCGCTGAAGCTCCGCTACCAGGCCTGCAGCACCGAGCTTTGCCTGCCTCCAGTCACATTGACTCTCGACGCGGCGCTGAACGTCGCCGCTTCGGCGTCGGCAGCAAAGCCCGCCCACGCGGAAATTTTTGGAAAACAATAAGCCCGCCATGCCGATTCGGAGAAAAGATATTCCACAAGTGCGCAAACTTTGAAAGTTTGAAGGGAAGTTGCTCTAGGCTTTACCGAAACCGGCGACCGCATCGCGCAAGCGGCGCACAACGCGCTGCTGCCCGAGGACGACCATAGTATCGAAGAGTGGTGGTGCCACAGCCTGGCCGACGATCGCCACACGCGTCGCATTGATCAAAAGCCCGGCTTTGACGCCGCCGGCTTCGGCCACCGCGCGCGAGGCATGCTCGCACGCGTCATGGTTCCATTCGTTCTGCTTTTCCAGCGCATTGGCGAGCTTCGCGAGCAGTTCAGGCACTTTCGGATCTTTCCAGAATTTTTCCTTGGCGGCCGCGTCGCGGATGAATTCGTCGCTGAAAAATGCGCGCGACCACGAAGAAAAATCCGGAAGCAAACGAATTCGCGGGCGCAGCAAATCGATGGTCTTTGAAAACCACGCGTGATCTCTCCCGTCGGGGCCCGGAGCGGCGCCGGCGCCCCACTCCGGCTTCCACAAGCCGCTGCGCTTCAATTCATTTTCGACTTCGGGGAGTAAGTCCTCGATCGGAAGTTTCTGCATATACTGTGTGTTGAACCACTCGAGTTTCGGCCGGTCAAACACCGCATTGGTGCGGCTCACGCCCTCGAGCGAAAATTTTTCGATCAAATCTTTCGTCCGCAAAAACTCTTCGTCTCCGCCGGGGGACCAGCCCAGCAGAGCAAGAAAATTGCGGAACGCTTCCGGCAGAAAGCCTTCCGCGCGGTACATGTTTACATCGGTTGCGCCGTGACGTTTCGAAAGGCGGGATTTGTCCGCGCCGAGAATCAGCGGCACATGCGCGAAAACAGGAGGTTCCACACGCAGCGCGCTGTACAGCAGCACCTGTTTCGGAGTATTCGAAATGTGGTCCGCGCCGCGAATCACGTGCGTGATACGCATGTCGATGTCGTCGACAACGACCCCCAACTGATACATGGACTGGCCGAATTCTTCGTCGTTCTTCCCGGAGCGCAGCAGAACAAAATCCTCGATTTCCTCATTTGAAAACTCGCGTTCCCCGAACACCGCATCGAGGAATTTCGTTGTTCCTCCGAGAGGAACTTTGAAGCGGATCGCCGGCTTCACGCCCGGCGTGGATGGTTTGCCATCGCGGCAAGAACAACGCGTGACGCGCCGTGGCCCGCCGGCCTTCGGCTCTTCGTCCTGTGCCGGTTCGGCATGGTCCCCGCCGGCATATTTTTCCGCGGGGCAGTAGCACAAGAACGCGGCCCCGTTGGCCAAGCATTTTTTCGCCGCCGCGCGATACAATTCTGTTCTTTGCGACTGGAAAAATGGCCCCTCATCCCAATGGACGCCCAGCCACTGCAAGCCATCCAGAATTCCTTGCACCAGTTCGGGCTTGTTGCGCTCGGCATCGGTGTCCTCGACGCGCAGAATCATCGTGCCGCCCTGGCGCCGGGCGAACAACCAGTTAAACAGCGCCGTTCGTGCTCCTCCCACGTGCAAATAGCCCGTGGGGGAAGGAGCAAAACGCACCCTCACGGCAGATGCCTTTCGAACGGAGTCAGTCATTGTCAGCGCGTCTTTCCGCGTGAATTGAAACTTTTAGTTTAGCCAAACCCACGATTGGCGTCCAATCGGGCCGGTCTTCTCCCGTTAGCTCCAAGAAATGCCAACCAATCCAACCTAATAGATTTGAGCGTTGCATCGCGGACGGAGTTGGCAGCGTAAACTCAGATTCCGGTTGACTAAGGCTCGATTGACCAAAACGAAGCTGGGCGATGTCGACCTTTGTATTGAATCGGTTACTTCTGGGATGCTGTCTTTTTGGCTACCAGTACGCGGGTACGCTTGCTTCCTGAAAATTGCGTCGTCCATAATCACAAGTACTTTGTTTTGTGTATCGGCGCAACTTTCCTGCGTCTCCGCACGGCTGTCCTCTCGCGCGGTTAGTAGAGTTGCGGGTACACTGGGGAGCACGCGGCACTCTTGCGCCTTCGTGACTTCCGGCATATCGTCCGCGATACGGGCGGAGAATCGAATGTGTTCCTGATGCATCAGAGTTCTATCTCGCTTGCGCTGTTGATCGCCACCGCTTTGGTGGCGGGCTTCTTTGCGTATATCCACAATATCAAGCGCCAGGCGTATCTGCTGCTATGGACCGCCGGGTGGGCGGTATTCGCGCTTCATTACGTGGGGCCGACACTTGCTCCGGGTGCGACGGCGAGCCCGCTACAGAGTTCGCTGAATCATTGGCTCTTCGCGCTTTCCGGGGTGCTCTTTTTTCTGGGAGCACAGCTGTACTCCCAGCGCAAGGCCTGGAAAATTCCCGGGCTGATTGTGGCCGTGCTCTTCGGATTCTGGGCCGCAGCCAACGCGACCAACCAGGTTTCCATTTCCCTGCTCGTTCCCGCTTCACTCCTGTACATTGCGGTCGCGGTCGTGTTCTGGCAGGAAAGCCGGCGGCAGGAAACGCTGGCTGACAGGCTGCTGGGTGTCTCCTTCGCTTCCTGGGGAGTCCTGTGGATGGCTCTCTACATCATGAATGCGACGCCGGAACTCCAGGGCGCAGGCATGAACGTGGTTGCCGCCGCTCCGTGCGCGTTCGTCGCCATGCTCATGGTCATGGCCCTCTACGAAGAAGAAAAGCGCCGCATTGAGCGCAACATGCTGGCGCTTTCGAATCTCAATCTGGCGACCTCCAGCTTTGTTGGCGGCGAGATTCAGCGCATGTTGTCGCAGGCGCTGGACCGCGTGCTGGGCGTGGTGCGGCTGCCGGCGGGAGCGCTCTTTCTGCACCACGGTGATCCGCAGGGTCCGACTTCCGTGGTGGCCGTGGGCTTGAGTGATGATTTCTGCCGCGCCGCCCAGAACGAAGGCCTGGACGATTATCTCGTCAGCCTGGTGGCGCGCCTCGGCGGCTTGCTGGGTTTTCGCGACCTGCGCGACGACTCCCTCTCGGCGCTCGAAAAAGAAAAGTCCATCCGCCGATTCCGCGAACTGGCGCTCGCGCAAGGTCTTCGCAGCGTCGTAGCCATCAGCCTTCAAGCGAAGGAGCAAGCGTTCGGCGTGCTCCTTCTCGGAACGCCGGACAACCGGCGCTTCACACCCGCGGAGCTGCGGCTTCTCCTCGCCCTCGGCCATCAGATCGGCATGGCCGTGGAGAACAGCTATTTGATTCAGCAGACTTCGCGGCGGTCCGAAGAGCTTCACGTATTGAACGAAATCGGGCGCGCCCTCAGCTCGACGCTGAACAAAGAGGCCCTGACGAGGAAAGTGTGGGAGGAGCTGCGGCGTCTCTTCGACGTGGAAAACTTCTACATCGCCGAGCTGGACCCGCTGCGCGACGAAATTCAATTCGATCTCGAGGTCGTGGATGGCGCGCGTCTGCCGAAGCGCGTGCGTCCCGCGGGCAATCACATCACCGAGTACATCATTCGAACGCGGCAGCCGGTGCTCATCCGCGACAATTACGCGGAGGAGATGAAAAAATTGGGCGTCGAGCCGCTGCGCACGTCAGGGTGCTTCTGCGGCGTGCCCCTGGTGGCCTACGATCACGCTATCGGCGCGATGGCCGTGTACTCCGACCACGAGCGCGTGTTTGACGAAGGGCACCTGGAGCTTCTGCGCGTCCTCGCAAGCGAAGCAAGTATCGCGATTGAAAACGCCCGGCTGTTCAACGAAGAGCGCACCAAAGCGCGGCACCTCTCGCTTCTCAACACGATTTCTCGGAACGCTATCGCCACCCTGAATCCGGACGAGATGCTCGCCAAAATCACCGAACAACTCGAAGCCGGCCTGACCTACGATCACATCGGGATCGGCGTGTTGGACTATGCGACGCGCGAAGTGGTAATCCAAGCCGAAGCGGGAAATCGCCGCGGTACCCTGGGGCAACGCATTTCCCTTGGCGCGGGCCTGATCGGCCACGTAGCCCGCAATGGCCACTTGGCGTCATACCGCGCCGCTTCTCCGGCCGATGAAGCCTTGAAGCCGCTGTTGCCGGATTCCGTGGCGGCCATCGCGCTGCCGGTTTTTTACGCCGAGCAGCTCCACGGCATTCTGTACATCGAGTCGTCCGTGCCAGTGGACTTCTCCGAGGAAGAGGTCCTCCTGCTGCGCACGCTCGCCGACCTGATCGCCGGCGCGCTGCACAACGCGCTTTCCTTCCAAAAGGCGCAGGAACAGGCGATCACCGACGGACTCACCGGCGTGAAGACACATCGTTTTTTCATGGAAGCTTTGTCCGCGGAATGGAAGCGTTCCACTCGAGCCGGCCGCGCCTTTGCGCTGGTGCTCATGGACCTCGACCGTTTCAAATTTGTGAACGATTTCTACGGGCACCTCGAGGGCGACCTGGTTCTGCAGCGCGTGGGGCAAATCCTGGAGACCAATTGCCGGCGCTCCGACGTTGTGGCGCGCTACGGCGGGGACGAATTTGTCATTCTGATGCCGGAAACCAGCATGGAGCACGCGCGTCAACTGGCCAACAAGCTCCGCGGCTGGGTATCGGCCGATCCACTGCTGCGCGAGAAAAACATCAGCGCCAGCTTCGGCATCGCGTGTTACCCACTCCACGGCTCGTCTCCGCAAGAGCTTATCCAAGTGGCGGACGCCTCGATGTATCTTTCGAAACATCAGGGCGGTAACGCCGTCTCAACGGCGGATCACTTCGATCCCAATGAGGCAAAAAAATGGAAGCGCGACGTTCTCGAAGCCTACCTGGGCGTCACTCTCAAACGGCTTTTCTCGACGGGGCCCGAGGCCTTTGAAGAAATCTACCAGCGCTTGCGGCAATTCACCGAATCGCTCGCGGCCACTGAGCCGGATGACGGCAAACCAGTGACGGCCACGGCGCAAGGCCCGCAGGCATTGCCGCAAGCGGTGCTGGACACAGTCACATCGCTAGCATTTGCGATTGACGCCAAGGATCACTACACCCAAGGCCACTCACAGAAAGTCTCCGCGTATGCCGCGCTGATCGCGGAAGCGATGGGGATGAAAGACGCTGAAGTCGAAGAGACTCGCCTGGGCGCCGTACTCCACGACATCGGCAAGGTTGGCATCCCGGAGACTATTCTGAACAAGAACGGCCCGCTCAATCCCGAGGAGTGGGAGACCATGAAATCACACGTGAAGTTTGGCGCGAAGATCCTCGATCCACTGAAGCCGCTCGCGCGCATCCGCGAAATGGTCCTGCACCACCACGAATTCTTCGACGGCTCGGGCTATCCGGAGGCGTTGACCAGAGAAAATATTCCACTGGGGGCTCGCATCATCGCGGTCGCCGATGCCTTCGATACGATTACCAGCGACCGCACGTACAAGAAAGCCCGGAGTGCGCCAGACGCGCTCGCGGAACTGGAGCGATGCGCGAATGCGCAGTTTGACGGAGCCATCGTGGAAGTTTTTGTCCGCACCATGCGAGCCCTGCCCAACCCGATCATTGAAGTTGCCGCGACCACCGGCCCGATGCGCGGTATCTGATCGCGCCTCCCCAGATTCAAAACTTCTCATGAAATGGCTGTGCACCGTGGCTCGATTGGCCACTTCTATGCGCGTGTCCATCCGGCGAATTGATCACCGCGCGTCGAGATCCATGTCCTTGATCGGCAGGTCCCAGTGAGCCTCCAGAACGTCGAAGCGGCGTTGTTCTTCTTTCTTGTAGGTTTCCTGGTCGGGATAGAGTCCCTTGATCAGCGGGGCGCTGTCGAAATTGTCATTGGCAATCGCGGCGCTCTTAAAGACGATGGTCACCCGGTAATCCCAGCGGCCGTCCTCCGTCGCGTGATAGCGCGGCGCGGTCATGCTGACCTTCAGCATGCGGCCCAGTTCGAGCTCCTTTTTCAAAACCGGGTAATGGTTCTTCTTGAAGAGCGCCAGGAATTCTTCCGCGTGGCCCCACTTCGCCTTGTAGTAGTACTCAATCACGTAGGGTTGCTCTTTCCCTTCGGCGGCCATTGCGCTCTGCTGCGCTCGCAACCCGGGATAGGCCGCGCTCAACAACGTAATGAACGCGAAAACCACGATCACCGGCAAGAACAGCCAGTGTAAAGCTCGTTTTTGCATATTCTTTCTCCTCTAATGCAGTGCGTCAAACGTACTCGTTCCTCCCCCCAATGCAAGCCAAAATTTGCCGCAAGGCAAGCTGCAGCGGCAGAGAAGAATCGGAGAGTGGGTTGGACAGAAAATGAGTGAGGCGCGGTGTTCCTCGCGCCTCTGGGAGTGACGGAGGCTTAACGAGCTGCCCGGTGCTTATGGAAGGATTTGAATCGTAGGCCCAGTGTTGCCCTGCTTGGTTGTGAACTGGAACGTGACGGCGGCCGTATTATTGACGTAATTAGATTCGGGCAGGACATGCTCGGGATTCACGTGCATCTCCAGAACGTAAATTCCGTCTGTCAGGTCGTCGATTTGCACAAACTGGCAGGGAATCTGGGGTGCATAGATATCTTCCCAGCCCACTGAGATGCCTTGATTATTGAAGCAGTTCTGAAAGGACGCTGGACCCGCCGTGGGCAGAAAAGCGCCATCATCGGTCAAGCAGAAGCCTTGTTTGCGGACGGAAACCAATTGCGCGTTGGCGATGGCCGTATCAAGCAGTTGTGCGTTGATCCCGACGCTTACCGGTTGAGTCAGATCCCGCGAAGCGACCCAAGTTTGGTAGGCAGCCTGGGTCCAGACCCGATACGTGGCAAAATCCTTGAAGTGATAATGCTGGTGGCACTGGTCGAAGACAAAAAGAGTGCCGCAACTGCCGGGATCCCCGATGACCAGATCGGCCTTGCCGATGTTAGCGGTGCTGCCGTTGAAACGCAGGAGCAGATGCTTCCCCGGTCCGCTCACGCAGCCTTCCTGCACGGTGCAGGTATTTCCGCCATAATTTTCCGTGGAGAGGAACATTTGCGACCGGAGCAAAGCTGCGTCGACAATGAGGTCGGGCATTTTCGGCCCGATCTGCGTGGCGCAAGGCCCTTGCTGAGATCGCAAGGGAGTGCCCGGCAACGAAATCAGCGCCACGCTGAGAAATGCCGAACACCAAGTTTTCCATCCTGAACGATTCATGGTTTGTCCTCGTTTACTCTGTATTGTTTTTCCTTCTTGAACTGCGGAAATCGAAATCCGGGCAACCAGGACTGCGCTGCCCCTCGATAGAGAAGAGGAGAGACCCGACGTCGGGTCTCTCCTCTTCTATGAACTAGCTCACCCTGCCAAGTGCTCGATTTTCTCGATGCGATGGATCTGTGAAGCCGACCCAGCGGATCGATGAGTACCACGCCTTTGAATCAAGGCACCGGGTGGTTGCCAAACGTGACGTCATGGCGCAGATCACCGGCAGCGAACTTCACCGTGATTTGCGTGTCGATGGGATTCTGTGTCTTGCCATCGACGAGGTTGGCCGTTACGACAAAGTTGCCTGTGCCGTTCGTGGCGTCCTCGATGACCGTGTAACGACCCGGCAACAGGTTGAAGAGACCGGGCTCGCAGTTTTTCTCGCTCTCGGTGAAGAGCGTGCCGCCGATCTCAGCTCCGAGCGGATCAATGACTCGGAAACCCCAACCCAGGACAAGCGGATCGCTGCCATCCCGGATGCCGTCGCCGTTAATATCAATGAATTTGAATACGCCGAGGCATGCGACGCCGGCGGCTTGGCTACTGACCTTGAAATTGTCGACCTTCGAGGCTGCGGGGATAAACCCGTGGAAGCAACCATTGCCACACGGGCTATCAACCTTGGTGGGATCTCCAACGAAATCTCCAACCGGGGTCGCCCATGCCTTGTAAACGCCGCCAGGATTGGGAGTGTCCAGGAACGGGCAGAGCTGAATGGTGGCACCGTTGTTCGTGGTGTCAAAGCCGGTCCCGTGGTTGCCCGCTCCTGAGACGCCGGAGATTACTCCACCGCTCACATGAAATTGGCGGAACATCACCGCGTCGGTGCTCAGGAGAGTCTTTCCGCTCGGATCCGTCACCTGGAAGTAATAATCGCCATCCGGAAGTCCGGCTGCGGTCGCAGGGGCGTTGGCGCCGGGACCGCCGTCCAGATATACGTCACATTTGTTAACGTACTGATTCTGATTGACCCGTGTGCCGCTGACGTTAGTAGTGAAAATGGCCCCAGGGAGCGGCGGCGCGGCGCTCACGGGAGTCTTAGGGATGGAAGCCAAAAACGCGACAAGCACTACTGAGAATGCTATTACGCCCAGCCATTTGCTACTCGAACGATTCGTTCTCATGTATCCTCTCTAGACGAAATTGGGTGAGATGGAACTGCCTGGTCCCCCTTGGCACGACATTGCGGAAGCGAGTGGATTGAACTTTATTTGAAACTGCACCTGAACGAACAGTCGAGCAAGCAGGGTGCCACTGGGGATGAAATCCTGAAACTCACGGCATAAGCTAGGTCATGTATTATCAGAGATATGAAGGAAGGTTTCTCAGCTCTCACGGAGATTGTCGCGGTTCCGCCACTTGGGTGCTAAATGCGTGCACATTACTGGCACGGAAACTCCATATTTTTACGTGCCGGTCGGTAGCCTCGTCGACCCGGCGAGCGGCAAGAAATCCATCGTACAAACGTGGGAACGGACCCAACTTAAGGATCCTTCTTGGGAGGCGGCTGGATGCAAACCGGAATCGTGAAGTGGATTGTCGAACAGGAATTTGTGGCCACCAGCCCGTCCGGGCACGCCATGACCATTGATTCCGACCGCGCGTCGAACAAAGCGCCTGGCCCGATGGAGCTCGTGCTGCTGGCATTAGGGGCCTGCACCGCCACCGACGTGGTTATCATCCTCGAAAAGAAGCGGCAGAAGTTCGAATCGCTGGAAGTGATTTGCTCGGGCGAACGTGCCGTGGAACCGCCTGCCGTTTGGACGAAACTGGAGTTGCTCTATCGACTCCGCGGCCAACTCGACGACGCAGCCGTAAAACACGCCATCCAACTGAGCGAAGACAAGTATTGCTCCGTTGCGGCCATGCTCAGGAAAACGGCGGCGCTTTCGTGGCGCTATGAAATCCTTCCGGCGGGTTCCTAACGGCTGAATCGAACCTTTCCGCGAGCCTTCGGCGCTGTCGCACTGGACGAGACAACACTTATACCACTTTGTACTTGCGCGAGAGAACAGCAGAAGTTATATAAAGACATCCCAGATGGGGCCCATTATTCGGAAGTCTGTTCTTGGGATTTTCCTCGTTTGCGCCGCGGCGACGCGTGTCTCCGCGCAGGTTACGGTGCCGCCTCCACCGGATGCCGCTAAGATTCCGCTCTCGAAGATTCCCCGGGTGCGCCACGCGCCCAAATTCGAGGATTTCCTGGAAAACCGTCCGCGCGAAGCGGAACTGACGATCACCGATTTCCGCCAGAACATTCCCGGCGACGGTACGCCGGCGACGGAGTCCACCACCGCCTACCTATCCTATGACGAAAAGAATCTTTACGCCGTCTTCCTTTGCCACGATGAAGCGGGCCAGGTCCGGGCGCATCTTTCCAAGCGCGAGGCCTCCGATCAGGATGACGGCGTGGGTGTGTTGCTGGACACGTTTCGGGATTTTCACCGCG
>WNFC01019110.1_pt1 | contig 20025 bp, 23 predicted proteins | sample 5400541 | NCBI WGS metagenome assembly WNFC01 (sample SAMN13153342, study PRJNA577476) | soil metagenome | isolation source: 120 cm saprolite under Douglas fir tree site 2 hole 2 replicate 1 | place: USA:California | collected 2015-04-18 | reverse complement strand
ACGCCAACGATGATCCATAGAGCTAGGGCGACTTGCGTGCGTAGGTTCATCTTCAGCTGGCGCGGTCCTGCGCCAGTACGACCGGCGCATCGCCAGCGTGAGAGATGATGCTACTCGTGCGACACGGCCATCAGAATGGCTTACGGGTAGTGTCATCGCTTTCGCGTGGCACTGACTATCGTGTCCAATAGTAAGACTCGAAAGGCTAATCGCGATTGACGCAGCACACTCCGGGTCTCAGGCTGAGCGGAGATGACGCCTCATGCGAGGTAACGGTAGGCGATCGCGCCGACCGCGCGGGTCACCGGCAGTGGCACCCGGCGCCAGATTCGCGTCAGCGCGCTCGTTGCGCGATCGGGATCCTCGGCGCTGGTACGGCGCGGCGTGCGAGGAAAGTAGCTGTATGGAAGCGGCACCGGCGCGGCTCCCATCTCGGCCTTGAAGCGCGCGAGTCCCGTGTTGCGCGCGTCGGTGCGACCAAGATCGAGCGACGCCGCTTTGCCCGCGTGATGCTCCAGGATGCTGAAGAACAGAAGGTGCGAGGCGCCGGCGGCACTCTCGGCTGTGCGCGCCGACCACTTGGCATAAAGCGTGGGCCCGTCGCGCAGCACGACGACTGCGGCCTGGTCACGCCCGGCGCACGAGGCCAGCCAGACTTCGAGGCCGTGGGACTGGGCGAAAACCTCGCGCACGAGCGAAAAGAAGCGCAGCGGCTGCGGCGGCACGCCGAGGCGGCGGCGAGTCTCGAGTTGGATTGCGTAAAAGCGGCGCAGCATCGCGGCGCTGTCGCCGTTCTCGATCTTGAACGCCTCGGACGCGGCGCGCTTAACCTGGCGGCGGAAGTTTCGATCCGCCGCGCGTTGGACCTCTGCGAACGGCCGCGCGAGATCGAGCGACCATTGCTCAAAGCAATCGACCGTCTGCCACGGCGCGGATGCCTTGATTCCCCGGATCTCCAGATTCCCGCCGAGGGGGGGTGCGGCCGCGAGGCCGCGCATCAGTGCCGCCGTCGCGTCCCGGTCGACTCCGAACGGCGCGCATGAATCGGAAAATGGCAGCCCCACAACGTGGCGGGCGAACGGATTTTTGGTGCGCGACAGCAGGCAGCCGGCAAGCACTTTGCCGTCGCGCTCGAGCGTCGCCGCGAAGACGCGAAATCCGTAGGCGCGGCGCAGCACCTGTACCCACGCCGGTGTGTGAAACAACGTGGCGTTGCCGCTCGCCTCCCCAAGTTGTTTCCATTGATCGAGCGCGTCAGCGAGCGGCCGGATTGTCACGTCCATCGGCGGTGGCTGAGCGTCGCTGGCGCCGTCCGTCAACGGGTTAAGGTCGAACGCCTGCGAGTCGAAACTGTGATTTTCCACAGCCACAGTGGAATCGTTCTCCATCAGCTATCCTGCGCGCCGCCTCGACGAACCGCCATCAAGGGCGGTAGTTCGCTCCGAATTACATAGGTTCGACGACGTACCACAACCGGCGCCCAGGCTTCGTTAGCGTCGCGACGATCATCTGTAGCGCGAAGGACGCGAGCCCCTTTTTGCGATACGCCGGTTCAGTCCAGGTGTCGCCAATCTGGAAGTCGTCGTCGGCCACGAACGGGAAGCGCCAATACTTCGGAGTGAAACCGGAATAATGCACTACACGCCGATGGTCATAGATCAGCAATACTCCACTGCCTGAGCCGGCGAACAGGTGCAACCGATGCAAGACCCATCGGAAGAGAAGCCTCAGCCTGAACCTTAGATTTGGGAGTCCGGCCGGCAGCGCAGGCCAAGTTCGCGGCCGCCACACGGTCCACCAATACGGGAGATCCAGGCCGCCGCCGATCTCATCGCGCACGTTATGACTCCGCTCATTCTGCCCGCAGACGTAGCAATAAAAAAGGTAGTGAGGACCCGGGCGGATTTGCAATCCAAATGCAGCGGAGACATCGAGGAGTGGTAAATCCACTGGCTTCTGTTTAGGTGAGGCTATCGCGTTGGGTGCGGCCATTGATGCGCCATCGTCAGTCGGAACGCCGAAACGTCACGATAGATGGCAAGAGACATGCCACGCCCCAATGTGCGACTAAATCGGTACCTTTGGCGCGGTTTCGCTCACAAGCCCTCGGTACTTATCGCTCGCCCTCGGTACATATCGCTATATGTAGCAAAAAAATCATGGATTTTTTACATTTCGATTTGCTGCGCGCTGCTGAGTTTCGGGAATTCCAGGACTTCAGCGCCGACGCGCCTTGGACGGCGGATTGTAGACGTGGAAAAACGAGAACGCCGCGATCACCAGTGCGTGCGTGATCTTTTCCGTCGCGATCAGCCGCTTCACGTCGCCGAGCGGCACCATCACGACCTCGGTCTCCTCCGAGCCGCCCAGGCGAGGCCGCCCGACGCGGCGCACGTTGCGGGCCACGAACGAGTAACAATAGTTGGGCTGGATCGCGGGATTGGGATGGACGCGGCCAAGCTCGATCACATCCTCTGAGTCGTAGCCGCACTCCTCGCGCATCTCGCGCCGCGCCGCGGCGAGTGGGCTGGCGTCCTCTGGATCGACCATCCCGCCCGGAATCTCCAGGGTGAAGTCGCCGATCCCGTGACGGAACTGCCGCACCATCACGATGTCCTTGGCGGGAGTGATCGGGATGATGTTGATCCAGGCCGGGGCCTCGAGCACGAAGAAGTCGTGTTCGCCGCGATGCGGATGCGAACGCTGATGACGATGCAGATCGAAAATGGGCGTCGCGTAGACGCGCTCGCTTTTAAGCGTTTCCCAGCGGCGGGCTTTCGCGCGCGGCATCGCTAGCGGCGCCCGCGCCGCGCGCGCCCCTTAGAACAGCCGTCCATATTCGATCGCCGGGCAGCGGTCCATCACGACCGTCATCCCGGCCGCACGCGCGCGCCGAGCGGCCTCGAGGTTGACCACGCCAAGCTGGCACCAGAGCACGCGCGCGCCCTTGGCGATCGCGGCCTCGGCGATTTCGGGCAGATACTCGGAGCGCCTGAAGACGTCGACCATCTGGATCGGGTCGGGAATCGAAGCAAGGTCCGGGTAGCATCGCTCGCCAAGCGCGCTCATCAGCGCATCGGGCCCGAGCTGCGGGTTGACCGGGATCACGCGGAAACCCTTGCGCCTAAGGAGCATCGCGATCCGCAGGCTGTCGCGCGCCGGATTGTCCGAGCATCCGACCACTGCGACCGTCGCCGGATGCGACAGGATCTCGCGAATCTCGGCGTCCGTGGGGTTGGTGAATTCCATCGGTTAGTGTCCCTTCGGTGCCGATCTCAGCAGGCCTTATTCTTGCCTCAGTCATGGCCGAGCAAGCGATCGGCGACCCTTGGGATGAGCCGTCCGATTTCGTCGCGGCAGACGTCGAAGACTTCGTGGCCCTGCTCGAACGGATCATCTATGTCGCCCGACTCGCCGGCCAACGCGCGCAGGGTGAAAACCGCGCGATCGGCGGCGGCCGGAAAGCGCTCGCGCAGGTCGTGCTCCTGCGCCACGGTCATCGCGATCACCAGGTCGGCCGCCTCCAGCAGCTCCGGGTGGCGCTTGAGGTCGGTCGAGGCCGCCTCTTCGCCGATATCGATCCCAATCGACTTGAGCGTCATCCGGGTGTCCAGCGAAACCAGCGCGCCGTCGCGAGCATAGGGCGCGATACCAGCCGAGCGAATTTCGATCGCGTCGTCGGTGCAGCGCGCCCCAAGCTCACGGCGCAGCATATGCTCGGCCATGATGCTGCGGGCGGTGTTGGCCGCGCAGATGATCAGCACGCGGCGCGGGCGCACTCCGTGTGGAGCGGCGTCCGCGCGCGCACCGGCTTTGACGTGAGGCATCGGCCCGAGTCAGCGCCCCGCGCTCATGACCTCGGCCAGGCTTTCCTTCTTGGTGACGCCCTTGGCGAGCTCTTCCTTCAGGCGCGCGCCGAGCGCCGCCGGCTCCCAGAACGTGCCGGGCGCCGCTGCGACCTGCGCCACTGAATGCCATCCGCGCATCAACCACACCCGTCCCATCCCGACGCGAAACACTTCGCCGTGGACGTCCTTCGCGTCGTCGCTGCCGAGCCATGCGACGAGCGGCGCCACGTGGGCGGGGCTGAAGAGGTCGAAATCGCCCTGCTTGACGGCGGGCATCGTGGCCGCCGTTTGGGGAGTGGCCTCGATGGTCAGGCGGGTGCGCGCGACCGGCGCGATCGCGTTGGCGGTGCATCCGTAACGCGCCAACTCGCGGTCGATGATGATCGCGAACGCTGCCACCGCGGCCTTGGCAGTGCCGTAGTTGCCCTGGCCGGCGTTGCCGAGCAAGCCGGAATCGGAGCTGGTGTTGATTAGGCGGCCGCCCAGCAGGTTGCCGTTCTTCTGCTGCTCACGCCAGTAGGCGGAGGCGTGGCGCGCCAGGTTGAAGGTGCCTTTGAGATGGACGTTGAGGACAGCGTCGAAATCCTCTTCGCTCATGTTGAAGATCATGCGGTCGCGCAGGATGCCGGCGTTGTTGACCACGATGTTGAGCTTGCCGAAGTTGTCCAGCGCGCACTCGACGATACGCTTGGAGGATTTGAAATCGCTGACGCTCTCGAAATTCGCGACCGCCTCGCCGCCGAAGCCGCGGATCTCCTTGATCACGTCCTCGGCCGGCGAACGCGACTGGCCGGTGCCGTCGAAGTGGCCTCCGAGATCGTTGACCACAACCTTGGCCCCCTGTTTGGCCAGCAGCAGCGCTTCTTCGCGGCCAATACCGCGTCCGGCGCCTGTAACGATCGCGACCTTTCCATCAAGTAGTGCCATTGCCGTCTCAATCCTCTTTTTGTCGGTAGTTCCGTGGTTGTGCGGGGAGACCGAAACGGTATCTCCCGCCTCAGGCAGATTTATCCCGTAAACTCCGGCCTCCCGCAAGCGCCGGGGAACCACAGGCGCGGCGCGCCGGTTGACTCTCCGCGGACGGCGCGTCCGACACAGAAGGCAGCGAGGGTGCGTTTGAGTTTCTGGTGCTGTCCTACGGACAGTACTGAGTTTCTCCGCAGGTTTGCGCGAATAGGCCGGGTAGGTAATTATGGTGGGCTTAGGGACCAGCCGCCGGGACGCCGGGGAGGCGCAACGGCCGCGCCAGTCTACCCAAAATTTTCGGTTGCGGAAGGTTTAATCGATGCAGAACCAGTTCGGCATTATTCAGATGATCCAGCAGGGCTACTACGCGACGTACCCGCTGATCCTCATCTCGGTCGTCTGCCTGGCGGTCATCTTCGAGCGCTTGTGGGCGCTGCGCGGAATCGGCACCCGCGCCACCAAGACCGCTGACGCGCTGGTCGGCCCACTGCGCCAGGGCAAATTCAACGAGGCCCTGCAACGCACCGAAACCGGCCACACCGCGGCCGACCGCGTCTTCCATACGCTCATCTCGGGCGCCAAGGATCTCGACCGCTCACGGCTGGAGGAACTCGACGAGGAGCGGCGCTTTGCCGAGCTGGTCGAGCTCAAGCGCTACATCTGGGTGCTCGCGACCTCGGGCGCCTCGGCTCCGTTCATCGGGCTGTTCGGCACCGTGGTCGGCATCCTGGTAGCGTTTCAGTCGATGGCGGTGATGGGCACCGGCGGCTTCTCGGTCGTCGCGGCCGGCATCTCGGAGGCGCTGATTTCAACCGCGCTCGGATTGGCGGTCGCGATCATCGCGGTCATTTTCTACAACTACTTCTCGGTCAAGATCGACAACATCAACGCCGCGATCCACATCAACGCCGCCCGCCTCATCGACGCCGCGCTGCAAGGGAGACAGGCCGTTGGCGGTTAGCGGACCCCAAAGCAACGGCGAGATGTTCTGGCAGATAAACATCACGCCGCTCACCGACATCTTCCTGGTTCTGCTGATCATCTTCATGGTAACCACCTCGGTCACCATCGAGGCCGCCTCTCACGTCGACCTGCCGCTGGCCGAGAACACCGCGCCCGAAAACAAGGGCGTCATCGTCACCTACACCGCCCAGCATGAATTGTTCGTCAATTCCAAGGACGTGACCGAGCGCGACCTAGAATCGGCGCTGACCGACGCGTTGACCCGGGTCGATTCCAAGGTGGTAATTTTCCAGGGCGACGAGAAAGTCCTGCTGGGCGACATGATCCGAATCCTGCAAATCGCCAAGCTCGCTGGGGCCCAGCAGATAGCAATCGCGGCCAAGCGCGTCGCGCCGGGACAATCCCAGCGCCTCCAGACCGGGGCGGCGGGCACGACCGGCGGCTGACGCGGGCAACGCGCGGGAACAAGAGGTTAGTATCAACTCATGGCGATCGGTTCCAATCAGAGCGGCGGCGTCTTCGCCGACATCAACATCACGCCGCTCACGGATATCTTCCTGGTCCTGCTCATCATCTTCATGGTGGCGACCGCGATCACGATCGAGTCCGCCGCCCACGTCGACTTGCCCAAGGTTCAATCCGAAGCGACTACCGACAAGCCCAAGGGCGTGGCGGTGATGTACACCGCGGACCATCGCATCTTCGTCAACCAGGGCGAGGTGAATGAAAAGACGCTGCCGGCAGCGCTCAAGGACGCTATCGGCAAGGATCCCGACAAGCTGGTGGTGTTCCAGGGCGATCCGGCGGTGATCCTGGCCGACATGGTGCGCATCCTGGACATCGCCAAGACGGCGGGCGCTCAGCAAATCGCTATCGCGGTGGCCAAGCTCCAGGGCGGTGGCGGCGGTGGCGCCGAGATGGGCGAGCCGGGTCTGCCCAGCGGGCCGGTAGTGCCGCCCGAACCTCCCTCCGAAGGACCCTGACTTCTGTTGGACGGTCAGCGGGAGCACAATATCCAAGGGCGCCCTCGCGGCGCATAACTGTAGCATCGGCGCCGCCTCTCGGGGGAGCAGGGCTGGAGCCTTAGAAACAAAAGGCATCGCGTGACCGTCGCGGAACAAATCGGCCTGCTCGCGGTATCGGTAGTCGTAGTGGCGATGGTCCTATTCTGGATCGCCACGCGCGCGCACCTGGACGAGGAAGATCCGGAAAAGGAAAAGCCCGGGTTCAGGCATGGCCTGCGCCAGGGCCTGCGCTTCCTGCTGGGCCCCTTCCCGCTCTCGATCGGCCTGCACGTCGTGGTCCTGCTCTTTCTGCTCTTCGCCGTGCACATGGAGACCGGACAGAACTTCATCCCGATAAGCTTGCAGGCGGGTGGCGGCGGCGGCCAGACCAAACCCGGCGAAGACACCAACATGCCCGAGATGCAGATGCCGGAGTTGCAGGCGCTGCCGATCGAGAGGCCCAAACAGATCGACACCTACGCGCGCGAGGCCGTCGTCAGCGCCAATAACTACGTGCGCGCGAGCACCGGCGGAATCGGAATCGGCCGCGGCGGCGGGATGGGCTCGGGCTACGGCCAGGGGATCGGCAACGGTTTCGGCGGCTTTATCAGCGGACTGCGGCGCACCGGGCTCGACGTCGTGATCGTCATCGACGGGACGGGCTCGATGCGCCTGGTGATCGACGACGTCAAGGACAAGACGCGCCAGTTGATGCTCGCGATCCATCGGCTGGTGCCGACCGCGCGCGTGGGGATCATCGTCTTCGGTGGGCGCGGCGAGCAGATGCAGATGCTTCCGCTTACCACCTCGCCCGGCGCGGTGGTCCAGTTCCTGGGCGGCATCCAGGCGCGCAATGGCGGCGAATGGCAGGAAGACACCCTGGGCGCGGTTCGCATGGCGGTCGGCAGCATGGGATGGCGCTCGTACGCCAAGAAGGTGATCGTGCTGGTCGGTGACACGCCACCGTTCAAGGAGGATTTCGATCCGGTCCTCCAGCTCATTCGCCAGTTCCACGGCGAGAATGGAACCTTCAACACGGTCGACCTCACCGTCGAAGAGCACGAACGCTTCGTAAAGCAGTGGCAGAGCTTCAGCGGACCGGTGCCGGTCACGGCGTCCTCACTGCCGGAGTTCTACCTCGAGACCCAGGCGGCGTATCAGGCGATGGCGCGGGCGGGCGGCGGATCGTGGCGGAGTCTCACCAAGGACGAGCACATCAACCAGCAAGTGCTGATCCTGGCCTTCGGCGAGGAGTGGCGTTCTGAAGTTGCCGCTTTCGGCCGCGGTATCAGATCCAGCAACGCGGATCCGTAGGGTTCGCCTATGCCGCGTTCTCGACTCTCTCCTTTGATATGACGCGAGTCATACAAGCTACTGCTGCTACTTGAAGCGAATTTCAATTTTCTCCTTCTAGATGCGAGAAAGGAAGCCGTGCGCGGAGAAACGTTGTACGCGCGGCCTGTAATTGATGTCTCGCGAGCTTTGTTCGTGATAAAAGATTTGCTCCACGCAAGCGCGTCCAACCAACTTCACTACAGCTAGGGAGGAAATCACATGCGAAAATTCTCAATCGCACTGTTCGCGGTCGCGGCCTTGGCCGTGATGCTATCCGCGGCGCCCAATGCGCTCGCGCAAGGGGAAGCGCCAGCCAAGCACGTAGTCAAGATCGGCTATCTGAGCTGCCATGTCTCGAGCGGCTGGGGATTCATCTTCGGCTCGTCACGCAAACTGCAGTGCACCTACACCCCGGCCGAGAAGGGCAAGAAAATTGAAGACTACTCGGGTTCGATCACCAAGTTCGGGGCCGACATCGGCTACCTGCAATCAGGAGTGATCTTGTGGACGGTGCTCTCGCCGGGGACGAAGATCACCACCAATCCCGGACTGCTCGCTGGTCACTACGCCGGAGCGACCGCGAGCGCGACGCTCGGACTCGGCGTTGGCGGCAACTTGCTGGTTGGCGGGATGGACGGATCGATCTCATTGCAGCCGCTCAGCATCGAGGGCAACACCGGTCTCAATGTCGCGGCGGGCATCGCGACGATGGATCTCAAGTTCGAGAATGTAGCGGGCATCAACAAATAGGTTCTGCTACAAGGCAAAAAAGAGGGCCGGGAAGCGAAATCTCCCGGCCCTTTTTCATTGCCTGCGACTCAATCCGCGGCGGCGTTAGCTGAAGCGATGGCGTCGACGTGGCTATGGAAGCGGCTGTAGCCGAAGTAGATCGCGAGTCCAATCGCCATCCAGTCCAATCGCCATCCAGACGAAAAATCTGATCCACGTGACCATCGGCAGGCTGGTCATCAGATACAGGCACGACAGCGCGCCCATGATTGGCACCAGCGGCACCAACGGGGTGCGGAAAGGCCGATGCTGATCCGGATCGATGTAACGCAGAATCCATACCGCCAGGCATACCAGCACGAACGCGAACAGGGTGCCGATATTGGTCAACTCGGCGATCTCCTGGATCGGCAGCAACGCCGCCGTAACGGCCACCGCCGCCCCGGTTAACATCGTCGGTATGTAGGGCGTCTGGAAACGCGGATGGACCCGGCTGAACGCCTGCGGCAGCAACCCGTCGCGCGAAATCGCAAAAAAGATCCGCGACTGGCCAAGCAACAGCACCAGCAGCACCGAGGTCAACCCCGCCACGGCGCCCACTGAAACCACGCCGCCGATAAAATTGAGCCCGCGCATCACGAAGGCTGAGGCAAGGGGCGCGCTCTTGTCGATCTCGGCGAAGGGCACCATCCCGGTCAATACCGCGGCCACCGCAATATAAAGCACGGTGCACACAAAGAGTGACCACAGGATGCCGCGTGGCAGGTCGCGTCCGGGATCAATCGCCTCCTCAGCCGCGGTTGAGACTGCGTCGAAGCCGATGTAAGCGAAAAAGATGTATGCCGCGCCCTTGGAAATCCCCGCGAATCCGAACGGCGCGAACGGGCTCCAGTTCTGCGGGCGGACGAAAAACATCCCGACCAGGATCACGGTCGCGACCGCGCACAGCTTGATCGCGACGATCGCGGAGTTGAGCCGCGCGCTCTCACGGATCCCGACATAGAGCACGGCCGAGACCAGCAGCACGATCAGCGCCGCCGGCAGATTGACGATCGCGCCGGGCTCCGTGCCCGGGGCGAAGGTTATCGCGTGCGGCAGATGTATCCCGATCCCCTGAAGAATAACGCGGAAGTATCCCGACCATCCCACCGCGACCGCTCCGGAAGCCACCGCGTACTCCAGCACGAGGTCCCATCCGATAATCCATCCGACCAGCTCGCCCATCGTGGCGTACGAATAGGAGTACGCGGAGCCGGCCACCGGAATCATCGCGGCGAACTCCGCGTAGCACAGCGCCGCCATCGTGCACGCCACGCCCGCCATGACGAATGAAATGATTAGACCCGGACCGGCCTGGCGCGCACCGACCCCGGTCATCACGAAGATGCCGGCCCCGATGATCGCGCCGATGCCGAGTGCGGTGAGATCGAGCGCGCCGAGCGCGCGGCGCAGGCCGCCGCGATGCGGTCCTGCGTCGTTCAGCAGCGCAGCGACCGGCTTGCGCCGCGTCAGTTGCGCTCTGAGAGCCGTTCCCCCCATCAGAGCAACATCCCGTCTGTGGGCGACGGCGTCACCAGGCTTGGTAACCGCCGTCCACGGCCAGCATCGAGCCGGTCACGTAACTCGAAGCCTCGCTGGCCAGATAAATTATCGCTCCACGAATTTCCTCGGGCCGACCAAGCCTTCCAAGCGGCGTCGACTTTTCCATCCGCTCGCGATTGCTGCCCTTGGCGATTCCGCCTTCGGTGGCTTCGGTCGGGATCCATCCCGGCGCAAGCGCGTTGACCAGGATTCCGTAACCCGCCCATTCCACCGCGAGCTGGCGGGTGAGATTAAGTAGACCGGCTTTGGACGCCGTATACGCCGATAGCCGGTAGATCGAGCTGGCGATGGTCGCGTAGATCGAAACCATGTTGATGATGCGGCCGGCGTGTTTGGCTTCGATAAGGCCGCGGGCGACGCGCTGCGAGATCATCATCGGCGCGGTGAGGTTGGTCGCGATCGCGGCGTCCCAGACCGCGCGCGGCAGGGTCTCGGCGCGGCCGGTGGGCGAGATGCCTGCGTTGTTCACCAGGATGTCGATTAGGCCGAGCTCGCTCTCTGCGCGCCCGAGCGCCGCGTCGATTTGCTCGTCGTCTGTGACGTCGAGCTGAATTGCGGCGGTGCGCACGCGGTACTCGCGCGCGAGGTCGGCGGCGAGCTTCTCCAGGCGCTCGCCGCGGCGTGCGGCCAGCGCGACGTCGGCGCCCGCTATCGCGAGCGCCGTGGCGCAGTCGACGCCGAGGCCGGACGACGCGCCGGTGACGAAGCCGACGTGCCCGCGCAGCGAGAACAGCGATTTCAGCGAGTTCATCGAATCCATGGAGAATCGCGCGGGCTAGCGCTCCGCCGGTGCCGACGCGGCGCCGTGTGCGGTCGCGGCGGCGGCCTCAGCCGCCGCCGCGACCGCGCACTCGATGTCGGCGCCGTTCACGCCATAGTGCGTGACGGCGCGGAACTCGACCGGGCTTCGCGGGCCGACCAGCACGCCGCGCTCCTTGAGCGCGGCGGCAAAGCGGCCCGCGCGCTCGGTATCGCCGGCGACCTCGAAGAACACCATGTTGGTACGCCGGTGCGCCGGATGCACTCGCAGGCCCGCGACGCGGCCGAGTCCCTCGGCCAGCGCGCGCGCGTTCTCGTGGTCCTCGGCGAGCCGATCGACCATCGCGGTCAACGCGACAATCCCTGCCGCCGCGATTATCCCCGCCTGACGCATCCCGCCGCCCAGCGCTTTGCGCATGCGACGCGCCCGTTCCACGAACGGGCGCGGCCCGCAGAGCATCGTGCCGACCGGACAGGCGAGCCCCTTGGAAAGACAGAACGAAACCGTATCGGCGTGCGCGGCGATATGGTTTGCGCTGGTCTCGAGCGCGAGCGCGGCGTTGAAGATGCGCGCGCCGTCGAGATGGAGGCCGAGGCCATGGCGATGCGCCAGTTCCGCAACCGCGTCCATGTGCGCGAGCCCAACCGCCTCGCCGCCGCAGCGGTTGTGCGTGTTTTCCATCGCGACCAGCGCGTGCGGCGCAAAATGCGGATCGGACGGCGTCTCGAGTTCGGCCTTCAGCTCGTCGAGCGCGAATTCTCCGTCGTCGGTGTTGCGAATCGGAGTCAGCACGACGCCACCCAGCGCGGCGGCGCCGCCCGCCTCGTAAAGATAAGTATGGGCGCGCGCGCCGAGCACCGCCTTGGTGCCCAGATTGCCCATCGTGCCGCTGGCGACCAGCAACGCGGCCTCCTTCCCCATCGCGGCCGCCGCCATCGCCTCGAGCCGGTTGACCGTTGGGTCCTCGCCGTAAACGTCGTCGCCCAATTCGGCGCGCGCGATCGCCTCGCGCATCTCGGGGGTCGGCAGGGTGACGGTGTCGCTGCGCAGATCGATCACGTGAGCGTACGCCTACTCGGGGAAGATCGCCTTGACTACTTCGTCGATCGCACGTTTGCTGTCGGCTTCGTCGGTTAGCGACCAGGTCACCGCGACGGTCGCGGCGCGCCGCGGCGCGATTCCCTGGCGGATAAGTTCGCCGGCATAGATCAGGAGCCGGGTCGAGACGCCCTCTTCCAGCCCCGAGGCCTTGAGGTTGCGCACCTTCTCGCCCAGCACCGCGAGTTGCATCGCCATGTCGCGATCGACACCCGCCTCGTGCGCGATGATTTCGACTTCCTTGTCGGCCGGCGGGTAGTTGAACTCGATCGTGACGAAGCGCTGGCGTGTGGAGTGCTTGAGATTTTTCTGGATGCTCTGGTAGCCGGGATTGTACGAAATCACCAGCAGGAAGCCGACGTGCGCCTCCAGTGTCTCGCCACGCTTCTCGACCGGCAGGATGCGGCGATGGTCGGAGAGCGGATGGATGAGCACGGTGGTGTCTTTGCGCGCCTCGACGATCTCGTCGAGATAGCAGAGCGCACCGCGCCGCACCGCCTGGGTCAGCGGCCCGTCGATCCATACCGTCTCGTCGGCCTGGATGAGGTAGCGGCCGACCAGGTCGCTGCCGGTCAGGTCCTCGTGGCAGGCGACGGTGATGAGTTCGGTGGGGCCGTCGGGGAGGCTCGCGAGGCGATGGGCCATGTGCTCGACGAAGCGGGTCTTGCCGCAGCCGGTGGGTCCCTTGAGCAACACGGGCAGGCGAGCCTTGTAGGCGGCCTCGAAAATTTCGACCTCGTCGGCGATCGCAAGGTAGTAAGGGGCGTTGTGCGGGTCGAGGTGACGGACTTCAGGCCCTTCGGCCTGCATCCTGGTATCGAACTTCTTCAGCTCAATCGACATTGCTCACCCTTGTGCGAGGCGCTGCGGGCGTGCGCGGATTCTAAGAGAGCCCGGCCCTCATATTCAAGCGACGCCTCTGCGCAGCATTATAGTGGACCCGCCGCGATGATCCTTCACCTCGTAGCCTTCCGCCTCCAACTCCTTGCGTAGCTCGTCGGCGCGCTTGAAGTCCTTGGCCGCCCGCGCGGCGTCGCGCTCGCGCTGCAAAGCGGCTATTTCCGGCGGGAACTCACCCTGGGTCTCCTTGCGCATCGCGTCGAGGCCGAGCCCAAGCACGGCGTCGAATTTTTTCAGCGTATTCCAGATTCGCTTATCGCCGCGGCGATAGGCCTCTGCGACCAGTTCGAGCGCGACGGCCAGCGTCTGCGGAGTGTTGAGATCATTGTTGAGCGCTTCGACAAAGCGGTCGTCGAACTCCAAAGCCCAGGGCGAATCGGCGGCGGCGCCCGCGTCGTCGTCGGAGAGGTTGCGCGCGAACTCAGCGAAGTAGTCCAGGTTGCGCTCGGCCGCGCGCACGGCGTCGAGCGAGAACGCCAACTCCGATCTATACTTCGCGCCCAGGCACAGCAGCCGAAACGCGAGCGGATTGATTCCCGCCGCCACCAGATCGTCGAGCAGCGGGAAGCGCCCCGCGCTCTTGCTGATCTTCGCCCCTTCCATCCCGACCAGGAAAGCGTTGTGCACGAAGTAACGCACGAAGGGCTTGCCGGTCGCGCTTTCGGACTGCGCAATCTCGTTCTCGTGATGGACCGGGATATGGTCGAGACCACCCGTGTGAATATCGATCGTCTCGCCCAGGTAGCGCATCGACATCGCCGAGCACTCGATATGCCATCCCGGATAGCCGCGCCCCCACGGACTTTCCCATTGCATCAGATGGTCCGGCTGATTGAGCACCCAGAGCGCGAAGTCGTGCGGGCTTTTCTTGTCGGGCGAATGTTCCAGCCGCTGGCCGGCATGCTGTTCGTCGAGGCTTTGGCGCGAAAGCCGGCCGACGCGGCTTTGCCCGCGCCACTTTTCGACGTCGAAGTAAACGCCCGAGCGCGTGACGTACCCGTAGCCGCGCTCCACGATTCGCTCGATAAGCGCGATCATGTCGGCGACGTGGTCCGTCGCGCGGCAAAGCAGCGGCGGCGCGGGCAGCCGGATATTGAGCTTGCCGCAATCGCGCGTGAACTGCGCAATATAGAAATCCGCGACCTCGCGCGGCGTCTTACCCTCGGCGCGAGCGGTCTTTTCGATCTTGTCCTCGCCGGCATCCGCGTCGGAGGTCATGTGGCCGACGTCGGTGATGTTCATCACGTGGCGGACTTCGTAACCGTTGAGCTCGAGCGCGCGGCGCAGCGTATCGACGAACACGTACGCGCGCATGTTGCCCAGATGCTGCGGCAGATAGACCGTCGGTCCGCACGAATAGTAGGTCACCACCGGCGGATTGAGTGGCTCGAATTCCTCGACCCGGCGGCCGAGCGTGTTGAAGATGTACAACGGCTTCACGTCGATTGCCCCTGCCACGGGCGATCGGCGCCGCGCGCCGCGGGCGCCGCGCTCAAGGCTGACGCGCCGAAGCGGTGGCGACCGGCGCGCCCGCGTCGCGCTTGCGCCCGCCGGCGATGACTTTGTATTGGCGATCGGCGATCCATGCGTAACCCGGAACATACCACAGATAAGCGAACAGGCTGCGCAGACCGGCCTGCCGGCGCAGGATTTCATTGACCGCGCGCGCGCCGCGATAGACTCGGCCGCGGTCGTCGATCACGTGCAGCTCGTAGAGCAGGTCATCGAGCTTGAGTTCGGAAAAGAGCCCGCGTGCCGCCGGATCATTGGCGTCCAACAGCTCGAGCGACTCGGTGTTGTCGTAGCGCAGAATTCCAGCCGCGACGGTGCGGCACATCTCGCAGCCGCCGTCGTAGAGCACCGCGAGCTTGCCCGCCGTGGCCTGGGCCGCAATACGCTGCGGCTCTCCGAACAGGCGTCCCATCGTGTGCGTGCGGACCTAACGCCTCGAGAACCGCGGATTAGCCGTCATCCGCCGCAACTTGTTGCGCTCGTGGCTGATGCGCCACTCATAGCCGTCGACCAACGATTGCCATCCGGCCTCCGCCGTGTTGGCCGACTTGGCGAGCGTGGTCCAGGCGCTCTGGCCGTCGGAAAATTTCTTGATCGACATCACCTCGGCTTCGGTCGACTCTCCGCTCGCGTGCATGTAGGTCTCGATCACGCGGACCGGCGCGAGAAACGGGAAGTACTTAAGCAAGCCCTTGCGCAGCGCGACATCGAGCGCATGGACGACGCCGACGCCGCGCGCGGCCTCGGTCTCCTCCACGTCGCCGATCCGCAGCACCACGGTGGCGTCGATCGTCATCTTGCCTTCGTTGAAGTCGTCGATCACGCGGCGGCGCACGACCACGAAGGGCGGCTCGTAGTCGCCGGAGCGGCGCAGCTCTTCGAGCTCGCGCGAGGCCTGCGGATTCTCGGCCTCGTAGAAAATCGATTTCGATTCTTCGTCCATCATTCGGGCCTCAATCAACTTCAATTATGCCCGCTTCAATCATCTGAGTCTCAATTATCTTTTCGATCAACCGCCCTTACAAGGCAATCCGCCCTGCACGGTCATCTTTGATAGTGCAGTAATGTGACGCGCGGGCGGCTGTAATTGTTGACAAGCGCTTGCAATCATTGATCGATGTTTCGCCGATCGATGTTTCGCTTTGGACCGATGTTTCGCCTTGCACCACTCCTCGCCGCGATCGCGGCCCTCGTTTCGCTTTGCGGCGTCTCTCGCGCCGATCCCGCGGTGCACGTCTTCGTCCCGCTGACGATCGATTACGTCACGCTCGGCATCGCGCTCAAGCGGCAGATTTACGGCGCGCCCGGCGACCGCGCAATCCTGTGGAAAGGCACGAATGCCTGCGAGTTCCTCTACTCGCGCAATCCGCGCTTCGCCCAAAACGGCCCCACGACGGTCGTGCTCGAATCCGACGGCGAGCTTGGGCTGGGCGTGCCGCTGGGCGACCAATGCGTCAATCCGATTTCATGGAAGGGCATCATCGCGATCGACGCGACGCCCTATCTAACCCCGAATCTGACACTGAGGTTCCGCGTGAGCGACATCAACCTCTACGACCAGCAGCATCAGAAGTCCCTCATCGTGGGACGCGGCTTCGACCTGATCAAGGACAACTTCATCCCGCGTTATCGTGTTCGCGATAAAGCAGGTCGGCACTGCTGTGCCCGACAAGGAGGTGCGCGCAGACCTGCTCAACGTGCTGCTCGACGGACGCTATCGCCTCGCGCAGGCGATCGATCAGCCGCCCGCGCCCGGCGGCCCCGACCCGGTGCGCGTGCTGTTTCTTGATCAGTGGCGGCAACTGCGCGACGTGGTGCGCAAGGCGGCGGCGCGGGGCCAACTGGGCGATCGCGCGCTCGAGTTCCTGTCGTTCGTGTCCGCCGGCGACGCGCTGATGGCGTTCGACCAGGCCGCGCCGGCGCTCGGCGCGCGCATCTCGGCGGCCGATCTGCGCCGTCTCGCGCGCATCATGGCTCCGCAATCGACCACCGATCCGCTCCAGTTCAACTACGGCGAAGATTCGGCGCTGCAACACATCTTTGGTTTCACGCCGCCGCCGCAGACACCCGATTCCGTCGAGCCGTCGGACTCGGATGAGGCCGAGCCGATCCCCACCGCGACCGTCGGCGCTCCAGAGGCCGGTGGCGCTACGCCGCAAGCTACCGCGGCGCCGCCGCCGCCAGACGCATCGGGTGCAACGCTTACACCTGCGCCGCCAGCTACGGCGACCCCGTCGCCGCCGGAGGGATCGGGTGCAACGCTTACACCTGCGCCGCCAGCTACGGCGACCCCGTCGCCGCCGGACGGATCGGGTGCGACGCCCACGCCTGCGCCGCCAACCCCGGCGCCAACCGCCGGCCAGTCATCCTCCGCACCTTTCGTGCACATGACGATGCAATTGATATCCCCGGCCGACGCATTTGCCGACGCGCCGCCACAGCCTCCGGACCTGAAGCAGCTCGGATTGAAGCTGCGGCGCGCCGTGGTGAACGAATCCAACGTGGACGGCTACACGCGCGACCTCGGCGCGCTGCTCGACGCCGCGGCTGCAAGCGAAATTGCCGACGAACGGCCCGACCCGTCGCTGCAACCGACCTATCGCGTGATGGTCAAGGCGGCGGCGTGGCAGGAGAGCTGCTGGCGCCAGTTCGTGATCACGCACGGCCGGATACGCTTCCTCGAATCGTCGAGTCATGACGTCGGCCTGATGCAGGTCAACCGCTACGTCTGGCGCGGCTTCTACGACGTGCGGCATCTCGAATGGGATATCGCATACAACGCCGGCGCCGGCAGCCAAATCCTCGCGCGCCTGATGATCCGCGCGGCCGCCAAGGCCGCGCACGCGGGCGATCCGGACGCGTTCGCGCGCTCTTCGTATGCGGCCTACAACGGCGGCCCGGACGAATTCAATCGCTGGCGCCGCCCGGACGAGCCGCACGACCTGCGGCTAATCGATGAAGCGTTCTGGGAGAAGTATCGTGCTCTCAAGGAGGGCCAGTCGCTCAACATTCTGAAGTGCGAGGCGGAATGGGGCCACGCGCCGGGGCATTAAGAGAGCGGTCCATTCATAAGATGGCGCCATACCGTTCTGTAGGCTGGCGGACCAGGGCTGTCGATGTGTATAATATGCCGAACTCTACACACAACGAGGCAAGCGATGAGAACCAACATTGTGATCGATGATAAGCTCATGGGTAAGGCGATGAAGCTTGCCGGCACAAAGACTAAGCGGGAGACCGTTGAGGAAGGGCTCAGATTGCTCGTCCGTCTCAGACAACAGGAAAGTGTGCGACGGGTACGTGGCAAGCTGCACTGGCAGGGAGACCTTGAGGAGATGCGCCGCGATCGATGATCCTGGTCGACACCTCGGTGTGGATTGACTACTTCAACGGACGGCCGACCGACGAGGCCAACCTGCTTTATGAAATTCTTGGCCACGAACCGATTCTGGTCGGCGATTTGATATTGGCTGAAGTTCTGCAAGGATTCCGGGCTGAGGAAGATTTCCGTGAGGCTTTGAGAATCCTCCAAACGTTTGAGTTTCGAGAGATGCTGGGACGAAGTGTCGCGATTGCAAGCGCACGCAATTACCGGGCACTACGCGCCAGAGGCGTCACGGTGCGAAAAACCATCGATGTCCTGATAGGGACGTTCTGCCTTCTCAACGGCCATGAGCTTTTACATTCGGACCGCGATTTCGACCCGATGACAAAGCATCTAGGCCTTAAGGTTCTCAAAAAGCCGAACTAAGCTGCACACACACGGACGCGAGCGGAAAGTCTCGTTCCGCGCGCGCTTCACATCGCGAGGCCGCCGTCGACCTGGATCACCGCGCCTGTGATGTACGACGCCGCATCCGAAAGCAAAAACGCCACCATCGGCGCCACATCCTCGACCTTGCCGAAACGTCCCAGCGGAATCATCTCTAGCGCCTTGGCACGATGCTGTTCCGACAGCGCGGCCGTCATATCGGTCTCGATAAATCCGAGCGCGATCGCGTTGACCCGCACGCCCAGCGGCCCCAGCTCCTTGGCCATCGCCTTGGTCATCCCCACGAGGCCGGCCTTGGAGGCCGAATAGTTCACCTGCCCCGCCATCCCGACCAGCCCGGAGATCGACGTGACGTTGATGATCGCGCCGCGCTTGGCCTTCATCATGATGAACGCGCTGGCGCGCGCGACATTGAACGCGCCGGTCAGGTTGGTCTGGATGACCGCGGACCAGTCCTCCTCGCTCATCATCACCAGCAGCTTGTCGCGCGTGAGCCCGGCGTTGTTGACCACCGCGTCGAGCCGGCCGAACTCGGCCTTGGCCGCGTTGACCATCGCGCGCACGGCCTTAAGATCGGCGACGTCGGCCTTAAACGCCATCGCCTTGACCCCGAGCGCGCCGATCGCAGCTTTCAACTCCTCGGCCTGCTGTTCGCTCTTTAGATAATTGAAGGCGACGTTGGCGCCGCGGCGGGCGGCCTCCAGCGCGATCTCGCGGCCGATCCCGCGCGTCGCGCCGGTGACGATTATTCCTTTGCCCTCAAGATCTTTCATTTTTTTCACTTTTCACGCTTCGCTTTTCACTCTTTATACAAAAAAAGACCGCCCGCACAGACGTGCGGGCGGTCGGAGCTGATCGAATCGAGCCGCGCTCAGGCGCTGAACGACGATCCGCAGCCACAGGTGCGGCTGGCGCGCGGATTGTCGAAACGAAAACCGCCGGCGTGCAAGCCCTCGACGTAATCCAGTGTGGTGCCGGCGATGTAGGGCAGCGAAATCTCGTCGACGAAAATCTTCGCGCCGTCGATTTCCTGCGCCGTGTCGCCTTCCTTCTGCACGTCGAAGCTCAGCGAATACTGAAAGCCCGAGCATCCGCCGCCGACCACCGAGATTCGCAGCCCCTGCTCCGCGCCGAGGCCTTCCTTGGTATGCATCTGCTTGACCATCTCGAGCGCCTTGGGCGTCAGATTGATACCCGCCATACTAGCGGCCGCACTGTCACGAGCGGGCTCGTTGCGATGCTCGTGTCTATCCTCGTGTTGAACTTCCTCAGACATTGTTGAAAATCCTCCGGACTCTGCTTATCGATGACGCGGCTTCCACTATGAAGCGCGATTGCGACGCGCTAACCAACTGGTCAATTCTAACCCAGCCGGCCAGCATGGAGCAAATCCCGTCCTGGTGCAAATCCCGCCCCGGTGTAATGCCGCGCCGGAAAGCGGCTGCGCGACATGCGTAACTGGGCGATAATGTCTGGCGTCCCAGGTGCAGGGCAGCCTCTGACGGGGTTTTGATGGCGGGTTTTTGCATCGGGCGA
>WNFC01002436.1_pt1 | contig 20031 bp, 19 predicted proteins | sample 5400541 | NCBI WGS metagenome assembly WNFC01 (sample SAMN13153342, study PRJNA577476) | soil metagenome | isolation source: 120 cm saprolite under Douglas fir tree site 2 hole 2 replicate 1 | place: USA:California | collected 2015-04-18 | reverse complement strand
ATCGGGCCCATGCCCATCTGCAGCGAAAAGCCGGTCATCTGCCACATCGAAACGACGGTCGCCAGCAGGCCGGTCAGGATGATCAGCCTGGTGTCGATGCGGCCGACCAGCCGGGCGACGAGGAACATCGCGACCATCGTCCCGATGCCGCGCGGCGCGGTTATCAGCCCGGTCGTCATCACCGGATAGTTCATCAGGTTTTGCAGCATCAGCGGCAGGAGCGTCATCGTCCCATAAAGCGGGATGCCGATGAGGAACATCAACAGCGTGCCGACGATGCAGTTGCCGTCCTTCAACAGGTCGCGGTTCAGAAACGAGCGATCGGTCGCGGTCACGGTGTGGACAATGAACAAATAGAGGCCGAGTCCGGCGATTGTCGCCTCGATCCATATTTCGATCGAGCCGAACCAGTCCTTCAGCTCGCCCCGGTCGAGCAGCATCTGCAGCGCGCCGATCGCGAGGCTGAGCGCGGCAAAACCGAAGAAATCGAACGGCTCGCGACGGCCGTGCCGGGTTTCGTGGATGAAGATGAGGATACCGATCGAGGCGAGCACGCCAAATGGCAGGTTGATGTAGAACACCCAGCGCCAGCTGTAATAATCGGTCAAATAGCCGCCAAGCGCCGGGCCGAGGATCGGGCCGAGGATCACCCCCATGCCCCACACTGACATCGCCTGCGCATGCCGCTCGGGCGGGTTGATCTGAAACAGCACCGCTTGCGACAGCGGCACCAGGGCCGCGCCGCAGACTCCTTGCAGGAGACGAAAGATCACCAGCTCGGCCAGGCTCGTCGCGGCGCCGCACAACGCCGAGGCCACGGTGAAGCCGACGACCGAAATGAGGAACACGTACTTGATGCCGAACCGGCCGGCGAGCCAGCCGGTCAGCGGCGTCATGATCGCGGCGGCGACGATGTAGGAGGTGACGACCCAGGCGATCTGGTCCTGCGAGGCCGAGAGCGACCCCTGCATGTGCGGCAGCGCGACATTGGTGATTGTCGTGTCGACGCCCTGCATGAACGTCGCCAGCATGATCGAGATCGTGATGGCGACGCGGTTGGCCGGAAGAGCGGCAGGGCCGCGCTCCGCCTCTCCCCTCACCGCTGCTGCTCGCCCGCCTGAGCAGTGCCGAAGAGACGTCCGGTCATGCGGTCGAGCCACGCCAGCCACGGCTTGCGGTGTTTGGTGTCGACTTCGACCGTGGCGCTGAGGCCTGCATGCAGCAGCTGGTTGGGATCGGGGCTTTCGAGTTCGAGCCGCACCGGCAGGCGCTGCACGACCTTGACCCAGTTGCCAGTAGCGTTTTCCGGCGGCAGCAGCGAAAAGCTGAGACCGGTGCCGGGGCTGAGGCTGACCAGCTTGGCGTCGAAGACGATTCCGGGATAGGTGTCGATCTCGACCGTCGCCGACTGGCCCGGGCGCATATGGGTCAGCTCGGTCTCCTTGAAGTTGGCTTCGACCCAGATGCGGTCCGACATCATCGAAAACACCGGGGTCGAGGCCGTGACGTAGGAGCCGACCTGGAGCTGCTCGACCTTGGTGACGATGCCGTTTTCGTGGGCGCGGACGGTCGCGTAGGACAGGTCAAGCCCGGCCTTGTCGAGCGCGGCCTGGGCGCGTTGGACCGAGGGGTGCTGATCGACCGGGATGTCCGGGTTGCCACCGAGCTGGGCCAGGATGTTGGCGATGTCGCTCTGCGTCGAGACCACCTTCTGCTGCGCCACTTGCAGCCCATTCTGCGCCAGATCGAAGGCTTGCCGCGACGCGGTGCCGCTGACCGCGAGCTGACGTTGGCGCTCGAAATCGCGCTGGTGATAGGCCAGCGTGTCCTCCGCCGACTTGGCGTCGGCGACCTTGAGGTGGTAGGTCGCCTTCAACGCCTCGACCTGGAGCTTCGCCGCGGCGAGCATCGCGTTGGCCTCCTCGACGGCGATCCGGAACGGCCGATCGTCGAGCTTGAACAGAACCTGGCCTTTGGCGACCCGCTGATTGTCTTGCACGTCGATCGTGACGACCCGGCCGGAGATGTCGGTGCTGATCATCGTGCGCGCGGCCTGGATGTAGGCATCGTCGGTCGACACGTAGCGCCCGCTCGTCAGATACCACCACGAGGCGGCGATCAGCACGACGATCGGACCGGCCAGCATCAAGGGCAGACGCAGCCGCTGGCGCAGCGGCCGCGACCGCCAGCCGGCGAGCGCGTCGCGGTCGCCGAAGACGCGGCGGAAGCCGCGAGCCGGCGCCTCGTTGTCGGTGGAGGTCGTCACCTCGCGGTCTCCACCGTCTCGGGTACCGCCTTGGCGATCACGGCGGCGGCCGCCGCCCGCGGCGCAGGCATCCCCGGCCGGCCGGCGCCGAACGGCACGCGCTCCGACAGGGTGGTGTGCACCCGGCACAGCAGATCGATCAGGGTTTCCGCCTCGTCCGCCGACAACAACGCGAGCGCTTCATCGCGCGTTTCGTTCGCCACGTTCCAAATCCGGCCGAGGATCGGGCGCGCCTTGGCGGTCAGGAACAGCCGGCGCGCCCGGCGGTCGGTCGGGTCGGGTCGGCGCTCGATCCACCCCGCTTCTTCCATGCGGTCGATCTGGCGGACCAGCGTCATCGGCCGGATTTCGAGGAGGTCGGCCATCCCGGCCTGGTTGATGCCTTCATTGCGGGCGAGATAGCCGAGCGTGCGGCATTGCGCCCGGGTCAGGCCGAGCCGTCTCCCGTTATGGTCGAAACGGCGCCCGAACAGGCGCGCCACATCATTGACGAGAAACCCAAAACTGTGTTCGAGATCGAGCACATCTACCCCATAAAGGTGGTCAGGCTGATAGTAAGCAAGAGATACTATATCGTTTGCGCCACGGCGCCTATAGCCGGTTGCGTCAGGGCTGATCTTCGCGAATGCGATGGCTCGGAGGGTGAACCTCTCCCGCACCGCGGGAGACGGGGACCAAGCGCGAAGCGCTTGGTGGGTGAGGGTCTTCGGTCGCTAGACCCTCACCCGGCTCGCTATACGCTCGCCACCGTCACCCACCCTAACCCTCCCCCGCTTGCGGGGGAGGGTTAGGGTGGGGGCATGTGCGGGAGAGGGTTTGCCGGCGGGTCAGTTCGACAGCCGGTAGAACTTGGCGGCGTTCTCGCAGGTGATCTTGTGGATCACTTCGGGCGACAATCCGGCGAACTGCTCGTCGATGTACTTCGTCGATTCCGGCCAGATGCCGTCGGTATGCGGGTAGTCCGAACCCCACATGATCGTCTCGGCGCCGATGTCGTCGATCAGCTTGGCGCCGATCGGGTCGAACTGGAACGTCGCGCGGCACTGGCGGCGCCAATACTCGCTGGGCTTCAGCTTCATCAGGTCGCGGAAGCGGTCCTCGAACTCGAAATCCATGCGGTGCAATGCATAGGGGATCCAGCCGACGCCGCTCTCGCCAAAGCCGATGCGCAGGTGCGGATGACGCTCGAAGACGCCGGCTCCCATCATCCCGGCCATGATGTGGACGAGCCCCATCTGGAAGGCGGAGACGCCGGTGAACATCGCCGCGCGCCGCACTTGGCCGGTCAGCTCGCGCGCCCGGGGCGGAGTGGTCGGAAAGGTATGGAAATGCAGGGGAAGATCAACTTCGCTGACCGCGTTCCACACCGGCTCCCAAGCCGGGTGCCACATCGGCTCCATGTCCCACGAGCACGACAGCTCAAGCCCGCGCAACCCCATCTTGGCGGCGCGGTGGACCTCGCTTACCGCCGCGTCGATGTCGCCATAGGGCAGGCAGGCGAGGCCGATATGGCGGTCCGGATAATGGCTGCAGAACTCCTTCAGCCAGTCGTTGTAGATGCGCAGCACCTCGTTCGAGGCTTCCATGTCGTTGAGCTTCGAGGCGGTGCCGAGAACGCCGTAGATCACCTCGGCATCGACGCCGTCCTCTTCCATGTCCTTCAATCGCAGATGCGGGTCGCGGCAGCGGAACTTGCCCTGCTTGGCGTCGGAATAGAGGCCGTGCTCGGCCATGATGTCGACGCGCACGTTCTGCCCGGGGACATGCTTCGCGCCGCCCGGCCCGACCCCGTTCACCAGCCCGAAATTAGCGCCGTTCTTGGCGACCCATTGCGGCCCGTCCGGCCCATCCTCGACATAGGGCATGCGCTCCTTCATCTCGCGCCGGGCGTTCTCGACGAACAGCTCCGGCGGCATGCAGGGCATATCGAGATGGCAATCGGCCGAGATGCGCCGGTAATGCATCGTGGATTCCTTCGGGCTAGACGCGCTGGCCGCAGTTTAACGCCATTGGCAAGGGTTTTGCCAATGCCGGGTTTGCACGCCTCATCGTCGTGATCCGTAGGGCGGGTGAGCGAAGCGTAACCCGCCATGGAGATGCCAATGCGGGTCTCGCCTGTCCAACCTGCACTGCTTACATTGCAGGCGAACGGGCACGAGGGTCAGGAGGGCCAATGGCCGCCTTAACCATTTACAACGTTGATCTGGAAACGGAGAAACGCCTGGGCGAACGCGCCGCCCTGAACGGCCGCTCTATCCGGGCCGAGTTGCGTCAGATCCTTCGAGAGGCGGTCGGTACCCACAAGGATTTCGTAGTCGACACGAGGCCGGTGGTTATTCGATTGGTGCGAACGTGCTTCGACTTCCCGGAGCAGTACGACGCGTTCATTGGCGAAGAAAAAGCGGGGTACCTGCGCCTTCGGCACGGCCATTTCAGGGTAGAATGTCCTGACGTTTGGGGTGAATTGGTTTACGAGGCATCGCCCAATGGCGATGGGATCTTCGACGACGACGAACGCTCCCAACACCTCGATGCTGCGCGTGAGGCGATTGCGGAATGGTGGCGCGAGCAAGCGTGCCGCAGGTAGCACGTAGGATGGGTTGAGCGGAGCGAAACCCATCTGTTGGGCCACGGCGATGGGTTTCGCGTTGCTCAACCCATCCTACTCGCTGCTCTGAGATTTGTGCCACGCGGAACTGAGTTTTGACGGTCATCGAAAATGTGGACAACGCGCAGCGATAAAGATCGGATGACGATCGAAGAGATAGAGCGTCAAGACGACCGTGGTGCCGCTATCCTCGCTGGGGCTTATCTTGAAGACCGGTTAACAATCGCAATCAAAGAAAGGCTTATCCCTGACACAAGAACTCAAAATGAATTATTTGGGGGAATGGGACCTCTTGCTACATTTCATGCAAAAATCGAGCTCGCGTATCTAATGGGAGTTATCGACGCGCGTACCAGGAAGCACCTTCGGCACGATTCGAAAAATTCGGAATCTGTTCGCACATCATACAGATCCGATAAATTTTGAGTCTTCTCAAATTCGTGCCTTATGCGCTAATTTGATGACCGCTGACATGATGAAGCGGCTCAAAAGCGGCATCGAATTAGAAGGGATTCCTGAATTACCTCAGGATTTTGTTGAAACGATTTCCAACAATGTCTTCGGACCGATGGCTAATCTGCTGGATACGCCTAGAAATGCGTATATGAATACGGTCAGGTTCATACTTTTAACCGTTGAGTTGCTCACCCATGCCTTGGCCGCGGAGAAGGCTGGCAAATCGGGTGTCGGAATCTCGTTAGTCGAACGTCAAGCCTGATCTCGCCTGAGCCCTCAAGCGTCGCGATACACGTCCGTCATCGCCTGCCAGATGCGGGCGCTCGTTGCCGGCATGTCGAAGTATTTGACCGAGACGGGGGCGAGGGCGTCCATCACGGCGTTGACGATCGCCGGCAGCGCGCCGACCGTGCCGGCTTCGCCGGCGCCCTTGGCGCCCAGCGGATTGCGCTTGGTCGGAACCGGGTTCGAGGTGACCGAGATCGCCGGCAGCGCGTCGGCTCGCGGCATCGCGTAATCCATAAAGCTGCCGGTCAGCATCTGCCCGGATTCGCGGTCGTAGACGACCTGTTCCATGACCGCCTGCCCCAGCCCCTGCATGACCCCGCCATGGATCTGGCCCTTGAGCCCCACGGGGTTGACCACGGTGCCGACATCGTCGACGACGACATAGTTGAGGATGTCGAGTTCGCCGGTCTCGGCGTCGATCTCGACTTCGCAGACATGGCTGCCGTTCGGGTAGGTGAAATCGCTCGGCGCGAACGTGCCGGTCTCGTAGAGCCCGCCTTCGAGCCCCGGCGGCAAATTGCCGGCACGGAACGCCGCCTTGGCGACCTCGGAGAGGGCGATCCGCCGGTCGGTGCCGGCGACGCTGAAATTGCCCCCATTATCGCTGACCGCGAATTCGATATCGGCCTCGGCCGCCTCCATGAGATGGGCGGCGAGCTTGCGCGCCTTGGCGATGATCTTGTCGGCGGCCATCCACAAGGCCGAGCCGCCGATTACCGTCGAGCGCGACCCGTTGGTGCCGATGCCGAAGGCGACGCGGTCGGTGTCGCCGTCGATGTATTGCACTTCATTGGGGTCGATCCCGAGCTTCTCGGCAAGCACCTGCTTGAATGTCGTCTCGTGGCCCTGGCCTTGGTTCTTGCTGCCCATGAGGAGGGTCGCGTTGCCGCTCGGATGAAAGCGGATCTCGGCGAATTCCTGGCCCGGACCGGCGGCCTTCTCGATCGGGTTGGCGAGGCCGATGCCGCGCAATTTGCCGTGCCGACGCGAGGCTTCGCGGCGCGCCCCGAACCCGCCCCAATCGGCCAGCGCCAGCGCCTTTTCCTGGTTGGCGAGAAAATCGCCGCAATCGTAGTTGAGGCCGAGTGCGGTCTTGTACGGCAGCTTTGCGTTGGGGATCATGTTGCGGCGGCGCAGCTCGACCGGGTCGTCGTGCAGCTCGCGCGCGGCGTCGTCGATCAGGCGCTCGATGACGTAGGTCGCCTCGGGCCGCCCGGCGCCGCGATAGGGCGCGGTGCCGTTGGTGTTGGCCATCACCGCCAGCACCGCCACATAGGCCGCCGGGATGTCGTAGACGCCGGTCAGCGTGCCGACATTGCCGAAGGTCGCCAGAAGGTTGCGCTCCGAGGAAATATAGGCCCCGACATTCGCCGACGTCTTGACCCGGAGGCCGATGAACTTGCCGTTGTTGTCGATCGCGAGCTCAGCTTCGCTGATGTTGTCGCGGGCGTGCTCGTCGGCGAGGATCGCCTCGCTGCGCTCGCAGCTCCATTTGACCGGGCGGCGCAATTGCTTGGCTGCCCACAGCACGAGGCGGTGCTCCGGGTATTGCCAGCCCTTGGTGCCGAACCCGCCGCCGACATCGCCGGCGATCACCCGGATCCTGCTTTCCGGGATCTTGAAGATGCGGGTGGCGAGCGCCTGGCGCACGCGATGCGGGTATTGCACATCGGCATAGAGGGTGTAGCGCTCCTCGCCCGGGTCCCACACGCCGATCGCGCCGCGCGGCTCCATGAAATGGGCGTAGACCCGGCTGATCACATAGCGCCGCCGGACGATCTGCGCGGCTTGCGCAAAGGCCGCATCGGTCGCCGCCTTGTTGCCGGCCTCGAACAGGTTGGAGATGTTGTCCGGGCATTCGTCCCATACCGCGTTCTTGCCGGCGGCCGCCTCGGCGGTGTCGGTGACCGACGGCAGGATCTCGTAATCGACGGCGACGAGCTCGGCGGCGTCTTTCGCCGCGGGAAGGCTCTCGGAGACGACAAAGGCGACCGGCTCGCCGACAAAGCGCACCGTGCCCTGCGCGAGGCCGAGATGGGCGCGGGCGAACATCGGCGACCCGTCGGGGCGCTTCCTCTGGAACGGCACCCCCATCGTGCCGAGCCCGGCCTTGGCGAGATCGGCGCCGGTATAGATCGCGAGCACGCCGGGCATGGCCAGCCCTGGCCCCGTGTCGAGCGCACGGATCTTGGCATGGGCGTGCGGCGAGCGGAGCACCACGGCATGGGCTTGGCCGGGCAGGTTGACGTCGTTCTGGAAGCGCCCTTCGCCGCGCAGGAAGCGCCGGTCCTCAAAACGCGGCACCGGCTGCCCGATTCCGAACTGGCCCATCGTCACCCCCAATCCTCGAATGTCATTGCGAGGAGCGCAGCGACGAAGCAATCTCGATTCGTCAGCGCATGCGGCACGAGATTGCGTCGCTGCGCTCGCAATGACAAGGCAGGCGGGGCATGGAGCACATCGATTTGGGCGGGATCGCGGTCGAGACGCTGATCGCCGGCAACGGGCCGCCGTTGTTGTTCCTGCATGGCGGCGACTATGTCGCGCAGAACCAGGCGTTTCTCGATCGCCTGGCGCGGCGCTGGCGGGTCGTCGCGCCGCGCCATCCCGGCTTTGGCGCGACCCCGCGCCCCGCTTGGTTCCGCACCGTCCACGACATCGCCTATCTCTATCTCGACCTGCTCGACCGCCTCGCCCTCACCGACACGCTCTTGGTCGGCTCGTCGTTCGGCGGCTGGCTCGCGCTCGAAATCGCGGTGCGTTCGGAAGCGCGGCTCGGCCGGATCGTGCTCATCGACTCGCTCGGGCTCAAGCTGGGCGGGCACGAGGAGCGCGACATCGCCGATATCTACGCCTTGCCGGCCGAAGAGGTCTTGCGCCGCCTCTTTGTCGATCCGGTGAAAATCGTGCCCGATTACGCCAAACTCGGCGACGGCGAGCTCCTGGCCATCGCCCGCGACCGCGAGGCGACCGCGCTCTATGGCTGGCGGCCCTATATGCACGACCCGGCGCTCGCGCATTGGCTGCACCGGATCACCCGCCCGGCGCTGGTGGTGTGGGGCGAGGAGGACGGCATCGTCACGCCGGCTTATGGCGAGCGCCTCGCTGCCGCGCTCCCCAACGCACGCTTCGAGCGGATCGCCCAGGCGGCGCATTACCCGCAGATCGAACAGCCCGAGAAGGTCGCCGCCGCGATCGAACGCTTTGCCTTGGGGGAGAACCGGTGATGACAGCCAAGGGCAGGAAGGCCAAGGGCATGCAGGTCTGGCATTTCAGCGAGATGGCCTATCACCCGGCCTGGGAGCAGCTCGGCGATTCCTACCGGGTCGTCATTCCCAACCGGCTGTTCGACCCGAAGATCGGCGCCGACCTCTATCACCGCTACCTCGACGAATGGGCGCTGTGCGACGAGCTCGGCATCAACATTATGACCAACGAGCATCACGCCACTGCGACCTGCGCCGACTCGGTATGTACGATCCCGATGGCGATCCTGGCGCGCGAGACCAAGAAGGTGCGGCTCCTCGCGCTCGGCATGCCGATCGGCAACCGCAACGATCCCGTGCGCGTCGCCGAGGAATATTCGATCATCGATGTCATCTCGCGCGGCCGGCTCGAGATGGGCTTTGTCAAAGGCGTGCCGTTCGAGATCTCGCCGGCCAACACCAACCCGGCCGATCTGGTCGATCGGTTCTGGGAGGCGCACGATCTGATCCTCAAGGCGATGACCAGCCATGACGGCCCGTTCAATTGGGAGGGCACGCATTTCCACTACCGCTCGGTCAATGTCTGGCCGCGGCCGTACCAGGAGCCGCATCCGCCGGTGTGGATGCCGGTCGGCAGCGCCGGCAGCGCCGCCGAGGCGGCCGAGCGCGGGATCACGATCGGCGTCCTCAACACCGGCTGGGTCCGCACCCCGGCGATTTTCGATTCCTACCGCAAAAAGGCACACGAGGTTGGCAAGGAGCCGACGCCCGACAAGCTTGCCTATATGGCGCTGATCGGGGTCGGCCAGGCCCGGGAAGAAGGCTACCGCCGTGCCGACCAGATCCTCGGCTACAGCCGCACCTCGGGCATCGTCGCACCGCAATTCGCCAACCCGCCGGGCTATGTCCCGGCCGCCGGCGCCGCGCAGATGCTGAAATCGGGCGGCGCCATGGCGGCCCGCGCGACCCGCGTCCAAACCAAGGACGGCCGCCCGATCAACCCGCGCACGATGTCGGTCGAGGAGGCGATCGACGCCGGCCTCTCCTTCGCCGGCACCCCCGACGACGTCTTCGACCAGCTGAAGGCGTTCTACGACCACGTCGGCGGCTTCGGCCACCTCCTGATGATGGGCCAGGGCGGCTACATCAGCCACGAAGACACCGTCGACAACCTCACCCTCTTCAGCCGCGAGGTGCTGCCGAGGCTGGCGGAATTGGGGTGAGCGACACCCAAAAGTAGGATGGGTTGAGCGCGGCGAAACCATCATGCCAGCCCAGATCGGCCGATGCCGAGGGCCGCCGCTTTGAGCGATGGGTTTCGCTCCGCTCAACCCATCCTACGAAACTTTTCCAACCGCGAAATCGGTTTCGATATCTGCGGCCAATGGTTCTACGGCTGACTTGAACCGATCGGGGATCTGCGGGGCGGTTTCTTTGCGGTCGCCGCGCCAGAAGCACGTAATGTGGGCCTCAGAACGCGCTCGTCCCAGAACGTCGCGCAGCCTCATCACCAGGCTGTTATCGCTCGGCTGCGGATAGAGCAACTTCTGTACGAACGCCAAATGGTCCCCAAGATCGTCGCCGGACACAAGTCTGTCGGTTGCCAGAAACCAGATTCCGGTGCGCCCGCGCAGCTTCCCGGCGTGTTGCCCGGCAACGAACTCTTCGCCCTTGCGGTGGGCACGCGTCGGCGCTACGGGCAGGATCGCCGAGATTTCCTGCGGGTCCAGATCGTCGCCGGCGAAGCGCAGCGTCACAAACGCCTTGCGGCCCGTCTTCGCGTCAGTCTTCGTCGTCGAGGTTGCCAAGCGGAGCGCCCTGCTCATCGGTGACCGAGCCATCACTATATATGACCACGCGATCCGCGCCGGAAAGGTCGTTTGCCGCCTTGATCTTGTGAAGCGCGCGGCTGAAATGCCGCGGTCCCATGCCGAGCGCGCGAGCGACGGAATCCGGCGGGTTCCCGGGATTGCTCCATAAGATGCGGGCGTGGGATCGGCGCATGATGCCGGGTCTTATATCGCCTGCTCCTTTGGTCGTCCGTCAGGAATGGTCGCGGCCACGTGGTGTTGGCACATCAAGTGGTAAAACATGAAGGTGGGCGCAGATGCTGAAAGCCATCGCGGCGGGAGTTGCCATCGCTGTCGGGTTTGGCGGGGCGGTCATGGCGCAGCCCGTCCGGACCGTGCTGCCGGCGGATCCGGCCGGTGTGTTGCTGGTCAAGCATGACAAGGAGGATAACGGGCGCGGTCGCAAGCTTGGTCATTACAAGCAGCGCGGCAACGACGACGAAAATGACAGCGGGGATCGGGGTCGGCGCTCGTCAACCCGCTCGCGAACCAACAACTATTACGCTCCGTATTACAATGGGGCGCCGGGCTACGGCGGTTCCTATCGCGCCCCGTCTTACGATTACTACCAGCCGTCCTATTACCGGGGCTATTGAGGCGCTCCCGCGCCGGTTCGGTCAATCCGCGGCTGACGGCGCGGCGGCCGCTGCGCGGGGCCGGCGCACCAGCAGCAGGAACGGCATCGATAAGACGACGACCAGCATCATCAGCGCAAAATCGTCGATATAGGCGACCATCGCGGCCTGGCGGGTCACCTCGGCGTTGAGCGCGGCGATGCCGGCCGGGTTCGATAGGCTGAACGGCAATGTGAGGAACGGCGCTTGCGCCAGCGGGTTGTCGGGGCGCAGGTGCTCGACCAGTCGCGAATGCACGGTCTGGGTGTTCTGGGCGAGCATCGCTTCGAGGATCGAGATGCCGATGCTGCCGCCGAGGTTGCGCATCACGCTGCGGATCGCGGTGCCCTGAGTCATGATATGGTGCGGCAGGTTCGACAGCGCGATCGTGTTGAGCGGGACGAAGGTGCATCCCAGGCCAAACCCTTGCAGCACCCCCGACACCAGCACCGGGCCCATCCCCATGTTCAGCGAGAAGCCGGCCATCTGCCACAGCGACAGCGCGGTCAGCACGAGGCCGGCCAGGATGATCAGCCTTGCATCGACCCGGCCGAGCAACCGCCCGACGACAAACATCGCGATCATCGTGCCGATGCCGCGCGGCGAGGTAATGAGCCCGGTCGTCATCACCGGATAATTCAGCAAGTGCTGCAGCATCGTCGGGATGAGGGCGAGGGTCCCGCTGAGGATCCCGCCGATCAGGAACATCAGCACCGTCCCTGTCACGAAATTGGGGCTTTTTAAGAGGTCGCGGTTGAGAAACGACCGGTCGGTCGCGGTCGCCGTATGGACGATGAACAGGTAGAAGGCGACGGCGGAAACCGTCGCCTCGACCCAGATCTCGCCGGAATGGAACCAGTCCGCGAGCTGGCCTCGGTCCAGCATCAATTGCAAGGCGCCGATGCCGATGCTGAGGCTCCCGAAGCCGAAAAAGTCGAACAGCTCGCGATGCGCCGGCCGCCGGTCGTGGATGAAGATGAGGATGCCGAGCGCGGCGACGATCCCGACCGGCAGGTTGATGTAGAACACCCAGCGCCAGCTGTAATCCTGAGTCAGCCAGCCGCCCAAGGTCGGGCCCATGATCGGGCCGAGGATGACCCCGCTGCCCCACACCGCCATCGCCTGGCCGTGCCGCTCCGGCGGGTTGATCTGGAACAGCACCGATTGCGACAACGGCACCAATGCCGCGCCGCAGATCCCTTGCAGCACGCGATAGATCACCAGCTGGGTGAGGCTCGTCGCGCTGCCGCACAGGGCCGAGGCGAGCGTGAAGCCGGCGACCGAGATGAGGAACACGTACTTGATGCCGAAATGCCCGGCGAGCCAGCCGGTCAGCGGCATCATGATCGCTGCGGAGACGATATAGGACGTCAAGACCCAGGCGACCTGGTCCTGCGAAGCTGACAGGGCGCCCTGGATGTGCGGCAGGGCGACGTTGGCAATCGTGTTGTCGACCCCCTGCATGATCGTCGCCAGCATGATCGACACGGTGATGAGCGCGCGATTGCCGCCGGCTGGGCGCTCGCCGCTTCTCACCGAGCCGCCCGACTATTTCCCTCTCCGCCCTTCAGGGGGGAGAGGGAGGGGCCCGCGCCGGAGGCGTGAGAGGGTGAGGTGGGCGTCGGCAAGCGCTCTGGAATCCCCCACCTCACCTACCCTCTCCGCCCCCGAGGGCGGAGAGGGAGTAAGGGGGGCGCCGACGGACATTTGCTCAGGTGACCGCGTCGAACAGCCGGCGGCCCCAGCCCGTCTTGAGGCGGGCGGGGCGGCGGGCGACAAGGATCGCGTCGATGCCGAGGCTGCGGCCGTACCGGTCCACGGTGAAGATCAGCTGAAGCAGCAGCAGGAAAAAATAGGTCCACGGCCATTCGCCGGGCGCGCTGTAGAGGCCGAGCCACAGATTGAGGATCTGCAACGCCCCGATCAGCGCAAAGAGCCGCACGAAGGCGCCGAGCATCAAGGACACCCCGGTCAAGACTTCCGCCGCGTAGACCACCGGCGCGAACAGATAGAAATGCGGCAGGACGACGAAATTGACGAAATCGGCCTGCAGCGGGATCGCGGCGTGCTGGCCCAACAGCTTCATCCAATAGGCGAGGCCCGTGTCGCCGAACGGCTGCTCCGGATGGTCGGTGTAATAGGGCGGCAGCTTCCACAGGCTCTGCTGCCACCACATCGCGCCGATCAGAACGCGAAACACCCATCGCGCCATATGGAAACCGCGGCGCTGGTCGGGGATCGTCGCCACGGCAAAGACGGCGATCGCGATGCTGGCGGCGAGCAGGAGCCAGAAAACCGCCGTCAGCCAGCCGGGCTGGGTGAGGAAACCGAAGACGTCGCTGGCAGGGTTCGGGTTCATCGAACTATCGGCACGCCGCGCCTGGTTTCGAGCGCGATGCGGACGAAAGTCAGCACAATCCGCCAGCTCGCCTTCAAGGTGCCGCCGAGGCTGCCGGACACCTTGGAGACGCCGCCGGCGCGGCGGCGATGGGCGACCGGCAGCTCGATGATGCGCAAGCCCGCGCGCGCCGCCCGCATCTGCATTTCGAGGTTCCAGCCATAGCTCGTCTCGCGCATGCCGAGCCGCATCAGCGCGTCTCGCTTTATCGCGCGAAACGGTCCCATATCGGTATAGCGGACGCCGTACAAGAGGCGCAGCGCGGCGCCAACGGCATAGCCGGCGAGGATCTGGTGCGCGCTCATGCTATTGGGCTCGCGTGCGCCGCGGGTGCGCGAACCGATCACGAAATCGGCTCGCCCATCCGCGATCGGCGCGATCATCGCGGGGATCAGCTCCGGGCAATCGCTGCCGTCGCCGTCGAGGAAGACGATGATGTCGCAATCCCCGGCCGCCGCGGCGCCGGCCCGGCAGGCCCGGCCGTAGCCGCGGCTTCTTTCGCTGACGATGCGGACGCCGGCGGCGCGGGCCCGTTCGACGGTGCGGTCGGTGCTGGCGCTGTCGGCGACGATGATCTCGTCGACGGTGCCGGGCGGGATCCGGGCGACCACCCCGGCGATCGCTTCCTCCTCGTCGAGGGTCGGGATCACCACCGCGACGCGCAGCCGCGGGGCGGGCATCAGAGGCTCCAGCGCAACCCGCAGCCGGCGCAGGCGGCGGGCGGCTGGTCGCTCAACAGGGCGTTGCGGAAGGCCTGGTAGCCGGCGCCGTTCCAGATGTCCCTCAGCGTCTCCTGCGTCGCGTCGCCCAGCGTAAAGCTGTCATAGCCGCGCATCGAAAACGGCGCGATGCAGCAGGGGATCGCGCGGCCATGCGCGGTCACATACATCAAGGTCCAGGGGCGCCGGCACAGCGACCAGGGCCTCGCCGCCGCCTCGCGCTTGAGGCTCGCCGCCGGGTCGGTCGCACCGGAGGCGTTGAAGGCGATGCCGAGCTCTCGCGCCAGATCCTCCGCCTCGCGGACCCGCTGTCCCTCTTCGTAATCGCCGCCGGCGAAGAGCGCCGATTCAGGCCGCGCCAGCCCTTGCCCCTCGGGAAAATACACCAGGCGCTGGAGATAGACCTCGGGGATATCGACGTCGTGCGCTAGGCGCACGAAATCAGAGAGTTGGTCGACGGTTTCCTTCAGCCCGGTCAGCCACAGCGAGACGCGCGGTGTCTCGGCCGCAAGCTCGCGCTGCAGCGCGCGGAAGGCGCGCAAATTGCGCACGATACGGGCGAACATGTCGCGCCCGCGCACCAGCTTGAAGGCATCGGGCTCGGCTGCGTCGAGCGAGACGCGCAGCTCGTCGAGCCCGCTGTCGATCAGCTCGCGCCCCTTCTTCTCGCTGAGTAGCGTGCCGTTGGTGTTGAACAGCACATAGGTGCCGCGGTCCTTCAGATAGCGGATCATCCGCGGCAAGGCGCGTACCATCATCGGTTCGCCGACACCGTGCAGCACGACGCGGGCGATCTGCGGGAACTGGTCGACGATCGCGGTGAACAACGCCCAGCTCATGTCGCCTGGCGGCTCCAATGCCTCGAAGGTGCGCGGGCAGGTCGTGCACAGCAGGTTGCAGCGGTTGGTCGTCTCGAGATAGAGGCAGACCGGCTCGGCTTCGGCGACGGCGCCGCGCTCGGCCGCGATATGGTCGAAATAGCGGCGCGGATCGGCCTCAGCCTCGCTTGTCGGCATGCCTCAGCTGCTCCCGCCGCCACAAATCGAGCGCGGCCAGTGCCAGAGTTGGCACGTAAAGGGCGGATTCGACGAGGAACCTATGATGGTCCCGAACCAATTGCGACCCGACCGGGACCAGATAGAGCAAGAAACTCGCCAAGGTCAACCATAGCAGCGCGGCCGAGGGAGTGAGACAGGCAAAGACGATCAGCCAGGCAAAATACCAGGGATAGTGCGGCGACAAGAGGACGATAAAGGCAGCAGCGAGGAGGGCGGCGCCAGAGACGTCGCGGCCGGCTCGCCGAGAGCCGACGTAAAGCGCGAGCCCGGCCAAGAGACAGGCGGCGGCAGCGAGGTAAACGAGATCGGATACCCCGCCGAGCGGCAGGAACGCCTTCGCGACGCTCCACGGGTAGAACCCGCCGCCTGAGGTGAAGCCTTCTTCGGCCAGATAGCCCGGCAGAAAGCCGAAAATCCCCCAGCCGACGCCGAGAAACGGCAGATAGGCCAGCATGATCGCCGCCGCGAACGCGGCCGGCATGCGCCACTCCCAGCGCCGCCACAGCGCCGGGAACAGCACGATGGGGTAGAATTTGATCAACGTCCCGGCAGCCAGGACGAATCCGACGAGCCAATCGTAAAACATCGAATACGTCATTCCGGGGCAGCGCGAAGCGCCGAGCCCGGAACCCATAAACACGGCGTTCGGGAAACGTCGCACGATCGTCGGAGCGCTCTCGGGTCCGTCTGTGTCTATGGGCTCCGGGCTCCGGCTTCGCCGGACCCGGAATGACGGTAATGGTGCGCGAGAGACGGGCTGCGCACGGCTCCACAAGGCCAGCGCGGCGAAAAGGATGATCGCGGCGTCGATATGGCCGCTCCCGGCAAATTCCCATACCGGCAGCGGGTGCCAGGCGTAGACGATGATCCGCACCATCGGCAGGCCTGCCGAAGCGAGGAGAGGCAGCAGCAGCGCGACCGCGATCGCCTCGAACAGGACCATCGCGATCTTCATCGCCGTGACGCTCTCGCTGAACCGGGTCACCCCGAAAAAGATCGCCTGCGCCACTGGCGGGTAGATCGTCGGCGCGTAATTGCCGCGATTGATCTCGGGAAAGACCATCGTATCGCGCAACGCCGCGAGATGCGGGTCCGCCGGGATGTAGCGATAGGGGTTGATGCCGGCGGCGAGAACCCGCCCGTCCCACACATAGCGGTAAACATCGCTCGACAAGAAGGGCGGCGCGGCGAGGACCGCGATCCGCATCGCCACCGCGATGCCCAATATGAGGATCACGGCTCGGCGCGATGCGGTGCTGCGCCGGATCAGCCAGATTGCGACGAGATAAACCGCCCCTTGCGCCAGCGCGAGCGCGACAAACCGGTCGATATCGTCGCCGCGCTGCGCATAGAGCCCTGATGCCGTCAGTACCAGCAGGACAAGGCCGCAGCCGAGGAGGCCAAGGAACCGACGCTCGCTCACAATTCGGGGGCGAGAAGGCGCAGGAACGCCGCGGTATGGGGCGCGGCATACCCGGCGGGGTCGGGGCTGCCCAGCTCATCGACCAGCCGCCGCAGCGAGGCGACATCGTCGACATCGTACCAGCCCTCGAGCGTCACGATGTCGAGCCCCAACTCGGCGGCGCGATCGAGGGTCTGCCGGAACACGCGCTCGGTGCTCCACTCGATCTCCTCGAAAAGGCGCCGGTGCGGATATTTCACGCCGATCAAGTAATACCCGCCGTCCTCGGCGGGGCCGAGGACGAGCCGGTCGCCGGGCGGCGCCAGCGCATGCGCCGCCGCGACCAGCACCCCGGTCGGCAGGGTCGGGCTGTCGGCATTGACCAGGCACGCCGAGCCATAGCCGGCGGCGAGAAGATCCTCGGCCGCGTCAAAAAGGCTGTGGCCGAGACCGATCCGGCGCGGCGCCAGGAGGCCGATGCGCTCCGGCAACAGCGCCGCGAACCGATCCTGCGACCCCGGTGGCGAATAGGCGACATATCCCTCGATCGGGGCGGCGCGCGCGGCGGCGAGGATATTGCCGGCGATGTCCCGGATGAAGCAGCCGCTGAGCGCGGCCGCGTCGGCCTCGGACAAAGGCGGCACGAGGCGGGTCTTGACCTGGCCGCGGCGCGGCGCCTTCGCCATGACCGCGATGGCGCAATCGCCCAGCCGCCCGGCGATCGTCACCCTTCCCCGCCCCAGCGCCGCCGCCAGGCGCGCGCTACGGCAGCGATAACCTTGAGCGAGGCGTCCGCCCCGTCAGCCTCGCCCTTTTCGAAATCGCCGGCATCGACCGCCATCCGGTTGGTGACATGGGCGAGGCAGAGGACCGGCTTGTCTCGCGCCCGGGCAAAGGCATAAAGCGCGGCGGCTTCCATTTCGACCGCGAGGATGTCGCGGGCATGGGCCCGCCCGATCGCCGCTTCGGTCTCGCGGAACGGCGCATCGGTGGTCCAGGCCGCGCCCTGGTAGACCGGCAATCCAACCTCGCCGAGCGCGCCCATCGCCGCGGCGACGAGCGCGCCGTCGGCATTGGCGAATTCGCTGGGCGCCAGGTAATGATAGCTGGTGCCCTCATCGCGCAAGGCGCGATCGATCACGACGAAATAAGGCGGCTCCCCTTGCGCGATGATCTGCCCGGCCGAGGTCATGCTGATCAGAAAGCGGCAGCCGGAGACAAACAGCTCCTCGGCGAGCAGCACGGCAAACGGGGCGCCGACCGCGCAGCCGATGATGCCGAAGCGCATGCCGTCTTCGTCGAACTCGTACAGCTCGGTGTGATAGCAGGCCCATGCCCGCGAGAGGGTCGCCCGTCCGGCGCGGCGCAGCCCCCGCAGAATGTCGCCATCGGGGTCGAGCAGGCAGATTTCCGGCGTTGCCGCCTGCGCCAGCCCCTTTTGGCGCCGCGCCTCACGCAGCAGATTGGCCGGCTCGAACACCGAGGTGGCCGCGTACTCCTTGCCGGCGAGGATCGGCGGCGGCGATTTGCTGCTCATGCCCTGTTGTCAGGTACGCTCCGCGCTCTCGTCAAGCCGAGAACCGATCGAGATTGCTTCGCGGAGCTCGCAATGACAGCGAAGCGACGCGGCAATCTCGATTGGGAGGGCGCGGGAGGTACGACGATGATCGGCTGGCGAGCGAGGCTCGGGTTTCTGGTGCCGCCGGGCAACCCGACGGTCGAAGCGGAGATGATGGCGCTCGCGCCCATTGGCGTGTCGTTGCATTTCCACCGGATGGCGGTGGGCGGCGGGGTGCCCGGAGCGCTCGACAACCAGGACGAGCGCACCCGCACGATGATCGACAGCCTCGATGCGAGCGTCGCCTTGCTGGCGATGGTCAAGCCCGACATCATCGTCGTCGCCCATACCGCGACAAGCTACTACCTGGGCCGCCCGCGCGAAGCCGAGCTGCTCGCCCGGCTCAGCGAGGCGAGCGGCACCCGCATTGTCACCGCCTTCGGGTCGGTGGTCGCGGCGCTCGAACGGCTCGGGGTGCGGCGGGTCGCGCTCGGCGCGCCCTATTCGCCCGAGACGACGGCGCAGGGACACGCCCATCTCGAACGGCACGGCTTTACGGTCGTGCGATCGGAGAACCTCAAGGGCGTCACCAACATCTATGACGAGACCGCCGAGCGCGCCTATGGCCTGGCGCGGATGGTGGATAGGCCGGAGGCCGAGGCGGTGTTCCTGAGCGGCACCGGGATGCCGACGCTGCCGGTCCTCGAATTGCTCGAAGAGGATTTGCGGAAGCCGGCGATTTCGAGCGCCTCGGCGATGATGTGGCACGCCTTGCGCTCGTGCGGCGTGCATCAGCCGATTCCCGGCTACGGCCGCCTGCTGACGCTGGAGTGAGCGCATGGATACGCTGACCGACGCCGCGACCGGCGCGCGCGCTTTCCAGACCATGGTGCCGATGCGCGACGGGACCCGCCTCAACACGTTCGTCTTCCTGCCCGCAAGCGGCGGCCCGCGCTTCCCGGTCATCCTGCACCGCACGCCCTACGGCATCGCCGCCGCCGACGCGCGCGACAAATTCGACTGCACCCGTGCCTGGCTGCCCAACCCCGCGGAGCCGATGCGCGGCTCGATCCTGCGCGGCTGGCGCGCCATCACCGGCCGGTTCTATGCCGCGGTCTACCAGGATTGCCGCGGCCGCCACGGCTCGGAGGGCGAGGACCGCGTCTATGCCGACGACGCGGCGGACGGCTACGACACGCTCGAGTGGATCGCCGCCCAGCCCTGGACCAACCAGCTTGTCGGCATGTCCGGGTCGTCGGCCGGGGCGACGACGACCTTTGCCGCGGCCTCGACGCGCCACCCGAGCCTGCGCGCATTCTTCGCGCAGGCCGGCGGCTCCAGCATCTATAACGACGTGATCTATGAGGGCCAGTCGATCGAGATGGAACGGCTGTGGCTATGGGTGGCGAAAAACATCCCTGGCCTGTCGGGTTCGCACCGCGCGGCGGTCATGCAGCGCTTTGAGCTCAGCGCCGCCGAGCTGGATGCGGCCGCCGAACGGGCGGCGGCGCGCTATACCAGGCTCGATGCCGAGCGCTCGGCCGAGCCGCCTTTTATCGCGTCGCCCGACTGGATGCATCTGCCGCTTGCCGGCACTCCCGATTTCGC
>WNFC01003804.1_pt1 | contig 20046 bp, 21 predicted proteins | sample 5400541 | NCBI WGS metagenome assembly WNFC01 (sample SAMN13153342, study PRJNA577476) | soil metagenome | isolation source: 120 cm saprolite under Douglas fir tree site 2 hole 2 replicate 1 | place: USA:California | collected 2015-04-18 | reverse complement strand
GATGATGATTCAGGATACAATCGCGGGAAATCGAGGGTAGCATGGCCTACAGCATTACCCAGTTCCAGAACAACGCGACCAATCCCCTTGCGGCATTGGATAATAATTTCACGACTTTCGGCGCCTTGGTGCCGATCCCCTGCGGTATCGCGGGTACCAATACACTAACATTGACGCAAAACGCTGCCGGACTGGTGCCGACACCGACGATCGCCGGCTATTCGACTAATATGCTGTTTTCCGGCATCGCTGCGGCAACCAACACAAGCTCAGTGACGGCGACGGTTGGCGCGACCGGCGCAGTGAATGTCTACAAGGATACGCCATCAGGTCCGGCACTGCTTGCGGGCGGCGAGATTATCATCAATAACGCAATTAGCTTGCGCTATGACGCAGCGTTGAATTCGGGAGCGGGCGGCTTCCATCTTACATCAAGCACGGCGACAACTGCGACACAGATCAATCCTTCGGCCGTGCAAATCAATGGCAATTCGACGCTGACAAACTTGTTATCTGGAACGGTGTCGATCACATTCACGGTGGCGCCGGGTTGGACCTCGCAGGATCAGCCATTTTCGCTTACCGCGGGCTTGGCTAGTGCACTACCGGCTGTTGGTGATTTTATGCTGGTTAATCCGCCATCGGTTGCGGGGCTGGGGATCGGTTATGCCGGATACGTCAGTACGGTTGCTTCGTTGAATGCCAGCATATCGGTGGCGACATTGAATTTGCGACAAATAAACGCGGCTTCTACCTCGCTTGCTTCGAATAGCGGGGTATACCGGTACGCGGCAATGAGAACGGCACCATGAGTGGCCTTGCTGATCTTTATAATGTGCCGACGACCGATGAAGAACGAGCGCAGTGGTCGTTTGCACATATGGCACATCATCGGGATATCAACGCTAGAATATATCTTTTGGTAAAGGTTGCTTTGCCGGAATACATCCTGGATCCTGTGAATCCGGAGAATAGTGGTGAATGGGAATACCAGCATCAGCTGATGCACGATAATGAAAATGCGATCCTAGGGATTCAAGGTCAGGATTTGACCGGGATGGATTGGAAGGATCAGCGCTTACTGGCGGCGTGGATATGGCTTAATGTGAATGAACATGTACAAGCCTCTAATATATTGGAGATAGGGTGATGAGCCAAACAGCAGTGATCGAGACCGTTGAAGAAGTTCGCCAACTTGCGCTGGTGCGTCGGTTCGAGCCGGCCGACCTTAGCAAGCATGGACCGTGGCTGCTCAAGCGCTTCGCCATGGTTTTTCCCGATTTGCCCGAGAAGTACGTCGCCGGTTATCTAAGCGGTTTGATTTTCGACAACGAACACGCGTTTTTCTATCAGGATCACGCGGTTGCGCTGGCGCAGATGGTGCACAGCCCCGGCATCAAAACGGTCAAGGTCGTCCAAGAGCGGTTCGTCTGGGTCGAAGATATCAAGAACAAGGACCAGCTCGAGAAGCGGTTGCGCTGGCGCAGATGGTGCACAGCCCCGGCATCAAAACGGTCAAGGTCGTCCAAGAGCGGTTCGTCTGGGTCGAAGATATCAAGAACAAGGACCAGCTCGAGAACGCCGCTGGTTTTTATGCGCACATCAAGTTGTGGGGTGTTCGACAAGGCGCTGAGCGCATCATCGTTTGCGAGAACAGCGACGTGCCGAAACCGCTGATCGAGCAGTGGCTTGGCCGGCTGTTCGACACCAAGATTACGCACGCGAGGGTTTGATGACTGAAGCCCAGATCAAATATATGGTAAATCGTTTTCTTAGCTGGAAGCTGCCCGACAATTTTAATCCGGATGCGGGGATTAGCTTCAAAGCGATTTTTAATGAGCATACGGCGCATCCGATGAAGCATGAACCATCTGGCACCAATCTTTTCGACGCCACGCAAGCGGATGCCATGGTGCGGCACATGATCGAAGGACTTGATGGCTGAATACGCTGTCGAAAGACTGGATACCGCTTTCCCCGACTTGCTATCCATGCTGCCGGCGCAGTGGGAGCATACCGGTGATAGCGAGATTGCTTGTCAGCCGAATTGGATTTTGTACCGGGAATTGGAAAGCCATGGCGGGCTGTTCCTGGTGATCGCACGGGAAGCCGGGCATCCGGTCGGATACATGGTGGCGTTTATTTACCCGCATCCCAATGCGGTGTCAGTGCCGATCGCTGAGATCCGAACCTATTTCGTCGAGAATGGACGTTCGATCGTTCTCAACTCGATGATCGACTTCACGCTTGAGGAACTGGCCCGCCGCGGTGTATTCAAGATTAAGGCGTCCACCCATGCCGGGCACTCAGCGGTCCGACTATGGGAACTCAAGGGCTTTGAGATTTCCGCGATTGAGCTTACTCTGAAACTGAAGCCTTCGGGAGAACGATATGCCTGATTTTGGGATTGGCGAATTGGGAGCTCTGTTCGGGGGCGGGGATCTTCTGGCCGGACTGTTTGGCGGCGGGGAAGCCGCAGCGGCCGGATTGGGGGCTGGTGAAGCGACGGCTGCCGGATTGGGGGCTGGCGGGCTGGAAACCGGCCTTGCTACGATCGGGGCGGGCGCTGGCGGTACCGCGGCGGGCGCGGGCGGTTTGGCCGATATTGTCGGTACTGGTGCCGGACTATTTGGCGGAACTACGGGACTAACCGGCACAGCTCTCGCAGGCGGAGCGGGCACGGACTTGGCTGCGCTTCTTGGCGGGGGCGGGGCGACAGCGCTGGGCACCGCGGAAGCATTTATGGGCGCTCCCGCGGCTTCTGGCTTGGGTTCAGGTGCTGCTGGGGCACCATCTGCTTTTGGCGGGGCGACCGCGCTTGGTCCTTCTAGCGGGCTTTCCCCGAGTGTGGCGAATGCCAACGCCAGCATGGGTGGCGGAGGCTCGGTGTTTGATACCGGCACGTCAGCCGTTCCCGGCGTGGGGGCGGGCGGAGCTCCCAGCGCTGGTGGAGGGGCGTCGTCGATCGCAGCCCCGGCCGGGGTGACCGCGCCTGTGGATCCGACGGCATTGGGCGGTGCGGCAGGTACTGGAGGCGGAGCCCCGACTGCTGGGGGGGCAACCAGTTCGATCTCAGACCTTCTCAGCAAAGCCGGATCAGGGGCGATGAAGTCGTTGACATCCAATCCTCTAGGTATTGCCCTCGGCGCTGGCGGTCTTGGCTATAATATTTTGCAAGGAAATAAAAACACCAAGAATCAGGCAGCCCTTTCCGCCGATGCTGCCGCCGCAACGGCGAACAGTCAGCAGATGGTGCAGTCGGGCGAAGCCTTGCAGCAATATCTGGCCAGCGGCACTTTACCGGCCGGTTATCAGTCGCAGGTCGATCAGGCGATTGCTGCCGCCAAGACTACCGCGATTTCCAATGCGGCATCGCAGGGGCTGTCGACTGATCCGACCCAGAACACGGCTCTTGCGGCGATGTTGGCCAAGATCGATGCATCTAAACCTGCAATGCAGTCGCAGGTAGCGTCACAGTTGTTCTCGTCCGGTTCCAGTCTTGTCGGTTCGGGATTGCAATCGGCCGGATTGTCCGGATCGCTTTATCAAGCATTGGTGGCGAATGATACGGCTGCTGCGGCGAACACTGGCAAGGCGATCGCCACGCTGGCGGCAGCACTTAATGGCAAGTCTCAGGCCAATATGGGCGGGATCACGATCAGTCAGGGCAAGGCGATCGCCACGCTGGCGGCAGCACTTAATGGCAAGTCTCAGGCCAATATGGGCGGGATCACGATCAGTCAGGGATGATGAATGGCCGACACCGATGTTATCAATCCGGATACGCCATATCGGATGGCCGATCAGCCTTCTGTGGATGCGTGGCGTAAGGAATCACCCACAATCGCCGATCTCGCGCCGTCTGAGGACAAATCCATGTCCGGATTGGTGTCCAGTTTAACCAATTTGCAGCGCCAGAAGGTGCAATCTGACACAAAACTGTCCGCTGAGTCCGATCGCCAGCAGGCCAAGGACAAGGCGCAGCGGGATCAGGCATTCGCACAGGAAGGCGTCGCGGCGGCCGAGCTTCCAAAACCATGGGATGCTGAGAAAGAGCACAAGCGCTGGGAAAGTGATCCGATCGAAGGCTTCGGCTCCGCCGGCGGCTTGTTCGCCATGGTGGCAAGCGCATTTACCAAAGCGCCGATGGAAAATGCCATCAACGGCATGGCCGGTGCGATCAACTCGATCAAGGAAGGCAACGAGAAGGGTTACGAGCGCGCCTATGACGCGTTCAAGACCAACGTCAAGCTAGCTGACCAACGCTTCAAGACCCAGCACGAGCTTTACAGCGACGCTTTAAGCCTTGGCACCGCCGATGCGGCGGCCTCAGATGCCAAGCTGCGCAATGCTGCGACCAAATTCGGCGACAGTCAGATGCTGATGCTGGCCGAACACGGCATGATCAAGGAGGTTTACGAGTTACAGACGGCGCGTGCTCAAGCCCATGAACAGATGATGAAGGCGGCTGATACCACCGACCTGCACGCGGTCCAAAAGGCTGCGGTCAACGCGATTAAACAGAATCCGCCGAATACTGGCGATCCGGTGCAGGATAAGCTGGAACTTGCTGCTCGAATTCAGAATGTTTTCGACGGCGGAGGAAAATACGGTGGTGCCGAGCAGGCAGCCGTAGGGAAGTACATGCAGGCGCATATGAAGGACAGCGCTGATGTCATCGCCGATGGTCTTGCCGAAATTCACCAGAAATTCAGTATGAAGGCGCCGAATATTGAAGCGTATCAAGCCGCGAAGCAGGCTTACCGGGACGCAAACAACGGGGCAGAACCGCCGCCGGACGAAGACGCAAAAATGCTTCAGATGTATGGATTGACGCTGCAGCGGGGCGGGGCGGGCGGTACGTCGCAGAGTTCGCAGGCACGTAAAACCCGTGGCATTGAAGAAATAATCGAAAAACATCGCAAGGAAGGTAAGGAAATCGGCATTGCCGAGGCAGAGCGTGAGTACAACAAGACTGTGCAAATTCCCAGTTCTCACGACGTGCATCAGGATGATGTCGCGCACCAGAAGGCCGAACGTATGGAAACGGCCATGGACGAGATGGATAGTTTCCTGCTCAAGCACAAGGCGATTACCGGCATTGGTGGCACGCTAACGCGCCCGGCTGAGGCGATCAGCAACATTCTTGGATCGAATGAGACCGATCGCAAGCAGTTCCAGCGCGTTGCGACTGAATTGAAAGAATGGGGGCAATCGGTTGTCAATGACCGTACCGGCCGGCCTCTATCCTCGGAGGCCAAGGATGCTTCGGTCATTTTTGCAGGCCTGAACCCAGGAGACACTTCTGCTAACACGATCCGTGCCATCACGGAACTTCGTCCTCTCATCAAAAAGATCAAAGAGCAGATCAAGGCTCGCGGCCAAGGCCGAGGTCCGGTGTCCGGGGGTGAAGAAAGCGCGCCGGCGCGAGCCGAGGAACCGAAAGGCAAAGACGCCCCTTGGTTGAATGACCCGGTAAAACCCTGATGGATGACGGACTCCCCCTCGATGTTCAAGGTATGGCATCCGGCGATCCCGGTGCTGCTGGTGCGCTTGAGCTCGGTAAGCAGACTGTCCGGAAGGAATTGCCCAAGGTCGCTTCGCCGCAGGATTATGAGACCGTGCCGCACGGCTCAGCCTATCTCGATCCGGAAGGCAAGCAGCGCTTCAAACCGATCCGCAATAAGGATGATTATCTGGCGCTCGAGGAAGGCGCCGAGTATGCCGACCCGACTGGTGCGGTGCGCACCAAGCCGAAATACGAGGGTATCGATTTCACCCCTCAGACCCTCTACGACATCGCCCATTCCGATAAAGGCCGGAAGATGGCGCTGGAGAAGTTCTATCCTGGCAAGGTCCGGGAGGATCCATCCGGCGGCTTCTACATCGAGGATGAAGGCGGCAAGTTCCGAAAGCCCGGACGCGGGCTGAGAGCGGTCACCGGAACCATCGCTTCCGAGGCCATCCCCACGGTGCTGGCGGGGGCAGGGAGTTTGCTAGGTGGAGCGGCGGGTACGGCGATCGAGCCGGGCGGCGGAACAGTCTTGGGCGGTGCTGCAGGCGGCTACGGCGGCGGCTACGCGGGCCAACGTATCAATGATATTTTCTCCCAGCTGGCAGGGGTCTACGATCCTGAGGGCGGCGAGGCCAATGCCCGCATGGCGGGGTACGCAGGCGCGGCCGGTGATGTCGGGGGCCGGGCAGTTGCCGCGGCTGCACCAGCGTTCAAGGAAGGTGCCCGGGCGGTCGGTCGTGGCGCTTCCAAGACCGTCAGCAAGTTCCTCGGCACTGACCCCGAAGCGCTCGAGACTGGGTTCAAGATTGCCGAGACTGACGAGACGCCCGGCGCGGGACCATTTGGTTTGTCCAAGCCCGGCACGGCGGTATCGCCGTCCGCCATGTTCAAGTCGGCCCCGCACGTCGCCAACGTCGCCGAGACTCTGCAGCAGAAATTCGATGCGACCGACACTTATCTGGCCAATGCTGAGCGCTTTATGGACAAGCGCGCCAAGGACATTCTGGCGTCCAAGGACATCGGCTCGATCGTCGAGGACTCGCTGGTGCATCCGAAGGCGGCGGTATCGACCGAGAAAGCCGGTATCCTGTTGCGGGAATCGCATCAGGCCAAGGCGCTGAAGGAGTCGGTCGAGGCCGATGCCCGGCTGGCTGAGGAATTGGCCAATCGACGGGCGGCGGTCGAGGCCAAGCACGCGCCTGATATCGAGGCGCACCGCACCCGCAACGAGAGCGTGGTGAAGACCGCTGAGCAAGCTAAGGCTGCTGCGGATAATTTAGTGCAGGAAGGTTTCCGCGATATCGAACGGCAGGCCGCCGATGCGGTCCGGGTGGCACAGGTCGGGCATAATGCCGGCGATCTCTGGCGGACGGTTGCCGAGAGTTTTGTAGCTATGCGACGCAGTCTTGGACGACATGCGGAGCAAATGTATGGTGATGCGCACACAGCTTCGAATGGATTGGTGCCTCCGGGAGCTGAAGGATTAGTTCCTCGCGCTCAGGCATTGCTGGATCAATTACCAGAAGGTTTTGCCGCCTCGCATCCAACCATTGTGCGGCGCATCGCAGCCATGGCGGGCGAAATTGGGGAAAACGGCGAGGTTATTCGCGAGCCGGTTAGTGCCGCATGGACCGAATTGCACGAACTTCGCACCATGATTCGCCAGGATATCAAGTGGAATGACTTGACTTCCGACGTCAAGAACGGCGCTTTGAAGCACATGCAAAACGGGATCGATGAAGTCCTGCATTCGGTTGAGAACCAGCCTGCGTTACGCGAAGCGTCGAAATTGCTAACTCTTGCGGACGATTTTTATCGTGAACACATAGGTCCGTTCAATAATCAACAAATTAAGACTCTCGTTAAAGCGTTGAATAGTGGCTTGCAAGCTGATCCCAAAGCCTTGTTGAAGATCGCCGTCCAGGACGGCAAGAGCGAGGTCGCCAACACAATCCGCAACACAGTCGGACCGCATACGTGGGATGCGGTGCGCGCCGCCGACGTGCAGGAGATGATGGCGCAATCACGGCAGCTGGATGGATCGATTGATGGGCTGAAATTCGCCAACATGGTGGAGGATCGCGCCCAGAACGGCCTGCTCGAGGTGCTGCATGGCGACCAGGGCGGCGCGCGGCTGCGGCAGCAGGCGCTTTACATCAAACAGTTACGCGGAAAACTGCCGATCGCGCCGCGTCCGGGCGATACCGCTAACGACATCATCCTGCGCGCCCGTTCGGCGGCGGCCGATGCGGAGGCGAAGGCTGCTTCTGACCCGTTAAAACTGCTGCAGGACGAGATGAAGAAGGTTGAGTCTGCGGTCAGGAAAGAGATGGCAGCGAACAAGAAGCCCGACCCGCTGGCATTCTTGAGCGAGAGCACCGTCGGTGCCAACAAGGCCGTCGACAAGATCCTCGGCGATCCCGACCTGATCGTGGCGGCTAGTCGCGCCTTCCCCGGCGGGGAGAAGTCACCTGAATTCCAGTTGATGCGCCAGATTTGGACGCAGCAGTTCCTGACCGAGACGCTGGAACCGGGCGCGAAGCTGGCCGCGACATCACCTGAGATCCAGGCGCTGATGTTCCCGGGCATCACGCTCGACGATATGCACATGCTGGCCAAGGAGATGAAGCTCCTGATGAGCGGCAAGACGCTGCGCGGTGGGGGCGAGGATATGGGCGGATCGATGATGGCGCAAAGCGCGGTCGAGAATCCCTGGGGGCGAACCGGGCTGGGTAGGGCTGCCGGACCGCTTAAAATAGTTCCGGGAATGAACGCCCTCGCCCGGGCCACTTTGACGGCCTATTACAACGGCGTGCGAGGGCTTTTGACTTCTCCCTCGACCTTGCGTTGGCTTCGGAAGGGGCTAACGTCTCGCGATCCGCAGGCCAAAGAAGCCGCACGGGCGGAATTGAGAGCTGCTTTGCAGCGTGGTGGGGCGATGGGGGCCAGCGCCGGCGAGGCGGTCGAGCAGGAGCCGGAATGATGGGTTATCAAGGCACAAAAAAGCTTCCGCACGTTGAATACGGAAGCAAGTTTGTTGCCAAGCCGTTCCACAGGTTTAGCAAAAGGATACGTAGCATGAATGAAGCTGATCGGCAACGACTCGATGCGGCAGGTTTTACTGTTGAGGGAATAGCCGCGATAGCATCGGGCGAACTACTGGAATTAGCGCATCCGCTACCTTCCGATACAGAAATAATGCTTAGCTTTGTTCAAGCAGCTGAAAAATTGCATGCTGACCTTGGACGCATGCTTGAACAAATAAAAGCAAGAATCAAATGAGCGACTTCATCGATGAAATGGACCAGTTGGCCGCCGAGATTGCCAAGGAAGCGCGCGCCGACAGCGTCGCGCTGGGTGATCGGATCGATGCGTTCAAGGCGCTGACGCCCTATTACGTCTGGACCATGAAGAACAAGGGGCGCGACGAGCCGACCGACGACCTGCCTAATTTCGACAATTTCACAGCCAACATCCACGCGACGGAGGAAGAAGATGGCGAAGGAGAACCCGGGCTTCGAGATCGTCGGCGGAACGGAAACTGACCAGCCGGCGCAGCCCGATCCCAATACGGTCGCGATCGCCATGATTACGCTGGGGATCAAGACGCTTAGTGCGCGGGCTCTGACCGCGGCAACCGACTTGTTCACCCTGATCACCGTCGGCGGTGCGTTTTACCTTTGGTTCCTGACGCCCATTCCAACCGACCGCCAGATCATTTCGCTGTCGATCTATGCGCTGTTCACCCTGGCGGCGAATTACATTGTGAGGCGAAAATGAAACGACTTCTTGGAATTCTCGGGGCCGGGGTTTTCCTGGCGCTTGCGTTCATTACTCCGGCATCGGCGCAGCAGGTCAACAATTATTGCTGGGTTTCCAACGGGCCTCCCGTGCAATGGGCGCCGTGCAGTGCAGCCAATCCATTAGCAATTACTGGGGCTGGAGGCGGCGGTCTTTCCGTTGTTGATTCGGCCGCGTGGACGACCGGCGTATCGCCATTCACCCCTAGCGGCGGTGTGTTCAATGATGCCGCGACGCTATCAACGGGGACACAGGGCACCTTCAGGCTGACGACCAAGCGCGCGCAGATCATTGATGTTGATTCCGTAGGAAATCAACTTCATAACGACATAACGGCAGCGACACCTGCCGGTGCCAATACGATCGGCAACGTCAAGATCGTCGACACGGCCGGCACTAATCTGGCGACAGTGAAGCCAGCCAGCACGGCTCCAGTTGCTACGGATACGTCCGTCGTCACGGCATTGAATCCGAACAGTCCGGGGATTATTGCTACAGGCGGATCGACTACAGCGCTTTCCGTGCCGATAAATTTGAACTCTCAATATCCCGTCAATTCGGTTACAACTGCGCCGACAGCTATTACCGGAAATGCTACCGGCTCTACCGGAGCAGTGGTCGGAACTCTTGCCGCTGCAGCATCCAAGACCACATTTATTTGTGGTTTCAACGTCTCAACGATTGGCGGCACCGCGCCATCGAGTCCCATTACTGTTGCAGGTCTTATTGGGTCATCTCAGGTTTATCAGACACCAATCAATGCCGCAGCCGGACAAATATTGATTACGCAAAATTTCAACCCGTGCATTCCAGCGAGCGCTGTCAATACGGCGATTACGATTACGACCACAGCAGCGGCTGCTGCTACGGCGGTAGACGTGAATTCTTGGGGCTATCAACTGTGAAAAAACTCGCTTCCCTTTTCGTCGCGCTTTTCAGTCTTGTCTGGTTGACGGGGGCCGGATGGTTGCCATTGGCGAAATCTAGCACAACTAATTTCCTTTTGATCAACACGGGTTCGACGTTACTGATTAATGCCGGTTCAAAGTTTAAAATTCAATGAGGTCGAACATGAAAAAAATACTCGCTATATTGTTCACGGCCTTTTGCTTCGTAACTCCATCATGGGCAGATGGAACGATCGATACTTTGGGTGCCGGTGCTGCGCTGGCTGGAACCGAACAATTTCCGATGTTCCAAACCGCCAATCCTGCGGTCACGACGACACCGAACGCGGTCAAGACCTTTGTCGGTCAAGCCGGCTTAATTCCATATATCGCTGGTCGATATTACTTTCCTTGGGGTATCGATGAAGCAACACTCCAAAATGGAGCGCTTTCACAGGATACAATTAGATGCTCACTGGGATACATCAGGGGCATAGCCACACTTGATACATTATCTGGACAAGTTCAAACAGCAGCAGCAGCTACAAATTTCCAATTGGCTATCTATGCGATCAACGCGGCTACCGGCAAGCCGACGGGAGTTGCACTGGCAAGTACAGGCAATATTTCGGCCGCTGCTACTGGAAATATTACTGGAACGGTAAACAGCGGAACTCCTAAACAATTGGGCAGTTCAGTAAATGCTTTCACTCCGCTGGCATTTTGTACGAACGTCAGTTCCAACACCTTTCAGTTGGAACTAGTTAACGGTTCTGGTCTTGCGCTAGGTTCAAATATTGGAACTGCGACTCTCAACGCTCTAACTTTTGCCGGAGTAACTCTTGGCTCCTATTCGTATTCTCAAACGTTCGGAACATGGCCAGATTTGACAGCGGCTAGTCCTACCGAGAATCTTTTTCCCAGCGTTTTACTTATCTTGCACTTCAATACTGTTCCGTAGCTACAATGAGAGCTTATCGTTTCCTTGTCGCAATCACGTTCTTGTTGGTTCAACCGGCAAAAGCCGGATTGCATCTACACGGGACCCCTCCAGTTTCTGGTAAGTCTATCATCAATTCCAATTTTGGGCCGACTGATTGGTATCAGAACTTCGCCAAAGGGTTTTTTAGCTTTGCTTTTTTGTCGAATACATTCAGTAATTTCAACGATGATGGATATCCGACGGGCACACTCGTTTCGGACTACGGGGGGCAGGCACAAATCCCCGGCGGCTACTACAGCCATTATACGTTGCAATGGACTGGCGTCGGTGCCTTTAGCCTGCAAGTCAATGCACCAACGATCATTTACAGTGGAGGCGCTGGTGTTTTTGGTATCACCCCCTCGGCGACAGGCAATTATCTAGGAGGCCCGGTTTTCGTCAATCAAGCCAATCAAACGACCGATATGAACGTCGAATTTACATTTGGCGCGCTGCTTACGGGCGTTGGCACGTTGGGCGGACTGGTCGAGTTCACGGTGGGAACCAACATCACAGTCAACATCCCGACCGGCACTATTATGGTTTTCAATCATGTGACTGGCCTGCCGATTGGACCGAATTCGGACGGTTCTTGGACAGTCACGAATGTTGATGGCCAGCATTTTACCTTGCAGGGATCGGCGGCTTATGCTGGCTTGGTAGCGGTCGTGGGCGGCGGTGCTGGCGTCCAGTCGGAAGGAGTTATAGCGGCACCGGGCGGCGCAGCCAGCGTTACTGCGGTTAGTTTTCCTCAAACTGTTCCAACCTATGGAGCACCGAACTACACGATCAGCAATTTCATCTGGTGTCAGACGCCTAATTTAACAAGTGTTTTGGCCGGTAATGTCATCACTACTACAGCGATAAATTTCCTCAAAGCGCTCAAACCAAAGTACATGCGCTATATGGATGCGCAGGGGGCGCAGGCTACATACTCGAACTATAATTTTCGCGCTCGATCAACGAGCCTGATGTATACCCTCAGACATTTTTTCTCGGCGCTGAATGGCGGAACAACGGCTGGGAGCGGAGATGCCTTTACGGCTACCAATCCCTCTGCATCTGGCGGCGGAGCGTATCAGGATGGTGAGACCGTACAAGTTGTAACGAATCGCGCAAACACGACAACATTTCCAACATTGAATGTCGGCGGACGAGGGGCTGCTCCAATCTTTCCGGTCGGTATGTTACCTCTGTCGATGCCTGTTTCAGGATCGATCACGAACGGCGATGTCATCAGCATTGTTTTTGGAGCTTCGTATTTTTCGGGCAGTTCGTACACGTTCACTTATAAGGTAAATACTGCTACAACTACTGTCACCGGATCAATTACAGGTTCGGTCCTGACCGTGACTGCCGTATCTGGAAATACGATCACGGTTGGGCAGATGCCGTTTAATTCAGGCAGCCCAGCCAACGTAGTGATCCAAAGTCAGATTAGTGGGACTATTGGAGGTATCGGCACTTATCAACTTAGTGGATTGTCACAGATATCAACAGTGACCACTATAACCGGCGGTACCAGCTTTCCCGACACCAGTCTCTCACTTATGAATGGCAACATAGTAGTCGCATTGCAAAATGATGTAACGCTGGCTGCAAATGGTTTTCTCTTTGGAAATTCTGGAGGGTTGTCAGCATACTATCCGACCGCAACCGCTCCCCTGACTGTGACTTCTTCGACATCAGGCGCGGTTACCGAAATTTTAACGCCAACCCGTGTTGCGGTTGGCGTTATCGGATCAGGGCAAACATATACCTTCATCTATAATGTTCTTATGGGTGGCTGGATAAACAGTGGAGATGGTTTGGCGACAGGAGTTCCGCTAGAGGTCATCTACGAAATCAGCAAGCGAGCCAACATCGGCGCATGGTTAAATGTTCCAGTTGTCTATACACAGACTTCCATCCAATCCCTCGGTACTGCTGTAGCGACAAACATACCAGGGCTTCCCGTTGCTGTTGAGTATGGCAATGAAATGTGGAATGGATTTCTGTTGCCATCATCCCAAGTCACCGCAATGGGTGTAGCAACAGGATTTTTCGGCACAGCTGGCGCTGATACGTCAAGAGCATCCTTCAGTTTCTCAGGATTGCGCGAGGCGCAGTTATTACCGGCGTTTGCGGCTTCATACGTCGCTGCTGGTGGATCGCGCAATAACGTCACTTTGCTGATACAAAACGGAGTATTAGACGGTTATGCCGCAAGCCAATCTAACGGTTCAATGCAACCGTACACATGGAATGGCGGCCTTCTCACACCAACTCCAGCTTCCTTCACCGGGTCGATAAGCGGCACAACGCTAACCGTAACCGGAACCTCTGGCTTGATTTATGCTGGCATGACGTTGAACGGCGCAGGGGTCACTGCAGGCACGAAAATAGTTGGGTCAAATCCAATAGCGATTCAAAATCACGGTAACGGCAATTATCTTGTCAGCGTTTCACAATCGGTCGGTAGTGAAGCCATGACTATTACTAATTCGACTTATTCAAGTTTTTCTGGGCAGCCCAGTGGTACCGCATCATCAACCGCCTACAATGTTTTTCCGACGCGTCCGATCGACCTCGCCGATGGAATCGGATACGCCGTTTATTATCAAGGTGCCTTGGCCGGGCAGGGAGCGGGATCGTGGACAGGAACTCAGGCGAATTACAATGTACTGTTTCAAGCGGGCGCAGATTACGCCCACGGAGTGGCAACTAGCAATAATACGCTTATTCAAAGCGCCTTAAATGCGTGGAGTAACGATGTTCGAAATGGTACCGTAGGTTCAGCCTTGATCGGGCCGCCGGGGGGCACAATCCAGAGCTTTATCAATCCGAACGCTGGAATTGGTGCCATTGGGGCGCTTATCGGATTTGAAAATTTTGCCACCTCCTACGATGGAGCTAGACCGAGCGGTAAAGCCAATCTAAGCGTACTTCAATATGAAGGCTCACTTCAGGAAGGCCTTGCGGCAGGTAACGGCACGCTTAATCCAACGACCCTTGCGACTAGTCCCGCCGATCTTAATAATCAATTTGTCAGTAACGGGTGGACAACGCTAGACGCGACGTATGGCTATCCGGGCTTTGGCGCAGGAAGTTCCGTAACGGCAGCAAACATTGTCAATCTGTTCTTTGCTTACCTAAACAGTGTGCAATATTACAATGACCAGCTTTACCTTTGGCAGCAGGCAAAATCGATCCATGCGGCAAGGCCGGTTTTCGCCCCGGCTCAGTTTGGCATCGAGGGAAGTGGTGCAGCGCCCTGCAGTACAACTAACGCCGCGATATGGACCTTGTTCTGTGGAGACCTATCGACGACACCATTTCAGAATTACAACGCAGAGCAGTTCTATAATGCCAATTAAAAAATTTTGGGAAACTGCCGCCCGCATGCTATGAGAGTTCCGCACCCGCGTTCATGAGGTTCGCCATGCTTAGGAAATTGCTGGTTTTAGCCGCCTTACTGTTCACAGGACCGGTCCTCGCTCAGTCGGTGCAGCAGTCGGGCACAGTTACCAACAAGCACGTTCCCTACTGGGTGACCTCCGGGGTGATCGCTGACGGCGGATCGGCGACCGACAGTCCTGTTAGTTCGATCGGCGTGACCAATAACGGCGGGGCGGGTTTTTGCGTTTCGTCCGATCGACAAACCGCTGCTGGTCGCAATCAGCTTTGTTTTGGTGCGTCGACCGCGGCAGCTGCCACGATCTCCTTGCAAAATTACGGCACGGCAGCTGCCCAGAATCTGCAATTCGTCATCAATGGCACGCCGGTCACAGTTCCAACCGGGGGCGGCAATTTCATAGTCGGTACTGGCACGTTCGGCGCAGGGCATGTCCCGTGTTTCGTCAGTACCGCCGGCGTAGTGCAGGATTGCGGCTTATCGCTTAGCGGCGGCATTATAACCGCTGGAGTATGGCAGGGCACGCCAATAGCTATCGCCAATGGCGGAACAGGAGCCACATCGTCAGCAGGGGCGCAGGCCAATCTTGGCCTTGGCACCATGGCACTGCAAAATGCCAATTCTGTAGCGGTTACTGGCGGCACAATCACCGGCATGCCGTCCCCATCGGTGGCTTCGGATGTAGCGATCAAGTCTTATGTTGATGCAACGGCGAGCGGATTAACCATTCTTGCTGCGAGTGGTTTGGCCACAGCAGCCGTTCTTCCTAATACACCAACCTACGCAAACGGCGCATCGGGCGTTGGCGCGACGCTTACCGCAGGATCCAATACGACGCTGACTGTCGATGGAACGATCGCGGTACTTAATAGCGTAGTCTTGGTAAAAAACCAGGCTTCCACTTTCCAGAATGGAATTTACACGGTCACCACCGCCGGATCTGGTGCGGCGGCATGGGTGCTTACGCGAGCAACTTATTTCGACACCGCCGCGAAAATGAAAGTGGGATCCTATAGTTTCATTACCGGCGGCGCAACCAATATCAATAGCAGCTGGACATCGGCAAGCACGGTTGTGACTGTCGGCACCGATCCGATTACTTTCAATCAATTTTCATCAACGAATGGCGGTGTCCTGAGCATCAATGGAGTGACAGGTGTCGTAGCTACCGGCAGTGGTTTGACGACCAACGGATCGACACTTCAAACCACGTATACCGCCACAGGAACCGGCGCTGTCGCGCAAACGATCCCCGCCAAATTAGCCGGTTATCTTGTCGCGCAGGATTTCGGCGTTAAGTGCGACGGTTCAACCGATGACACCAGCAATATAACCGCCGCCGATGTCGCGGCGGCGGCGGCGAATAAGGCTCTTCATTTCCCTGGCGGAACTTGCATCGTCAGTTCTACTTTGACGCCGTCGACTGGTGCGCATTGGATTGGCGATAGCTACGCCGGGACAATTCTGAAACGGAACAGTGCCGTATGCGCTATTTTAACCGTCTCGAACGCATTTGTTACCCTCGACGAGCTTCAATTCGCATCGACAACAACTTGCACAAGTGGAGCTTTTATCGCGTTAAGCGCTGGTAATTTCACGGCTCATGATTTGTATGCGACTGGATCTTTCAATTGCTTGACAATAGGCACTGCGGGGACGCAAGTAAATGTTTCTGTCGTGCTAATCGATCAGTTGCAATGTCTCAACACGGTCGCCACCACTGGCGTAAGCATTGTCGTCAACAACAATACCGCCAATGGAAACGTCGAGTTGCGCAACATTTTTGCGAACAATTCGGCCGGCGCGCGGCCATTTGCTCACATCAATCTTATCAATTCTCCCGACTTCACATGCGTGGATTGCAATCTACTTTCCGCGCAACATAATTTCTATATCAATCCCGGTAACGGACAATCGGTTCTAAGTTTCAACTTCGTCGCGGGATTTCTTGATCAAGCATCAATCGGGGCAGCCGACATAGTGCCGGCCGGAACTGGATTCGTTGGGCGCTCTCGCTTTCTGGGCACCTGGTTTTTTTGCGCTAATTCATCCTGCAATGGCCTCAACATAACAACGGCCGGCACGTCGAATGTCGACGGAATAGATTGCACCTCGTGCGATTTTTACAGCAATTCGGTCACTAGCACCAACGGCATTGTAACCTCACAAGGAGCGGGCACAACGATCAAGAATGTAACGATCAACAACAGCCGGGTCGCCGCCTGGGCGAACGGTGTGAACATTGGCGGTTTGACCAGCGGATCAATCAGAAATTCCAAGATTGGCAGCAACGCCAATTTTGGCGTCAACACCACGGGTGTGGCATTAGGCGGCGTTATTGGCACACTGTCAATCACCACAAACGATTTGACAGGCAACACCACAGCGTTCGCAAATGCAGCAACTTCCACGCTACTGACAATTCTGACCAATGCGGGCTATAACCCGGTAGGGCCTCCTACCGGCATATCGGTCACCGCATCGCCATTTACTTACACAGCCGGACCTTCTCCGGAAACAGTTTACCTAAACGGCGGAGTGGTTTCGCTGGTAGAAACGGCAAGCTCCGGATCATTCGTTAGTGTCCTAGTAACAACAAATACTTCTGCTTATCTGGGTCCGAACGAACAATTGCGTGTAACTTATAGCGCACCTCCGACAATGGTGAAGTCGATTCATTAAACATGGCATTCGTCAACGCTTTGTTCAATTTATGGCCGTCCGGGGACAAACTGATCCCCGGATTGCGGGATGGCATTGCGAATGCCGCGCCCGCGGTGTTCGATAAATACGGGATCGCCTTGAATCTGCTGATCGCGCACATCATGGCGCAAATCAGCTTGGAGTGCGGGGCCGGTACTGAGGTCGTTGAAAATATGAACTACTCGGCGCTGCGCATGATGCAGGTATGGCCGTCCCGGTTTCCGACATTGATCTCGGCGATCCCTTATGCGCACAATCCGCGCCTGCTGGCCAACAAAGTTTACAATGGAAGGATGGGGAATGAGCTCAACTCAAATGACGGGTGGAATTATCGAGGACGCGGAGCGACTCAAACAACAGGACGTAACGGTTATAACGCTCTTGGAAATACCGTGGGAATGTCCCTCCTCGCTAGCCCGGAATTGGCGAACGATCCTTCGAGCTTCCTCGAGTGTGGAGTGGCCGACTTCATCCTTTGTGGCTGCCTCCCGTGGGCCCAACAAGACAATATCACCCAAGTAACCAGGCACTTGAACGGCGGTTATACAGGCCTTTCCGATCGTATCCACTGGCTGAGGCGATGGAAGGTTGCGTTGGTAGTATAATTGAGGCAGGCTCTCGGGAACTCGTTTTAGGAGTATCGTAAATGGCACTTCCCGTCCCCACTCAAGACCAGGTCATGGGCCAGCTTCGGATCATAATCCCGGCGATCGGCACGATCATATCTGCATTTGGCATCAGCTCTACGGCGGCTGGCACTTACACAGCAATGGCGATGACCGCTGTTGGCCCGATTTCCTATTTCGTCGTGGCAATCTGGTCCCTGATCGCCAATTCCCGCGCCTCGATCATGGCTTCCGCGGCTAAACCGGCCGCCCCAGGCGTCGCTGCCCCTCAGATAGTGCTGCCTAAAGAAGAGGCTGATTTGGCACAAGCCCTGCCTTCCAATGTCAACACGACCGAAACCGCAACCGTGGTGCCCAAATGAAAAATTTTTTCCGTCAAATTACGCCTCTCGGTTATGCCAATTTGCTATGTTTGATGCTCCTTCTCGGTGGCTGCGCCACGCTCACTCAGACGTGGGATGTCATCACCGGAACTGAGGTTTCTGCGACCCAGATCCTCGTCGCAGCCAACGCCTTCGATGCCGGCGAGGCCAGCGCCACGCAATACCTGATGTTCTGCAAGGCTACCGTACCGGCGCCTTCCTATTGCGGTCTAAGTACCCGAAAGACCGTGGTAACTGCAGTGCGCGTTGGCCGGGCCGCCCGTAGTCAGCTTGAGCCCTATATCGTCTCGGGCGCGGCCGGGCCCGCGGCGCTTTACAACACACTGGTGGCCACGATCACCACGCTGCAATCCCAGATCCCGACCACAGGAGTTGCGAAATGACGCTCGCTATTCAGGCCGTGTTGGCCATGATCACCCAGTTCCTGCCGCTGATCGGTGGCGGGACCAATGTCGTTTTGATCGAGTCGATCGTGTCCGCATTATCCGGCATGATGCCGTTCATCGTGCAGGAAATTTCGTCGCTGTACGAACCGATCAAGAATATCATCGCCGCGCTGAGCGCAACGCCCGCGACCACGGCGGCCCAGCTCGCCATCTTGCAAGCACTCGACAAGACCGTCGATGATGCTTTCGATGCTGCCGCAGCGGATACCGACGCGGGGAAATAGCACATTCTGAAAGGGTCGGTTATGACCATCGATCCCTCAATCAGGATCGGCGATATACTGACCCTTATTTTCTTTCTTATTGGGGGGTTGGGTTTTGCGTGGAGCATGCGTGGAGACTTGAAGATGCTGGCACGTGATATGCAATTGCAAAGCAAGAAGATTGAAAAGCTGGAAACGATAATCACGGCGCAAGCATTGCAATCCCAGCGCATGGATCATCTTAGTCAGCGCCTCGAAGAATTGCGACATTGGCGAGGATTTGTTAATCCCGAAGTCGATGGCCTGTACGATCGTTACGGAAAAATCCAGAACATTCCCTGATAGGTGGAAAACCCATGCTTCGCATCGGCTTGCTGACGCTCGCTTGCGTATTTTTTATCTCGCCGGCGGAAGCTCGTCATCGGCGCGTAGTGACAGCTCCTGCGATGCAGCCGTTTGCGTGGCCGAATCTATTTACGCCGTCAGCGCCGGTTCGTCGTCCGATCACCACCCATAAAGCCAATAAACATAGGCACAAACGCAGAGTTTTGCCTTCCGGGGTCACCACCCACTCTGTTACCGTTTTACCCCGGCCGCGCCCAGCAGGCGTCAGCTTGATTGGCGTAGTCCCCCAACTCGCAACTAAAATTACCGACATTATCGGGACTTGCGGATCCGAAGTCGTTTCAGCAGTGCGTCATACTTACGTCGCCGGCACGCATCATATCAGCCAGCATGCCAACGGAACCGCCGTCGATATTACCGGCAATCCGTCCTGCATCTACTCGATGCTCCGTGGATGGCCTGGCGGGTACTCAATCGATTATCGACGTGTCAGACATGTGCATATATCAATTGGCGGACATGAAGCAGGGTTACGATTCGTGCACGGTGGGGGACATCGACGGCATTACGCTCATCATCACAAGCATCGGCATCGATACGTCAGTTTTGACGATACTGACTCCAGTCGCCGTCAGTCCTCATACATGTCGTATCTGTCGGGCGGGCCGGGGAACCTGGGCATTCCATAGGGCGGGCGATCCGGTCTTGGTCCCCTGCAATCGCCACGGTAGATGCATGGCTCCCCTTGTGGGCCCCAGCGG
>WNFC01002432.1_pt1 | contig 20046 bp, 23 predicted proteins | sample 5400541 | NCBI WGS metagenome assembly WNFC01 (sample SAMN13153342, study PRJNA577476) | soil metagenome | isolation source: 120 cm saprolite under Douglas fir tree site 2 hole 2 replicate 1 | place: USA:California | collected 2015-04-18 | reverse complement strand
GCCCTCGCCCGAGACTCTGCTACCCAGAGCTACCGTTGTCGTAACTACAACCGTGTGGACCACCCGAGGCTCGAACCGTCACCGCCTACCAGGCCGTCCTGGGTCCCGCCCCATTCGGCAACTACTGCGACGGCGAGGATGGCCAACAGCGCCAAGGCGACGCCGAGAGTCACAGAACCTTCAGCCAGCGGACCAGCTCGGACTCGAAGGCTCCAGCATTGCGGTGAAGCATCAGGGCATGGCCTGCGCCCGGCAGCACGAACGTGCTCACCGACGGGCTCGACAGATAGAGGGCCGCCTGGGCCGTTTGGCAGGCCGGAAGCCAGGCCGCGTCCTGTTGGCCGAAGGCTACGAGCACCGGCACGTTGACCAGTGGAACAAACGCCTTCCCCAGCTGAAGCGTGAGCGTATGGGCATACGCGGAGGGCACTTGCTCAACGAAGCGGTCGTCCATGGCGACCACCGCGGGGTCGGCCTCTGGACTGAAATTAAGCCGGTCTCCCCCCTCGATCGTGCCACCGAAGTACACATAGGGCTGAACCAGGCCGGAGATCAACGGGCCCAGGTTCTTCGCGAGGAGGTCGGCGCTGAAGAGGGGGAGATCGCAAAATCCGGCGTTGACAAGCCCATCGACATCCCGGTACCGGCCAGCCTCGACGTTGGCGATCTCGCCGCCAGAGGAGCCGCCGACGAGCACGACCTTCTGGTAGCGGGCGTGCAGAGATTGAACGATCTGGTGCGTCATGGAGGCGTAGGCAGGGATCGTGAGCAGGCGGGCGTTGAGGAAAGCCGGATGGTCGCTCGATCCGATGCCGAGCTCGTCGATGGTGATAGCGTCGATGCCGTGGGCGGCAAGGAAACGGGCCGTCGAGTACGTGTAGGGGTTCTGCGGATCTGGGGATGCTCCCGGCAAGTCCCATTCCCGCTGGCTAAAGCCGAAACCGTGTAGGAGCAGAGCGACCTCTCGAGCCCCGGGCGAGGTGTACGAGAAGCCGCGGACCGTATACGCCGAACCGGGAAGGAGTGCGTCCTGAGAAAGTGCCACGGCGTAGCTCACCGGCGTGACGGCCACCGGCTCGAGGTGAGGACCAGCCGGAGGCGTTGAAACGTCAGGGCCGGCTGCCATACGTACGGGGCGCGTGGGCTTGGCGGCGCCCCTTGCCGGGGAGGAAGGTGTCGCCGCCGGATGGGCCGACTCCTGGGCCTGTACGGAAGTAGCGACCTGGCCGCCTCCGGCCACCTCTGCCTGGCTGGGATGGAGGCTCAACCCTCCGCGAGGTGCGTATGGCGCCGTGGCGGCGTTTGGTATCCCGCCGGGGCTGAGCATGCTGAGGGCACCGGCCACGAGCAACACGGGAACGATCAGGCACCACCAGTACTGCCGCAGTCCGAACATCGCTTTCACCCCTCCCGATAACGGGACCGCCATGGCCCCTCGACGCATTGCCTGCCGTCTGAGGCAAGGATGGGCTCCGGTGATATCGGTCCGCATGAGTGGCGACCACTCCTGTTGGCGGCTCGTCGACCTTGAGTGGCGACCACCCTGGCGCAGCCGGTCCTCGTCGGGGTTTGCTCGTGCCGGAGGGCGGCCGAGCAGACAGGGCAACGATGACGAGGAAACCGGGATGGATGCTGGTGGTGGCTGCCGATGCCGTGCGGCGGATGGCGCTCTTCGGCCTAGTGGAGCGGGAGGGGCTCCGGGCCACCGTTGCTGACGACGGGCACGCGGCCCTAGCGATGCTGCGGGCCGAGCCCTTCGACCTGGTGCTCCTCGACTCCTCGAGCCCCCTGCTCGACCCGGCCGCGATCCTCACCGAGATCAGGGCTGACCCGATCCTGCGCCGCCTTCCCGTCCTCGTCCTCGCCGAACCTACCGACCATGACGAGCTTGCCCGGGCCCTGCGGCAGTTGATGAACAACGCTTAAGTCTCAGCAGAGCGAGCGGGCCCTGAGGCTCCTTCCAGCGCCTCGGCCAGCGCAGCCCGCCCCTCGACGCCGAGCTTCTCGTACGCGGCATGGAGCTGGTTCTCCACCGTGCGGTGGGAGAGGTACAGGCGCTCGGCGATCTCTTTGTTGGCAAGTCCCGCCGCGGCCAGGCGGGCGATTTCGAGCTCCCGGGGTGTCAGCGTAGCCCGGGCGGAGGAGACGGTGGCCAGGGACGGCGTCCGGGCCCCCTCGCAGCGAGCGGCGAGCCCGGCCGCACGTCGCTCTCCCCAGACCGCTCGGCGCGGCTCGCCGTTCTGGCGCCAGGCGACCGCAGCGTCGGCAGAAGCCTCCGCCCCGAGAAGCAGAGCCCCGCAATCCTCGAAGGTCTGCGAGGCAGCCTCCAGCCCAGCGGCGTCCCGAGCTGCCAGGGCTTCGGCATGCGTGGCGCGGGCCTGGGCCAGGACGCCTTCGACAACCTCGGTCAGCTCCCGCAGCCGGGGAGCGACCTCGGCGGCCAGACCCAGCCGCGCCAGATCATGGAGCGCCGCGGACTCGAAAGCGTAGGCGCCGGACTCCTGCGCCATCGCCGCCGCCTCGTGGAGGCCCATCCGGCCCGCTGGGACATCGCCCCCCGCCACGTCGGTCCAGGCCCGGGCACGCAGCACCTCCGGGCCCAAGAACTCTGACTCGGGTACGCCGAGTGCATCCATCTCCGACAGCACGGCCCGGGCCGTCTCCATCTGGCCCAGGAGGGCTAGGGCATGCGCCCGGATCGTCAAGGCGTTCCGTACCCAAAGCCGCCAGTCCAGCTCCCGGAAGGCGGCGGCCGACTCACCCGAGAGGCGCGCGGCCGCGGCTGGCGCGCCTTCGGCGAGCAGACCCCACGAAAGCTGGAGCGAGAAGAAGGACTGCGACTCGAGGGAGCCTTCGTCGACTGCCTTGTCGTATTCCCGCTGGGCGAGGGCGCGTGCCTCCGCCAGGCGCCCGGCACCGATCAGGAGCCCACAGCGGATCACCAGATGGAGGTAAGGCCCGAATGGTAGTGGCGGCCCCGTCAGATGGAGGTGCGCGGCCAGGCCTCGCTCGCTGGCTTCGATTCCCGCTGCGAACTGCCCGGTTGCCACCATCGAGGTCCCTGCCGCGAAGCAGGCTGAGACCAGGGCACCACCCGAGACCCGATTGAGCAGCGGCACAACAATGGCGACGGCGGCACCGTTCCGTCCCGACCGCCCAAGGATGCGTGCTCGCTCGGCGGTGATCTGGTCGCGGCAGCTCAGGTCGTCAATAGCGGCCTCGGCCGCTTCGGCGACCTTCAGGGCGGCGTCGGTCCGCTTGAGCGCCCAATCGAGGACGCTGATGCGCGCCATCGCGAGGAGAGAGCGTTGGGGGTCGGTCGTCGCTATGGGACCGAGCGTCCCGAGTTGCTGCATCGCCTCTTCCGCGCGGCCCTGCAGCCAGCAGACCTGTGCAAGGAGCAGGCCGGCCTCAAAGCTGGCGCCCGCATCCACCGCCGCACGGGCCAGACGCTCCGCGAGAGGAAAGTCGTAGCGCCGCCGGGCCATCGTCGCTGCGGTCAGCATGACCTCGGGCTCGAGCGAGGCCCCCCCGTCGAGGCTCCAGATAGCCACCCGGAGGGTGTCCTCCCGTCGGCGGGCGCCGGACTCCTTGAGCGCACCCGCAAGAGCCTTGGCCGACGCGCGAGCACGAAGCGGGGACAGCCGGGCCCGGAGGACCTCCCCGTACAGCGGGTGAGGCAGGCGCGCCCCAAGGCGCCGGCCCTCCTGCTCAACGTGCACAAGACCCCGGCGCTCGAGGGCCTCGAGGTCGATCGTCGCATCGGCCACCCGGAGCAGCTCAACCTCGAGCGGTTCACCGAGCGCCAGCACGCCGAGCGCTCGCCGGCTGGCATCATCGAGATGACCGAGTCGAGCCTCGATGATCTCGGTGAGCCGGGACGAGGCCGGCAGGGGGCCGCCCAGCCGCCAGACGTCCTCTTCGTGGCGAAGCACGCCGGTCTCGAGGGCACCGAGGACGAGTTCCCTCAGGAACAGGGCGTTACCTTCCGTTCGCTTTTGGAGGAGATGCACGGTGGCTCCGTCGACCGGCCCTCCCAACGCGGCGGCGAGGAGTTTCTCGACCTCGTGGAGCGCCAGCGGATGTATCTCGAGTCGCTCGGCCAGACCATCCTTCCAGAGGGCAACGATCGGATCGGGAGCCGGTTCTCCGGAACGGAGCGTGGCGACGACGAACGTCTGCTCCGTGGTTGCCAGCAGATGCGTCAGGGCGGCCGAGGATTCGTCGAGGAGGTGTGCGTCGTCCACGAAGAGCGCCACGGGCTTGCCCTCGCCCCGTTCGGAGACTGCCCGGGCGATCTGGCACAGCACCTTGAGCAGGTCGGTGCTCGGGACGAGGTCGGGGATGAGTGACGCGAAGGCCCCGAAGGAAAGGCCGGCAGCGCCCTGGGTGGCGGCGACTCGGAGCGGGACAAAGCCGTGTGCCGCGGCCATTCCCAGGCACTCCGTGGCCAGGCGGGTCTTGCCCACTCCTGCCGGGCCCGCCAACACGATGGCACCCCGGCTACCCCGGAGGAGGGTGGCGACCTGCTCGAGCTCGGCCGATCGTCCGACAAGCGGCCACGTCAACTCCATGGGCGCCTCGCACTCACGAGCACCGCCGGTGCTCTCGCCCGCCCGTCAGGTCTCTGGGCTTGATTCGCCTCAATTGTTCTCCTCGATGCGTAGGAATGTACTTGATGCGCCGCCCGAACACAGAGGGTTGGACGATCCGGACCTTCTGATCAGACACGTACACACCCCTCGAACATTGAACCACCGGATGAACCGGCCGCTCGCGGCTCCGTAGCTCGGGGCGGAAGCCTGTGAGCCCGCCCAATACCTTCGTCCCTTCTCAGACCGCGGCTGCTCGCGCCAGTGGGTGGGCGGACACTCAGGCTGAACCTTCAACCGTTGGCGAAGCGGCCTCCCACGCGGTCATAACGATTCAGCCGCTTGGCCAGTCGACCGTGCCCTCGACGACCTCATCGCCGCCTCCGGGATCGCGGCCTGAAATTCTGACTCGTTCGTGCAGATGTTTGAGCCCTAGCGTGAGCTAGAAAGTCTTCTTCTGGCCACGACCTCTACCGTTTGGTCCCAAACAACTTGCTCAAAAGGCCTCTCGAGGTTCCCCCACCCTTCAAGGAGGTGGCCCTGACGGCGATATCATTTATGATGTCGTGAGTGTGGGACATCGAGCTGGAGCCAGAGGTGGACGAATGGCTGAGTGGCTTGCCGGTGACTGCCTTCGCCACCACCGCATTCCACATCGATCGTCTGGCCGAGCAAGGTCCGGCCGTCCGGATGCCGCACTCGAAGTCCCTTGGAGAGGGTCTGTTCGAACTCCGCTTCTACCTCGACCGGATTGCCCAGCGGATCACGTACTTTTTCGCGGGTGAGCGGCGGATCGTCCTGCTGACCGAGTTCCGCAAGCAAAGGATGAGCGAGCATGGCGAGATCGCACGGGCGAGGAGAGCAATGGCCAGATGCATCAGGGAAGGACACACAGCCGAGGAGGCCGACCGATGACGCGGACGACATGGACGGAAATGAGCGAGGCTCGCCGACAGGCCATGAACACGGCCGAACGGGCGGAGTATGACCGGGCCTACGCGGAGGCAAGACTCGCCGCCGAGGTGGGTGAGGGCATCCGAGCGGCCCGGGAGACGGCTGGTTTGAGCCAGCGCGACTTGGCAACTCGAATGGGAACCAGCCAGGCAGCGGTCGCCCGGCTCGAGGCGGGGGGGGTGGGTGCCACTTTGACCACCTTGCATCGCGTCGCTGTGGCCCTAGGCTTGGAGCTCAACATCGACCTTCGACCCTCGGCACAGACAAGCCGGCGGCTCACAACCTTTGGGGGACCATAGCCAGACACCTGGAAGGCGCAATCGTGGCTGACAGACACAGCCCTGGACTGGGACCCGTAGTCAGTTACCCTGCGAACAGCGACTCACGTCCTTCCTCTGGCCCAACGAATGGCCTACCCGTCCGGCAGCCGTGCTTTCCCGTGGTCCAAACCTCGGGGTCGTGCACCCCGCCGAATGTGCAACCGTCCCGACGCGTCGCGACGGTGGCACGGCATTACCTGCACACACTAGCCCGAAACCAGCCCAAGTAGTCCCGAGGTACCGAGCCCATCGTTGGACTATCGGAGCCGTATCGTGAGCTGCTGATCGACGTTGCCGGCGCCGACAAGCGTGGCCTCGCCGCGAGCGAGACTGAACTCGCCCGTGCCGCCGGTGACAGCAAGAGCCGCGGGCCCTCGGGCAGTGACACCCTCGAGCACGATGTGGCCCCGGCCGGCGAGGTCGACGTCTGCATCGCAGGCGAACTCTCGATGAAAAGCGACAGTGCATAGGATGGTCGCGGAGCCGACGTCGCCGGCAGCGTTCCGTAGCTGCTGGCGAATCACGATGGTGTCGCCAGCCGTTTCGGGCGGCGAGCCCGGGGCTCCGGCGTGGACCCCGACAGCGAAGTCGATCTGGTGGGTCGCCACGACGATGGTCTTGGGCTCCGCTTCGTCCCCGCTGGCCGCTACCGCGACGCCACCGGCACTGACAGCAGCGAGGGAAAGGACGGCTGCACCGAGCGCGAGTCTGCTTCTCACGCTTGCTCTCCTTTGCTCTTGCGCCTGACGATCTGTCGGCGACTCTGGGGGTCATTGTCAGGAACCTGATTGCCGCAGTCGTCCGTCCCAGGTTCCCTCGCGGTGGCCTGGGGGACAGAGGCATCGGGCAGTCGGGTGATTGGGGTTGGCTCTACGGGGGACGGGTCAAGCCTTGAGCAGGAACACGATCACTCCTGAGGCCGACGACCCGGATTCATCCCGGCGCTACCATCCGGATGTGACGAAACGAATGGGTCACTGGCGACCGCCGGGGGTCCCGGTTGTCCTCGCGGTCGAACCCTCATCTAGCCGCTCGAGGGTCTCCTTGACGAGGACAGTACAGAGCTTCACGGTCACCAACCGGGGAGGCATGTCCGAGGGGTCAGGACGAAATGGTTCCTCGGCGGTACCGCGGCTCCTCCCGCAGCAGATCTAGACTCGGTCTCTATCGGTCAAGGAGGAGGAACAGATGGCAAATGGAGGGGGAGCACCAGCCGCATCAGTCCTCGCAGCCGCGACCAGGCAGGCGCACTGGCTGATCAACGCGACGCTCGAGGGCGTGAACCAAGAGCTAGCAAACCGTCCGGCACCGGGGATGGCCAATCCCATCGGGACCGCCTTTGCCCACGTGGTCTGCGCAGAGGACGGCGTCGTCAACGGGTTGCTCCAGGGCCAGGCACCCCTGGCAGCATCGGCCTATGCAGGCAGGACCGGGATCGATCGCCCCATGCCGATGCCGGGCATGGTCGAGGGGGACATGGAGGACTGGCTCCACAACTCGCAGGTGGACCTCGATGCGCTGCGGGCCTACTCGGCCGCCGTCTTCGCGGCGACCGAAGCGTTCATCGCTGGCGTTGACGAAGCGACGCTCGGCCGCATGATCGACATGTCGTTTGTCGGACTGGGGGAGATGCCCTTCTCCGATGTCTACACGTTGCTGGTCGTCCAGCACTGCGACAACTTCTCGGGCGAGATCTCTGCCATGAAGGGGGTCTTCGGGATGAAGGGTTACCCGTTCTGAGGAGGTGGAGGGTAGGCCGCGAGATTGGCCGCGATGATCGCCCGTGCCGCCTGTTGGCGTGATTCGCTGTGGGGATCGGGGTGTTGGTCCAGCGTCGCCTCCGTGCGGTCCGCCCAGTCGATCAGCATCCGGGCGTGGTGGGAGACAAAATCAAGCACGAACGCTCGGACGTGTAGCTGATCCTGAAATGGGGCCGAGCCCGAAAGATACTTCGCGCCGACGACGCGTCCGGCGTCGAGGATGGCGTGCCCGTCGGCGCGGGCCTGCGCCAGCGCCGAGCGAAGCTCGTCAGGCCCCGCGTAGTCGGACAGGAAGACGCGAAGCAGGGGTTCGCACTCCAGTGAGGTCGCCCTCGGCGGCGTCGACAGCCAGGCCTCCAGTTCCTTTCGTCCGTCCTCGGTGATGGCATAGGTCGTTTTCGGTCGATCGCCCGTATAGCTGCGCCGGTCCAGGGCCCAGCCTCGAGCGACCAGCGACTTGGCTTCCTGATAGATCTGGCTTTCGGCCCGCGGCCAGAAGAATCGCATGTTCCGCCGGAGCTGCTTGGTCAGCTCCCAGGCGGACCATTCGGTTCGGAGCGCGAGCAGACCGAGGAGGGCGTGTGCTGTCGTGGCAGTCCGTCGGTTCACCCTGTTGACAATACTCCTTCTCGGAGTGTTTACTGGCCAGACACTCCAACTCGGAGTGTAGACAGGAGGGCTGCCATGGCGCTTGCGCGACTCTTCGAGTGCCCCGGCTGGACCGCTGAGCAGTACGGCCTCCTGATCAAGACTGTCGACCGGCGCGCCAGTCTAGGCGGGCGGGCGTGGCCGGGGAACCTCTTTCACTGGGCAACGTTGACCACCGAGGGGATCCTTGCTGTCGACGTGAGCGAGTCCCGGGAGGCGGCCGATCGGCTGGCTCAGGACCTGCTTGCTCCCGCGGTCGCCGAACTCGGTCTTTCGATGCCCACCATCACCGAGCATGAGGTGCGCAACCACCTGGCCCCATAAAGGTAGCTCGGGCCGCCAGTGGACGAGCCGGACCTTGAGGGGCGGCCGCCCTCGTTGAAGATGTGGTGACGTGGGTCGACACGCTCGGAACAAGCCCGATTGCGACCTCGTTGGGCGATGCCGCCGTCGGGCTCAATGGAAGAAGTGCTGCGCACTCGACAGTGCAACGTATGCCACCACGACCGTGACGGCGATCCTGGTGGATAGTCAGGTCCCGCCCAACAGCAAGCGGAGCCGGTGCAGCACGCTCCCCTCCAAGACCAGGGGGCGAGAACAGCCGCCGACTCCGCATTCCCGCTCGTCGAGGTCAAGCGTTTCTTCGGACAGATTCGGGGTATCCGCCATCACGATGCCTCCTTCATGGGCTTCTGCGATCTTCTCGTGGCGACCAAAATTCCCCAATTGGAAACGCAGAAGGGAACAAGATAGGTGAGTCCGCCCTTCAGCCAGACGCCGAGCGTCGCCCTCCCGGTCAGGACCACGTCGAGTTGGTTGATGCTGAACAGGATCGTGCCCACGATCAAAGCTATGCGCAGTGAGTTTCGGAGATGAGGACGATGGGCGCAGACCCGCAAGGCTTCACTGAACGTCGACCAGCTCAGCCCAGCCTGAGGCTGTACCCCTCCCAGGCTTGGCTCGGCCATATCGCTCACCTTCCCCGAACCCCCCTGCCCGTCCGCCAAGCTACTGCCGGCTCTCAACGGGCGGACGCCTGCTCTGAGGAGCGTAATGCCGATCCTGGCCGTCGAGCGCATTCACCGCACGCCCAGGGACGAGGCGACATCCCGGATGGTCTTGTTGTCGTCGGAGACAGCCAGCAGAGGAAGGGGGTCCTGGGCGCAGAGAAGGTCCACTCCGCCGCTCGCCGCGGTCCACGGGCCATCCGGCCGAGCCGACAAGCGTGCCCCCACAGCCTCCGGGAACGGCCGGGAGCTGAGGTAGATCAGGACGCGCCGGCCGGAGGCATCCTGGTACCCGAAGGCATCCACCGGGATGTCCCCGACCTCGCCGCCTCCCGATCCGACGAGCGCAAAGCCGATCCCCGAGAGGTCGGGAGCCCGGTGGGCGCGGGGGGAGCCCGCTGGGAGCCTGCCGTCCCGGAAGTCGGCGAGTGCCTGGGCGATGGCAACCGGCTGGGAGGTGCTGCCCCGATGCGCCGGCTCTCCGAAGAAAACAAGCACCCCGATGACGGCCAGCACGACGAAGAGCGCCGCACCGCCGACCACGAGCCCGATTCTCCGGGGATGGCGGTGATCGGCCCCGGCCACAGCCATGCGGACCTGCTCCCGCAGGCTCTGGGGTGCAAGCTCGCGGGCTCCCTCCATGATCGACCTGCCCTGGCGGCCCAAGGTGACCTCCTGCCAGCAGGATTCGCACTCCAGGAGGTGGGCCTCGAAGCGCCGGGCTTGCCGAGGAGACAGGGCGCCTCCGAGGTAGGTGGCGGCGTTGGCCTCCGGGTCATGGCGCACGGTCGGTCACCTCCGAGGCCAGCGTTGCAGCCAAGGCCTTGCGCCCTCGATGCACTCTGGAGAGCACCGTCCCCCGGGGGCATCGCGTGATGCGCGCCACCTCGGCGGCGCTGAAGCCGCAGAGGTCGCACAGAGCGACGGCGATGCGCTGCTCATCAGGAAGCTCCCAGATGGCCTTGGAGATCGCCTCACGCTGAAGCCGGCCCAGCGCCTGGCCGGCGGGATCGACCATGCTGGCGGCGTCTCCACCCGGGTCCGCTGCCAGGACCTCGGTGGGGCGCCGTTGGCGGCGGCGGAAATCGGAGCGGGCAAGGTTCAAGCAGATCGTCGCCAGCCATGCACCCACCTGGTCGGGGCGCCGGTGGGCACGCCAGCCCACCAAAGCATGCAGGTAGGTCTCCTGGACGAGATCCTCGACGTCGGAGCCGGGCAGCACGCAGCGGCGGGCGAGGTTGTACACGAGATCCATGGCCGGCAGCGTGGCCTCGAGAAATGCCGTGTTGTCGTCGCCCAACGGAGTCCTCCCCATCATTCTCTCAACCTAGGGACGCTCGGGACCTGGAATTGATTGCAATCAAAGGCCTCTCCTGGGCGTCCCTACCGACTGCAAGGGGATCGAAGAGCCCTTGATCGAGAGGAGGCAGCCGCATGGTCCGACCGCGTGCTCGTTCTGTTCGTGTGGGTGTGCTCGTTGGCGCTCTCAGCCTCGTCGCTGCCGGCTGCGCCAAGACAGCTAAGACCGCCACATCGCCCACGAGCCCCACGTCCCACAGCCCTATGGAGTCCCCCATGCAATCCATGATGCCCTCTGGCGGCGGGGAGATGATGCTCCAGCAGGGTGCGGAGAACATGAAGGTGGCGATCACGGCTCCCGCGGATGGCACCAGGGTGACCGACAACCTCGTCACGCTGACCGTCACGACCTCCGGCTACCAGGACAACTGCGACACGGCGGGCAAGGCCAACGTCGCGGGCCAGGGCCACTACCACATCTCCATCGACCAGCCCTCCAACCTCGTCGACATGTTCTGCACGGCCCAGGCCACGATCTCGATGCAGAACCTCAACCCCGGGATGCACAAGCTCATCGCCCAACCGACCCAAAACGACCACACCGAGGTGGAGCACAACGCCAACGCGATCACGATCGACTACGAGCCCACCAACCCGGCCGCGGCGATCACCGACGCAACCTTCGCCGGCAAGCCGTCGATCAAGATCACCAACCTCACGCCGGGCCAGACGGTGTCCGGGGCCTTCGACGTGGACGTCCAGATCGCCAACTACCACGTGAACTGCGATCTGGAGGCCAAGCCCGACGTGGTCGGCTACGGCCACTGGCACCTGAACGCCGACTCGATGACGGGCGGGATGATGGGGATGGGGACCATGATGCGGATGGGCTGCAGCAACGTCATCCACACCTCGACCGTCGGCTGGAAGACCGGCGAGACCCACACCCTCATCGCGCTGCTCGTCGACAACAACCACGCCCCCTTGAACCCGCCGATCGACGACAAGGTTCAGGTGAAGGTGGGCTAGATGCGACTGCGATCCCTCGCGCTCCTCGCATTCGTCGGGCTCTTCGTAACGGCCTGCGGGGGCGGCGGGAGTGGCCCGTCCCTCGGCGGCCTTCCGACTTCTCCCAGCCTGACCGGGGCGTCGGAGCCTGCCCCGCCGTCGGCACACAGCCCTTGCTCGGCGGGCCTGGCCACGAATGCAGCGGACCATGGGGAACGAGCCGCCGTAGGTCCGGCCGCTCGCATCGCCGCCGGCGACTTCTTCTTCGACCCGACCTGCCTCACCGATGTCCCTACGGGGACCTTCTCCCTCGTGGTGACCAACACCGGGGCGGCGCTGCACAACTTCTCCCTGCCGGCGCAGGGAATCGACCAAGACATTAGCCCGGGCCAGAAGGTCACCCTGACGATCACGGTGGGCACCACGGCGCTTCCCTACTTCTGCAAGTACCACCGCGCCTCGGGCATGGTGGGAGCCCTGCTGCCAGACGGGGCGGCGGTGCGCTGATGGAGCCCCCGGGACTACACATCGAGGGAGGTGGGCCAGGGCTCGACGACCCCGTCGGTCCCGAGGTCCCAAGGGGGCGGGCGTGATCCCGGAGAGGGCCTGAGAGCCGGATGGGCGGCGCGGGTTCGTATCTGGTGGCCTTTGGCGGCGGCCTGGTCTCGTTCCTATCGCCCTGCGTTCTGCCGCTGGTGCCCGTCTACCTCTCGATGATCACGGGCCTCGAGGTGGCCGAGATCCAGGAGGGTGCCCGGGTTCATGCAGCCAGGATCGCCCGGGACACCGGCGGGTTCATCGCCGGGTTCTCCGCCGTGTTCATCCTGCTTGGCCTCTCGGCCACGACCCTGGGCCGGGCCGCATTTGCCAACCGAGCCGCCCTCACGAGGATCTCGGGCCTGATCGTGGTCGCGATGGCGCTGTTCCTGGTGGGGTCGCTCGTACTCAAAGCTCCCTGGCTGTTCACAGAGAAGCGCTTCCACCCCAGGGTCTCACGCTTTGGTCGGCTCGCCGCCCCAGTCACCGGCGCCGCCTTCGGTTTCGGCTGGACCCCCTGCATTGGTCCCGTGCTCACCTCCGTCCTGGCCATCGCCGCCACCCAGGGCCAAGCGGCACGGGGGGCCTTGCTGATGGCGGCCTACTCGATCGGCCTGGGCATCCCATTCCTGGTGTCGGGACTCGCCTTCGGCCGGCTCAGCGCCGCTTTCAGGTGGGTGAAACGCCACTACACCGGTATCACGCTTGCCTCGTCCGCCACCCTCGGTGCCTTCGGGGTCGTGTTGGCTCTCAATCGGATGGTCTGGCTGACCTCGCAGTTCCGCAATGCCCTTGCAGCCGTCGGCCTGGAACGCCTGATCCGGATCGGATGAACAGAAAGGACCCAGGGTGAGTGAGCCGACCGCCCCGTTGCCCAGAAGCAAGTCGCAGGAGGCCAAGGCCGCCCGACAGGCAGCGGCCCGTCGCCACAGGCGGCTTCGGATCGGTGTGTTCGCGGCTGGGGTGGCGGTGCTGGTCGGCGTGGCCGTGCTCGCCAATCGAGGCGGGCCTTCGGCAACAGGAAGCGGGGATCCGGCTCGTTGGGCTCTACCCAGACTCGGCGGCTCGGGAGAAGTCCACCTCGCCGACTTCGCCGGCAAGCCCACAGTGGTCAATTTCTTCGCCTCCTGGTGCGACCAGTGCCGGGCCGAGCTACCAGGCTTCGCCCGGGTTTCGAAGGAGGTGGTCGGGCGAGTGAATTTCGTCGGCGTCAACTCACTGGACGACGGCCAGGGGCTGCCGATGGCCAGGGAATTCGGCATCGATGCCTGGCCGCTCGCTCGTGACCTCGGCTCCGGCAGCACCGGAGAGCTGCACGATCGCCTCGGTGGCCAGGGGATGCCGATCACTGCGTTCTACGGCTCGAGCGGCAAGCTCGTCGATTTCGCCGACGGGGCACTACCTGAGGCTACCCTGCGGGCCAAGCTGCGCGAGCTGTTCGGGTTGAACCTGTAGCCGCCTGTTCGGACGAACCCCCTTGAATCTCGTCGGGCCCCGGAATACATAGAAGACTTCCGGGCTTGGATCTTTTGGAGGCGGACGCCGCCCAGCCGGAGGTGAGGACGTGTCGGAGGAATCGCTCAGCTACACGGAGGCCGACCCAGCGGCGCCGGCGGCACCCGGCCCGGAGAAATTGTCCGGCTCGTACGCAGATCTGGGTCACGCCCCTCTACCGACGGCTCAAGGAGCTGGGCGTCGCTGGCCGGATCGTCGCCATCGGAAAGATCGGCCCCCGGGGCCGCAGCGCCGATTTCTCGGTCGACGACCCCGGCCACTTCCTGCGTGATCTCACAAATGCGGATCGCTGCTGCACCGACACTCGGGTCGGGCGGATCCTGCATCCCGGAAAGATCTCTGTGCGGGAAGACCGCACGAGCCACAGCCTCCACGTCGCCATGAGCACCGACGGCGGGGTTTTGGCCCACCTCGACCGGATCTCCCCCCTTCGTCCACATGGGTGTGAACAAACCTGCAGGTATTCACCTCTTCGAGTTCTGGCCCACAACGCGGCTCGGTTGTGGGGTGACCTGTTTCGTTACCTCTTCGGTCACCGGCTCGATTGCGCACCCCTGCTTCTCTCTCTCCAGCAGGCGGAGGCATCGGGGCGGGAACTCCTGGAGGCAGTGTCGGACGAGACTCCTCCCGGTCTTGGGGCTCACCGTGACGTCGATCCTGTCCCCTTCATCGCAGCTGAGGCGGCCCCGACGCGAACAGCCGGGCAGGATCGCCATGCCGTCCCTTTCAATGTCATCGACGAGGCGGTCCACATCCTCGACCCGCCCGTGGAGCCATGGAGCATCCACCTTGAGGTTCGGGTGGCTGGGACGCTGGAGGAGGAACGTCTTCGCTGGGCGTTGCAACAGGCTTTCGCTCGTCACCCGATTGCCCGAGCCCGCAAGTCTCCTGCCCGCGCCTCGGAACGGAACTACCAATGGGAGATAAGCCAGCAGACCGATGTCGACCCGCTGCGTATCGCTGACTGCTCAGGCGGCAACGAGCTGACCGGCATCAGGTCTCGCTTCGAGAGCTTGACGGTGCCGCTCATTGAATCGCCGGTTCGGGCCTGCCTCGTGCACGACCCGGCCGGGGACGTCGCGCTCCTCAACATCAACCACGCCGCGAGCGATCCCATCGGCGGTCTGCGACTCTTGCATTCCGTGGCGCGGGCGTACTCCGGCGCAGCGGACCCCCTTCCGGACCTGGACCCGCTCGCAGTTCGGGATGTCGCCGACCTTCTGCTCGCCAGGGACGTCCCGACCGAGATCAGCCGGTTCCTGCTACTCGCAGAGAAGGCACGAGACCTTGTGGCGGTACCGGTGAGAGTCGCCTCGGACGAGGGAGTCGACCGGGCTGGGTACGGCATCCACCTGGCGCAGGCGAACAAAGAGTTGACCGACACGCTTCTTCGTATCGGCCATCCGGAGGGCGTGAACAACGTCCTGATGGCGGCTCTCCACCTGGCGATCGCTCTGTGGAACATCGAGCACGACGTGCCCTGTGGTCGCATCAGCGTGCTGATGCCGGTCAATCTGCGGCCTCTGGCCTGGCGCCACGAGGTGATGGGGAACTTCTCGCTGCTGGTGCGGGTGCTGACCACCCCGCAACAGCGCAGCCTGGGACATGTGCTCAAGGCAGTCACGGCCCAGACCGAGCGGATGGAACGGGAAAACACCTTTGGCGCGCTGATCGAGATCATGGCCCGGACGGCATCGTTGCCCATCTGGGCCAAGCGGGCTGCCCCGGCGCTCCTGGCCATCACGGGTAACCGCCTCGTGGACACGGCGGAGCTGTATTACCTAGTAAACCTGGACCCCCTACCGGCGTTCGGTCCGGACGCCGGCGAGACCCTGGGCCTGTGGTTCTCCCCGCCGGCGAGGATGCCGCTTGGGCTGTCCCTGGGAGCTCTCACCGCGGGCGGTCGGCTGCACCTGGCTTTTCGCTACCGCCACCCCCTCTTCAGCGAGGCGGCCGCACACCGCTTCGCTGACTACTACCTCGGCCTGCTCGCCCACCTGCTCGGGACGCTTCATCCCAGGACGTGAACGGGTTGGACCTGTAGCGACTCTTCTCCCTCGCTCCAACTTGGTCGCCTATCCGACAGTCTCGGACGTTCCCTCCGGTTTCGGCGGTTGAGCATGAACAGAGTCGGGATAAACCCGTGGGGAGGCACCGAATCGGAGGTGAGTGGCATGCGGACGGATCGAATCAAGCTCGGAGTCGTGGGGGGCATCGTCGGTGGAATGGCGATGGCCATGTGGATGATGCTGTACTACCTCGCAACCAACCGGGGATTCTGGAAGCCGGTCGGCTACATCGGCCACGTCGTGCTGCGGACGGGCAGCGTGACCGCAGCCGGCCCGGTCGTGGTCGGCATTGTCATCCACATGATGATGTCGATGGTCCTCGGGGCCCTGATCGCGCAGGTGCTTCCTGCCGACCGGCTGCTCAGCATGGCCGTGGGCGTCATGGCCTCGCTCGTTGTGTGGGTCGTCCTGCAGTACGGGTTCCTCAACCTGGTCGACAAGGCAGCGTTCCACGGCCTGGTCCCATGGGCCTTTGCGGTCGGCCATGTCATGTACGGAGCCGGGCTCGGCCTGATCGCCGCTCCCTCGCCGGTGCCGGCCCGGGAGCGGGCGTCCCTGGCGGCGTGACGCACGCCGGCGGCCCCCAAGCTAAGGAGACAACGATGACAGAGCGAGCCGATGTGGTCGTCGTGGGCATGGGCCCCGGCGGTGAGGAGGTGGCCGGCCGCCTGGCCCAGGCAGGCCTCGACGTGGTCGGCATCGAGCAGGGGCTCGTCGGCGGGGAGTGCCCGTACTGGGGATGCATTCCCTCCAAGATGATGCTGCGGGCTGCAAGCCTACTGGCGGAGGCCAGGCGGATCCCCGGCATGGCTGGCGAGGCCTCGGTCTACCCGGACTGGAGCCCGGTGGCACGGCGCATCCGAGAGGAGGCGACGGACGACTGGGACGACCGCGTGGCCGTGGAACGCTTCGAGGGCAAGGGTGGGCGGTTCGTGCGGGGCCACGGCCGCCTGATGGGGCCGCAAGTCGTCGACGTCGACGGGCGCACCTTTGAGGCCACGAAGGCCATCGTGCTCGCCACCGGCACCAGCCCCTCCTTCCCGCCGGTGCCCGGGCTGTCCGACGTTCCTTATTGGACCAACCATGATGCGGTCGAGGCCAAGGAACTCCCAACATCCCTCGTCGTCCTCGGCGGGGGGGCCGTCGGGCTGGAGTTGGCTCAGGCATACGCCCGCTTCGGCGTCGAGGTGACCGTGGTGGAGGCCCTTGACCGGGTGCTGCCCCTCGAGGAGCCGGAGGCAAGCGAGGTGGTCACCTCGGTATTTCGGCGCGAGGGAATCAACGTCTACACGGCTGCCCGCGCGACGAAGGTCGACCGGGACGGGGAACAGATCCGCATCGTCCTCCACGACGGGCGCGCCGTGGTCGGGGAGCGACTCCTCGTGGCGACCGGCCGGCGGGCGGATCTTCGGACACTCGGCGTGGGCAGCATTGGCCTGGACGAAGATGCCCACAGCGTTGCCGTCGATGGACACTTGCGGGCCGCCCCCGGCGTCTGGGCGGTCGGCGACGTCACGGGGGTCGGTGCCTTCACCCATATCGCCCTCTACCAGGCGGCCATTGCGGTCGCCGACATCCTCGGGCAGCAACCCGGTCCGGCCGACTACCATGCGCTCCCCCGGGTGACCTTCACCGACCCGGAGGTCGCCTCGGTGGGCCTCACCGAGGTCGAGGCGACCCGCCGAGGGCTGCAGGTGCGGGTTGGATCGACGCAGGTGCCACGATCGGCCCACGGCTGGATCCACAAGGCGGACAACGACGGGGTGATCAAGGTGGTCGAGGACGCCGACGCCGGTGTCCTCGTCGGCGCAACCTCGGTCGGGCCGGCCGGCGGCGAGGTGCTTGGCCTCCTGGGCCTCGCCGTCCATGCCCGAGTTCCGACCTCGGTGCTCAGGGCAATGATCTACGCCTATCCCACCTTCTACCGGGCGGTGGAAGACGCGTTGGCCGACCTGGCGGGCTAGCCTGCCCTCGAGGAGAGAGGACCCATCCCGATGAACAGCAGGGTCGACCGCGACGAGGTCTTCGTCGAGTACACCAAGAGCATCTGCCCGGTCTGCAAGATCGTCACCGACGCCGAGATCAACGTCCGTGACAACCGGCTGTACCTGAGGAAGCGCTGCCCCGACCACGGCAGTTTCGAAGCGCTCCTCTACTCCCGTGCCGACTGGTACTTCGAGTCCATGCGCTTCAACAAGCCGGGCACGATCCCGCTCCAGACCCAAACCGAGCTCTCTCGTGGCTGCCCCCTTGACTGCGGGCTGTGCCCCGACCACAAGCAGCACGCCTGCCTGGGCATCCTGGAAGTGAACAGTCATTGCAATCTCGACTGCCCCATCTGCTTCGCTGGGTCCGGCCATCACACACAAGGGTTTTCGCTCACCCTCGATCAGGTGGAGGCGGGCCTCGATGCCTTCGTCCGGGCAGAGGGACAGCCCGAGGTCGTGATGCTGTCAGGCGGCGAACCCACGATTCATCCGTTGATCCTCGAGTTCATCGTAATGGCGAAGGCCAAGGGCATCGGCATGGTCACCCTGAACACCAACGGGATCCGGCTGGCCCGCGACCGCCGGTTCGGGGAAGAGCTCGCGGAGCTCGAGCCGGTGATCTACCTGCAGTTCGACGGGCTCGAAGAGCAGACGCATCTGCGGCTGCGAGGCCGGGACCTGCGCGCGGAGAAGGAGGCCGCTCTGCAACGCTGTGCAGAGCTCGGGTTGGCGGTCGCCTTGGTGGCGGCCATCGAGCGTGGGGTCAACGATCACGAGGTTGGCGCCATCGTGCGCCATGCGATCTCACAGCCTGCGGTGCGCTCGGTGGTGTTCCAGCCCGTGACCCACGCCGGGCGACACCTCCCCTTCGATCCGATGCAGCGCCTCACCAACCCCGACGTCATCACATCGATCGTTGAGCAGCTCCCCGACTGGTTCCGACCGGCTGACTTCTTCCCGGTCCCGTGCTGCTTTCCATCCTGCCGGAGCGTGACCTACGTCCTGGCTGAAGGCGAGACCGTCGTCCCCATCCCGCGCCTCCTGGCGCTCGAGGACTACCTCGACTACGTGACGAACCGCGTACTCCCGGACCCGTCGATCCGGGGTGCCCTGGAGAAGCTCTGGAGCGCCTCAGCCGTCCCGGGCAGCACAACTGTGGCGGGCCAGCTCGACTGCATCGCGTGCGGGCTGGACTCGCCGAATGTGCTGGACCAGCTCGCGGACCGGGCCCTCATGATCGTGGTGCAGGACTTCCAGGACGCCTACACCCTGAACGTGCGCCAGCTCATGAAGTGCTGTGTGGTGGAGATCGTCCCAGACGGCAGGCTGATCCCCTTCTGCGCCTACAACTCGGTGGGATACCGGGAGCAGGTGTGGGAGAGCCTCTCAGGGGGTCACGTGCCGGCCATGGTCCCCAATGCGACAGCACTGCAGGATCTGCTCCAGCCAACGCAATTCGGGTTCAAGACGATCGGAGAACCACGGCGCGAACAACGGGATGCCACCAACATAGGGCAGGGACTGTAGACCGTGGCGGGCGAGGCGGGCATCGCCGCAGAGGAGCTGAAGCGCTGCTGCGCCGCCGCGTATGAACTCGACATCGTGTCCGCCCTTCTCGGAGAGAGCTACCACCCAGGGGGACTCGGCCTCACGCGCCGTCTCGCCTCGGTGGTCGGCCTCAATCCGGGGATGCGGGTCGCCGAGATGGCCAGCGGCCCCGGGACGACCGCCATGGCCCTGGCGGAGGAGTTCGGCGTGCGGGTGACCGGCCTGGAGCTTGGCGCCGGGAGTGCGACCAGGGCGGCGGAGGCCGCCCGAACAAGGGGCATGACAGGGCGGGTGAGCTTCGTGGTTGCGGACGCGGAGGCGGTCCCGCTTGCCGACGGCTCGGTGGATGCCCTCTTCTGCGAATGCGCGTTCTGCACCTTCCCCGACAAGGCGCAGGGGGCACGGGAGATGGCCAGGGTGCTGGTCTCGGGCGGGCGGGTCGGAATCGCGGACGTCGTCATTGAGGCCGGGGCACTGCCCCCTGAGCTTAGCCTGCCGGTTTCACTAGCAGGCTGATTCATAGGCCGTAAATCCACGAAAAAGCCCTCCTGAGCAGGGAAAATGGGGTTGCTTAGACTCCAAGACCCCAGGCAGGAGGGCACGTACTTCGTGAAGGCTATCAAGTCGCGACCGGCATTGAAAGTATCCGCAGACGGCAAGGACGTGGCCTCGCAGGCAGGGACCCGACTGCTGGCCGAGATGGCCGACCGCTCGGGGTTGACCGACGCCCTGTCGGAGGCGCTGGCACCCATGAGCAAGCGACGTCGCCGCCACGACCCCGGCCGGGTGCTCGCCGATCTG
>WNFC01002431.1_pt1 | contig 20046 bp, 21 predicted proteins | sample 5400541 | NCBI WGS metagenome assembly WNFC01 (sample SAMN13153342, study PRJNA577476) | soil metagenome | isolation source: 120 cm saprolite under Douglas fir tree site 2 hole 2 replicate 1 | place: USA:California | collected 2015-04-18 | reverse complement strand
GGCAACTTCCTGCGCAACGAATTGCGCAACGTCGTCCCTCAGTGAGGGGGCCGGATAGGGCGACATCGCGCCCTCCCCGCTCGCAGGAACCGGAGCTTGCCGCTTGCGGCGATGCCGATCGATCGAGAAATGCTCCGGCCCAGGCCTCGCGCCCCGCCCGCACAGGAGCATGAACGCACCGAGGGCGTCGGCGAGAGACCAGGGCATCGAGTCCGCGCGAGATGTTGTCCCCGCGGCGCGGTGCGGATCTCTTTTCCGACCGCTCCCTCACCTGCCGCGCACACCGCGGACGGGTGAAGCTCGAACCCATGTCTCGCCGACGCCCTCTGTCGTCGACCAGGGCCGGCGGTGTCGAACTGCGATCGCGATGCGCTCACCGCTCTTCGACTCGCGCCGGCCCGTTTGACGCAGTCATCGACGTCGTTCGAAGTCGAAGACTGGAAGCAGCGTACGGGTCTACTTCTTCTTCCGGCGCTTGGTTTTCCGCCCGCCCTTTTTCGCCGCTGCCTTCGTCTTTCGCTTCTTCGCCATGCTGCCCTCCTAGCCTGAGTGAGTGGCGTAGTCGTGAGAGTGCCCGCGGGGATCGCGAACACTGTCTCCGGATTACTACAGCGCGACAAAAAAACCAGCGTTTTCGCATCATGCAGCATGCTCGCACGCGCATCGACACCAGATGTTGCGTCTCGACCGGCACGGCCGACACGCACGATCCGTTGCGCGGCGCGATCGAGAGGATCGTCGGGCGAAAACATCCGACTGCTCGGAAATATCGATGAAATATGGGTTTTCGGCGAGTCGGCGACGCTCGCGGCCGCAACGAATGATCGCCGCGCGCGTCACGCGTCCGATCGCGAAGAGCGGCGACGACGATGCGTTAAGCATGTCAAGCGCCTGTTGAAAAAAATTTGGCGCGAGCGGCCCGCAGACGCGCTTGCAACGTCGAATCCGGCGCGAATCGAGCGAATCGCCCCAAAGTGATTCGCGACGAGCAGACGACAGACAACGGAATCCAACGGAGAGCGGACACGAGAAGGACGCGTCCGTCGTCTGTCGTCGGTCCTCTGTCGTCAGATTCCGAGCTTGCGCTTGAGCAGATCGTTGACCGCCTGCGGGTTGGCCTTGCCGCCGGAGGCTTTCATCACTTGGCCGACGAACCAGCCGATCAGCGCGGGCTTCGCCTTCGCCTGCGCGACCTTCTCCGGGTTCCTGGCAATGATGTCGTCGACCGCCGGCTCGATCGCGGCGAGATCGGTGACCTGTTTCATGCCGCGCGCCTCGACGATCACCCGCGGATCGCCGCCCTCGCTCCAGCAGATTTCGAACAATTCCTTGGCGATCTTGCCGGAAATCGTGCCGCCCGCGATCAGATCGAGGATCGCGCCGAGCTGCGCGGCCGCTACCGGCGAAGCGGCAATGTCCTTGCCTTCCTTGTTGAGACGGCCGGTGAGCTCGTTGATCACCCAGTTGGCGGCGGCCTTGGCGTCGCGTCCGGTTCCATCGCGCCTTCCGGCCACCGCCTCGAAGTAGTCGGCCGTCTCGCGCTCGGCCACCAGAACGCCCGCGTCGTAGGCGGAGAGCCCGTAGTCGCGCGTGAAGCGCGCCTTCTTCTCGTCCGGAAGCTCCGGAAGCTGCCGCTTGAGATCGTCGACATAGGCCGCCGTCAGCTCGAGCGGCAACAAATCGGGATCCGGAAAATAGCGATAGTCGTGCGCCTCCTCCTTGTTGCGCATCGAGCGCGTCACGCCCTTGTCCGGGTCGAACAGCCGCGTCTCCTGCTCGATCTTGCCGCCGTCCTCCAGAATCTCGATCTGCCGGCGCGCCTCGTGCTCGATCGCCTGGCCGATGAAGCGGATCGAGTTGACGTTCTTGATCTCGCAGCGGGTGCCGAGCGGCGCGCCGGGCTTGCGCACGGACACGTTGACGTCGGCGCGCAGATTGCCCTTTTCCATGTCGCCGTCGCAGGTGCCGAGATAGCGCAGGATGGTGCGCAGCTTCGCGACGAAGGCCTTGGCCTCCTCGGCCGAGCGCAGATCGGGCTTCGACACGATCTCCATCAGCGCCACACCCGCGCGGTTGAGATCGACGAAGGACATGGCCGGATGGCGGTCGTGCAGCGACTTGCCCGCGTCCTGCTCGACGTGCAGCCGCTCGATGCCGACGGCGACGGTTCCGCCGTCGGGCATGTCGACGACGACCACGCCCTCGCCGACCAGCGGCGACTTGTACTGGCTGATCTGATAGCCCGCCGGCAGATCGGGATAGAAATAGTTCTTGCGGTCGAAAACCGATCGCAGGTTGATCCGCGCCTTGAGCCCGAGGCCGGTGCGGACCGCCTGCTTGACGCATTCCTCGTTGATCACCGGCAGCACGCCGGGCATCGCCGCGTCGACCAACGACACCTGCGAATTGGGCTCGCCGCCGAACGCCGTCGAGGCGCCCGAGAACAGCTTCGACTGCGAGGCGACCTGGGCATGGACTTCCAAGCCGATGACCACTTCCCAGTCGCCGGTGGCACCTTTTAAGAGTTTCTTCGGTTTCGCCTGAACGTTCATGACCTTTCGGATAGATCGCCTTCGCGGCGGCTGCAAGGCCGATCGATCTCACGCGACATCACTGGCGGCGGGCGACGGGTGCGGTCTTCGTCTGGTAGCGGGTAACCAAGGTGTCGTCGTCGACCCCCGTCACACAGTCAGCCGCCAGGCGAAGGCCATCGGATGTCAAACCGTGGAAGTCGCTGTCCCCGGCGGCGGCCGTGATGTGAAGGATCGGCAACTCTTTCGCCTTGACGCGGTCGACGAACTCCTTTTGCGAGCGGAACGAGGCCTTACGGTCATCGGGATCCGACATCACGATCATTCGTCGCCCGACTTGATGCTGCATCGCGCCGACGAAATCGATCGGATCGTAGGCCGCCCTAATTCTCGAGGTTATTGGTGCGCCCCGGTCGCGCGCCGCGGACTTGACCGAAAGCGCGCCTGACGCCATCACGGCGCAGCCAATATCGCTGCGCATCTGCGTGAATGCTGCGACCGTATGTGCTCCGCCCGACTGACCGACCGCGTGAAAGCGCTTGAAGCCGTAGCGATATTTCAGACCGTCGAGGGCAGCCATGGCTACCCGCACCTCAAGCAATGACCTTCGGTCGCGATGGTCGCCGGATGACCCATATGCGCCGAGGCGCCCAATGGCGATGTAGGGTCCTCCAAAAACCCGTGACCAGCGATGTGCATCTCGCTGCATCGTGCCGGCGGTGACCAGAGCGGAGAATTGATTGAGCTCGAGCTTGTTGTTTACGTAAGGCCCAAGATCGCCATTGACGAACACCATCGCCTCGTCTTTCTTGCCGCCGGCGGTCGAAATCCAGTACCGCACGCAGAAGCCGCGACCGTCGACGCGCACCCACAACGCCGTCGCAAGCGACTTACATTGGCTTTCATTGATGGTGACGCCGCGCGACACTGCCCCTGGGGTGTGCAGCGGCGGGTCGGGAGCATCCGGCGCCACGTCCGGCACTTTGTTCTGATAGGTCGCTACGATCTTTTCATCCTCCGTGCCTTTGGAGCAGGCCGCGGCGATCTGGTACGCCGCACGAGCGAGTCCGTGCGCAGCGGTGTCGGAGGCAGCGGCGAAGATCTGACGAACCGGAATCCCGGCCGCGGCCAGACGCTGGGCGTAGGCCGTTTGCGAGCGCGCCGAGATGATAGCGTCGTCGGGATCGGTCAAGACGAAGATGCGAAGATCGGGACGCTTGGCGATGTGGTCGACCAAAGTAATCGGATCGAGCGGATTCTTGTTGCCGGTAACGTCCCTATCTCGTCCGAGCTCGGCGAGGTAGCTGCGGACCGACAAGAGTGCCGAAGCGAGAACGACGCAGCCGAGATCGGTGCGCAGAGGAAGTAGCGCCGCCGCAGTGTGACCGCCGGTCCCGTACCCCACGAGATGCAGGCGGGTATAGGCGTGTCTGGCCTTGATCGAATCAAGCGCCGCCGACACGAGCGCGATCTCGTGGGCGGTTCGACGTTTGGCGTGTTCACCCGAGGATCCATAGGTGCCGGGTCGCGCGAGAAAAAGCACCGGCAGGCGCAGACTGCGCGACCAGCCGATGCTCAAATTCTGAACCGTTGCCGGCGTTTCCTTCAGATAGGGCACACTAGGCGACATCTCGCCGCGTGCATTGGTATTGATCACGTCGGCCGAGAAAAAAATCACAGCTTCCGATCCGCCACCGCCCGCGGTCGAATGATAGTAGCGGATGCAATCCCTCGCCCCATCGACAACCACCCAGACGGCGGCAGCGGGGAGCGCCGCGCACTCGGCTTCCATCATCTTCTTTCCAGCGGGCAGCTCGGCGCCGGAGAACGGTTCGTTCGCAACGGCAGAGGGCGCAGACGCGGCGATCTGCGCGGAAACCGCTCCCGACTGGAGGTCCAGCGTGCAAAGCACCAGCGCAAACACAGTCCCGACTCGGCGCATGGCTTGTCCCGTCGCACGGAGAGGGGTTGCCGCGCGATCCTGGCACACTCGTGGGCCCTTCGGAAGCCGCGCCACAAGGCCGCCGCAGTTCCCGACGCGCGTCCTGGCCTGGAACCTCGATCCGGCGCCGGCGTTGGCCCGGTGAGCGCGGATTATCGGAGGTTGCGATGAACAACAACCGGGCACCGAACGGGGCGCTGGGCGCCATTCTCGGCGCACTGATCGCCGTCGCCCTCGGCGTGTTCCTGCTCAACGGCGGCGAGCATCTCGGCAAGAAAACGATCAGCGGCGACGACGATCTCCCTCCGGTCGCACAGGGAACTCCGAAGTAACCGAGGGCAGTTGCGCGGCACCGGCCGGGTGCGAGCGTTTGCACCCGTGCGGAGCGCGATCGACCCGGTTGTCGGACCTGATGCCCGGCGCTAGCCTCGAATAGATCGGCATGCGCAGTGTGCGGACGATAGCGATCTCGAGCGAGCTCGAGAACGGCAGTCCGCTTCGCAAAGCGCCGGGTCGGGGGAATGGCGACATTGGATTCGGGCATTCGCGAAGCCGGCGGCGGGGGCAACCAATGATCACCCGCCGCCACGCCGTCGGGCTCGCCGGGGCAGCCGCGCTGGTTCCCGGTCGCCGCGGCGCCCGCGCGCAGGCTCCGGCGGTCTGGCCCAATCGCTTCGTGCGCCTCATCGTCCCGCTGGCGCCGGGCGGACCGACCGATTTCGGCGCCCGCCTCATCGCCGAGCCGCTCTCGAAAATCTGGGGCCAGCAGGTCGTGATCGAGAACAAGCCGGGAGCCGGCGGCAACTTCGCCGCCGAGCTCGTCGCGCGTTCCGATCCGGATGGCTACACGATCCTCTACGCCACGTCCTCGGTGGCGGTGAACCGCGTTCTCTACCGCTCCCTCAACTACGACCCGATCGCCGACTTCGCGCCGGTGTCGCACCTCACGAGCTTCTCGTTTTTCATGTTCGTGCCGATGTCGCTTCCCGCAACCTCGGTCAAGGAATTCATCGCCTATGCCAAAGCGAAACCGGCCACGCTTGCCTCCCCAGGCACCGGCAGCACCCCCCATCTGGCGGGAGAGCTCTTCCAACGCATGGCCGGAATCAAGATGACGCACGTGCCCTATCGCGGCGCGGCGCCCGTGCTCAACGATCTCATTCCGGGCCGGGTCGACGTCTATTTCGCCAGCGGCGCGTTGCTGACGAACATGCGGGCCGGTCAAATCCGCGGCCTGGCCGTGACCGGAGCCGGGCGGGAGGCGGCCGCTCCGGAATTGCCGACCGTGGCGGAAGCCGGCGTCCCCGGCTACGAGGCGTCGTCGTGGCACGCGCTGTTCGTGCCGGCCAGCACGCCCGCCCCGATCGCGAAGAAGATCAATGCCGATGCGATTGCCGCGCTCGCCGACCCGGCGGTGCAGGAGAAGCTCGCTCTGAACGGCTATCGCTCGATCGGCTCGAGCCCGCAGGAGCTGGCGCGGCTGCTCAAGGCCGAGATCGACAAATGGGGTTCCGTCGTCAAGGATGCCGGCATACAAATCGACTGACGAGCGCCGGTTCGAAGCGCCGAAGATACTTGGGGGAGGATTCCGACATGCGCCGATGGCCCAGCCGCGTCGTTGCAACGATCTTTGCCGTTGTCGCCGCACCTGCGCTTGCTCCGGCGCAGTCCGCCGACACCATCCTGGTCAACGGCAAGATCGTCACCGTCGACGACCGCTTCACCATCGCGCAGGCGCTCGCCATCCGCACCGGACGGATCGTCAAGGTCGGGACCACCGCCGAGATCGAGGCGCTCAAGGACGCCGCGACCCGAACGATCGACCTTAAGGGCCGCACCGTCATCCCCGGCCTGATCGACAATCACGCCCATTGGATCCGTGCCGCCGAGCACGACGAGCTGCGCTTCGACGGCGTCACCTCGCGGCGCCGGGCGATCGAGATGCTGGCCCAGAAGGTGCGCGCCACGCCCGCCGGCCAATGGGTGGTAGTGCTGGGCGGCTGGTCGGAGGAGCAGTTCGCCGACGACCCCAGGGGCTTCCCGCGCGAGGAGCTCGACCGCATCGCGCCCGACCAGCCGGTCGTGCTGCAGGCGGTCTATAACCACAGCTATCTCAACAGCGCGGCGCTGCTCGCGGCCAAGATCGACGCCGAGACGCCGAGCCCGCAAGGCGGCAAGATCGAGAAGGATGCGAGCGGCAAGCCGACCGGCTTTGTGCAGGGGCCGGGCGGGGTCGCTTTCGTCGCGTCCAGGATTCCGCTCGAAAGCCAGGAAACCTGGCTCGCCAACACCCGCAAGCTCGTCGCCTACCTCAATTCATTGGGAATCACAGCCTGGCTCGACGCCGGCGGGCGCGGCATGAGCGCCAAGCACTACGAGCCGTATCGACATCTCGCCGAGCGCGGCGAGCTCGACGTGCGCCTGTTCTGGACCACGATCCGACAGCCGGTCACCCCCGCGCAAGTCGACGCGGTGATCGGCGAGATTCGCGAGCTCAAGCCGTTCCAGGGCAACGACTTCTTCGAGAATGTCGGCTGGGGCGAATCGGTATTCGCGCCGGTCACGACCGCGCTGCTGCGGGTCGAGAGCAACACCAGGCCCGAGGACCTCGGCCAGATGCGCCGCCTGTTGCTCGTGCTGGCCGAGCGCGGCCTCTACGTCAATTCGCACGTCGAGATGCACGCCGCGATCGATGCCTTCCTCGACGTCTACGAGTCGATCAACAAGGAGCGGCCGATCAAGGGGCTGCGCTGGTCGTTCTCGCACGTCGACCAGATCGACGAGACGCAGCTCGAGCGCATGAAGCGGCTCGGCATGACCGCGCAGGTCCACAGCCGGCCGCTCATCCAGGGCGCCTTGATGCACAAGGTGCACGGCGACAAGGCCTGGGACATGCCGCCGTTCCGCCGCATCCAGGACAGCGGCATCCATTGGGGACTCGGGTCCGACGCCACCGCGGTGACGACGTCGAATCCGTTCTATACGCTCGGCTTCGCGGTGACCGGCGAGATGGTCGGCGGCCGCAAGGTGAACCGGCAGAGCATCACCCGCGAGGAGGCCCTGATCGCGCACACGCGCTCGAACGCGCTGTTCCTGTTCCAGGAGGGAAATCTCGGCTCGCTCGCGCCCGGCAAATACGCCGATCTCTTGGTGCTCGACCGCGATTATCTCACCCTGCCGGTGGGCGAGATCAAGGACATCAAGCCGCTGATCACCATGGTGGGAGGCAAGGTCGTCTACGACGCGATGCCGAAGTGACCAGCTGACGGCGCCGCGCTGTCGCGCGCAGCTGGCGCGCACGCCGGCACGGAGTCACTGGTCGGCGAGCAACGTCTCGGCGATCGCGTCCCATTCCGCGGCATGCGGCCCGGTCGAGACCGGACGCTGCGCCTGCCGGTACCAGTAGCGCGCATTGCCGAGATCGCCTTCGACGCGGTGCAGATGGGCATGCACCCAGGCGCAATCCTTGCCTGCCTCGTCCATCACGATGCGATGCGCCTTGTCCCACTGGTCCTTGCCGGCCCACCACAGCGCCGCGAGCGCGGGCGCGAGGCCGGACGGCGGATTTGCCGTCATGAGAGAACATTTGAGCTCGGAGAGCTTCATCGCATGGATCAGCAACGAATTGCCTGGATATGCCCCTGCTCGGCATAGTCCAAGAGCGGCCGATCACGAGTCATGAGCACGTAGCCATGTTCGCGAGCGGTCGCGGCCATGATCCGGTCGGCGGGATCGCGCGGAGGCTTGCCGGGAAGAAATGACGATGCAATCAGCACTTCCGGGGACATCTCAGCAAGGCGAAAATTGAGAACATCGAACAATCGTTGAAACCAAAGCTGAGGCTTGATCAACAGCGAAAGCCGACCGCGCGAGGTCAGGATGCCGATTTCCCAGGCCGTGATGGGTGAAACATATACGGCAGCTGCGGTCTTGTAGGTCTCTTCCAGGACCAGCCTCGCTTCCTTCGCGACGCCCTGCGCCTCTGCGAGCCAGATGGCAGCGCATGTATCAAGTAGAAGCGGAGCACTCATTCATATTTCTTGTCGAGCATATCCGCCCATTCCGGGCATGCCGGTTCCGTTAAGTCGACCCCCGGAGCGATCCGTATGAGGCCTTTCAGTGCTCCATATGCGGGATGACGCGTTGAGACGGCCGCGCGCCGACCGCCATCCGGTGTGTCGGTTTCGTGCGGCTTCGATACCCGTCGCGCCAGCCGGCGAAATACAAGTTTACGACCTTCCATATCAACCTGCTCACTCCGGAAACCGGCGTCCAGCCAAGCCTGCGTCATCACGCTGTTCGAAGGACTGTTGCTCCACCAAGCACGGTGCTCTTGCGCCGTTGGCGGCAGCTTTGCGTTGATGACGCGCTCGATTTGAGCAAACGTCATCGGAATCTCGTCGGCCGCCTGCTTGCGCAGGAACTCCGTAAGTGGTTCGTATTTGCCCATGTCGCGCGTTCCTAACTATTATAGTTACATACTAACTATTTTGCGGCTTGCCGTCAAGTGACGGCCGCAGTTTCACCACCACCGCTCGGCCGAGAACCGCCCGGCCGCCTGCTCGATGACATGGCCGAGCGCGAACAGCGCCTCCTCGTCGAACGGGCGGCCGATCAGCTGCAACCCGAGCGGCAGGCCCTCCGCCGAGAGCCCGCCCGGAACCGAGATCCCCGGCAAGCCCGCCATGTTGACCGTCACCGTGAACACGTCGTTGAGGTACATCTCGATCGGATCGGCGCCGCCCTTCTCGCCGATGCCGAAGGCGGCGGACGGCGTCGCCGGCGTCAAGAGCGCGTCCACGCCCTTGGCGAAGACCTCCTCGAAATCCCGCTTGATCAGCGTGCGCACCTTCTGCGCCCGCAGGTAATAGGCGTCGTAATAGCCGGTCGAGAGCACATAGGCGCCGATCATCACCCGCCGCCGCACTTCCTTGCCGAAGCCTTCCGCGCGCGTCTGCTGGTACATGTCGGTGATGTCGCGCCCCGGAACGCGCAACCCGAAGCGCACGCCGTCGTAGCGCGCGAGATTGGACGAGGCTTCCGCCGGCGCCACGATGTAATAGGCGGGCAGCGCATATTTGGTGTGCGGCAGCGACACCTCGACCATCTCGGCGCCGGCGGCCTTGAGCCACTCGGCCCCCTCCCCCCACAGCCGCTCGATCTCGGCTGCCATGCCGTCGACGCGATATTCCTTCGGGATGCCGATCTTCATGCCCTTGGCCGATTTCCCGATCGCCGCCTCGTAGTCCGGCACCGGCCGATCGACCGAGGTCGTGTCCTTGGGGTCGTGCCCGGCCATCGAGGCGAGCAGGATCGCGGCATCGCGCACCGTGCGCCCGAACGGCCCGGCCTGGTCGAGCGAGGAGGCGTAGGCCACGATGCCCCAGCGCGAGCAACGGCCGTAGGTCGGCTTGAGGCCGACGATGCCGGTGAAAGCCGCGGGCTGCCGGATCGAGCCGCCGGTATCGGTACCGGTCGCACCGAGACAAAGCCTGGCCGCCACCGCCGCGGCCGAGCCGCCCGAGGAGCCGCCGGGAACGAGCGGGGTGTTGGCGCCCTTTCGCCGCCACGGCGAGATCACCGGGCCGAAAAACGAGGTCTCGTTCGACGAGCCCATGGCGAACTCGTCGTTGTTGAGCTTGCCCAGCATGACGGCGCCGTCGCGCCACAGGTTGGCGGAGACGGTCGACTCGTAGGTCGGCACGAAATCGTCGAGGATGTGGGAACCCGCGGTGGTGCGCACGTCCTTGGTCGCGAACAGGTCCTTGATGCCGAGGGAAAGGCCTTCGAGCGGGCGCGGATCGCCCGCCTTGAGGCGCGCGTCCGCCGCTCCTGCCATCGCGAGCGCCCGCTCCGGCGTCTCCAGCACATAGGCGTTGAGCGCGCGCGCCTTCTCCATCGCGGCGAGATGCGCCTGCGCGAGCTCGGCGGCGGAGAATTCGCGCTTGCGAAGGCGATCGCGCGCCTCCGCCAGCGTCAGGGCGGTCAGGTCGGTCATTCGTCCGGACTGTCGCAGATGAACGCGCTCGCGGCGGGAGACTTGGCGCCTGCCGCACCGGGACCGCCGGCGGCCGGCTTCGGCGGCGGCAGGCCAAGCGCATCCAGGTCCTCCACCGTCACGCCGGGCGGCATCTCGCCGCGCGCGAGGAAATCCGCGCACCACAGGCGGAAGAAATATTCCTGCTCCTCACAGGCTAGGCACATGGCGATGCTCACTCTGCCGACTGACGCGCCGTCTTAACTTCGATGTGCCGGCCATCCACGTCTTGACCGGCCCCTCCAGATTCTCGGGTCTCGCTACGCTCGCCCGAGGACGGTGGAATGAGCCGCATCGCGGCTCATTCACGCCTCCGGATTCTCGGGTCTCGCTACGCTCGCCCGAGGATGGTGGAATGAGCCGCATCGCGGCTCATTCACGCCTCTGGATCCTCGGGTCTCGCTACGCTCGCCCGAGGATGGTGGAATGAGCCGCATCGCGGCTCATTCCACCACCTTGGGCACCACGAAAAAATGGTCCTCGGCCGCCGGCGCGTTCCTGACGATGTCGTCGGCAATGCCGCCGTCGGTGACGCGGTCCGGGCGCTTCTTCATCTCCATCGGGATGACCGAGGTCATCGGCTCGACGCCCTCGACGTTCACCTCGGACAATTGCTCGACGAAGGCGAGGATGGCGTTGAGCTCGCCACGCAGATGCTCGACTTCCTCCTCGGCAACCGCGATGCGCGCGAGATGCGCGATGCGGCGGACGGTATCGACATCGACGGACATGAGACCTCGCAGGCGGCGCTACCGGGCGCTCATGATGGGGCTATAGCAACCGGCTTTTGCCGGGGCAACTCGGCAGCCCGCTCAACGCTTCATCGTCACCTTGCGCACGGCCGCGGCGATCTTGTCCGCGTCGGGCGTGATCGCCGCCTCGAGCGCGGGACTGTAGGCAACCGGGACCTGCGCCCGCGTCACCCGCACGACCGGCGCCCGCAACAGGGCAAAGCCGTGCTCGGCGACGATGGCGGCGATCTCGGAGGCAATGCCGCAGCGGAGCGGGCACTCGTCGACCACCACCAGCCGCCCGGTGCGGCCGACCGAGTCGAGGATGGTGCTCTCGTCGAGCGGCGCCAGCGAGCGCAGGTCGACCACCTCGGCATCGACGCCTTCGCCGGCGAGCCGCTCGGCCGCCTGCAAGGCGTAATGCGTCATCAGCGAGTTCGCCACGATGGTCGCGTCGCGGCCGCGGCGCTTGATCTCGGCAACGCCGATCGGGATCGCCGCCTTGGCGGCAGGCACCTCGGATTGGAGGCCCAGCAGCTTGGCATGGCTGACGATGACCGTCGGGTTGTTGCTCGCCAAGGCGGAGCGCGTCAGTCCGTAGACGTCGGCGGCGTTCGACGGCGCGACGATTTCGAGCCCCGGCGCGTTGCACAGCATCGATTGCGGGCTGCCGCTGTGCTGCGCCGCGCCGCCGCCGCGCACGCCGTGCAGCAGATGGAAGGTGACCGGCACCGGGATGCGGCCGCCCGACATGTAGCAGCTGACCGCGGCCTCGTTGGTGATTTGCGACCAGGCGAGGTAGCTGAAGCTGCCGGTGCCGAAGTCGACCAACGGCCGCATGCCGGCCATCGCCGCGCCGATGCCGGCGGCGGCGACGCCGGCCTCGGCGATCGGCGGATCGACGACGCGGTCGGGGAAGTCTCGGCGGATGCGGTCCATCAGCCGGCGCTGCGGCCCGAGGCCGAGGAGATGGCTCCCGATCAGGCTCACGCGGGCATCGGCCGCAAGCCCGTCATAGATGGCGTCGACCAGCGCCTGGGCATAGCTCTGCATGGCGCCGCCCTAGGCGAAGACGTGATCGAAGGCGGTCGCCGCCGCCGGCAGCGGGCTCGCCATCGCAAATTCGACGGCGGCCTCAAGGCGCGCGCGCACGGCCTCGTCGAGCGCGATCAGGCGCTCGCGGCCGCCGCCGCGCACGAGCGCGCGCGCGAGCCGCAGCACCGGATCGTGCTGCTCCACCCAATCGCGGTGCTCGCCCGTCGCCTGCCGCTCGCCGGTGGCGATGCCGATGTCGGTCACCCCGGTCGCGGGCTCCGGCCATAACGGATTGCTGCCCGGCCACCGCCTGGTCATCGCTTCGATGAACACCGGACCTTCGCCGCGCCGGCAGCGGGCGACCGCGTCGCTTGCGGCCGCGTGCACGGCGGCGGCATCGGCGCCGTCGACGCGCATGCTGGCGATGCCGAGGGAGCGCGGAATCTGGCAGAGGTCGGTGCTCGCATGCACCAGCGTCGGATAGCCCTCCCCCGGCGCCCACGAGCCGGCGCTGTTGTTCTCGCACACGAACAGGACCGGCAGCTTCCACAGCGACGCGATGTTGAGCGCCTCGAAGCTGACCCCTTCTTCCAGCGCGCCGTCGCCGAAGAAGCTCGCGCAGACCGAGCCGTCCTGCTTGCGCTTGCAGGCATAGCCGCCGCCGACCCCGAGGCCGATCGCGCCGCCGACGATGCCGGAGGTGGAGAGAAATCCCAGCGCGGCGTCACTGAGATGCAGCGTGCCGCCGCGGCCGCCGTTGAGGCCGCCGGCGCGGCCGAGGATCTCCGCCATGGCGCGTCCGGGATCGGCGCCGCGCGCGAGCACGTGGCCATGGTTGCGATGCGTCGTGTTGAGACGGTCGCGCGGCTCGAGCACCGACATCACCGCGGCGCCGGTCGCCTCTTGCCCGATGTAGAGATGATAATGGCCGGTGAAGCGCTTTTCCGCCGACAACCGCAACAGGCTCTCCTCGAAGCGGCGGATCACCAGCATGATCTCGATGAGCCGCCAAGCCAGCTCATCCGGCAGCGATCGGGACATGACCGTTCCTCGGGCCTCGGATCTCCGCCCTATCGTAGTCCAAGTCACCCCCAAGTCACCCCATTGTGCTCGCGGCCCGAAACGCCGATATAGCGTGCATGGATGCACCCAATCCCTCGGCCAACCCGACCTTCGCCAGCCGCACGCCCCTGCATATCGGCGCGGTGGCGCTCAAGGTGCGTGACCTCGACCGCGTCGGCGCCTTTTATCGCGACGCGATCGGGCTTGCCGTGCTCGATCGCGGCAACGCCGGCGCGACGCTCGGCGTCGGCGGCGTGCCCCTCGTCGAGCTCGAGCACCGGCCCACGGCCTTGCCCGACGACAGCCGTGCGGCCGGACTCTACCACACCGCGTTCCTGATGCCGACGCGCGGCGATCTCGCGCGCTGGATCCTGCACGTGGCGCGCAACAAGGTGCCGCTCAGCGGCGCCTCCGACCACGCCGTGAGCGAAGCTTTCTATCTCGACGATCCCGAAGGCAACGGCGTCGAGGTCTATGGCGACCGGGCGGCCGAGACCTGGGAATGGACCGGCGACGCGCTCAAGATCACGACCGATCCGCTCGACGTCGACGACGTCCTGCGGGAGGTGGCGCCGACCGCGAGCTATCCCGGCGCGCCGGACGGGCTGCGCATCGGCCACGTGCATCTGCGCGTCGGCGATGTGGCGCGCGCGGAGACGTTCTACCGCGATGCCCTCGGGCTCGACGTGACGCGGCGGCGGCACGGCGCGAGCTTCCTCTCGTCGGGGCGCTACCACCACCACATCGCCGGCAATGTCTGGCACAGCGCCGGCGCCGGCCGGCGCGACGAGGATCGCGCCGGGCTCGCCTGGCTCGCGCTCGAAGCCGCCGACGCAGACGCCTTCGCCGCCGCCGAGGCGCGCCTCGCCCAAGCCGGCATTGCGCTCGCCCCGACGACGGGCGGCATCGAGGTCGCCGATCCCTGGGGCACGCGGCTGCGCATCACGCGCGGCTGACCTTACGGCTTGGCGCCGGCGAGCGCGCGCATCCGTTCCAAGGCCTCGGCCGCCAGCATCCGGGTCAATTCGCCGGCCGGCAAGGCGCGGCCGAGCGCCGCCGCCTGCCCCGCCCACATCGGCGAAAAGTCGCCGGAGCCCTGCGCCTCGGCCTTGGCGCGCAGCGGCGCCAGCGCGCCGGCGGCGAGCGGGAACTCGGGCGCCACGTCGGACATCGGCCCGACCTCGCGCATCACCCGGTTGAGGATGCCGCGCGCCGGGCGGCCGGTCATCAGATTGGTCACGGCGGTACCGTCGTCGCGCGCGGTTCGCAGCGCCTGGCGGTGCGGCGCCGAAATCTTCGCCTCCGGGCACCAGAGATAGGCGGTGCCGATCTGCACGCCGGCGGCGCCGAGCGCGAAGGCGGCAGCGATGCCGCGGGCATCGGTGATGCCGCCGGCCGCGATCACCGGCACCTGCACGGCGTCGGCGATCTGCGGAATGAGCGCGAAGCTGCCGGCCTGGGTCGCGATGTCGTTGCTGTCGTCCGTCAAGAACAGCCCGCGGTGGCCGCCGGCCTCGTAGCCCTGGGCGATGACGGCATCGACGCCGCGCGCCTCGAGCCAGCGCGCTTCGGCGGCCGTCGTCGCCGAGCTCATGATCCGGCAGCCCGCGCCCTTCACCCGCTTCAGCAGGGCCGGCTCCGGCAGCCCGAAATGGAAGCTCACGATCTGCGGCTTGAGCTCCTCCACCAGCTCGCACATCCCGGGGTCGAAAGCGGTGCGGTTGCTCGACGGCACCGGCGCCGCCGGATCGATCCCGAGCTCGCGGTAATAGGGTGCGAGGCGCTCGCGCCAGCCTGCCTCCCGCGCGTTATTGAGCGCCGGCGGGGCGTGGCAGAAGAAATTGAGATTGACGGGTTTCTCCGTCCGGGCGCGGATCTTCGCCATCTGCTCGCGGATCTGCTCCGCGTTGAGCATGGCGCAGGGCAGCGAGCCGAGCGCGCCTGCTTGTGCCGCCGCAACCGTCAGTTCCCAGTCCATGGCACCGGCGACCGGCGCCTGCACGATGGGAAGCTCGATCTCGAGAAGCTCGATCAGACGGCGGTCCGGCCACATGTCTGGACAATTGTCGGTGATGTCACGGCCTATTTATTCACGTTATCGCGCGAAAGGCATAGCTTTCATTGCATCGTTGTCATGCGGCCGCCACGATAGACGGCCAAGATCCTGCGAGGGAGGTGGTCATGGAGCACCTCATCTTCGTCTGCCCGACGACCGGACGCGCGGTCGACAGCGGCGTCGAGAGCGAGATCAGCACCTTGCTGCGTATCCGCGAGCGGACCGTTCGCGCCCTGTGCCCGGCCTGCGGGCAGTGGCACGAATGGCCGGTGCGCGACGCCTTCCTGGCCCGCGCCGCCTGACCGAAAAAGACGTCTGACGACGGACGACTGAGGACGGACCGTCTGTCCTCCGTCGTCTGTCCTCCGTCCTCTGAGATGCGCCAGCTTCCGCTCGACCGACCGCTCGACTATCCTCGGCGCGCTGCAAGCCCGGCGGCAGGTCGGGGGCATCGGCCGTACGAGGACGGGAGGACAGGCAATGCGCCGGATCGGCGGCGGCGCCATCGCGCTCCTGCTTTCGCTGTGGCCGGGCCCAGCGCCGCTGGCGCAGGAGTGGCCGAGCCGGCCGGTCAGAATCGTGGTCGCCTTTGCGCCGGGCGGCAGCGCCGATCAGTTCGGGCGGCTGATGGCCACCGAGCTGTCGGCCGCCTTCAAGCAGCAATTCTTTGTCGAGAACCGGCCCGGCAACAGCGGCACCATCGGGGCGGCCCAGGTCGCGCGCGCGGAGCCCGACGGCCACACCTTGCTGATCGGAGGGTCGGGCCCTCACCTCACCCAACCGGCGATCAACCCGAACGTCGGCTACGATCCGCTCGCAGACTTCACCCACATCGCGATGATCGGGGCCGACAGCTACGCCTGGGCCGCCAACCCGGCCTTGGGCGTGACGTCGATCGCCGAGCTGGTCGGGCTCGCGCGGCGCCGGACCGACCCGATCACCACCTCCTCGCCCGGGCCGGGATCGCTCGGTCATCTCCTGATCGAGCAGTTCAAGCGCAAGGCCGGTATCGACATCCAGCATGTGCCGTCGCCGAATTCGGGCCTCACCGACGTCCTCGGCAATCATATATCGATGACGCTCACCGCCATGATGACGGTCGGCGAGCAGGTCAAGGCCGGCCGGCTGATCGCGCTCGCCGTGACCTCGACCGAGCGCAACCCCGTGTTCCGGGGCATTCCGACCTTCGCCGAGCAGGGCTATCCGGACGTGCGCGGCGATACCTGGTTCTGGCTCTGCGGGCCGAAGAACTTGCCCCCCGACGTGGTCGCGCGGCTCAACGAGGCGACGCGGCGGATCGTGGCCTCGCCCAGGATCCGGGCGCAGTTCGAGACGCTCGCCGTGCTGTCGAAAGACCTCGACGTCGCCGGGGTGCAAAAATTCATCGGCGAGGAATATGCGTTCTGGGCGCCGCTCGCCCGGAGCGCCGGATTGAAGCTACAATAGCGGATCATTCGGAGAGACCATGATGGACGCGACGACGATCGAGACCCCGCGGATCGAGAGCTCGCTGCCGGCGGCGCGGGCGCGCATCGGCCTGATCATCCCGTCGGTCAACAGCATGAGCGAGCCGCAATTCAATCATTTTGCGCCGGCGGGGCTCGCCGTGCATGTGGCGCGCGCCCGGGTGGCCGGGGAATGGAAGCGGCCGCTCGCGGCGATGGCGGAAGAGATCGCGGCGTCGGCGAAGCTCCTGTCGGACGTCGCGCCCGACCTCATCGTGTTCCACTGCACCGACACCTCGATGACCCAGGGCCCGCACGGGGAAGGCCGCATCCTCGATATCGTGCGCGAGGCAACCGGCATCGCGGCGGTGGCGACCAGCCGGCTGGTGCTCGAGGCGCTGCAGGCGCTGGGGCTCAGGACGCTCGTCCTGCTCAGCCCCTACCGGAGCAACCAGGCGGTCATCGACTATCTCCAGGCGACCGGTTTCACCGTGGTGCACGACGTCGCCCTCGGCCTCAAGTCGAATGAATTCGCCAAGGTGACGCCGCGGGAATGGAGCGAGCTCGCGCGCCGGCACGACCGCGGCGAAGCCGACGGCATTTTCCTGAGCTGCACCAACACCACCCAGATCGAGGCGATCGCGGAGATCGAGGGCGCGCTCGGCAAGCCCGTGGTCAACAGCAACCAGGCGGTGCTGTGGGGCTGTCTGAAGCGGCTCGAGTCGACGCTCGGCCCGCTGCCGCCGATGCCGCGGCTCGGCCGCCTGATGCCGCATCTCGATGCATGAGAAAGCAGGATCTCTCAGCCGTCATGCGCGGGCTTGACCCGCGCATCCATCTTCTTGCGAAAGTGATGGATTGCATCGAAACTCGGGCTTGCCCGAGTTTCGGTGGTCATAAGCGCCGCAAGTCGGGCAGGCCCGACTTGCGGTGTCAAGCCCGGCAATGACGATCGTGAGACCGGTTCAACGACGGGGCGCAAGATGACGGTACAGTTGGGACGTCTCGCCTGCGCGGCAGCTTCTTTTGCGCTGTCGGCTCCGGCCGCGATCGCGCAGCCCTATCCCTCGCGGCAGATCACGCTGGTGGTGCCGTTTGCTCCCGGCGGCCCGGCCGATTTTCTCGGCCGGCTGGTCGGGCAGAAGATGAGCGAGGATCTCCGCCAGCAGATCGTGGTCGACAATCGGCCCGGCGCCAACACCATCATCGCCGCGCAGGCGGTCGCCAAGGCCGCTCCCGACGGCTACACGCTGCTGATGGCGATCGACGGCACGCTGGTCATGAATCCGTTTCTCTACAGCAAGCTCGCCTATGACCCGTTCAGGGAGTTCGTGCCGATCTCGCTGATCGCGCAGGTTCCCTCAGCGCTCGTCGGCAATGTCAACATTCCCGTCGCCTCCATCAAGGAGCTCGTCGACCGCGAGAAGGCCGCGCCCGGCACTTTCCAGATCGGCATCAGCACGCCGACCTCGCAGGTCAATGTCGGGCTGTTGAACATGATGGCGGGGACCAATTTCACCATGGTCCCCTATCGCGGCGGGACAACGCAGATCACCGGCATTCTCGCCGGCGACATTCCGCTCGGCATGGAGAGCATCAACGTGGCCCTGCCGCTCTGGCGCGACAACAAGCTGAAAATTCTCGGCCTGGTGAGCGCGCAGCGGCTTTCGCTGGCGCCCGAGATTCCGACCATCGCCGAGACCTTCCCCGGCTACGACCTCGGCATCTGGCAGAGCATCGTCGCGCCCGCCGGCACGCCGCACGAAATCGTCTCGAGGCTGCACGGGTCGATCGGCAAGGTGCTGGCGATGGCCGACGTTCGCGACAAGCTCATGGCCGCCGGCATCGAGCCCGCCGCCAGCAAATCGCCCGAGGAGTTCGCCGCCTTCATCCGGGCGCAGGCGGACGTGCGCGCCAAGGTCATCCGGGCGGTCGGGATGAAGCTCGATTAGCGCTCGCATGCCGCACGCTTCCCGCATCGCCGCGGCCGCGCTCGCCCTCGCGCTGGCCAGCGGACCGGCGGACGCGCAATCCGATTCCGACGCCAAGACCTATCCGAACCGGGCGATCCGCATGATCGTGCCGTTCCCGCCGGGCGGGCCGGCCGACATCATCGCCCGCGTCGTCGGACAGCGGATGAGCGAGGATTTCGGCCAGCCGGTGGTGATCGAGAACCGTCCCGGCGGCAACACCGCGATCGGCGCTCAGGCGGCGGCGCGCGCGGCGCCCGACGGCTACACGCTGCTCGTGCCGATGGACACGACCTTGGTCTTGAATCCGCTGGTCACGCCCAACCTGCCCTACGATCCGCTCACGGACTTTGCGCCGATCACGCTGCTGAGCAAGAACATGTCGCTCGTCGTGGTGCGCGGCGACGGCCCGAGAACGATCGCCGAGCTGATCGCCAAGGCGAGGGCCAATCCCGGCAAGCTCAACATGGGCGCCGGCACGATCACCTCCCGGCTCGGCGCGCTCCTCTTCGCCAGAAGCGCCGGCATCGACGTCCAGCTCGTCCCGTTCAAGGGCAGCGCCGAGATCGGACAGGCCGTGCTCGCCGGCACCGTCGATTTCGCCCTCGACAGCACCGGCACGAGCCTGCCGCTCATTCGCAGCGGCCACTATCGCGCGCTCGCGAAATACAGCAATCGCCCGCTGCCGGTCCTGCCCGACCTGCCGAGCCTGAGCGCGGCGGCGGATCTCCCCGGGCTCGAGGAAAGCTCGACCTGGATCGCGCTCGCCGCGCCCGCCGGCACGCCGGGAGCGATCGTCGACAAGATCCACCGCGAGGTCGCCAGCATCTACGCCGACCCGGCGATGACCGCCAGGCTGCAGGAGGCCGGCATTCTCGCGGCCGCCAGCCGCGCGCCGGCGGAGCTCAATGCGTTCATCCGCAGCGAGACCGAACGCTGGGGGAAGGTGCTCAGGGAGAGCGGGAACATCAAGCTGGATTGATGCGGTTTGACGGCCCGGCGATCTCGGTGCTGCCTCTCCTCGCAAGGCCGCGTGCCTGTGGTGTCTCGATTCAGGGGATCGACAGACACCGAGCGCAAATAGTCCTGGCATCCGATACTGCAGCGACCCTGAGCAGACTCCGATGATCTTGGCAGCCAGCCGCCGGGTCGTGAAATAGCTGAGCTACCCGCTGACGGACCCTCGCCAATTCGATATCCTGCGATCCGGCCCTGGCTGGCAGGGGCACTGGATGCA